>Ga0172371_10000485_pt1 | contig 61254 bp, 56 predicted proteins | sample Lak12m_FD_114543 | JGI IMG/M metagenome (GOLD analysis project Ga0172371, IMG submission 114543) | Freshwater microbial communities from Kabuno Bay, South-Kivu, Congo - kab_022012_12m | ecosystem: Environmental > Aquatic > Freshwater > Lake | place: Democratic Republic of the Congo: South-Kivu... | reverse complement strand
GGGGCCCCTGGTCTTCTCCGCGACGCCGGAGCTCCTCGTCGAACTCACCGGCCAGTACCTCGCCAGCGACGAACTCCAGATCACGGCACGGTGGGCCGACCCCACCAGGAACGACCAGCGCAAACGGTGGACCTTCAATGGCACCGAGTGGGTCCAGGCGGCCCTGCCGGCGGAGGACGATGAGGACCGGCTGTCCATCATCTGGGACATGCAGGAGGACGGGTTCGCCGCCGCCGGCACCTGCACGGCCATGTGCCACCTGCCGGACAGAATGTATACGGCCCTCGGCACGTTCGTGGACACCTGGCACTGGAAGGCGGCGCGCACGAACCCCGCCGGCTATGCCGACGACCAGTACTGGGACGATGGCGCGGGGGGTACCACCAGCGGCCGGCGCAACGACCCCGGAACTGCCGTCACCAAAGACAACGCGGTCGCGGGTGCTGCGCCCTCGTTCATGTCGGTGGAGGGCCCGGGGGCCTCTGCCCAGTTCCTCTTCGACCATGCCCCGGCCGCGGGGTGGACTCGGGCCGTGGTCTTCGCGACCGCCAGCACGGTCGACAAGGCCAAGCTGGCCGTGAGCTTCAAGAAGGCGTCCCAGGACTCCCTCATGCTGGCCGGGACCTACCAGGCCACGCCGCCCCCGGGGCTGGCGGACGAACTCACCGGCACCTTCGAGGCGGGAGCTTTCGCGAAGGCCTTCACTCTTGACGCGCGGGGCAAGTCCGCCAAGGACCCCAACCTCAAAGTGACTCTCTCCGCGCAGAGGAGCGTCTGGGCTGTACAGCTCAAGCGCGTGGATCTGGCCGCGGCCCTCGGCATTGCGGACGCCAACCTCCCGAAGCCCGGAATCCCGGTGGAGGTTGCCTGGAAGCTATCCCTGAGCAATGGCTGGCGGATCGCCGGGACGGTGACCCTCACCTACACGGCAAGGACAGGAATCGGCGGCCGAGGGGCACTCTAGCCGGGCGTCTGCACGAGGCCAGCACTCGCATGCCCGTTCGGAGAAGCCGCCTTCAGTAGGAGAGCCTCTCCAGGCTTTCCCCAGGACACCGTCCGAGGCCCCGTCGAACGGGTGGCTCCCCTACCGCTGATGCGCGATGGACGCGGCAGCACGATGGCCGCTTGCACCGCCTGTCCTGGGCGGCTTGCCTTGACGCCGCCGCGCTCTGCGGGGGCTGCCGAGCGCGGCGAGGCTGCCGGCGGCACCGGGCGGTAGGCTTCGCTAAGGCTTTACGAGAGCGGCCCCCGCCAGCTTGTCTTGGCGCGGGCCCCCTGCTACCTTCCCTGGCTGTGCCGGCCCTCCGAGTCCTAGAGCACTCACGCCCGAACACGCGTGTTCCTTGCGTAACTGCTATGACGCTTCGCGCTGATTCTGTAAGAGTTGCCATGGTGGTCCGGCCGGCCCAGCGCCTGTACATCCATGTGCCCTTCTGCCGGGCCCGGTGCGCCTATTGCGCCTTCGCCTCGGAAGCCCCGCCGGTCTCGGCCCGGGTGGAGCGCTACCTCCAGACCCTCGAGGCCGAGCTGGTGGAAGCCGCCCGCGGGGCCGCTGTCCTCGAGAGTGTCTTCGTCGGCGGCGGCACGCCCACCGCCATCGGGCCGGCTGCCCTGGCGCGGCTCCTGGGCCTGGTCCGGGCGCACTTCGCCCTATCTCCCGGGGCGGAGTGGACCGTCGAGACCAATCCCGACCTCCTGGCCCCGGAGATGGTGGCGGTCCTGGCCGGCGCGGGGGTCAACCGCGTCAGCATCGGGATCCAGAGCTTCGACGCCGGGCTGCGCCGCGCCCTGGGCCGCCACGCGGATCCCACTCCGGCCCCGGCGGCTGTGGCTGCCCTGAGGGCGGCCGGCATCCACCGCGTCACGGTCGATCTCATCTACCAGGTCCCCGGCCAGACCCTCGAGCTGTGGCGCCGGGACCTCCAGCAGGCCCTCGACCTCGGGGTCCGCCACCTTTCGGCCTATGCCCTGACCCTGGAAGAGGGGACCCACCTCGCCGCCGCCGCTCCCGACCTGCCCGATGAGGATGCCTTCCTGGCCATGTGGGAGGCCACGACCGCCTTGGCCGCCGCCTACGGCCTGCACCGGTATGAGATCAGCAACCTGGCCTGTCCCGGGGAGGCGTGCCGGCACAACCTCGGCATCTGGTACGGCGACCCCTACGCCGGCTGTGGCCCTGCGGCCGCCAGCTTCAACGGGTGTCGGCGCTGGACCCAGCCCGCCCGGCTGGACGCCTGGCTGTGTCGCGATCCGCCCCTGGTGGACGATATCCCCCCGCCGGCCCGGGCCGCCGAGATCCTGGCTTTCGGCCTGCGCACGACCGAGGGCTGGGACCTGGCCCGCTTCCGCCGCGTCACCGGGTTCGAGGCCGTCGCCCTGTGCCCGGAGGCCATCGCCGAACTGGTTGGCGAGGGGCTCCTCGTCTCCCTGCCTGGCCGCCTGCGCCCCAGCGCTCGTGGGCTGCTGCTGCACGACGGGGTCGCCGAGCGCCTTCTCCTCCCGCCCACGTGAAGCTACCAGGCCTGTTCCAGGATCGCGGTCCCCGCTACGGGTGAGCGCGTGAGAACGTGACTGCGTGAAGGTGTGGCAGGCGGCCGGCATAGGCTCCGTGACCCTCACGCACTCACGCACTCACGGTTTCACAGTGCCAGTGACCAACACCGACGGTCATCGCGAAAACGGAACCGCCCAGTGAGCCTACCCAGGCCAGTTGCAGCGCCTGGCCGGCCGGTGTACAATGAGTCCGGTGCCTGCGTGCTGCGGGCTGGTTCCACAGAGGCCAGTATGCGCCCCACGATCAAGCGCGGAGACCTGCTCATCGCCAGCGCCTCGCTGCTGGACCCCAACTTCGTGCGGACCGTCGTCCTCGTGTGTGACCACAACGATAAAGAGGGTACCTTCGGACTCGTCCTCAACCGGCCCGTCCCCGTGCCTGAAGAGGTGAAGGGGTCCCTGCCGTTCGTGGTGGAGTGCGTCTATCAGGGCGGTCCCGTGCGTCTCGAGGCCATGCAGGTCATCCACCCCTATGGCGACCGCATCCCCCAGGCCCTCAACGTCCTCCCGGGGGTCTGGATCGGGGGCAGTTTCGATGATCTCTGCAACGGCTTCCGCGACGGGGCTATGGACCCTCAGCGCTGCCGGTTCTGCCTGGGGTACTCCGGGTGGCGGGAAGGGCAGCTCGCCGACGAGTTCACCCAGGACGCCTGGCTGCACGCCGCCGGCAGCCTGGAGTTGGTGCTTGGAACGCCGGCAGACCGGGTCTGGTCCCGGGCCGTGCGTCAGTACGGCCGTTCGAACCCGATGTTCCGCTTCTACCCCGATGATCCGAGCTTCAACTGACCGGCCGGGTCGGGCGGGCAGGTTGTGCTGGCGGCCGTGGTCGGCTATGGTGTAAGGCGGAAGGCTGGAGATGGTGACTCAACCATGCTAACCAGACGGGGTGACCTCCCATGAAGCATGACAGAAGGCCCTTGTACGCCCTGGTGGCCGCCTCGGCGCTGGCGGCGGGGGCGGTGCTCCCCCTGGTGGCGGCAGACGCGGCGGCACCCGCCGTCACGCAGTTGAGCAACCACCGTATCTTCGTGCACCACATCGCTCCCCTGACCGGGGCCGCGGTCCGGGATGTCGACTCGGTCGACTGGTCGCCGCGGACGGGCGTCCTGCTCTTCGATAAGCGCGGCTTGAACCAGCTCTACAACACCTACTCCATCACCGCCGAAGGGTTCCGCCTGACGGCGCTGACCCTTGAGCGCGGCGGCGGTACCTCGGAACTGCACAACTGCAGTCCGGCCTGGCACCCTTCCGGCAGGTTCTTCGCCTTCTCGGGCGAGAACCGCGGCAGTACCGACTCGCGGCGCTCAGGCCCCGGTTCCGGCTGGCACTGCAACCTGTGGATTGCGGCCCAGGACGGCAGCCAGTTCTGGCAGCTTACGGACTTGCCGACCCGGTACAACAACCCCCGCGGCGTCGCCATGCCGTGCTTCAGCCCGGACGGCAAGAAGTTGTTCTGGACTGGTTTCACGGGCAAGGGCGCGGCCCCCACCCCCTTCGAGCAGCGTGACCTGCACCTGGCGGACATCGATGTCGATGGCCCCAAGCCCGTCCTCGCCAACGAGCAGGTCTTCCAGCCCGGTCCCCGGCGCGACTTCTACGAAAGCTATGGCTTCAGCCCGGACGGCAGCAAGCTGCTGTTCGCCGCCAACATGGTGGATGAACAGCCCTGGTACTGCATGGATATCTGCACCCTCTCCCGCGGCGAAACCGAGCCCGCCGTCCTGGCGCCGAACGACGGGGGTTGGGACCGCTGCGCCGTGTTCTCGCCGGACGGCAAGAAGATCCTCTGGTCCAGCAGCCGGACCTTCAGCATACCCTTCCTCGGGCAGGGGGGGACCGGCTGGGCCAAGTACCTGCGCTCCGAGCTCTGGATCATGGACGCCGACGGCAGTAACCCCAAGCAACTGACCGCCTTCAACACGCCCACCGCTCCCGAATCCGACGGCCGCCGGGCCTTCGTCGGAGACCTGGCCTGGGGCTCGGACACCAACCGCTTCGCCATGGTCCTCTACCGCGAGACCCGCGGCTTCGAGGTCGAGAGCCAGATCGTGCTGGTCACCCTCGGCAAAGACGCCCCGCCCACGGCCCGGGCCGCGAGCCCGCCGCACGAGCCGACGGCCCCGGGTCCTGCGGGCGCGCCTGCCGCCACCTCGACGAAGCCTGCGACCACCCCGACGCCCGTTAGGCCGAAGCCTGAGAAGAAGACGGGCGCGGGCACGCCCTCGGCGCCCGTCTGGTGAAGACGTGACCTGATCCGCTCACCACGCCCGGCAGCCCGGGCTACCTGGAGGCCGGGTTCTCCGTAACCCGGCAGCGGCATCCGGAGATGCCGCTCCCCCGGGGAAAGGGGCGCGCGTGGGCGGCCATCTGTTACCACGTGGCCGTCAGCCGTAGGGCATTGCTGGACCGGCCGCGGCCACAGGGGCGAACGCCCCCGCGACCAGTGCTCCCGCGGCCGCGGGACCGTGGGCGCTCCAGCCGGATGACCGGGGACTGCGCGGCCGCAGGGCGCGGTACCGGCCAATGCTCTACGCCGGACGTGGGATCGGGACCACCTTGCCGCCACTGCCCCACGCCGGACGCCCACGCCGTTTCAGCCGTAGTACTGCAGCGGCGTGCGGCCGGTGCACGCGTAGATCACAGACCCCACCACGGTCGGCACCAGTTTGGCGGTCATCTCCCCCGCGATCAGCCCGATCATCAGCGGCTTCAGACGCAGGTATAGGCGCGCGCCACCGTACGCATTCACCAGGGTCTTGATACCCCAGCCGATGAGGAAGGACCCGCCCATGATCTTGGCCTGATGGCCCCCCAGGAACACGAACACCACCGGATGCAGCGGCCACCAGGCGAAGCGCAGCCGGGCCAGCCCCAGGCCCAGGGCCGTCGCCAGGGCGATGCCAAAGGCGGCGACGCAGGGACCGTTCGGCGTGAGGTGGGCAAAGCGCCCGAAGCCTTCCAGGGAGTCTGCCAGGCCGGCGGTGCCCTGTGCCGCCAACTGCTGTTTGATGCGGACGATGTTCTCGAAGGGGAAGCTCGAGAGTGCCCTCGGCCAGCCCTCGCCGGGAGCCCCCCGATCGTACTGCCAGTAGAGCGTCACCGGCAGCGATACGGCCAGGCTCAGGAGCAGCACCGCCAGCCCCCAGGCCGCAGCCCGGCCGGCCTTCACCTGGGCCATATCCGCCAGCTTCAGGCCCTGCACCAGAAACGGCATGGGCGACCAGCCCGGTGCCCCCAGCAGCACGGACGAGAGCACGAACATGATGATGATCGAGCGGGACCCCAGCGGCGCGGCCCCCAGGAAGCCCATCAGGATGGCCGCAGGGAAGATCTCGCTGCCGATGTGGAAGGCGCCGGTCTCCGCGATGGTGCGGCTGACCACCACGAAGATCATCAGCGCCATGAAGGTCCAGAGCACGGCCACCTGCCAGTCCAGCCCCACCAGCGCCAACTGCACCACGAAACACACCGCCCCCAGAAGGAAGGCCCGCGCGCCCAGCACCTCGTGCGCGTAGGCGACGTCCTCCGAGGCCAGGCCCAAGGCCCGGCGCAGTACGCTCGTGTAGTGCCGCCGACCGGTGTACAGCAGCATCAGCAGGATGCCCAGGTAACCCCCCGTGAACAGGAAGGCCTCCAGCTTCATCGAGAGATGGTCCCCCGTCCGCAGCATCACCCCGTACCCCGCCAGGACCCCCTGGAGGGTGCAGAAGATGAACGGGATGGCGGCCATGGAGAACGAGACGTCCGTGGGGATGAAGTAGGCGATGCCGATCACCGCGAAGTAGAGGATGGGCTGCAACAGCATGTAGCCCGTCCCGCGCATCAGCGTCGGCAGCAGCGGCGCCAAGGGACTGAAGTCCAGGGAGAGCCGTACCGGGATGAACACCTGCGGCCAGTAGACGCACAGGTAGTTGTTCAGGTGGACGCCGAAGACCGTCAGGCCCCCCACCCAGAACAGCCGCTCCCTGAACACGCTGCCGCGAGCCTCGCCAGGCCCCGGCAGCAACGTGTGCGCGAACACGCTGATGGGGTAGGGCAACTGCTCGTGCTGCACCCACTGCCGATGGAAGACCACCGCCAGGCCCAGGACCGTGACCAGCAGGGTCACCATCAGCGGGACCCAGAACCCCAGCGTCCGCAGCCACGCAGACCAGGGCACGTCCGAGACGCGGATAGACTGGTCGCCCTGCCCGAGTCCGGCCACGTACCCGTTCAGGGCCCGGTCCTCGTCGGAGACATCCGCCAGCATGCGGGCCGGCGCCGTGCGGATGGCCTCCTGCTGCTGCCAGCCTGGGTTCAGACGGTTGAACTGGTGCGGCATCATGACGCTGGTGGGGAAACACTGGATCAGTCCCCAACTCGGGACCGCGCAGGCCACCAGCACCAGGCAGACCACCGTCGCCAGCTCAGCGCGCGTGAAGACCCAGGAGGCCCGTACCCGCCGCAGGAGCGGGTTCACCACCAGCAGAAACAGCACCAGACCGCCGTAGACCACCACCGGCATCAGGTGCGGCACCAGCATCCCCTGCCGGATCACCCCGTCGTTGAAGTAGCAGACGGCGCTGATCACCAGCGCCCCCGCCAGCCCTGCCACGACGCTGCGCACCGACATGGCCGTCCCCCATGCCCGCGGCGAGGCCGGGGCGTCCCGGACGCCTCTCACCCCATGCGGCCGGCCAGGATCCGGTCCACCGTCTCCATGGTCCGCACGGACCTCTGGAACGAAGACTGCGTCACCGAGGGGTCCCCGGCACGGACCGCCTCCAGGAACTCACGGTTCTCATCGTAGAACCCCAGCTTGCGGAAGTCCTTGTCCGACCCGGCCGCCTCCGCCGCCGTCAGGGTGATGCCCTGCGGGTGCTCGGGGTCGTAGTAGGTCCCCTGCGTTTCGACGTCCACCACGGCACAGCAGTTCTGGCCATGCATGTGGACCGCCAAGTGGCGCCGACCCGAGTTCCAGGTGGCGCTGAAGAAACCGCTGGTGCCGTTGGCGAAGCGCATCAGCGCGTTGTACTTGACGTTCTGGTCCGTGTAGGACTGCCGGCAGACGCTGGCGATCTCGGGCATGGACTCGTCCCCGAGCCACAGGGCCGTGTCCACCATGTGGATGGCGTCGCAGGTCAGGATGTCGATACGACCCTTGTAGTAGAGCCCGCCCGCGGGGGACGGCTTGATGAACTCGCTGAAGAACTGGTCCATGGGCCCACGCTGGTCCACCAACCGCCGCATGGCCTTGACCAGCGGCACGTGTTTGCGCTGGAAGCCGATCTGCGTGATGCAGCCCTTCTTCTCCGCCAGCGCCGCCAGCACCTTGGTCTGGAACGTGCTGACCGTCGGCGGCTTCTCCGAGAAGGTGTGCAGGCCGCGGCCCAGGCAATCCACCAGCAGATCGAAGCTGTCCTGGGGCGGCATGACGACGTAGACCGCGTCGAAGGTCTCCTTCTCCAGCATCTCCCGGTAGTCGGTGTAGACCTTGGGGATGTTGAACCGGGCCGCGTTCCGCTCGGCCTTGTCCCGAATCAGGTCGCACACCGCCTGGATCCGCACATCAGGCATGTCCGCCAGACTCGGGTAGTGGAACATGGTGGACAGGCCCCCTGCCCCGATGAACACGACGTCGATGGTGTCCTTGGCCATGTGCGGTGTCTCCGTATCCGGGTGTCGCCGGGTGTCGCCGGCGTCTGGGGCCACTATAGCCATCCGGTGCGGGTTTGCGCCTGGCGTGGGGCTGTCGCCGAGGGGCGCGCTCACGCGGCGCCCTCAGCCCCCATCGGGCACCTGGCATTCGGCGGCCCGGGCCAGGCCCGCGGCCCAGTTCCTCAGGTCCCGCCAGTTGCTCGCGGTCAACCGGGGTGCCGCCTGACGTCCGGCGGCCATCTCCAGCAACGCCCGACACTGGCGCGCGGAAGCCTCGTCCTGCTCGTGGTCGGCCAGCCAGCCGGCTTCCTGTAGATAGGCCAGCAACACGCCCGTCACCACGCTGTCCGCCTGCGCCTGGCCCGTCTCCGCCTCCCCGTCGCCTGAGAGCCGTCCCAGCCCCGCGCGGAACGCCGTGAACAACCCCTCCTGCCCGATCCCCGGCAGCACGTTCGCCAGGACGAAGCGCGCCAGCCATTCCGCGGCCTGAAACGACGGGTAGCACTGCGCCAGGCGCCCGTGGTCGACGATGAGTTCAGCGCTGGTCAGCCGATGGAGCTCCGCCCGGGTGTCGCGGTACGTCACCCGTAGCACCCGGAACAGGTCCAGCACGGGGAACTGCCGGGGCCCCAGGCGCCGCGCCCCTCGCACCAGGAAGCCCAGCCGGCCCTGGTCTGGCGAGAGCCCCGCCACCACCAGGCTGGTGTCGGAATACGGCGTCAGGCGCAGGACCAGGAACTCCGTCGCGATGTAGCCGCGCCCATCCATGGTTTCAGAAGCCCAGCGCCAGGACCGAGCGCCACATCGGCCCGACACAGAGCGCGCTCAACAGGCCCAGCAGACCCTCCACATCGGCTTGGTGGGCACACTCCTGCGGGGTGTGGTTGTCCGTGGTCGGCAGCAGTAGCGGGTAGACCCTGGCTGGAAGACCCGCATGGGGAAACGCCCTCGCGTCTGTGCCGCTGTAGTTGTAGGCCTCGGTCTGCAGCGGGACGCCGGCGGACTCCGCCAGGGCCAGCAGAGCGTCACGTTCCCTGCATCCCAGCAGTACGGACGCGTCGCTGAGCGTCAGCACCGGTCCGGCGCCCAGCCGGATCCCCTGCGCCGGGCTGTCATAGGTCGCGTCCAGGCAGAGGACGAGGTCGGGCTGGATGGCGTGGGCCAGCACCGGCGCCCCGAAACCACCCATCTCCTCGCAGGCGGTGGCCCCCAGCACGACCTCCAGCCCCGGCCGCGCCCCAGCCAGGCGCCGGGCCATATCGCACAGGACCGCGCAGCCAAGCCGGTTGTCGAGAAAAGGGCCCAGGACCCGCCCGTCGGCCGTCCACTCGATGGTACCGTGGAAACACAGCCGGTCGCCGCGGACCGCCCCCGGCACGGTGGGCAACCAGTAGCTCGCCGGAGCCCCCTCGGCCTGCTGCCGCTGCAGGACCAGCCAGCGCCGGTCCTCCCCCGTCTTCAGGACCACCTCGCACGAGGGCCCCTCGAAGGCCGGCTTGCCGAGAGAGATGGCCATGCTGCGCTGCCGGCCAATGGCCTCCAGGCAGAACCCTGGCGAGTCCATGTGGGCACAGACCAGCAGCGTGCGCCGCCGGCCGCGGGTCGCCCGGCGAAGCCTGGCGGAGACCGCCGCGCGCCCATGGCGGGTCACGGTCCAGCCAGCCTCCTGCCAGGACGCCACCAGGTACCGGGCTACCTCATCCTCGTCCCCGGGGGTGCTGTGGCAGGCGGTGAGCCCTCCCAGGTCGGCATGCCAACGGGGTGACTGCACCGTGCTCATGCCAGGCGTCCTCCGTGTTGTCCGTTGCCCTGCACCGGGCCCGGGCCAGGGCCGTCCTGGTCCCCGCACCCGCCGCCGGACAGACTTTATCCCGCGCCTCCCTGTCCGCAACCGTCGCGCGTACCGTCTGGCCCGACCTCACCCCCGTGGCCACCACGGCGCCAGTTGCGCCGGGTCGAAGGTGTCCACATCCCAGAACGCCCGCGCCTGCCCGTCCCCCAGCAGGTACAGACGCGGCGGGTCCTTGCCGATGAACTCGAAGAACACCTCCGGCTCGACACACGCCGCGGGGAACTCGGCACCCGTCTCCGCCAGGAACCGCGGCAGTTCCCCCGCGTCGCCATAGCAGACGAGGTAGACGGGGGGCAGGGCCTGCTGCCGTGTGACCTCGCCCAGCCGCGTGGTCAGGGCCTGGCAATGCTCGCACTCCAGACTCACAAACACGACCAGACACGTGCCCAGGGTCAGGTCCACAGGACTCCCGTCGAACTCGCGGAACCTGGCGAACGGGCTCTCCTTGGGGGCCCGGACCGCGGTGGGCCCCTCGGCCTGTACCGGAATGCGCCGGACCGGGAAGCCCAGGCCGACCACCAGAACACTCGCCGCCGCCAGGCCCGCCGGAATCCGCCAGGACCCCCTGGGCCAGTCCCGGCTGCCCCGGTATACGTACGCGGCGATGACCAGCAGCGCGAGGTTCTTCCCCAGCGAGTGCAACGGGGACATCTCGATGAGCTCCCCGAAGCAGTGGCAGGACGAGGTGTCGCCCTTCACGAAGCCCAGGTAACCAAGGTAGACGCTGAAGCCCAGCAGCATCGCCATCACCGCCGGCACGGTGAAACGCCTGAACCAGGCCCGCGTGAAACACGCCAGCCCAAGGAACAACTCCGCCGCCAGCAAGAGCCTCACCGCATAGGCCGCGGCCGCGCGAGAAGGCAGTAGCTTCTGCTGCACCACATACAGCTCAAAGGCCCCCACCGAGGCCATCTTGGCCCCGGCTGACAGCACAAACACAGACCCCAGGAACCAGGCCGCACCGCGGACTGGCCAAACCCGGGCCGAGCGCTGCGGCTCCTCCACGGCATTGGCCTTGGTGTCAGACATCCATGTTCCCTCTTTTCGCCCAGGCTGGACCGTCAGCGGACAGCGCCCCACGGCCACCGCGCGAATGTACCGGCGTGGCTCGCAGGGTCAAGGCACGGGCCGCCACGCGCAGGGCTGTTTCGGGAAACCGTTGGCAGCCTTGCGATGGGGCCCCCGGTAGGTCGCGGCTGCCACCCGCCCGCGTGCGGGCGAGAGCGACTCCCAGAACTCGGCGAATCGCGCAAGATGAACGCGGTCACTTTGGCCCCCGGACCGGCGACCGCTTGCGCCTTCTGAGCCTGGACCCCGTCGCGACACGCAAGCCATCGCCGACTTCGACCGGCGTTCAACTTGCGCGTCGTGGTGCGGCGGTCACCGAGGTCTGGACTCCAGAACGTCCTGCTGTACAGCAGGATTGCGTTCTCGCCCGGCCCGCCGAAGCGCGGGGACGACACCCCGCGAACCGCGATCTTGAAACAGCCCTGCGCCACGCGGCAGTCCCGTCGGGGACGCACGGGGCAGATCCCGGACCCGCGCTCGCCGCTGTCGGTCCCAACCCCGACCGGGACCTCTGGGGCCGAACGGACTCCGGCCCCACATTCGCGGGACTGGTGAGAGTCTCGCGCAACGGCCCTGGACTTGCCGCGGGCCGGACCCGCACGCTCACGCCCGGCGGACCGTACCTCTACTCCAGGCGCCGCACCACCACGTCATCGATCACGATGGCCCCGGCGTACTCGACCCCGAACAGCAGGTGGTGGTCGGGGACCGCTTCCGTCCTGAACCGGAACGAACGGCTCCTCACCTCGCCGGGCGGCTCGAACCAGTAGAGCCGGACTGCCTTCCGCTCGATGTCCGCGGTGGAGCGCACCACGGTGTAGAACTGCGTCGTCGTCGCCGCCGCCAGCACCCGGTACCGGTAGGTCACCTCATACTCCCGACCCGCCAGCAGCAGGCCCTCCAGGCGCAGGCACTCGTGGAACCGCGCGCTGGAAGCCCGCGTATCGCACTTCAGCGAGCGCGTGCCCGCGATGACCTCGGCGGTGTCCGCGGTCAGTGACGCGAAGCCGCTGGCCGGGGTGGCCGTGCGCGGGCCGGTGCCGGGCTCGAAGTCCACCCGGAAGCCCTCATCATCGGCCTGGATCGGGAAGCTGGCGGCGGCGCTGATCGGCCAGTCCAGATGGCCCCACGGGTCACGGGTAAGCGCGAGCCAGGCGTTGAGCTCGACCAGGAGCTGCCGGAACGTCTCTGGCTGCTCCGCCGCCCGGTTCCGCAGTTGCCCGGGATCCGCCTCCCGGTCGAACAGCAGCACCGTCCCATCGCCGGTCCCGCCGCGCGTCACGGCGAAGGTGTGCTGGTCCGTACGGAGGCCGCGCTGACCCCATTCCGGCTTCTGGCCGCAGGCGATGAAGAAGCTCGAGGTGGGACGCGGGCCATCCTGCCCAAGGAGCTGCCTGGACCAGTCACGGCCCTCCACCTGCGGCGGAATGCGCCCGCCAAGGCCCATCAGCCCCAACAGGGTCGGCATCATGTCCGGCACGCTGATGTGCAACGGGTCCCGACCCGGCTGTACCCTTCCCGGGAAGCGGATCAGTAGCGGGATGCGGAACGACTCCTCGTAGATGACCCCCTTGTGCATCCGGCCCTGGCTGCCCATCATCTCGCCATGGTCGGCACTGAATACCACCACCGTATCGTCGCCCAGGTTGCCCTCGTCCAGGGCCGCCAGGATGCGCCCGAAGTGTTCGTCCACGCCGGTGACGGCCGCGAAGTAGTCCGCCACCGAACGCCGCGCCAGGTCCCCCCGTGCATCGCCCGGCACGTTGGGCCTGACCAGCAACTCGGCCGGCGCCCTGCCGGCGTAACGGGCTCGGTACTCCTCGGGGACCTGGTTGAAGGGCGTGTGCGGCGGATTGAAGGCGACAAACAGCGCAAACGGCTTGCCCGGGTCCCGAACCCCGCCGTCCCGGTTGCGCAGGAACTCCACCGCCACATCGGTTTCGTGCGCCACCGACCAGCCCTCCACCGCCGTCGGCTGGCTCACGGGGGCCTGGCCATGCCAGTAGTGCGGTCTCAGGTGCCGGTCACAACAACCGTACGCATGCCAGAAGGTGAAGCCATGCCGGCGTGGTCCCGGCGGCGTGAAGGCGTCCCAGACACTGCCATCCCCGCGGCGGCCCTCCCCGTAGCGGGCATCCTCTTCCGTCGGCGTGTCCAGGTGCCACTTGCCGATGTAGCCGGCCACGTAGCCCGTTCCCGCCAGCACGTCCGAGAAACAACGCTCCTCAGGCTTCAGAAAGAGCCCGGGCACCCCCGATTGGCAGTTGCCGGTCAGCCCCGTCGAATAGGGCCAGCGTCCCGTGAACAGCATGGCACGGTAGGGACTGCAGACGGGGAGGTTGCTCACCGCGTTCGGGAAGTACCGGGCCGCCGCCGCAAACCGGTCCAAGTTCGGCGTGAGCACCGGGTCCGCGCCGGCAAAGCCCATGGCCATGGCCCGAAACTGGTCGGGGAAGACGAAGACGAGGTTCGGTGGACGCGACGCTGGCCCCTCGGCGGCCTCCCCAATGCGCCCACCTGCTGCCAGCGCCGCCGTGGTGACCGCCCCCGCCTGGATGAACCGCCGCCGGGATACCTGCGTCGCCATGGTCACTCCTGTCGCCACGCACGGAGCTGTGCCGCCACCTCGTCCCAGGGCACGTCCTGCGGCGGTCGACCGCTCCGCGCGGCCAGCGCGGCCGTCGCACCCGCCGCCTCGCCCATGGCCACCGCGTTGCCCGTGACCCGGTAGCTGGCATGGGCAAGGAAGTCGCCGCTGATGCACCGCCCGGCCATCAGCAGCCCGTCTACGTCCCGCGCCACCAGCGCCCGCAGCGGGATGTCGTAGGGTCGCATTCGCAGGTCGCCATGGGAGATGGTCTCGCGCTCGTTCTTCTCGCGCGTCGAGGCATGAATGTCCACCGGGAAGGTGACCCGCGCCACCGCATCCGCGTGCCGCGCCCCGGTCACCAGGTCCTCTCGAGTCACGGTGTAGAGCCCGTGCAGCCGGCGACCATCCCGCACGCCAATCTGCTCGGCCGTCGCGACCACCTGGAAGCCTTCCCAGCGACCCCCCAACGCCCGCAGCGCCGCAGCCACCCGGTGGACCTCGGCCCGCGCCCGCAGCGTCGCCGCACTCACCTGCGCCGCGTCAAAGGGCCGGACCCCATACTCGTGGTTGATCATCAGCGTCAGCAGGTTGCCGCGCGCCTGGAACAGCGTCGGGTGACCGTAGGAGGTGTCGCACCCGGCCCGGCGAATCTCGGCCTTGAACGCCGCCACCGCCGGCAGATGAACGTCCTTCCCCTGGCAGAACGAGATGCAGTCCGCCAGCGCCGTCGCGTCCTTGACCACCACCAGCGCGTTCAACGTCATCGGCTGGCAGGTGCCATCGGCGTCGCCACGCCCAAAGTCCCAGCCACAGCCAGCCTGGGCGCCAAGGTCGCCGTTACCCGTGCAGTCAACAAACACCGGCGCCTGCCACGCCTCTCTGCCGGACGTGGACTCCGTCACTAGCGTGGTCAGCCGCCGGCCTTCGCGATAGGCGGCTACGGCTCGCGTGTGCAACCGCGTCTCCACCCCGGCGTCGGCGCACAGGCCCTCCAGCCGCCGCCGCATGTCTTCCGGGTGGTAGGTGAACATGCTGGGCAGCACGACAGAACGCACCGAAACCTCGTCCAGGCGGCGCGCCAGCTCGCGGCAGAGGCCAGGCTGGTCGAAATCGAAGACCCACGTCAGCAACCCCGAGGTCCAGACTCCCCCCAGGCTGCCCTGCGCCTCGAAAAGCCGCGTCCGGGCCCCGGCCCGCGCCGCACTCAGGGCCGCCGCCGTCCCCGCCGGCCCACCGCCGCAGACGATCACCTCAGCGTCCCGGCATAGCGGCAACGCCCGCGCCGGCTCATCGAACACCCCTGCCACCGCCGCGCCGGGGGTACGGTCCTGGGAAGACTGCACCAGAGGACTCCTGATCTCGACCCGGCCAGCCCAGCGCCGGCCGCAACTCCGGTACCTTAGCCCCGTTTGGCAGGAACTGGGCCGCATGCCGGAGGCCCGTTGAGCCCAGAGCTTGGCGCGACGGCCGGCCGGCCCCCGCAGTCGTGCGCCAGCCTGGTCCTGCCGGCGGTCCCATCATTCCCATCACTCCCATGGCTCCCATGCCTCCCATTCCCCAGGTCCAGGTCCGGCGGCGTGCCGTCGAGACAGGGGACTGATGGGACGGATAGGACACATGGGACCGATGGGATGACGGCGCGCCGCCGAAGGCCCAGCCGACACGGGCCAATCCCGCGCGGGGCGGACGTTCCCGGCAAGAGGAGGACGAAACTGACCACGGCAGCCCACACTGAACAGGCCAGGCAGGACCGAGCATTCTGGCGCGGGCAGACACCCGAAGCACACCTGGCCCCGGTGTGCGCTGAGCGACTTCGGGAAGGCCTCGTGACCGGTCCGGACCCCTGCTCACGGTCGCGGCCGGTCGGCCTGGTCCTCGATGAGCTTGGCGACCAGCACGCTCCAGCCCGTCTGGTGACTGGCCCCAAGGCCCAGGCCGGTGTCCCCGTGGAAGAACTCGTGGAACAGTACCAGGTCCCGGAAGTGAGGATCGCTGGCGTAGGCGGCGTCGGCGCCGTGGCAGGGCCGCCGGCCGTCCGGGCCGGGGAGGAACAGGCACACCTGCCGCGCGAAGGCAGGCCCAGACGGGTTGCCCCGCCGGCACTCGCGGTCGCACCAACCCAGCAGACCGTCTTCACCCCAGCGATAGGCGCGGCTACGGGCATGGTCGTGGGGGAGGTACGCCCACGCGTCGCCCTCAACCGAGTAGTCCTCCCGGACCGTGCCCCACTGCCGTTCCGCCAGGTAAGGCCCCCAGCGCGTCCAGTTGCGGCTGCGCTGCCTATCCTCGAGCAGCCGTTGCCGCTCGGCACCGCCCGCCGGTTGAGCCCGCGCGCCCATGGGTTCGCCTCCTGGTGAGGAACGGTCTCGCCTGGACCCGTTGCAGCAAGCTCGGGAAGGTCCCTGAGACCGTAGTGCCGCCGGGCGCAGGGCGCTACCCCTGTACGTGGCCCGCGGCAGCCCATCCGCGGTGCACGCAGGCAGCCCGGCCTGGAGTTGGTCATAGCCATCCCGGCCCCGCCACAGCCACCAGCCAAGCACACTGGCGACGCCACGGGGGTACCGTCGTCGTCGTCGTGCTGGCCAGCGTCGCCCGTGCGTGCCATACTGCCGCCGTGCGGCACACGCGGCGACGCATGCCGGAAGAGAGGGTCCTGGAGCCGCTCCTGGCCCTGAACCTGGCCGACGCCGGCGCGGCTCACGGCCGAAGCCCTCGGGCGCGCGGCTCAGCGCCGTTGGGTTTCCAGACGCGGCGCCGGTTGCACATGCCAGTGGTAGGTCGGGGGTGACGCAGTCCCTGAGCGTCGCCGAAGGGCCAGTACCCGACCTCGGCCGCGAGCTTCGCGAGCGACCGGCAACGTCGAGGGCTGGATGGCCGACCGCGGAGCTCACGGCACTGGCGCGCGGCCCGCGTCTCGGCGGGTCCTGGGCTGGGTCAGAGCACCTGGCCTGTCTGGGTATGCCCCGGGGCGTGTAGCCCTGGCATCTCCGGGCAGACGGGAAAGCCCCGTCTCCGCCCACCCGGTCTCCTCAGCCTCGCCGGGGTCGGCGCCGCCTTGGGACCTCGGCCGCCGGCACCGATGGTCATGTCCAGGGCGGGCGAGTTCGCGGCAGACGGTTGGGCCAGCAAGCCCCATGCACCGGCGCTCGGGATCTCGCCGGGTGATGTGTAGGTTGCGCTCGGGGAGATGGCCGACGGCACAAGCTCGTAAGCCCACGTGGCGCCCCTGTGCGCTCCTCGGCTTTGCCCTGACCGTCTCTGCGGCCTGCCCAGCCAACCCGGGCTGGCAACTGCACAATGGCGGGGCAACCGCCCCACCGGTAGGCACCGCCGGACAGTAGACAAGGACTCGGGCATAGCGCCCGGCCCCAGCAGCCGGAGCCGCCCGATGAGCCAGACGCTCGTGACGACGGAGTGCGGTATGAGAGCAGCCTTGGCGGCGGGATTCGGTCTGCTGCTCGCTGCGACCGCTCTGGCGATCGAGGCAATGCCAGCCGCTGCTCCGGACACGCAGTGGGAAATCCGGGTGATCACGCGTATGGACGCCTCCCGTAACACCGAGGAGTTCAAGATCGACCTGCGTTCGGACGGGAGCGGCAGCGTCTACCACCTGTGGAACAGGGGGTGGGCAGCGAGCCAGCACGAGCAGACGGCGATATCTCTTTCGCGCGAAGACACGGCCCGTGCCTATGCCTTGGCGGCGGCGTTCGTCAGGGGTTTCTCGGTGGCCCACGAATGGGATGGACCCTCTGGGGAGGAGGTCCTTACCGTGGGCATCGATATGAACCGTGGCGGCGTCGCCTGCAAGAGGGAACGGGTCCGGAGCGCCTTCCACGTGTCGCCGGCGATCTCCGAAGTGATCCAGATCGTGAACGCGGCCCTCCCCAAGGAGAAGCAGATCCACTAGGCGTGCCGAACCAGTTGGTCGTGCTGACGCTCTCACCACCCGGCGCGTCACCGCATAGAGTTGGCCGCGAACATGGGGTCCATTCGCCATAGCATCCTCGTCCTCCTCTCCGCATGCATCGTGGCGGCCGGGGCAGACGTGCCGTCAGCGGTACGGAATCCGGAGCAGATCGCCAATGCTGGTGGGGACGTCCGTGACCCCGATGGCCTCGGGTAGCGACGTCAGTGGCTGACCTCGCGACGACGGGGGTTTCTGGCACCCCTCCGGGGTGCGCTCGATGGGATCCGTGTGGTCCGGGGGTATCGTCGGGCTGGCGCCCGCCTCGACCCCCGGCTACGCTCTGGCACCCCTCCGGGGTGCGCTCGATGGGATCCGTGTGGTCCGGGGGTATCGTCGGGCTGGTGCCCGCCTCGATCCCCGGCTGCGCTCTGTCACCCCCCCTCCGGGGTGGACGGCGCCTTGGCTTGCCCCAGGAGCTGCGCCTGGTCGCAGGCGTTCTGTTGTGCTCGCCCCATAAGCCTCGAGGCCCCGGCAGCGGACCCGGCGAACGCCGCCTGTGGGGGGGCACTCAAGGAGCCATGCGCCGACGCCTCCGCGGCTCCGTCCTGCCGTTGAAGCGCTTCCGACCGAGGGGTATTGTGCTGGAGACTGGCCTCGACGTCCCTTCGGATTCGGGGCAGAGCCTTGTCCAGTGGAGGCGGTGGCCATGCCAGTGATTGCCAGGTTCTATGGCATCCTGATCAAGATGTACTTCAGCCAGAGCGAGCATGGCGTGCCTCATTTCCACGCGATCTACGGCGAGTTCAACGCGGTGTTCGCCATCGAGAGCCTGGACATGCTGGAGGGCGACCTGCCGGCCAGAGCTCACCGGCTCGTCAGGGAGTGGGCCGAGCAGTACCAGCGCGAGCTGCTGGACATGTGGGCCCGGCAGGAGTTCCGGCAGCTCCCCGGCCTGGAGTGATGCATGGTCGCCGCAGTCCCTAGGATCGAGTCGGTTCGTCCGCTGGACGGTATGCGCCTGCTGGTCGGCTTCGCGAACGGTCAGTGGCGCGCTTACGACTGCCGACCGCTGCTTGGCCGTCCCCAGTTCCGTCTCCTTGCCGATCGTGGCTTCTTCGGGGCCGTCAGGGTCGATACCGGTGGCTATGGCATCTCGTGGAACGACGACATCGACCTCAGCGAGTACGAGCTCTGGACGAACGGCACGCCCGTCGCTCGCGATGCCACGGCCGCCATGGCGCCCGCCTGAGGACGCGAACGCTGCCGTTGAACCCAGGAGTGGGACCGTCACTCGACCTGCCTCTACGGGGTGGCCCTGGCTGAGGGGAGGAGCCAGCGTCGCCATTGGCTATGGGCACTCGCCGCGCGCTCAGAAGACACTGCGGGGAGAACATAGCCGGGAAGGGGGTCAACTGGCAGCCCGACCTGGATTCGAACCAAGACTAACTGGACCAGAGCCAGTTGTGCTACCATTACACCATCGGGCTGTTCCGATCGGCCGTTACTATAGCGTGCCCTGGTTTTGGCTGCAAGAGAGGGACCAGACTCCCGACTCCCAGGCTGACCAGGGCTTCAGGATGGCGGTCCGAGGGGCGGTGACCCCGCAGGCGCGGGACTGTCGGTCCCAGCCCCGACGGGGACCTCCGGAGGGCCCGAACAGGCTGCGGACCCCACCGGCTGGGCAGGCCCGGTGGTGCTCGGGCCGTCGGGGGGGGTCACGGGTTCGCGGCGGGCGTGGGCGCGCCTAAGGCGAGGAAGCCCTTGGCGATGAGCTCGGAGGCCTTGGCGTCGCGCGCTTTGCGGTCGGCGCTGCCGAGGACGACGGCGATGACCCGCTGGCCCTGGCGTTCGGCCGTGGCGGCGATGGAGAATCCGGCGACGGCGATGTAGCCGGTCTTGAGGCCGTCGCAGCCCGGCACCGAGCCCAACAGGTGGTTGTGGGTGGTCATCTCGATCTGGCCTTTGCCCAAGGGGGCACTGGTGCGAAAGTTGCGCTTTGTGGTGGCGGTGTAGCGCAGGACATCCTTGTGTTTCAGCAACTCGACGCAGAGGGTGGCGAAGTCGCGGGCCGTGGTGACGTCGTGCTCCTCGCCCTTGTCCGGAGGCAGGCCATGGACGGAGTTGAAGGCTGTGTTGACCATGCCGAGCTCCTTGGCACGCTGGTTCATCAGGGCCACGAAGCCCTCGGTGGAGCCGGCGATCCTCTCGGCTATGGCCGCCGCCACGTCGTTGGCGGACTGGACCATGAGCGCGTAGAGCATCTCGTCCAGGGGGAACGACTCCTTCTCCTTGAGCCAGACCCGTGAGCCCCCGATATGGGAGGCCTTGGCGCTGACCGGGACCTGGTCCTGGAGCGTGATCTTGTTCTGCTCCAGCAGTTCCTCGATGATGAGCATATTCATCAGCTTGAGCATGCTGGCCGGATAGCCGCGGGTGTCCGCGTTATCCTCAAACAGGACTCTGCCGGTGGCGGCGTCCACGACAATGGCGCCGATGTAGGGATCGCGTGCGATGACGCCCTTGGGGGCGGCGGGCTTAGCGGTGGCTTTGGCGGTGGGCTTGGCGGCGGGCTTGGCGGTGGGCTTGGCGGCTTTCTCGGCGGCGCTGCACGGCGGCTGGCCCGTGAGGAGGAGCCCGGCGACACCGACGACGCACCATGTTCTGAGGGTCTGGTTCATGGTCTCTCGCGCGACTGGGTTTGGAGCCGTGTCGGGAATAACGGGCAACTCTACCGCAGCGGCGGTCCGGTGCAAGCCTGCCACGCCGGGGGCGGACCGCATTTCGCCCGCGTCGCGAGGGGGCCACTGGGACGCCCGGCAGCGCCTGGCTGCAGGCTGGACGGCCACCCGGCCAGGTGGTAACGTAGCCACAGACGCCCAAGATCCGCTCTGCGGAGGTGCGTGGAGGTCTGCGTCATGCGGTGGTCTTCCTGTTCACGCCTGCGGTGTATCGTGCTCGGTCTGGTGGGGGCCCTGGGGGTGCTGCTGCTGGTCGGCGGCTGTGGCCGGGGAGAGAAGCCCGCCAAGGTCATCCGGGTCACGCGCAACATCGGCGGCCGGGAGGGTTTTCGTCTGCAGTTCGAAGCCTGGAAGGCGGCCTTCGAGCGCGACAACTCCGGCTGGCAGATGGAGCTGATCGACCTGGGGAACTCGGAAGGCGAGCAGTACTACAAGTCGCGCATCGCCACCGGTGACCTGCCGGAGGTGGTCATGACCTGGCAACTGACCAACTTCCTTGCCGACGGTGGCCACCTGGTGCCCTTGGACGAGGCGTACTACCAGCGCTACGGGATCCCCCTGCCGCCGCCCTACAAGGGCAAGCGCTACACGAGTCAGGCCGGCGTCCAGATCCAGGGCATCGTCGTCAACAAGCGGATGTGGAACGAGGCCGGGATCACGGCGCCGCCGCAGACCTGGGACGAGTTCATCGCGGCCCTGCGGGCGATCAAGGCCAGGGGCCACAAGCCGCTGGTCTATGGTGGCCGGGAGTGGTCGGCGGGGATGCCCTTCTTCTATGCCATCGCGACCTCTCTGTACGACGATGTGGTCGACCCCGCCCGGCCCTCGTGGACCCGGCGGCGGGACGCGGGGGAGGTGCGTTTTGCCACGGACTCCATGGCGAAGCAGGTCGTGGAGCGCATGATCGAGCTGCTGGACGGCTTTGTCGAGAAGGGGGCCCTGAGTGACGGCTACAACCAGGAGCAGGGCGACTTCTACGGCGGCAAGGGGGCCACGTGGATGATGGGCTGCTGGATCGGCGGGGACATCGAGCCGAACAAGGTGGACTTCGAGATGGAGTACTGGCCGGTGCCATCGCTACGCGGACGGCCGCCGCGGTTCATCTATACCTCGAGTTTCCAGAATGGCTGGGCGATCACCACCACGGCCACCGGCGAGACGTTGGCGAAGGCCCGGGCGGCGCTCGACGCCTTCTATGACCCGCACGTGTACCAGCTCTTCCTCAACGGCGAGAGCCAGTTCAAGGAGGCCCAGAAGGTCGCCGTGCAGGGCCCCAGCAGTACCTGGGCGCCAGCTCAGGGGCTCTACGACAACATGGCCGCCCACATGAAGCGCTACGGCACCACCGTCGGTTACCACATCGGGTTGGACGACATGCCGCCGCCGTCGTTCATGATGAGCATGGCCCGGGTCATGCAGGAGATCCTCTCGGGCAACCGCGACGTCGAGGCCCTGCTGAAGATGCTGGACAGTGACTGGGACAGTGCTCGGAAGGGCATGTGAGAGGGCCCCACGCCGACAGGGTTCGCGGAGGCGCCATGAACGGGGCGAGGAATTCCCAGGCCAAGCCCCACGCGGCGCCGAGCCGCCGCTTTCGTTCCTGGCCGCGCGAGTGCCTGGCTTCGCTCATCCTGTGCGGGCCGGCGGTGCTGTTGTATGGCGGCTTCATCGTGGTGCCGGCGGTGCTGGGGTTCGCCTACAGCCTGACGGACTGGACTGGCTGGACGCGGCAGGCCCGTTTCATCGGCCTGGCCAACTTCCGCGAGCTCATCGGCGACACCCGGTTCCTGGCGGCCCTGCGGTTCACCCTGTTCGAGACGGTCCTGGTGGTCGCCTTCTTCGCCTTCGCGGCCATGGCGCTGGCGGTACTGCTGGACCGGCTGACGCGGATGAAGGGACTTGTCCGGGGCTTGTTCTTCTACCCCTATGTACTGAGCGTCCTGGTCAGCGGGTTGCTGTTCCGCTACCTGGCCAACTACCGGGCTGGGGCGGTGAACGGTCTGTTGCGGGGGATCGGTCTGGGCGGCTGGGCCCAGGACTGGATGGGCGACCCGCACTGGGTGCCGTATTTCGTCTTTGCCTTGGTGGCCTGGAGCGGCCTGGGCTTCTTCACGACGTTGTACCTGGCCAGCCTGCAGACGATCCCCGTTGAACTCTACGAGGCCGCGCGCATGGATGGCGCCGGGACGTTCTCCATCTTTCGGCACATCCAGTTCCCCATGCTCATCCCGACCCTGACCACGGCCTCGGTGCTGGCGTTGATCACCGGCATCAACCTGTTTGGCCAGATCGTGGTCACCACCCAGGGCGGCCCCGGCTACCGGACCTTCACCATCGGTTACTACATCTATTGGCTCGGGGTGCTCAACAACCGGCAGGGGTACGCTGCGGCGGTGTCCCTGGTCTGCTTTCTGGTGCTGCTGGGTCTGGCGGCCGTGCAGGTGGCGCTGCTGCGCCGGCGGGAGGTGCACCTGTGAGCCACCGTCGCCAGCCGCCGCGCCGGCTTCCCCTCCTCGAGGTGGCCATGCTCCTGGGCGGGCTCCTGTTCGTCTCGCCCTCGTACCTGGCCGTGCTGAACTCCCTGAAGACGCTGCCGGAGATCATCGAGTCGCCCCTGGCGCTGCCGGAGACGCTGCAGTGGGAGAACTACCGGTACGTCTTCACCGGTGTCCGGCTGGCGCGGCCGATGCTCAACAGCGCCCTGATGTGCCTGGCGGTCATCGTCTGCCTGGTCACTGTCGCGCCCATGTGTGCCTACTCGCTGATGCGCCGGCGCATGGCCACCGGGCGCCTGCTGCGGCTGGTGTTCCTGGCCGGGTTGACGGTCCCCTTCCAGATCATCATGGTGCCGCTGCTGCAGCAATTCCGGCTACTGGGCATCCCGTACACCTACCTGGCGCTGCTGCTGCACCATGTGTCGTGGGGGCTGCCGCTGTGCATCTTCATCTACAGCGGCTTCATGGCGACCATCCCCAGGGAACTCGAGGAAGCCGCCGCCATCGACGGCTGCGGGCCGCTGGCCACCTTCTGGCGGGTGGTGTTTCCGCTGCTGACCCCGTGCACGCTGAGCATCATCATCTTCTGGGGCCTGTGGATCTGGAATGACTTCATGCAGGCCTTCATCATCATGGGTACCAACAAGGGCCAACTCGTCTTCGTCCAGCTCTGGCGCTTCCTCTCGGACCAGTATGTGCAGAACTGGAACACGATCTTCGCCGGGGTGGTGGTGCTCTCTGCCCCCGTGACCCTGCTGTACATCCTCATGCAGCGGCACTTTGTCAAGGGCATTGCCGCGGGGGCCCTGAAGTAGCGCCGGTGCCGGGGTGGCGCGCGCCGTTCACTTGAGGCGCTGTTCGAGCACCCAGGGGACCCCCTCGGCCAGCAGGGCCTGGCCCTCGGGCGTGGCCTGCAGCGTCGACCCTAGGTAGAGCAGCCTCCCGCCCTTGGCCGGCCCGGCGCCGAGCTCGATGTAGCAGGCCGCATCACCGTAGGTCTTGCCGGCCGCGTCGGTCACCTCGACCAGGGGCATGTAGCGGCGGGCCGGGTCGAGGCGGCGGCGGTCCACGGCCCGCCGTCTCGGGTCGCCCACGGCGGGGAAGGGGAAGGCCGCCGGCAGGCCCGTGGCGATCTCCTGGCCCGCGCCGCTGTGCAGGGTCAGGGGCACTGGCGGCTGCTCGAAGGTGATGCCGACCGGCAGGCCCAGTCGCGGCCGCTGCTGGGCTCAATCAGGAACGAGGAGTCGAGCGCCCCGTCGGAGCGGTCCGAGTCCATGGCTCAGGCTGGCAGGTAGCGCCAGGTGACGTTGGCGGCCAGGCGCAGGGCCAGCTCCGCGTTGGCGCGGCGCCGGGGTCCCGGGTCATCCCGGAAGGTGAGGCGGTAGTCGAGCAGGCAGGCCACGCTGAGGGTGCCGCCGATGGCGAAGGACGACGACGACCCATCGGCGAACTCGTTGCGCGTCCAGACGAAGTGTCGGGTCCAGTTGAAGATGCCGTCGATGGCCGCGAGGTACTCCGGCTTGGCCTGGCCGCGACTGCGGTCGTAGCGAGAGTTCGACCAGGACGCGGGCCGGGTACCAGGCGTCGGTGTTGTGCAGGGCCGTCGCCGGCGGGCCGCCCCAGCTCGGGTGCCAGGCACCCTCCAGCGGCTTCTCCCAGAACAGGCACTCGCGCCCCTTCAGGGCTTGGTGGCGGGGGCACCGGGACCCGGCCCGCTGGGCTGGGCTGAGGGAATGGCCGCACCTTCGGCGCTGAGGCCTCGGCCCCTTTGGCCCAGCCCAGCCGGGCCGGACCGAGCGGCTGCCCCGGCCCGGCGCGCCACCATTGCGCCCGGCCGTCCGAGCGCCTATGGTGGGTGGGATGATCCTGATCGCTGACTGCCACGCCAGCCCTCTCCGCGGCAACGAGGCGGAGTTCCTGGCCCTGCTCGAGGCCATCTCGGCGACTCCGCAGGACGTCGTGTTCCTGGGGGACATCCTCGACCTGTGGATCGCCCTGCCGACGTACGAGCAGGACCTGCACCGGCGCTTCCTGGACTGGTGCCGCAGCGAGTCGCGACGTCGCCGGGTGGGCTTTGTCGAGGGAAACCACGAGTTCTTCGTGGCGCGTCGGCACGCTGACGCCTTCAGCTTCTGCTCACCGGCCGAGCACGTGGACGACCAGGGTCGGCTCTACGTCCACGGCGACACGGTCAACGGTGCCGACAAGGCCTACCGCCTGTTCCGCATGGTGGTGCGCAGCCCTCTCGTCCGCTGGGCCGAGGAGGTGACGCCCGGCGCCCCGGCGATCGCCCGCTTCATCAAGAGGCACCTGAACCGGCGCCGCGAGGCGATGCCCAAGGTCTACCCGGCCGACCAGGTGGAGGCCTATGCCCACGGCTGGTTCGGCCGCGGGGTCCGCACCCTGTACCTGGGGCACTTCCACGAAGCGCGGCAGCACGAGACTGCCGACGGGTGCCTGTGCCAGGTCATCCCTGCCTGGTGCGGTTCGGGGCTGGTCGGCGTGGTTTCCCCCGGCAACCCCCGGGCGACGGCCCGGCACTGGCGGGACCTTGCGGACCGCCGGTGAGCCACTCCTGTCCCCGGGCGGCTCAGGGCAGCATCTGGGGCGACGCCGATGACGGTTGGGCCGCGCCCAGAGGGGCGGTCGTATCCATGAGGGCCAGGCGGCCGCTGATCCAGGGCTGGGGCTCGACGGGGTCGTCCGGGTGGCGCTGCAGGTAGGTACGGAGAGCCTCGCGTGCCTGGGTCCCGGTGCTGCGGCATCGTGCCTGTGGTTTGCGGAGGCACTCGAGGAGCCTGGGGAAGCGCCCCCCGCCGCCCGCCGCCGTGTAGCTGTTCATGGCGACGCGCAGGCGTCCGGGCAGGGCCCCGGAGTGGCCGGCCACCGCCGTGAGACGCACGCGGACGGTGCCCTCGGGGCCGCCCTTGTCGATGGCGAACTGCGCGCCCCAGGGACCGGAGTATACGTAGGACGTGCGGTTGGCGATCTGCTCTGCCACCACCGTCTGCAGTTCGCTGACCGTGAGATCGGCCACCGCGATCGTGTTCTCGTACGGGACCAGCGCGAACAGGTCCCGCTCGGTCACGGTTCCCGCCGGCAGGCCCGTGCGGCCGAGGGTACCGTGGAGGACCACCTCTGCCCCGGAGGCCTCGGCCAGGGCCCGACAGAGCAGCTCGCTGACGGCGCAACTCACCCCGGGCGTACCCCCGGGGGGGACGGCCACGCGCCGCTGGCACACCGGCCTGGTGGCGGCAGCCTCCGCCTGGGCCAGGATCTCGCCGAGTTCGGGGCTGGGGTCGGCCTCGGGGGCCGCTGCCGCAGGCACCAGTTCCGATGACACATCCAGCACCCGGTGCTGCTCAGGGTCCACCCGCACCCGCACCGCCGCGACGTGTGTCGCCAGGGCCCCCGGCTGCACGTACCAGGTGGCCGGGCCGATCTTCAGCCCCGGGATGGGCCGGTGCGTATGCGCGCCCAGGATCAGATCGATCTCGGGGTAGCGCAGGGCCACATCGTGGACCTCATTGACCGCCCGGGGGTCCGACTCGAGCCAGCCCTGGTGGGTGGCCAGGACGACGAGATCAGGGGCTTCGGCGAGGACTTCGGGCAGGACGCGGTCCAGGAGGTCGGTGACGGTCTCCACCTCGGTCTGGCGGGCGTCCTCCTGCCACAGCCAGTGGCGCAGGTAGCTGGCCGTGGCGCCGATCAGCGCGATGCGGGCCCCGCCGCGGTCGAAGCGTCGCCAGGCCGGGAAGGACTGCGATTGGCCGTCGAGCGTGAACCGCAGGTTACCGCAGAGGACCGGCAACGCCTGCGACCGGTACCAGCCGCATAGGGTTGCCGGGCCGAAGTCGAGGTCGTGGTTACCGGGGACCCAGGCGTCCACGCCGAGGCTGCGCAACATGGCACCACCGACACGGCCGCCGCTGACCCGGGCCGCGAAGCTCCCTTGACAGGTGTCACCGCAGTCCACCAGGAGGGTCCGCTCGGGGCCGTGCTCCTGCCGCAGCCGCCGGATGGTCGCGGCGAGGCATCGCCAGTCGCCCTCTCCGGGTAGCACGGGTGAGCCGATGGCCCCGTGGAGATCCGCCGTCTCGAGCAGCAGCACCTCGACCGGCGCCCCCTGGCCGCCGGCCAGGCAGAGCAGCACAAGCGCCAGACAGACCAGGCTCCGCACCGGCCGTCCCCCTCAGGTCAGCAACTGGTCGCCATCGGTCTTGCCGAGGAACTTCTCGAACTCGCGCTTGTTGGAGGCCTTCATGTAGGCCTCGATGGGCGGGATGCGGCCCTCGTTCAGCAACCGCAGCAGGTCGTTGTCCATGAGCCGCATGCCCCGGCCGGAACACTGTTCGATGATACTGCGGATGTTGGGGATCTGCCCCTCGCGGATGGTCGAGGGCAGGGCCTCGTGCCAGAGCAGGATCTCGTGGACTGCGCAGCGGCCCTTGCCATCAACCGTCCGGCAGAGCAGTTGCGAGACCACGGCCTTGAGGCTCTCGGCCAGCATGGCCCGGATCTGGGGCTGCTCGTCGGCCGGGAAGGCGTCGATGATGCGGTCCACGGTCTTCGGGGCGTTGTTGGTATGCAGGGTAGCGAAGACCAGCATGCCCATGGCGGCGCAGGAGAGGGCCAGGTTGATGGTCTCCAGGTCGCGCATCTCGCCCACCAGGATGATATCCGGGTCGGCCCGCATGGCGCCCTTCAGGGCCGCGCTGAAGGACTCTGTGTCCGAACCCACCTCGCGCTGCACGATGATCGAGTGTTTGTTGCGGTGGACGAACTCGATGGGGTCCTCGATGGTGACGATGTGCTTGGAGTAGTTCACGTTGATGTAGTCGATCATGGCCGCCAGGGTGGTGGACTTGCCGCTGCCTGTAGGGCCGGTCACCAGGACCAGCCCCGAGGGGTACTCACAGACCTCCTTCAGCACCTCCGGCAGGTTGAGGTCCTCGATGGTCAGGATCTTGGTGGGGATGATGCGCAGCACGGCCCCCGGGCCGTAGTGGTTGAACATGTAGTTGACGCGGAAGCGCGCCAGGCCGTGGAGCTCGTAGGCGAAGTCCATGTCCAGGTTGCTGCTGTAGTGCTGCCACTTCTCCTCCGGGCAGACCTCGTGGAGGAGGCGCGACATCTCGTCCGGCGGGATGGGGGCTTCGGGGAGGGCCTCCAGGACGCCGTGGACTCGGATCTTGGGGGGCAGGCCGCTGCACAGGTGCAGGTCGGAGCCCTTCTTCTGCATCAGCGTCTTGAGGAAGTCATCGATTCTGGCCATCGGGTGTCCCTTGCGCGTCGGCTGGGTGCCGGGTCTGCCTCTTGCTGCCGACCTCAGAACCACTTGCGCTTCTTGGCCGCCTCGGGTTTCATGCGGGAGGCCTCCTGCACCTGCATCTGCCGGATCAGTTCGGTGCTCCTGACCAGCGGCAGCGTCTGTTCGTAGGTTCGCTTGCCCGCCATGTAGAGGTCCACGAAGGACTGTTCCATGGTGGACATGCCGATGTTGCGGCCGGTTTGGATGATGGATGGCAACTGGAAGGTTTTGCCCTCGCGGACGAGGTTGCTGACGGCCAGGGTGGCCAGCATGATCTCGTAGGCCATGACCACGGCGGAGCCGTCATGGTTCGGCAGGAGCTGCTGGCAGATGACGCCCCGGAGGCTCTCCGAGGTCATGGCCCGGATCTGCGCCTGCTGGTTGGACGGGAACACGTCCAGGATGCGGTCCATGGTGGTGGCGGCGCTGCCGGTGTGCAGGGTGCCGATGACCAGGTGCCCGGTCTCGGCAGAGCGGACGGCCATCTCGATGGTTTCCAGGTCGCGGAGCTCGCCGATGACGATGATATCCGGGTCCTCGCGCAAGGCCGCGCGCAGAGCATTGGAGAAGTTGCGGGTGTGCCGGTTGAGTTCGCGCTGGGTGACATTGCAGTTGATGGGCCGGTGCACGACCTCGATGGGGTCCTCGACGGTGATGATATGGTCGTGGCGCGTGCGGTTGATGAGATTGACGAGGCTGGCCATGGTGGTGGACTTGCCGCAGCCGGCCGGGCCGGTGACCAGGATCAGCCCCTGGTGGTAGGTGGTGAGCTTTTCGATCACGCCCGGGTCCGGGAACCCCAGCTCGGCCAGGCTGCGGATGCGCGTGTCGATGATGCGGTAGGCGCCGGCGATGCCGAGGCGCTGCAGCATGACGTTGGTCCGGTACCGGTCATCCTCGGTGATGGCGTAGCTGTAGTCGAGGTCGTGAGTCGTCTCGTAGGCGTGTGACTGCTGTTCGTCCAGAGCCGAGAGGTTCAGCCTCTCGGACAGCTCCGGCGTGATCACGGGCTGGTCCGGCAGCAGGTAGATATGCTTGAAGCGCCGCACGAAGGGCCTCGCCCCGGCGCTGATGTGCACATCGCTGCAGTCCAGGCTGCGGGCCTTGTGGAGGAAGTCGATAAGCAGGGACAGGGCGGCCGCCTTGTCCAGGGATCCCGCCTGGGCCAGGCTGGGCCAGCCCTGGGCCCAGCCTGGGCCGCTGGCTACCGCCTGGCTCTGGAACTCCTCATCGGACGCGCTCGGGGCCCGGCGCCGGCTTCCTCCTGAGGCCCGGCGGAGCATCTCGGCCTCGTCATCAGCATCATCGTCGTCGGCGGCGGCGTCGGCCGCCTGGGCCTCCTCCTCGAGGATGCTGCGCGGCGGATACCCGAGCGTGCGGGCCTCCTGTACCGCCATCTGCATGAGCTGTTCGAGACGTTCGATGTCCTCGCACAGGCCGTTGTCGATGATCACCTGCGCGAAGGTGGTCAGCGAGGGCTCCACGTTGGCCGCCGCCACCGCGTGGGCCACGGCCCGGCAGTTGTCCTGCGACACCAGGGACTCGGTCACCAAGTGGAAACAGAACCACTCGATCTCTTTGTTCATGGCATCCCTTCTGGCCGCACACCCCCCCGGCGCCCCGTCGTCGGCCCGCCGTCTGTGCGGGGGGGGCCCGCGGTTCACGCGCCCTGGAGGCATGCCCGGTTACCGTAACGCAGGCCCCACTGCCTGCAACCGGACTCCCGGTCGGTCCAAGCCTGAGCCAGGGTCAGGGTCCCTGCCTGCAGCCCCGCCTCCGGTGCGCCGCCGGCATCGGCTCCGGGCTCAGTGCTGGCCGCCTGGACCGGCCACCGCGTAGCCGCGTGCAACCAGCCAGGGACTCAGGCGCACCCGTTCGTCACCCTCTACTTCCAGCACGTTCTCGCGGAACCGGGCGACCATACCGAACTGTTGCCGGAGCGTCGCCGTCACCTCCATCAGGTCCAGGACGCTGAGCCCCCGCAGGCCGCGCACGCACGTAATGGCCTTCCCGCCGCTGCGTCGGAGCAGTTCCATGCGGACCTGCTCCGCGCGGGTTCTGAACTCGACCGAGCCACCCTCCTTGAAGGCCTCCAGGAGCTTGCGGTCCTCGGCGTCCAGTTGGGGACCCGGCGCCGGTTTCGGTGCCGGCCGCGGGGGCGGCGGCGGCCGGGCAGGGGGCAATGCTGCCGCCGCCTTGGCCCGCAGGTCTGCAAAGGGGTCCACCCGGAACTTCGGTTGCCGGACCGTCGCCTCGGCCTCGCGTCGCTTTGCTTTGCGGCCCATATCGCAGACGTCCCCGCGCCGACTCTACAGCAGGCGCTCCGCGTTCACCTCGTACCCGGGGAACAGGGCCTGCAGTTCGTCCCGCATCTCGGTGCTGGTGGAGAAGGCCTCGCCGACCTCGCGGTAGACATCCATGGGCAGGTGGGCCCCCGCCCGCGGCTTCCCGCTTTCCCGGTCAAAGACGATGAACGCCAGCGTCTCGCCTTCGGCCTCGGCCGAGAAGTCGTAGAGCAACCGGTCCCGGACCGGGTCGAGCCGCTGTCCCCCGTGGCGGTTGCCGAGCATCTGGTACTTCACGTACTCCACCACGCGGTCATCGAGGCCGCGTTCATGCAGGGCGATCTTCTCGATGAGGGCGCGGCGGTCGGTGACCAGTCGGCAGGTAGGGGGCGCCAGTCCCTGCTCTTTCCCGAAGGCCCGTTCCGTCACCTGGCGCATCTGCCGTTCGAGCGTCTCGCGCTGTTCGTCTTCCGCCACGGCCAGGAAGTAGACCAGGAAGCGTCCGGCGTCGTCTCGGTAGACGATCGGCACGTCCAGCACGAAGCCTGTGCTGCAAGCGCTGCAGGTGACCCGGTTGAGGGTGCCTTTGAGCAACTGCCGCAGCGCCACGGAGCGGGGGCGCAGGACCGTGACCGGCGCCACCTCCTGCAGGGCGTTGCACGTGGGGCAGCGGACGGTACGGGTAGGTCCCGTATCCTGGGATGTCGTTCGTTTCGGGTTCAATGCCGTCGTCACCACACGTCTGGAATCCGGGCCCGCTAACATACCTCCCCGACTCGGGTGCGGCCACACCGGCGAGCGGGACTCGACGGGGCGTCCGGCAGGGTCACGACCGGGCGCAGACAGAGCGCCGCAGGGCAGGGGCCGTCGGCAGCGCTGCTACGTCCCGGCAGCGCCACCGTGGGTCCTCCCTCCGTGGGGACAGCGTGCGGAGGTGTCCTCGTCGGAGCAGGCGACCCACGCGGGGGGGCCCACGACCGGGGCGGCGGCAACGGGGGCCGGGTCTCAGCGCCGGGCGGTCTTCGGCACGATGTCGGTCTGCAGTTGCGGATCGGCCGCCGGCCCTTGAGCGAGCCGACGAGCTCAACCGTGTGCCCGGCGGGTAACGCAGCCACGGCGATCGGGTCCCCTCCGACTGCAGTTCATCGCCCGCGAAGCCTGCCCAGCGCTGCAGCGGGTAATGGTGCCAGGAACGGCCGGCGACGTCGTCGCCACCGTGGAGATCGCCGTGCGTCAGGGTATCCAGGCCGGCGCGCTCCTCGTCACTGACCAGGGTGGCTAGCGCGTCGACGAGCTCCTCGCGGAAGTGCACGTCCATCATGCCCGTATCAAGGGGCCGGCCCCACAGGCTGACATCGAACCACCTCGGCCGCGGCCAGGAGCCCGTCACCGTACACGGCAGAGTGGCAGCGCGCGTGAGCGTCAGCGTCGTCGCCCCTCCAGCTCGGGCCCGGCCTCGGTCCCCGCCACGTTGGCACGGCCAGCGGCCCGGACCCGCGTCACAGCACCCTGCACAGGCCCAGCCGGCAGGGCGTCTGTCCCGCGGGATCCGCCGCAGCAGGGGCGCCCGCGCGGCGAGACCGAGGCCCTCCATGGCCCCCCTGCCGGGCAGGGTCCGGCCCGCACGGCCCTCGGTGCCAGGCAGAAAACGAAAAAACCGCCCGGGTCACCCTCAGCACGAGCGTGACCACGGGCGGCCTGGCTGCACCCAATCGTCAGACCATCATCACTTCGCCGGCGCCGGCGCCGGACCCCCCGCCGGGCCGCCGGAACCGCTGCCCATGGTGCCGGCCATGGTCAGGGGCTTGCCGCACTTCGGGCAGGCCGGCTTCTTCATCCCTGCCGCGCCCGGGCCCGCGCCCCCCATCATCATACTCTGCATGCCGGGGCTGGGGACCAGCTCGCCGCAGCTCGCGCACTTGATCGCGGCCACACCAGCCTGCTTGCCGCAGGTCGGGCAGGTGTGCTTCGGGGAGGCCTTCTCGCCACCCATCTGCAACGGCATGAAGACGTTGTCCTCGACCTTGGCCTTGTAGGGCTTCTTGCACTCGAGACAGTACAAGTCCTTCTCGCTCGACGCGCCGCCGCCGCCGCCGCTCGCCTTCTTGCCGCCCATCATCCGGAACACCACGAACCCCAGACACGCGGCAATGACGACCACCAGCAGAACCGCTTTCACCGTGCTGTTCATCGTGCCTTCCTTCTTTTGGTTGGCGGGCGCCGTTCCGGCGGCGGGCCGCACCACGCGGCCGTCTCTCTTCCGTCGGTATCTCTTTGCCGCCCCGCTCACTCCTCACGGCACGGTCCCGCCTGCTCTCCTTATGAGCAGCGTCTGTCCGCGCCTTACGTTCATAGGAATGTACAGGGCATTCTGCGCCATGCCAAGTGGTCCGATCCATCATCGCCACCCGGGGTCGTACCGGTTGCCGCCAGCGCCGCCAGCCCCGGGGTCTCTTCCCTCGTGCTCCGGTGACCGCCGCGACCGAGGGGTCCCGGGGTCTCTTCCCTGCTTCTCGCCGGCGGTCCTAAGCGGCTGTCCAGGAAGGCTGGGTGCGCCGGTCCCATCAGCCCAGCGCCATCAGGGTGAGGAACACCATCACCGCGGTCAGGATACCCCCGACCAAGCAGGCGACGAAGGAACGCCACAGGCCTGTGTGGAGGATGACCTTGACCGAGATCAGCACGCTCACGACCGCGATGGCCCCGCCGGCTGCGGAGACGATGGGGTGGACCACCGTGGCCGCGAGGCCCAGCACGATGGCCGTCACCAGCAGGGCCAGCAGAGCCTTGAAGTAGGCCCGACCGGGGACGCCGGCGATGGCCGTACCCCAGTGCAGGAAGAGCGCGCTCAGCAGGAACCAGACCACCAGGAGCGGCCCTGCCTCCGCCGGGCCTCGGTTCGTGATCGCCTCGATTCCCATGGGCATGCCTCCGTGCGGGTCCCGGCGCCCTAGGGGCCTACTGTAACGCCAGCGAGAACCGGCTGCCAGGGGCCCTCGGGCCGTATCCACGCCGGTTTCACGAGCGCCTGCCGCGGGACGGGGCTGCCGAGTTCCGACCGGCCGGGCGAGGCGTGAGGTCTCCGCAGCCGTCCGTGGGCTGGGCCAGGACCAGGGCTGCTTCGTTTTCACGGTTCCCGGCTTGGCTTCGGCCGTCGGCGGAGATGTGGAGCGGCCTCGCAGGCGCGGGGCCACTGCTCCCGCGGCCGCGAGACCGCGGGCGGCCCAAGGGCAGCGGCTGGACGGCGCGATAATGGAACCGCCCTGGGCCAGGACGCTTCCGCCTGGCACGGATGCGGTCGGGGCTGTAGACTGGAGGCCATGCACGAGCACACCGCCAGGCACGACGCCGCACTGCTGCGACCCCGGATCGGGCTCCTGCCGACGGGGCTGCGCCACTACTGGGACCAGTTCCCGGGGCTGCGGGAGATGGGCCTGGGCATGTGCGGCAGGCTCCGCCGTCAGTTCGAGGAGATTGGCGATGTCGTGGCGCCGGAACTGGTGGACACGCCCGAGCTGGCCGCTGCCGCGGGGGCCTTCTTTCGGCAGCACCCCATCGACATCCTGCTCGTTTTCCCGTTGGGCTACACCACCGGGATGTGCGTCGTCCCGGCGATCGCCGACCTGCGGGTACCGATACGGCTGCTGAATGCGCACGAGGATGCGTCCTACGACCTGGCAACGGCAGACACCCGGCTCTACCTGCACCACGAGGGGGTCTGCTGTATTCCCGAGTATGCCGGGGCGCTCGTGAGCCTGGGGCGGGCTTTCCGGGTGCGCACGGGCCACTTCGGCGATGCGCGCCTGTGGGCGGAACTGCGCGCCGACTGCCTTGGCGCGGCGGCTGCACGCGCCTTCCGGGAGCTGAGCTTCGGGGTGATCGGCAACACCTACACGAACATGGTCGATATGCCCTTCGATGAACACCGTCTGCTGCGTGCCACCGGGCGCCTGCTGAAGCGGCCGGAGGTCGAGGAAGTCCAGGCGGCCTTTGCCCGGGTGAGGCCGGACCAGGTTCAGGCCATGTGCCGCGAGTTCCGGCGGATGTATGACGTGGACGAGACCGTGACGGATGAGCACCTGCAGTTCTCCGCCAGCATCGCGGTGGCCTTCGACCAGGTGATCCACCGGCACGGGATCGGCGCCTTCGGGTTCTACTGGTGGGGCGAGACGGAAGCGGTCACCCTGCTGCGGTCCCAGGCGGCCTTGGCGGCGTCGCGACTGGCCGCGCTGGGGTGTCCGGGGGTGACGGAGGGCGACGTCAAGACGGCCATGGCCATGAAGATCCTCCACCTGCTGGGCGGCGGGGGCATGTTCGTGGAGTTCTTCTCCATGGACTTCCGCGACCAGGTCATGGTGATGGGGCACGATGGCCCGAGCAATGTTGCCGTGGCCCAGGGCCGTCCCAGGCTGCAGCACCTGGACGTGCACCACGGCAAGACCGGGCACGGCCTCGGTCTGGATTTCGCCATACGGGAAGGACCGGTCACGCTGCTGAACCTGACGCAGTTCGACGCGGGCGAGAGCTTCAAGCTGATCTATACGGAGGCGGAGGTGGTCCCCGGCGACACGCTCCGCATTGGCAATCCCAACGGCCGGGTCCGTCTGGCGCGTCCGATCCATGAGTTCGTGGACGCCTGGTGTCAGCAGGGCCCCTGCCACCATCTGGCGCTGGGCCTGGGGCGGCACGGGGCGGCCCTCGAGACCTTTGCCGAGGCCATGGGCTTCCGGCTGGCTCGAGTCTGAGTGCCCCTTCGCAGCCACCGGCTCGGCCGGTGGCTGCTGACGGCGGGGGCCGTGCGTGGGCGGGGCAGGGGCCGTGGGACCGGTCGCGCGAACGCCCCGCGCCTGCCGGCCATGGCCGGCGTGCCCGCGGGGGGCACCGTGAAGCAACGGGGTGTTCAGAGCGCGATCCTGGCAAGGAGAGACACCATCCATGGCAGCGGCACGTATCCCCGCCACCGAGTTCGGCGACCGGTTGGCCTGTATCCAGGGGGCTCTGGAGCGCGAAGGGCTCGACGCGCTGCTGGTCTACGGCGACGAGTACCGCAAAGAGCACTTGCGCTACGTCTGCAACTTCTGGCCCATCTTCGAGCGTGGCATTGGCTGCATTCCGCGGCGTGGTGAGCCGGTCTTTGCCGGTGCGCCGGAGGGGGAGGCCTATGCCAGGGAGATGTGCGTGTGGCGCGACCTCCGCAACATCCGCGAGTTTGCCTGCGTCAGCGTGCCGGAGGAGATCGACTACCCGCTGGCCCGGTTCTCCTCGCTGCGGGAGGTGCTTGGCCAGGTCCTGGGTGGAGGCCGTCGCCTGGGAGTGGTCAGTCTCTGGGACATTCCGGCGCCCATCTGCCAGCGGATCCGGGACGCGGTTCCCGGCCTGGAGGTGGTCGATGCGGCCAAGATCCTCCAGGAGCTGCGCCTGATCAAGACGCCCGCCGAGGTCGCCTGCCTGCGCGAGGCGGGACGCCAGGCCTGCATCGGCTACGAGCAACTCATGCGCCACTGCGTCCCCGGCCACAGCGAACGCCTGGCAGCCGGGGCCGCCGAGGGAGCCGCACGCATGGCGGGAGCGGAGGATATCAACTTCATGGTCTTCGGCTCCGGGCCCAGGACCGCCACCATCATCGGCCGTGCCACCGACCGGGCTATGCAGGATGGTGACATGGTCATGGCGGCCCTTGCCGTCCAGTACGAGGGCTACGTCGCCACCGTCGAGTTCCCCTTCGTCGTGGGCCGTGCCACCGATGGCCAGAAGCGCTTCCTGGGGGCGCTGTTCGAGGCGGCCAATGTCCAGCTCGGGTTCCTCCGGGACGGGGTCATCGCCGGGGAGATGGTGCGGGCGGTGAGGGCGGTTTTCCGGCGGCACGGGCTGGACCGCTACGACGTGTATCCTCCCCTGCATGGCATCGGCCTGGCGGAGGCCGAGTCGCCCTACCCCGATGAGCGCACCACCTATCCCCTGCGGACAGGCATGTGCGTCAACTCCGACATCAGCCTCTTCGGCCACCCCGACGGCTCGAATCGCATCGAGGAGGGCTTCGTGGTCACTGCCGGCGGTCCGGAATCGCTGACGCCCGGCATCCGGGCCCTGGTGGCGCGGGGGCTGTAGGCCGGCTGGCCATGGGCGGGGGCCCGGCCCCGCGATCACGGGCGCCCCTGGCGGATGCGGCCCGGGGGTGCGGCAAGGGTACCCGCAGAGACAACCACGGAGGCACCCATGAAGTCGGTCCTGGTTCTGGGCGGTCACCTGGACGATTCGGTCATCGCCGTAGGCGGGATGCTGCGCAAGTTGGCCGATCAGGGTTGCCGGGTGGCCGTATTCTGCTTCGGCAACGGCGACGAGGCCTTCACCAAGGTCTCCCAGCGCAAGGCCGTGGTGAAGGCCTTCAGGGCGGAGGCCATCAAGGCTCACAAGGTCCTGGGGGTGGATGACTTCCAGTGCTTCGACCTGCCCGACTTCGCGGTCCAGGAGAACCGGGAGACCTACCGCGAGTGTATCCGGGCCATCCGCCGGGTCCAGCCGGACCTCATCCTGGGGCACTACTGGCTGGAGTACTTCCAGCACCGGGCCATGGCGCGGCTGTCGTGCGATTCCTGGTGGCAGGCGGGCTGGGAGTGCAGCGCGGACCTCGGCAAGCCCTGGGCGGCGGCGGCGCTGTACCACTTCGAGGTCATCCACACCATGCCGGAGCCGACTCACCTCGTCGACATCACGGACACCTTCGACGCGAAGATCGAGGCCTGGCGTCAGTTCGTCACGGCCCAGGCACACCTCGACCAGATGGTGCAGCAGTTGGAGGCCCGGGCCCGGTTCCATGGCAGCAAGATCGGCGTCCGCTATGCCGAAGCGCTGACCCGCTCGTACTTCATCCCGGTGAAGGTCGCAGACCCGGCGGCAGAGCTGTGAGGGACGGCCCGGCGCCGCGCGGTCGTCGGCCGGAGAACGGATTCCGATGAGGACGCCAGCCCACCCTCGGGGCCGCACCGCCGCGGGGCTGGCGGCCGACCATCGGGGGTGGTTGTCAATGCGGATTGGGCTGCAGAGGAGATCCCTGCATGGGCACCCTTGACCTCTGTGTCACGGTCGACGACGTGGGCTACGACGGCTACTCGTCGGAAGAGCATCTGGCGAACCTGCTGGCCTTCTGGGAGCGCCAGGGACTGCGGGCGACGCTGTTTGTGGTGCCGCGGAGCAAGGGGGTCGAGATCGCCGACCGTCCCGAGTACGTGCGCGTGTTGCGGGCGGCGGCGGCGGCCGGTCACGAGGTGGCTCAGCATGGCCTTGACCATGAGCGCTTTGAGACAGGTATCCCGCCGGCGATGATCCTGGAACTGCCTCACGAGGGGCCGGCCCGGGAGTACCTGGCCAGCCACCGGGCCGCGATCGACGCGGCGCTGGCCGTCGAGGCCCTGCGGCAGCGCCTCCGCCAGGGCCGCCAGATCCTGGAGCGGGCCTTGGGCAAGCCGGTCCGGGGTTTCCGGGCGCCCTGTCTGTCGACCTGCGCCAACCTGTTCGCGGCCCTGGCGGCCGAAGGCTACGCCTATGACAGCTCGAAATGCCTGCAGCCTACCGCCTGGGACATCATCAACGGCCGCCCCGACACGCCGCCACGCCCCATCACCCGGGCCGTCTATGACCGTCTGCGGGACGGTGTCGGGCTGCCGGTCTTCCCGCTGACCGCGGAGTACACCTGGTACCTGAGGGATCGGGACTATGAGGTGACGTTGCGCCTGGCCCGGCACGATCTCGACGCCTGTCTGGCAGCCGGCATCCCCTTCGCCAGCGTCTGCCACGTCTCGCCCGTCCAGGAAGGCGCCGGCAACCGCGGCTTCGACCTCTACGCCGAACTGCTGGACTACGCCCGGCAGCGGGCCCGCCAGCAGGGCTCCGAAGGCCGCGGGCGCACCCTCGGTCAGTTGCTCTGAGAGGCCCTGCCGGATTGCCCGTGGCTCAGGGGGGAGCGCTCTGCGTGCCCGCCGCGCCGTGGTGACGGCGAGTCTCCTCGAGCAGTGCCACCGTGGCGTGACCCACCCACAAGAGCAATTCGTTGTGCCGGTGCAGTTGGGTGGACATGCGGCGCAGCCCCTGCAGGATGCGCGCCAGGTAGACCGCCAGCATCAGGGTCGTCGCCACCACTAGGCCCAGTCCCCAGGCCGCCAAGTGCAGCACCGTCTGAGCCATGCTCCCCGTCTGTGTGTCCATCGGTCCCCGCTCCTCGGTTGGCTGGCTCCCTTGTGGGTTCTCAGACGGGTCCTACCATAGCACTCGCGTCCTGGCCAGCCTATGCGCCGCCCGCGGACCGGAGCGGGCGTCGCGGCGCTATAGTGTCACCCAGGGCGCGGTCCAGGAGGCCGCGGCGACAGGCCGGCGCAGGGGCTGGTCAGGCTCTCCGTGCGTCCGGCCGTGACCGCGCCCGCAGATGGAGGATGGCGACCATGAAACGATCCGTGGGTGCCAAGACGTTCCTGTACCCGACGCCGGTGCTGGTCATCGGAACGTATGATGAGGAGGGCCGCCCCAACATCATGACGTGCGCTTGGGGTGGCATCTGCTGCTCCACGCCGCCCTGTCTGGCGGTGTCCCTGCGGAAAGCGACGTTCACCTACGGTAATCTGGTGGCCCGCAAGGCGTTCACCGTGAGCCTCCCCTCCGAAGCCGCCATCCAGGCAGCGGACTACGTCGGGATCGTCTCGGGCCGCGAAGAGGACAAGTTCGATGCCATGGGCCTGACCCCGGTGCGCAGCGCCCTGGTGGATGCGCCCTACGTCGCCGAGTTCCCCCTGGCGTTGGAGTGCCGATTGCTGCACACCATCGAGATCGGTCTGCACACGCAGTTCATCGGCGAGATCCTCGATGTCAAGGCCGAAGAGGCGGTGCTGGATGGTGAAGGCACCCCGGACGTCGAGAAGATCCGGCCGATCCTGTTCGCTCCCGGAACGCGCGCCTACAACGCCGTGGGCGCCTTCCTCGGCACGGCCTTCGCGGTCGGCCGGAAGGCCTGATGGGAGTCCGCCGGCAGGCCTCCTCCCGGGCCCCGTTGGCATCCGGCCTGGCCGGACCATATTACGCCGCCAGGACCCCGGGCTGACGCCGGCGGGATGCCCTGGGTGCGGGTCCCGTGACCGCGGCGCGACCCTTTCCCCGTGGGGCCACGGGGCGGATGAGAATGGAGGACATGGCGATGGCAGTACCCTTCCGGATCGACCTGCAGGGCAAGACGGTGGTGATCACGGGCGGCGGCGGGATCCTCTGCGGCTGCATGGCCATGGCCCTGGCGGAGTGCGGTGCCAAGGTGGCCGTCCTGGATCTGCGCAAGGAGGCCGCCGACAGGGTCGCAGACCAGATCAGGGCGGCTGGCGGGAAGGCTCTCGGCGTCGCCTGCAATGTGCTGGAGAGGGCCAGCCTGGAAGCCGCCCGCGAGGCCATCCGGACAGCCTTTGGTCCTTGCGATATCCTGGTCAACGGCGCGGGTGGCAACCATCCCCTGGGTACCACCTCCAAGGAGCGCCTCTTCCGGGAAGACCTCGACACCGTGAAGGAGGGCTTCAAGACATTCTACGACCTCGACCCCAAGGGCATCGAGTTCGTCTTCGGGCTGAACTTCCTGGGGACGTTGCTGCCGACGCAGGTGTTTACCAAGGACATGGCCAGGGCCGGCGCCGGCATCGTCGTCAACATCTCCAGCATGAACGCCTTCAAACCCCTGACCAAGATCCCGGCCTACAGCGCGGCCAAGGCTGCCGTCAGCAACTTCACCCAGTGGCTGGCGGTCCACCTCAGCACGGTCGGCATCCGCGTGAACGCCATCGCGCCGGGGTTCTTCCTCACCGACCAGAACCGCGGCCTGCTGACGCAGGCGGATGGCTCCATGACCGAGCGCGGCAAGACCATCATCACCCACACTCCCATGGGCCGCTATGGCAAGCCCGAGGACCTGGTTGGGGCGCTCCTCTGGCTCTGCAGCGACACTGGGGCAGGGTTCGTGACCGGGACGGTGCTGGCGGTCGACGGCGGTTTCAGCGCCTTCAGCGGCGTCTGAGCAGCACGGCGAGGGTGCCTGCCAGCACGATCAGGAGGGCGGCCCCCCCGGCCCACACCACGCGTCGGCCGACCAGGGATCCCGAGCCCGCCGGAACGGGCGTCGGCGGCTCCGTGGCCGGCTCTGCCGGGACCGCCCGCTCCGGCGTCGCCCCGAGCCCGGTCAGCGGGGGCAGTTCCTCCAGGGTCATCGTCACCCCGCCCAGGGCTCGCTCCCAGTCTGCCCGCAGGAGCAGGTCCACCCCCGGATTCTGAGCCTTGACCTGGCACGAGCAGGACCCCGTGAGGAAGGAGCAGGTCTCCGCCAGCACCTCCCGGTTGATGCCGCCCCCCACGATGGCATACAGGAGCCGGCCGCGCCCGAAGACCGGGAACACCATGGGCTCGTGCACGGTGCTCAGGTCCGGCTCCGATGCCCGTAGCATCGTGCGCAGGAACTCCTCGTCAGGGGCCTCCCTAGGGACGTCGAGGATCGAGAAGCGGATCGCCGGCGCGGCCGCCCCCTCGGGCGGGTCCTCCGGCGCGGTCTCGTCCGGCGCGGGCAGCTCCAGCGTGCGAGCCAGCTCCTCCAGGCAGGACCCCAGGCGCGAGCGCGCCGCCGTGTCCGCCTCCGCGTCGCCGCCAGGCAGGAACAGGAACACCGCCGAGGCCCCCCGCACCAACTCCTCGGCAAGACGCTGCCGCAGCGGCGAGTCCAGCAACGCCCGCAACCGGTCCGGCGACCAGGCCCCGGTCCACAGGGGCCCCCTCTCCGACGGCTGACCGGGAAAGCGCGCCGTCAATCGCACCTCACCCTCCGGTACCCCTTCGTCTTCGCGCGAACGCAGCCCGGCGTTCACCCCGCCACTGCCGTCACCCCGCACCGCGGCCTCGGCCGCTGCCATCGTCTCGGCCCCCAGCGGCCCGTGGTGCACGATCACCAGGTCATACACGTCGGGGGGCCAGTTCTCCAGGGCATACTGGAACACCGGCGTCGAGCAGGCAGAGACCGCCCAGGACCCCGTCAGGGCCCCCAGACAGACCACGCCAAACCGCGCCCGCCAGAGCCAACCGCGGCCGCGCCCGCAGCCCGGCTCACCGACCGCCCTCGACGTAAAGGATACCTGCAAAGGGGTCATATGGCGAATATAACCGCTGGGATGGCCCGTCGCGACCGAGGCCAGGACCGGGATCAGCGGCCGACGGCGGCCGCCAGGTCGCGGCTCAGGGTCAGGAGCGCGCGGCTGACGGCGGCCGCCAGTTGGCCGATATCGCCCTCGGCGGGTTCGCGGAGGGTCGCCGTGGCGCCGTCGAGGAGGGTCCCGGCAGGATCGCGGACCTCCCAGCGGACGCGGAGCTCGGCCTGGCCATCGGGGTTGAGTTCGCAGGCCTCGACGGCGAGCGAGATCTGGCGTTTTGGGGTCTCGGCGGCCGGCCATGGGGAGCGCAGGACGCGGCCTGCGCCGGTGAGGCGAGCCAGGTTGTCGGCGATGACGGTGGGGATATCCTCTTCGAGGGGATCCGCCCAGAGGTCGAACTCACAGTGTCTGACCTCGAAGGCACTGGTGCGCCGGATCATGGCTGGCTGTCGCAGGTGTCGGGAGACGCGGACCGGCCCCACGCCAAGGGTGGCCTCGGTCGTGGCGCCGGTCGGTGCCGGGGCGAGGGCCGCCAACGTGTAGTAGCGCGCCCCGGGCGCGCGCAGGCAACCCGCCAGCAGACACAGCAGGCAGACGGTTGCGGTCCCGATGCCAAGCCAGCGACGCCCGTTCATCGGTCCTCCCGATCCGGTTTGCCCTTGCCCCGCACCAGGGCCTCGGGGTGGCGTTGGAGGTAGTCGGTGAGCTCCCGCAGGGAACCGACGGTCTCGCGCACCTCGGCCACGAGGGCGGTTACCTCCGTCTGCAGCGGGGAGCCGGGCCCGGCCGAGGCCTCCAGCGCGGCCAGCGTCTGGCGCGTCTGCTGCAGGGCACCCTCGAGAGACTCGCTGGCCTTGGTCAGGTTGGCCACCAGCTCCGCGGCGGGACCCTTCTCCAGGTCAAGCTGACGGCCGGCATGCTCCAGGAAGGCGGTGGTGCTCTTCAGGCCCTCCTCGACCTGCGGCGTGAGCCGGTCGACGGAGGCGTTGATGCTAGCCACCAGGAGCCGTGACTGCTCGGTGGTGCTCTCGATCTCAGCCAGAAGGGGCCCCACGCGCTCGTTGATCTGCTCGACGAGTTCCCGCAGCGAGGCGCCGGTCTGACGCAGTTCGCTGGCCGCAGGGCCGGTGGTCGCCTTCAGCTCGGCGGCGATGACGCGCAGGTCCTTGAGGGTCGCCGCCGCGTCCGTCACCCCCTCGCGCATCTGAGGCGAGTTGACGATGGCGTCGATGCCCTCCAACGCGTTCAGCATGCGCTCGGCGATGGCGCCGATGTCGATCTGCTGCACGGACTCCGAGAAGCGCTGCATGCCGGACTGCTTGGTGGGCAGCTCAGGCAGCGACAGGTCGCCGCCCACCAGCCGGGGGGGTTCGTCCGGAAAGAAGTCCAGTTGCACCATGAGCTGACCGGTGACCAGGCTCTGGAGCTCCAGTTGCGCCCGCAAGCCCTGCTCCACGAGCTCATCCATATGCCGATGCATATCCACCACACTCCGGCCGCTCCGTCCCCGGAGGCTCTCCGGCTCCAGCTCGACGTAGACCGGGATGCGCACCTGGCCATCGCCGGCGACGGCCACAACGATGTCGGTCACCGAGCCCACCTTCACGCCTCTGAAGGTCACCGGGGCCCCCTCCTGCAGCCCGTTCACCGCCCCCCCGAAGAACATCACGTAACGGACCGTCTCGCGGAAGAGGCGGCCACTGCCGAAGGCCAGGACGGCCCCCACCCCCGCCGCCACGCCCAGGAGCACGAAGGCACCCACCCAGAATGTGCTGGCCTTGCTCCTCATGGTGACGTGCGCCCCTTGGCTGCGGCTCTGCCCAGGCTGTCGGCCTCATCCCGGCCGCCCCGGGTCAGGAACTCCCGTACGGTGGCGTCCGGGGCGTGTTCGCGCAACTCGCGCGGCGGTCCCCAGGCGATGGGCCTGTGGCTTGCCGCATCCAGGAAGACCGAGTTGGTGCCAATGGCAAAGATACTCGCCAGATCGTGTGTCACCACCACGACCGTGGCCCCCAGGCTGTCCCGCAGCTCCAGGATCAGGTCATCCAGGCGCCGGGCACTCACCGGGTCCAGGCCGGCGGAGGGCTCATCGAAGAAGAGCACATCCGGGTCCAGGGCCATGGCCCGGGCCAGCCCGGCACGCCGTTGCATGCCGCCGCTGATCTCCGCTGGGTAGTAGTCCCCAAAGCCAGCCAGACCCACGAGGGCCAGCTTCGCCGCGACGATGTCACGGACCTCCCCGACGGCCAGGTCCGCATACTCCTCCAGGGGCAGCGCCACGTTTTCGGCCAGGGTCATGGAGCTCCACAGTCCACCGCTTTGGTAGAGCACGCCGCAGCGCCGCAGAATGCGGTCGCGCTCGCGGCGACCCGCGGCCCAGAAATCCTGGCCTCGGTACAGGACCCGCCCGGCCGCCGGTGGCTTCAGCCCGATCAGGTGCCGCAGCAGCGTGCTCTTCCCGCAGCCGCTGCCGCCCATGACGATGAAGATATCGCCCTCGCGGACGGTGAACGACAGGTCGTGCTGGATGACCCGCTCGCCGTAGGCCATGGTCAGGCCATCGACGACGATGGGGGGCTGTCCCGGCTGGGTTTCGGCGCGGGTCGTCATGGAGGCTTCAGATCTTCAGGACACTACACATCACCGTGATGGTGGCGGTTGCCACCACGATCCAGACGATGCCGGTGACCACGGCGCTGGTGGTGGCCCGGCCCACCTCGAGGCTGCTACGGCCGCACTGGAATCCCCGCAGGCAGCCCGCCAGGGACACCAGCACCCCGAACACGGCCCCCATGCACTCACCCACCAGCAGGTCGTTCAGGCCCACCGCCTGCCGGGTCTCGCGCCAGTACTGAACCCAGCCCAGGTCCAGCATGCCTACACCCACGACCGCACCCCCCAGCAACCCCATCGCGCTGGCGTAGAGACACAGCAACGGCATCGTCAGCGTCAGCGCCAGCAGGCGCGGGAAGACCAGGAACTCGACGGGGTTGATGCCCAGGCTGCGGAAAGCGTCGACCTCGTCGTTGACCTGCATGGTCCCGATCTGGGCCGCAAAGGCTGCCCCGGCCCGGCCGGCCATGACCACGCCCGTCATGATGGCCCCCATCTCCCGGACAACCCCGATGCCGACCAGGTCTGCCACGAAGATCTGGGCCCCGAACATTCGCAACTGGATGGCGCCGACGAACGCCAGGATCAGTCCCATGAGGAAGCCGATCAGAGAGATGATCCCCAGCGCGTCGGGGCCGCACGCGTGCAGCAACTGCGCCACCTCGGGCCAGCGAAACCGCGCGCGGCCACGAGAGACGTTGAGGATGGCCAGAGACGCTTCCCCGACGAAGCGGACCGTGGCGGCCAGCCGCGTGGCCCTGTCGATGGCCAGATGCCCCACCTGGTGCACCGCCGTGGTGGCGGAGGCGTCTGGGGACGAAGAGGCGCCACGGTCCGGGACCGCGTCGGCAAGGCGGATGAGCGTCTGAAGCCCGGCGGGCAGGCCCTGCACGGTCACTTCGATGCCGCGGCGGCGGCACTCACCGCGCACCTTCAGGAGACACGCCAGGAGCGTACTGTCCCAGGCGACCAGACCATCGTCGTCGATCCGCGCCCGCTGGGGAGCCAGGTCCCGGAGACTCGCCAGGATGTCCTCAGCCGTCGGGCGGACCGCCGTGCGGACCCAGGCCCCGGCTACGGCGATGGCAGCCGTGCCATCCGCCGCAGACGCGACCCTTACGCGGCCACCCTCGGCGACTCCGGCGGGAGACCCGGCGACCTGGTCTGGTAGTCCGTTGGTCATGGCGTCGGAACGACCGGCGCCGGACGCCGTCTTCCGCCAGGCGCGTCAGGGCGCCGGCGGGAAGTGCTCGAGCAGTTCCCGGGCACGCTTGTCGAACCACTCCTGGTCCACCTTGGCCGGGCGCTTCTTGGGCACTACCGTGTAGGCCGTACCCCGCCACATCAGCCGGCCTTCGGCCCCCGTCGCCACATCGAGCACCACCGCACCCAGATCCTCCAGGACCATCGTCGGCTGCTCGGGGTCCCTGGGAGCCAGATCGCGCCCGTAACGGTAGTGATCCCAGGCCCAGCCTGGCGGGTAGTTGTAGTAGGCGTTCATGGAACGCACGTCAGGGCGCTTGTCGAGGCCGATGTGGTATCCCACGAGGAAGTCGGCCTTCCCCTCCTTGACCATCACGAAGCCCTTCTCCCCCAGGGCCCGGTCCACGGCCCGTACCACGCGATCCCGCACCTCCGGCTCCACCTGCGGCCGGTCTGCCGTGATGCGACCGGAGTCCTCCAACCAGCGGTAGGACTTCAGGCCCGTGAAGTGGCCCGCCGGGTCATAGTCCGTCGTCAGCATGGGACGCTCGTCACAGCCGGCAACCAGCAACAGACCTGCCGCCGCAAACACACTGCACCATGTTTTCACGATGCCTCTCCTCGCCAAGCAGTTACCCAGGCCCGCCACCCCTGCCGGCAAGCCGGCCTGCCCGCTGCCGGCTGGCCGAGATGGCATCTCGCCTCACCCGGCAGGCTTAGCACACCGTCATCTTCTAAATGCACCATAACCCACATCGCAGGTCCGTCAAGACCCCTTCCGCTGCCGGCCGGCCCCGGCTTGACATCCCCGCACCGCGAGCACACACTACCTCCGGCAACCGGGTGCGACACGCCACCCCAGACCCACAGGTGAGCTCTATGCGACGCCGGACCGGCTGGACCCTCTGCATGCTGGGCCTCGTTTCCGCGCTCAGCGCTCAGCCGGGGCCCGCGGCACCGCCCCAGCCGCCGCCCGCGCCGCCCCCGGCCGACGGCGCGCCCCCACCCCCTCAGCAGGGGCGCCAACGCAGCCCGGAACCCGACGCGGGGACCTTCTTCCGCCTGGTCCGCCAGATGGACAGCAACGGCGATCTCCTGGTCGAGGAGAAGGAACTGAACGACGGGTTCCGCCAGCTCACCGACGACGCGGTCGCCATGCACCGCGACCTGCTGGCCTGGTTGGACAAGGACAAGAACGGTGTCCTGAGCCAGGAGGAGTTGAAGCCCTTCTACAGGATCACGTCCGTGGCCCCGATGGTCCGCAGCGCCGACCAGAATGGCGACATGGCGCTGCAGGAGGCGGAACTCGACGCCGCCTTCGGCCGTATGGCCGAGTTCTGCCAGACCGCCAACGACCGCACCCTGGAGCAGTTCGACCGCAACCATGACGGCAAGCTCGGTGAGGACGAGATCCAGGCCGCCCGCCAGGCGCTGCAGCGCTTCAGCATGCGCAGTCCCCGCGGCGGCGGCGAGGGCCCGGGCGCCGGGGCGCCTCCCCCGGCGGGGGCCGGGGCGCCTCCCCCGGCGGGGGCCGCGGTACCTCCCCCGGTGGAGGGCGGGGCCCGCTGAGGGAGGCCCCTGATCCCATCGGCTCCACCCGTGGCCAGACCTGGGTGCCACGGTCATGGCGAGGCGGGCGCTGCGCCCCTGTGGGCAGTGGCCCGCGCGCCCCGGGCCTGCCGCCTGCTTCCCGCACTCGCCCTGTCCGGCCGTGCATTCCGGCCATCGACAGAGGAACGCCCTGGACGTCGGAACCACACGCTTCCGCGCGGCGGATCCCGACCTCCGGGAGGCGGTCAGCGCACGGCCTGCAGCGTTACCGTCACGGTGTAGCGCTTCTTGCCGCGCACGATGGCGACCTGCACCTCATCGCCGGGTTGGTGCTGTTCCAGGGCGGCGGCCATGTCGTCGATGGTCTTCACCGGTGCGCCACCGATATCGACGATGACATCGCCGAGCACGAGGCCGCCGCGGGCATTCCGTCGGACCCCCTCGATACCGGCCTTGGCGGCGCCGCCGCGTTGGGCCACGCGCCAGACGCCGACACCCTCGACACCCATGGCGGCCATGATGTGGTCGGGGACCGCCTCGATCCCCATGCCCACCTGCTGGACCTTGCCCGTGGCGATCAACTGCGGGACGATGCGGCGGACCGTGTCCACCGGCACCGCAAACCCGACCCCGGCGTAACTGCCGCTGGTGCTCAGGATGGCGGCGTTGATGCCGATCAGCCGCCCGGACGAGTCCAGCAGGGGCCCGCCGGAGTTCCCCGGGTTGATGGCAGCGTCGGTCTGGATCACCTCCCGGATGGAACGGCCGGTCATCGCCTCCATGGTCCGGCCCAGAGCGCTGACGATGCCCACGGAGAGCGAGGTGTCCAGGCCGAAGGGATTGCCGATGGCCAGCACGGTCTGTCCCACTCGCAGGGTCCGCGAGACCCCTACGGGGATCGGTACCAACACCGCCTCCGGGGCCTCGATGCGCAGCACGGCCAGGTCGTGGTCGGGATCGGCGCCGACCACGCGCGCCTCATAGGTCGTGCCATCGCGCATGGAAACCTGGATCTCGGAGGCCTCGTGGATGACGTGGTAGTTGGTGATGATGTGGCCCTTCCTGTCCCAGACGAAGCCGGTGCCGGTCCCCTGGGGCACCTCGTAGACGCGCAGGCTGAGCCAGTCCTGGACCATGGCCCGGTTGGCCACGGAGACGACCCCGGGCGAGCACGCCTCGAACACGCGGATGGTCCGCTGCTCGACATCCGAAAGCCCCTCGCCGGGTGCCGGGCCGCGGCCAGGGCCATCCGCACACCACGCCGCGGACACGACCAGGGCGAGACCGGCCAGGGCTGGGCCGAGCGGCGACCGCCCCTGGCGATGCTGGCAGAGAGGAGACTCGTTCATGGTGTAGACCTACCTGCGGTGTACGGGACGGATCTCTGGATACGCACTATAGCCTGCCCGCATCAGCGGGTCCCGCCGGCCGCTGCCGCCGCGGTCTCCGCTACCCAGAGAACGCTTTGTATGCCGTTTCGGTTGGCGCTACGTTTCGCGGCACGGTGGCGGGTGGCCGGAAAGCGCCGTTGGTGCATGGCACTGAAGGAAGGCGTGAGGTCGCGATGAGGTCATTCTCGCTGGAGGGCAAGGCCTGCCTGGTCAGCGGCGGGTCCCGCGGCATTGGTGCCGATGTCGCCTTGGCGCTGGCGGAGGCGGGGGCCGATATCGCCATCCTGTACCGCAGTCGCCAGGAGGAGGCCGACCGCATTGCGGGTGCCGTCCAGGCCCTCGGACGACGTGCCTGCGCCATCCGCCAGGACGTCGGCGAGACCGCGGCCCTGGGCGCCACCGTCGATCGAGTGGTGGACGCGCTCGGCCGCCTGGACATCCTCGTGAACAACGCCGGGATCGCCGACCTGGTGCCCTTCTCCCGCGTCACCGAGGCGGTCATGGAGAGGACTCTGCGCGTCAATGTCATGGGCCCGTTCTTCCTCTCCCAGGCTGCGGCCCGGCACATGCTGGCCCGCGGGCAGGGGGGCCGGATCATCAACGTCACCAGCACCAACGGTTTCGTCGCCGAGGCCCTGCTCTCACCCTACAACGCCAGCAAGGGCGCCATGGAGATGGTGACCAAGTCCCTCGCCATCGAGCTCGGGCCCCATGGCATCACCGTGAACAGCGTCGCGCCGGGACTGATCGAGACCGAGATCGGCATGGACTTCCCCCTCAAACCCCAGTTCTGGGACTACGCCAGAGAGCATATCCCCCTGGGACGCCTCGGCAAGGCGCGCGACGTGGGCACCGCGGTGGTCTTCCTCGCCAGCGAGGCGGGGGCCTACATCACCGGCCAGCACATCATCGTCGATGGCGGCCTGTTGGCAGACCAGTTCCCCAGGATGCAGTTCTACACCGGACCTAAGTAGCACCAGGCTCCGGGCCCGGAGCGCGGAGGACGGAGCGGGCGCCCACCCCCCAGAGATGGCCGTTTCCACCTGGAGGGCAAGAGCAGGCGGCCGCGCCCAGGCGCCGGATCGCCGCCGGAGTCCTGACCGGCGCCAGCCATCCACCGAAAGGACGGACAGCCATGAACCAGCCGACCGTCGGGCCGATCCTGAAGGGCAGGGAACTGAAGCACGCCGGCGGCGGCTTCTGCACCGTGCGCAACCCGGCAACCGGAGCGGTCATCGCCCGGGAAGCGTGCTGCACCCCTGAGACGGTTGGCCGCATCGTGGCCGATAGCCAGGCTACCTTCACTTCGTCCGCCTGGCAGGGCCTCACGGCGCCTGCCCGAGGGCGCTTGCTGCTGCGCCTCGCGGACCTGGTGGAAGAGCATGCCGAGGAGCTCATCGACCTGGAACTGCGCGACGTCGGCAAGCCCATCGCCCAGTTGCGTGGCGGCGAAATCCCGCTCACCGCCGCCATGATCCGCTTCTACGCCGGCGCTGCGGACAAAATCGAGGGCAGCGTCAAGAGCACGGAGGGCGGCTGCTTCTACCTCACCACCTGGGAGCCCTACGGCGTCGTCGCCGGCATCCTCCCCTGGAATTATCCCCTGGTGAACGCCGCGCTCAAGGTCCCCCCGGCGCTGGCGGCCGGCAACACGATCGTGCTGAAGCCCTCGGTCGAGACGCCCCTGAGCACGGTCGCCTTTGCCAAGCTCTGCCTGGAAGCCGGCTTCCCCCCGGGGGCGGTGAACGTCGTTCTCGGATCTGGCTCCTCGGCGGGGACCGCACTGGTCGCGCACCCGGCCGTCAGGAAAATCTCCTTCACCGGCTCTACGGCCGTGGGCCAGGCCATCCAGAAGCTCGCCGCCGACAGCCTGAAGGCGGTGAACCTGGAATGCGGTGGCAAAAACGCCATCCTCGTCTTTGCCGATGCCGACCTGGAGCGCGCGGCCCAGGCGGCCACCCTCAGCGCCTTCGTCAACTGCGGCCAACTCTGCGTCTCCTGCTCGCGGCTGCTGGTGGAGGAGACGGTCGCGGAGCCGTTCCTGGCGCTGCTGCGGCAGAAAGTCGGCCGCATCGCCGTCGGCGATCCGCGCTGCCCGGAGACGCTGGTGGGCCCCATGATCACCGAGGCCCAGTACCGCACCGTGCTGCGCTACCTCGAGGCCGCGCCGGCACAGGGCTGCCGGGTGGTCTGCGGCGGCGGCAGGCTGGCTCTGCCGCCGCCCCTGGACCAGGGCTTCTGGGTGCAGCCCACGGTCCTGGCCGGGGTCAAGCCTGGCATGGCCGTGCATGACGAGGAGATCTTCGGGCCCGTCCTGAGCGTCGTCACCTTCAGGGACGAAGCTGAGGCCATCGCCCTCAGCAACGCGGTCGAGTACGGGCTCTCCGGGTCGGTGTGGACTGCCGACGGCGAACGGGCCCTGCGCCTGGGCCGCGCCCTGGATACCGGCATCGTCTGGATCAACACCATGCTCACCGGCTACCCCCAGATCCCGGTCCCGCCCCACAAGATGAGCGGCACCGGCGTCGAGCTGGGCATGGAGGGCCTCCTCGCCTACTGCCGGCGTAAGAGCCTCATGCTGGGGTACAACCGCACGGCCCCCGTGGGCTGGGGACTGTGATGGACACCCGCGCCTACATCGGCCGGTCCGTGGGCTCGCTCCCGACGCCGGCCCTGGTGGTGGACCTGGCCGGCCTCGACGCCAACCTCCGGCGCCTGGCCGACTACTTCGCCAGCCGGCCAGCCAAGCTGCGACCGCACTTCAAGTCGCATAAGTGCGTCACCCTCGCCCGGCGGCAACTGGACGCCGGCAGTGCCGTGGGCATCACCTGCGCCAAGCTCTCCGAGGCCGAGGCGCTCGTGGCCGGGGGCGTCGTCGATGTCCTGATCGCCAACCAGGTCGTTGGCGCCGACAAGGCCAGACGCCTCGCCCTGCTGAACCGCCAGGCGACCGTGCGCGCCGCTGTGGACAGCCCTGCCAACGTGGCCGAGCTCGCGGCCGCGGCAGCGGCCCAGGGCGTCCAGCTCGGGGTCCTGGTCGAGGTTGACCTGGGCATGAAGCGCTGTGGGGTTGCCCCTGGCGCGCCTGCCCTCGGCCTCGCCCGCCTGGTCAGCCGTACCCCCGGACTGCGCTTTGACGGCCTGCAGGGCTACGAGGGCCACCTCGTCACCCTCCCCGACCTCGACGAACGCCGGCGCCGGACCCTCGAGGCCATGGCCGAACTGGTCCAGTGCCGCCGGCAGATCGAGGCCGCTGGCATCCCCTGCCTCATCGTCTCCGGCGGCGGGACCGGCACCTACGACATCACCGGGAACGTCGCCGGCGTCGACGAGATCCAGGCGGGGACCTACGCCCTGATGGACGCCGCTTACGAGCGCATCCGGCCCGAGTTCGTCTGTTGCCGCTGGGTCGAGGCCACCCTCATCTCCGCTACCGAGGGCAGGGCTGTCGCCGATGTCGGCGTGAAAGGTATGGGCTGCGAGTTCACCATGCCCCGGGTCACCGAGTTCCCCGACGCCGAAGTCCCCTACGTGGCGGAGGAGCACACGCCCCTGCGCAACGTCACGGCGACCGTGGGCCAGCACGTCCGTCTGATCCCGGCCCACGGCTGCACCACCAACAACCTGCACCGCCGCCTCTGGGTGGCGCGCGGCGACACCATCGAGGACGTCTGGCCCATCGAGGGCAGCGGTTGCCTGGAGTGAGTGCCCGGGTGCGGTAGGTCCCCCGCCAGGCCCGAAGACCTAGCTGCGCGGAGCCCCGGCGACCCGCCGCCGGCTTCTGCCGGCCGGTCCCGCCGCCGAGCGGGGACCCCCGGGCCCGACCCGGGCGGACGGAGCCCGGGCGCCCAGCCGGCCGGTCCCCAAGGAGAACACGCCCATGCCATCCTGCCCTCGGCTCGATGCACGCGCCCTCGCCGGCAAGGTGATCGACGTCCACACCCACGTCGGCATCAACGTCGCCGCCTGCTTCGCCGGCAACTACCCCTACTGCCAGAGCGTCGAGGACCTGCTCTACCGCCTCAACGCCAACCACGTCGACGGGGCGGTTGCCTTCCCCCTCGGGCCCTGTTCGTTCTTCGACACCGGCCGTTTCCTGCGCGACCAACGGCGTGTCCCCGCCTCGCCCCGCCTTGGGCCTGCACCCTACGCCATCGAGAACCGGTGCCTGTGCACGGAGGTCTACGAGAAGGTCCCCGGGGCCGTGGGCCGCGTCCTGCCCTTTGCCTGCATCGATCCCGGCCGCTTCGTGCAGGCCCAGATCCAGGCCCTCGATGCGCTCATGGCCGACTACCCCGTCTATGGCCTGAAGGCCTCCGGCGTCAGTGTCCAGAGCAGCCACCGGCACCTCACCGGCAAGGGGCAGGCCTTCCTCCGGCTGGCCCGCGAGCGGGACCTGCCGGTGCTCCTGCACTCGACGGCCTACGAGGGCGACCGCTACTCGCACACCCGCATCAACCTCGCCGTGGCCCGCGCCTGTCCGCAGGTCCGCTTCTGCCTGGCCCACTGCCTGGGCTTCGACCGCGTCCATCTCGACGAGGCCGATGCCCTGCCCAACGTCTGGGTCGACTCGGCCGCCATGAAGATCCAGATCGAGCCCCAGGAGATCCTCGCCCCGCCCGAACGGCGCTTCCGCTCCGACTACCGCGACTACCGCCGCGTCTTCGCGGACTTGGTGGCGACCTACCCCGAGACCATGCTCTGGGGCTCGGACTCGCCCTACTACACCTACATCGAGCCCCGCCGCTACCCCGACGGCTCCACCGTCAATTTCGTCCTCCAGGGGAGCTACGAGTGCGAAAGGGCCGCCCTCGCCGCTGTGTCACCGGCCCAGGCTGCCCAGGTCGCCAACGCCAACCCCCGCCGTTTCCTCTTCGGGGCCACCGCCTGACCGCGGCCCCACGCCGGCAACCCGCGAGTGGATCGCGCGAGGCCACACGAGCGCCGCGCCCACCGCGATCCCGCCCAGGGCTGACGCGGTCCACACCAGGCAGACCGCGGTACCCTTGCAGAGCGGGTGATCATGGCATACAGTCCATACCATGATAACGACGATTACCATGAAGAACATGGTCACGGTGCCGGCCGCCGTGGGCAGGAAGTTCGGCATCAAGCCGGGCTGGAAGCTGGACTGGCAGCCCGTCGAGGGCCGGGACGAGATCCTGGTCCGCGTCATCCCCGACCGCGGCGAGTTGGCGCGGCGGCTCCTTGGCGCTGGCCGGCAGTTCTCGCCCGCGCGGGACGGGGTCGCCGAGCTGGTTGCCGAGCGCGAGTCCGAGGGGTGACCCGTGCGCTACCTGCTCGATACGTCGGCGCTCATCGCCCACCATCGCCGAGAGTCCGGCTGGCCGCAGGTACAGGCGATCTTCGAGGACGCGTCGGCGGAGGTCCTGGTTGCCAGTGTATCGCTGACCGAGTTTGGCCGCCGACTGCACGCTCTGGGGCTGCCGGATGCCGCTGTCCGGCAATGCCTCGGTGAGTACCGGATGCTGTTCTCGGCGTTGGTCAGCGTCGATGAGCGGGTGGCACTGGCGGCCCTGGACATTGGTTTCACGACGCCGCGGCGGCTCCCCCTGGTCGACGGCCTGATCGCTGCGGCGGCGGCGACCAGCGGCGCCGTCCTCGTGCACCGGGACGAGCACCTTGCGGCCATCCCCACGACGCGGGTATCCCAGCATCACCTGTCGGCAGACGCCAGCGCCTGAGTGCGCCTGGCGCCAGAGTCTCCCCCCGGTCCCTGCGGGCCGTCTCGCGGGGCCGGTTCGCTGCCGCCAGTCCCCACCCTTGGCCGTTTCCACAGCGCCAGGGTCACGGCCATGGGCAGCCAGACGACGGCGGCGACGATGGCCATGATCGGGTAGACCGCCACCGGTAGCTTGCCGAACCCCTGCGCCGCCAGGGCCAGCGCCCCCGACGAAGCCCCCTTGGCAAAGCGGTAGCCGAAAGCGTCGATCAGCGACTTGGCGCGGTAGCGAGCATCAAAGGGCAGGGGGATGTAGAGGATCTCCTTGGCCGCCCGGAACAGCGAGTAGTCGAAGGCCTTGAACAGCAGGAACGCGGTCGCGCCCACCCTCAGCGTCGGCGTGACCAGCAGCAGGCTGCCGGCCACCACGTGGACCGCCGGAATCAGGCCGTGGATCAGCCACAGCGGCAGCACCCGCAAGAGCAGCGGCGTGATCCCGAACTGCAGCGCGAAGGCCACGCCGTTGAGCTTGAGATAGAACCCGCCGAAGAACGCGGTCCGCTGGTCCTTGGCCGTGATGGCCTCCTGCACCAACGTCGAGAAGCGCAGGTCCAGCGCCGTCGAGACCACCTGGGTGGCGACGATCAGCAGGGCCAACAGCACCAGGTAGCGCGAGCGGAACAGGCCCAGCGCCAGGTGGCCATGCCGACCGCCGCGCTCGTCGTCCGCAGGCTGCGGCTCGCCCCCCAAACGGTAGGCCAGGTTCGACAGCAGCGCCGCCGGCACGAGCGACACCGCCGCAAACAACAGCATCGTCTCCGAACCCAGCCCCCCGGTGAAGGTCTTGACCGTGTAGCCCCCCGCCATGGCCCCCAGCGACCCCAGACCAGTGATGGGGCCATTGACCCAGCGCGCCTGGCCCTGGGACACGCGGCTGTTGATGAAGGACCAGTACTGCTCGACCAGCACCACGATGTAGGCTTCGCGGAAGACGTACAGCAGCCCTGCCGCCAGCGAGATCCTGGCCTGCAGGGCCGCATAACAGGCCGTCACCAGCGCCGCCGAGGCCAGCGTCGTGACGGTCAGGGCACGCCGAGCCCCCAGCCTCGAGAGCAGGTAACCATAGGTGTAGACAAAGGCTACCGTCGCCACCGGCGCCAGGGCCATCACGACCGGCAAGCGGTCCGCCCCGAAGGCCCCGATGAACAGCGAGCTCGATACCGCCCGCACAAACTCGTAGCCGAACAGCAGGGACCCCGCCGCCCCGCCGATGGCCAACACCATCCCCAGACTGGCACGGAGGGACGCCTCGCTGACCTGCTCTGGACTGTCACCCGCCATCGCTCGGCAACTCCTCGGGGCCCGGTGCCCCCGGGGGAACGCCCCATGAGCGCAGAGATAGGGTCCGAACGCTCAACACTTGACTCCGAACGCTCAACGCTCAAGGGATTCCAGTCGAATGAGTTAACTCCGGCATTGAGGGTTGAGCGTCAGGAGTCTGGTTTCCTTAGCACACGTGCCGCTTAACCTAGCGCGGTGCATGACAGAAGTCACTCATCGGCACCGTGGAGCGCGGCATCTCCGTAGGCCGCGGTGCCGGGATGCGGAGATCCCGGACTCCAGGGACCGTCGGCGCGCAGGCCGCGGGCGCGGAGCTTGCGTAGACCCCAACGGGAGCGCTGCGGAGAAGCCGTAAGTATCCCGTTTATCGGAGCTTCCGTCATTGGCAGACGACGGCCAGTGAAGGAAGCTCCGGCCGGGTGGCCAGGTGCCTGCGTCAGGGCTACCTTGGGGCACCGTGTGCTTCCCCTATCCGGAAAGGACTGGCCTCCCAATGTACCCCAGCCTGACCGCATCCCGCTGTACGGCGCCGCCCGCGTGGGCCATGGCCCAGCGCCTGCTCATGGACCGGATGAACGAGGCCGTGCCCGCCTTCCAGCAACGCTACACCCGTGCCGACGGCACCTTTGTCTGGCGCGAGCGGTGGCCGGGGTTCGACGGCTCGGATGACGGCTACGAGAGCTACCACAACTGGCCCCTGTTCTACGCCCTCGGCGGCCGGTCCGATCTCTATCCCCGCAGTCGCTTCCTGTGGGAGGCGGTGACACGGCAGTTCACGGGCTATGGCCAGGTCTGGCGCGAGTTCGACGCCCATTACGACTGGATGCACCACGGCGAGAGCTCGATCTTCCTTTACTACCTCGGTCTGGCCCAGCCCGCCGATGCGGTGATGAGCGCCCGGGCCGTCCGCTTCGCCCGCATGTATACCGGCGACGACCCCCTGGCGCCCAACTGGGACCCAGAGCGCCGGCTGATCCGCTCCCCCATCAACGGCAGCCGCGGACCCCGCTGCGAGAACGCCTGGGACGATTGGGCCACCCACCGGGCCGTGCTCGACCACTACCCGGCCCCCTTCGAGGACATCCCCGGCGTGACGACGCCCAAGGCCCAGTGGACCGACGACCACGTCTACGCCGAAATCCTCAAGCTGCTGAACCAGCGCCAGATGCGCGGTGACGTGCCGCTGAACCTCACCGCCACCAGCCTGGTCACCCACGCCTACCTCCTCACCGGCGAGGACCGTTACCGGGATTGGGTCCTGGGCTACCTCGAGGCCTGGGCCGAACGCATCGCTGCCAACGGCGGCCTGTGCCCCGATAACGTCGGCCCCGGTGGCGCGATCGGCGAGCACCTGGACGGCAAGTGGTGGGGCGGCTACTACGGCTGGCGCTGGCCCCACGGTTTCATGACCATCCTCCAACCCCTCACCATCGCCGCCATGAACGCCGTGCTCCTGACCGGCGACTACCGCTACCTCGACATCCCGCGCGGCCAGCTCGACCGCCTCATGGCACTGGGCCGCGTCGAGGATGGCCGCCTGCTGATCCCCCACCGTCATACCGATGCCGGCTGGACCGCCTGGCGACCCGTCCCGCCGGAGTTCCCGCTGCAGCTCTGGCTCCTGTCTCAGGCGCCGGCAGATCGGGCTCGCCTCGAGCGCATCCCCGAACGCGACCCGGAGTGGCGGCGCGTGCTCCCCGGACGCGGCAAGGGCGACGACCTGCATATCGGCCCCTGGTACTCCTTTCTCCAGGGAGCCCTCCCAGACTACCCGGAACGCCTCCTCGAAGCTCAGTGGACCGAGGTCGCCCGCCGCCTGGAGCGCATGGCCGGTGACACCGGTGACCCCGAGACCTGGGACGTGCACCACTGGCAGGAGATCAACCCCGTCCACACCGAGGCGCTCCTGCAACTGGCCTGCGGGGGCCCGCAGATCATCTACCACGGCGGCCTGCTCCACCTGCGCCTCCGCTACGTCGACGCCGAGGCCCGGCGACCCGGCCTGCCCCCTGACGTGGCGGCCCTGGTCACCGCCCTCGATGCCGGCAGCACGTCGGTGTCACTGGTGAATACCAACCCGCTCCGGGAACGTCGGCTGATCCTGCAGGCCGGCGCCTTCGGCGAGCACGAGTTCACCGACGTCGTCGAGGTCGGCGGCGAGGCGCCGGCTTTGGCTGTGCCCGTGACCGGCAAGCACCTTGGCGTGGTGCTGCCCCCTGGCCGTGCTCTCGACCTGCGCCTGGGCATGCGCCGCCACTGTCGCCAGCCCACTTACGAGCAGCCCGTGTAGCGCCGGTCGGCCAGGTCCCTGCCCATCGCCTTGAGGTGCACCTGGGCCCGGGGCTGTTTCAGGAAACCGTCGGCCGCCTTGCGATGGTGCCCCCGGTAGGTCGTGGCTGCCCGTTCGACGCGCTGCGCTTGCTCAGGGCCCTGAGCTGGTTCGAAGGGGCCCGCCGCCCGCGTGCCAGACCTCACCTCCGGTGACAACCTGAACGCCCTGTTCCGGCCCCACGGTCGGGCGTTCAGGTTGTCATGGCGTCGAGCTTGCACAGGCGAGGTCTGGCGTGCGGGCGAGAGCGACTCCAGAACGTCCTGCAGTACAGCAGGATCGCCTGCTCGCCCGGCCCGCCGAAGCGCGGGCACACCACCCCGCGAACCGCGATCTTGAAACAGCCCTGACCTGGGCCGGGCGCATGTCCGTTCCGTAGGCATCGGCCCCGCACAAGCTCACGGCGGGGCGCTTGCCCGCCCGCCATCTGGGGGTAATGTACCGCGGCTCCTGCGGGCAAAGGGGAAGGCCCTACGGAGCTGACATGCGCCACCTGGGCCGGCCATGCTTGACTTCGCGAGTCTCACGGCCTATTGTCATGGTAGCTGTGGTAACAGCCCGACCCACCACCCGGAATGCAGGAGGCGAAATGAACAAGACAGAGTTGGTCGCGAAGCTCGCGAAGGTCACGGGGCTCGGGAAGGCGAAGGCAGGGGACGTCGTGGCCGCTCTCTTCGACGCCCGTCCAGGCAAGGGGATCATCGCCATCGAGCTGGACAAGGGCCACAAGGTCGCCATCCCCGGCTTCGGCACGTTCTCGTCCCGCAACCGCAAGGCCCGCAAGGGGCGCAACCCGGCCACCGGCAAGACCATCACCATCGCCGCCAAGAAGTACCCTGTGTTCAAGGCTGGCAAGACCCTCAAGGACCGCGTCGCTAAGTAGACCCCCGGTCACACCCCATCGTCGGTACCGGCCCTGCCCCACGGCGGGGCCTTCCTTTCCCGGGCCCCGCGGTGGCCCCCCCCGGCTTGCACGCGTTATCGCCCGGGCTGCGGCGACCACACGTAAACGTGCACGCCATAGGCATGGAATGTGTCCGCGAACGGCTTCCCATCCGCCGCCATGGTGCGTCCCTCGAAGGGGAGGGTAACGACCCCGGCTGCCCCGGTCTGGAAGCGGGCACTGACCTCGGCGTTCGCGGAGTTCGCGGCGAGCAGGTAGGCCTTTCCGGCGTGGAGCCTGAGCAGGCTGCTGATGCTGGGTTGGCCCAGGCTGTCCTGTGCCGGTCCGGCCAGGACCTCGGGAGGCGGGGGTTGCTCGGACGTCGGCTCGACGAGGGCCGCCTGGAGCTGCGACAGCTCCCCGGCCAGGGCGCAGAGGGTTGCCCAGCGCTCGGGCGTGTCCGTGACCCCATGGTTGTCCCCCCAGCCGCCGTAGGTGTACCAGGTGATGCCGCGGGCGCCGTGGATGATCGATCGGTAGCTCATGGCCCACAGCTCGTCGCGGCTCGGGTAACGGTCCCAACCCCAGCCCTGGAAGTCCTGCACGATGGCCCACATCGCCCGCGCGCGCGCACCCGTTGCCGCGAGGTCGGCCTGCACCGTCTTCATATCGGCGATGATCTGCGGCACGCCGGCACTCCCTTCGCGTACGGGGTAGAGTTCAGGCAGGAAGCCGTCCGTGGCCTCGACATAGGCGCGGCAGCGCGAGGATGGCGGGGAGCCGACACCATCGGCCTGGACCGTGATATGGGCCGGATCGACGTCATGGACCGCCGCAAAGAGGGACCCCAGCTCGGCACTACTGACATGGCTAGCCGTGTCGTCCGCCAGGTACCACGCCAGCAGGGCTGGCTGACTCCCCTCCCGGACAACATCCGCCAGCACCGTCCCGATCCGGGCGCAGTTCGCCCCGGCAGCCGAGGCCACGAACAGCGTTGCGCCGTGCCGCTGGGCAGCCGTATAGAACTCGGCGAACTCCGGGCCACGGGCACTGGAGTAGGTGTGGGCCAGGTTGAAACCCGCGGCGCGCAGGTCTGCAAAGGCCTTGTCGAGGCTGTTGTCGTTGAAGGGCTTCTTCCAGACGGCATAGAGCCCGATGGGGAAGAATGGCTGGCCGTCGATGAGGGTCGCCCCATCCTCGCGGACAGACACCACGCCCTGGGTGTGAGGCGGTCGGACCAGCAGGTACCAGCTCTGTGCCAGGCTGTTCCCGGCGACGTCGACGGCGTCCACGGCGATCTGGTGCAGGTTGGGGCGGCCTTCGGGGGGCCGCTCTGGGCGCGGCCCGTCCAGGATGACGTCGGCCAGGTCGAGGTAGGCACCGTCACGGAAGTTGGGGGAGTCGAACCCGAACCAGATCCGCACCGAGCGGGCCGCCGCGGGAGCCACGGCACAGGGCCGGCGTGCGGGCCGGATCTGCGCTGGACAGCGTGACTGCATACCGGCGCCAGGGCCGGGCACCATGGACCGCCGGCAAGGCGCCGGCCGCCGCGAACGCCGTGGCCGTGGTACCATCGGGCCCGACGAGGTCTGACCACTGCCCGGGCACCCCCTGCACGTCGTCCGCCGTGGCGACGCGCACCGTCAGGCGGGTCCCGTCCGGAACGTCCGCGTCCCAGCTCAGGACAGGGCCCTTGCCGGGGTCATACAGCGGGCGTGACAGGGCCTCGCCAGAGGCCTCGCAAAGCGCTTGCGGGGACTGCACCTCGAAGCGGAGGTCGTCGAAGGCGACCCATTCCTGGTCCTCGAGGTTGGGCTCATCGCAGCCAAAGCGCACGAGGGCGTTGGCGGCGCCCACGGGCGCGGTCCCGCTCACCTCGGTCCGACGCCAGGCGGGGCTGGCCGGACCAAGGACGATCGGCGACACCCCGACCCCGGCGCCCTGACCGTCAAGCCACTGTAGCTGGCTCTCGTAGAGACCCTTGTGGCCACTCAACTGGGTGAGGGAGCGGTTGGCCTGCCATGAGAAGGTAAGGCGAAAGCCACCGGCGCTGGCCACGGGCACTGGCGGCGAGGTCAGCTCAAAGGCCGTGTTCCCCCGCTGGCCTTGGATCACGATCCGCACCCTCGCGCCCCGCTCGCCATGGGGGTCGGTCCCGATGTCGAGCCGGTTCTCGAAGTTGCTCACGCGCCAGGCCTCGAGCCCCGTGTCAAAGGTCCCCGCGAAGGCGAGTCGCCAGCGGCGGGCCAACTGCAGACGGCCGTCCACGGCGACCACACGCTCGCCGCCGCAGAACAACCCCGCCTCGGCCGCGGTCAGACCCACCACCGCCAGGAACGCGCCGACGACCCCCACCCGCGCCACCGCCAGGCGGCGCGTGCCTGAGGCGACCCCTCTGCGACGTGCGGCAGACCAAGCCATGGCAGCAGCCCCCCGGACGCCCCCGGGGGTAACGGCGTCTCTCTCTGCCGGGACCCGGCAGGCCCCCGCAGCGCGGCCCCTCGCCGACCCCAGTGGTGCATACCATGATAGTGTCCCAATCGGACCCCGCCAACGTGGGTGAGGTCTGTTGGAAAAGCTATAAAAAGCTTCTTTTAAGTACATTATGAAGCACAAGACGGGTCCGAAAGAACGCCTCGGACAGGCGCGGTGGACGCTCTGCTACTAG
>Ga0172371_10000484_pt1 | contig 61314 bp, 67 predicted proteins | sample Lak12m_FD_114543 | JGI IMG/M metagenome (GOLD analysis project Ga0172371, IMG submission 114543) | Freshwater microbial communities from Kabuno Bay, South-Kivu, Congo - kab_022012_12m | ecosystem: Environmental > Aquatic > Freshwater > Lake | place: Democratic Republic of the Congo: South-Kivu... | reverse complement strand
TTATATCTGCCATGGAAGTATCATCCCCGCCGCTGCGTGCTGATCTTCCAGCCCCACCCGCCTGTAACCAGAAATCTATCTCTTTCTTGTCTCGCGTCCGCCAGAAATGGATGTTATTGGAAACATATCGTTTGATCGGAAAACCAAATATAAGCGTAGAGTCATTCGGCGCAAAGGACTTTATTCACGAATATCACCAATAATTCGTATTATTCGTGTCAATTCATGAAAATTCGTGGAAGAAAAAAAAGGGACCACGTTTTTATCCGGTGCTACTGCTTGATTAGCTCGGCAAAGAAATTTCAGAGTACTGCGATAATATTCGGAGTGTCATTCCTGTTTCCGCCTGCCATTGGCAATTAAAGTTCAGATATTTGTGCAACAAGCAGTAAAAAAATTTTACTGGTCAACAGGTATAAATGTTTTTTTACAAGGTCATGCACCAACAGGACCCCGGCGCGGTGCCTTTGTAAAGGCATACGCGCCCGGGAATTTCGGAGTAAAATACCTCCCTCCGAAGATAACCCACCTACTATCCCATGCCCACCATCCACCTCGCCCTCGGCACCAACCTCGGAAACCGGCTCGCCAACCTGCGCGCGGCCCTTGCCGCGCTTCGCGAAGCACCCCCGAAAGGAGAGCCTCCCGCGGTGATCGTGCTGGCGCAGTCGCCGGTCTACGAGACGCCGCCGTGGGGATTCACCGGGCAGCCGGCTTTCCTCAACATGGCTCTCAAAGGCGAGACGGCACTCGCCCCGCTGGCACTCCTGGCCCACCTGAAGCAACTGGAAATCGAACTTGGGCGAAAGCCAACCTTTCGCTATGGGCCGCGACGGATCGACATGGATATTCTCTTTTACGACGATCTGGTCCTCGATGAACCCGGCCTGAGCATCCCGCATCCGCGCCTGCACGAGCGCCTCTTCGTCCTCGTCCCGCTGGCGGATATCGCCCCGGATTTTTATCATCCAGTGCTTGGAAAGACGGTGGCGGAGTTGCTGGCAGGGTGTGATATAAGAGGCATACATCGGTACACGGATGACACGGATTGCACGGATTAACAAGGAAATCTTTTTTTTAACTCGTCCGTGCGTTTCTGTGGTGTCCGCCTGCCCTGCTTGCTCCTGTGTCGCAGGCACAGGTGGCGGGCTGGGCCAGGGCGTAATCCGGGTACGAATCCTGATCAACCTGGAGTAATAGAGATGTTCATGGACAAGCTTCTCAACCAACTTCAATCCGAGCCTGCACTGGCCTGGAAAGTGGCGGTCAGGCTGCGCGGCTGCGCGCCAGATTCCGCCGAGGCGCGGCAGGCGGCCGAAGTTACCCGCAGCTCGCCTCTCGCCACCAGCCTCCTTTCCGAACACGATGAAAACGGCCGCATTCCCTTCCACCCCTACAAAAAGTGGAACGGCGCGCACTGGGTGCTTTCGATCCTGGCGGACCTGGGCTATCCGCCCGGTGATAAATCGCTCCAGCCGCTGGCCGAGCAATCCTTCGACTGGCTGCTGGGCGAGGCGCACCAGAAGTACATCCGGGCGATCGATGGGCGCGTGCGCCGCTGCGCCTCGCAGGAGAGCAACGCTGTTTGGTATTCATTACGATTGGGATTGGCCAACCACCATACGGAGGAGCTGGTCTCCCGCCTGCTCAAATGGCAGTGGCCTGATGGCGGCTGGAACTGCGACAAGCGTCCCGAGGTGACGATCTCCTCCTTCATGGAAAGTCTCATCCCGTTGCGGGCGCTGGCGCTGTATGCCAAAGTCTCCGGCGATGGGCGCGCTGCCCAAGCCGCCGAGCGCGCCGCCGAGATCTTCCTCAAGCGCCAGCTGTTCAAACGGCAACGCGATGGAACAGTGATGGACGAGCATTTCACCCTCCTGTGTTACCCCTGCTACTGGCACTATAACATCCTCTTCGGGCTGACCGTGATGGCCGAGGCGGGCTTCCTGGCCGATCCGCGCTGCCGCCCGGCGCTGGACTTGCTCACCGCCAAACGCCTACCAGATGGCGGCTTCGCCGCGGAGGAGACCTATTATCGCACGACGCGACCATCTCTGAGTGGTTATTCGCTGGTCAGCTACGGGGGAACGAGCAAAGTGCGAATGAACCTCTTCATCACCGCCGAGGCGCTCTACGTGCTGAAAGCTGCGGGAATGATTACGGGTTGACCAGCGAGACGAGGATCACAGCGCTCTCCACTCGCGCATCCCCACGCACTACCAGCAAACGCAGGGCGTAAAGGCCGTCCAAGCTGCTGGTATCCCAGGTTCCCAATATTTCCTCTTCGACAGGCGCATTGACATTCGTGCCGATTTGCACCCAGCTTTGCGGATTCAGACCCTTCCCATATTCCAGGCGATAATAACTAAAATCCGCTCCTGAGGCGGTACCCATGACCTCCACCGTTCCACGGAGCCCGGCGAACATCGCCGGCGTGGTGATGTGCACATCGGGCAGCACCGGCGGGGATTGGATCGTATCGTAAGCCTCCGGCGGAGTGGGCAGGCTGGATGTCTCAGCCCACTCCTTCGCCTCCTGTGGGACGACCATGTAGACACGCGCCTCCACCAACTCCGGCGGGGTGAAGACCGTTGCCAGGTAGCCTGTCTCCCGATTGACCTGAAATGCCCGGTAAAGTGTATCGACCTGTACCGGTTCGTTCTCCGCCAGAAAAACCTCACTGACCACGTTCGGGCAGATGGATGTCGGCAGCATGCCGGAGGGATCGCAAACATCCACCTGTACGATGCCTTGGGGTGCAGCCCAGTATTCGACCGGCAGCCCGGCAATGGTATATTGCATCAGCGCATGCCACAGGTCGCCAGATAACCGGGATAAATTGACATTTTCATCCCCGGCTCCCATCCAAACGATAACAACCCTCTGTGGAGTGTAACCAGCAACCCAGGCGTTCTTCCCATCGAAGGAAAGACCCAACTTCGCCCCGGCAGGGCGACCAATCTCCAGCGGATTCGGATGTCCCTGCGAAGGCCATCGGGCTGTCTCGTCACTCAGTACATGATTCATCAAGTAAGCAAGTCCCGGGCTGACCACTGCTTGTACTTGTGGTTGGCTCCAATCCGCCCACAGTGCATGATCCACACCCTCGATTTTCAACACCGTGACCGGACGCGGACCACCGGCTGCCAGAAGCTGTCCGGCGGCAATGCCCTGGTTTGCAAAAATGCCATAGGCCGCGGCCAAATTGAGCATGGAGAGTGGAACATCCTCCTCAAGTAAACGCCCATCCACTGGGACAGCCAGGCCAAAGGATTGCAGGATGCGGTGAACGTTCTCCTCGCCCATTTTCCCCAGCACCTGTGCGGCAGGCGGCCGGTAGTCGTTCGCCAAAGCAATACGCAGGCGCACCGGCCCGTGATAAGCGTCATCGGGATTGAGCGAACTGCCAGGAATATCCCAAGTCAGCGAAGCCGGGCTTAATCCGCGCGTAAACCCGGTCAGGTAGATGAAGGGGGTCAGCAGCGTGCCGGCTGGACGCGCAGCGAGGTGGGGGGAGTCTGTCTCTCCGATGACCGCAAGCACCTGCCCCGTGCGCGGATCGAGCACCAAAGCGCTGGCCAAGGCTTCCAGCTGGGAAAGTCCGGGAGGAAGAGCGGGTAGCAAGCGCGCCGCATCGCAGGAAGAGCCATCCGTGGTCAACTGCTCCGAGAAATCGCCTGCCAGTCGGGCCAATTGGGTTTTCACCACGCATGAGACTTGCAGTTGTAAATCGTAATCAAGGGTGGTGAAGATGTTCAATCCGCCGCGCTCGAGACGCGATCGGGGGAATGTTTTACTGAATTGATCCAAGACCAGATTAACGAAGGCAGGAACGGTTTCCCCGGCTTTTGTCTGCATGAAAGGGGTTATGGGATAGGATGTCTCCTTGATCATGCCCAGCGACTGCATCGTGTTCAGAGTTTCATCGCGGCGCGCGGCTGCGGCCTGAGAGGCGTCGAGCGGATTGAGTGCCGGCGCCTGCCCAACCGAGGCGAGCATCGCTGATTCGCCTAGACCCAGTTCATCAACGGTCTTGCCAAAGTAGAGACGCGCGGCTGCGTTTGCACCATAGGCGTAATGACCGTAATCCGCGCTGTTGAGGTACCACTCCAATACCTGCCTGCGTCCATAACGGGCAGTGATCTGCGCCGCCAGGACGCGCTCGCGGAGAGCGCGACGTGGCGTTGGCGACTCGTTCCACAGCAGCAAGTCGGAAACCAGTTTTTGCGCAATGGTGGGATGGCTTTCCGGATCGTTCCAGCCTTCGAAAACATACCCTGGTGAATTCCAAAAATCCGGCTCAACTAAGGCGATGGTTGCATCCACCAGCGCTTGAGGCAGGTGGGGGGAAGCCTGGGGATCTATAGGAATAAATTGACGCGGCGTTTCGCTGGGAGCGAGCGTTGCCAGCAAATGTTGACCCGTACGGTCATACAGGCGGGTCGGTTGGAGGAGGAATCCACTCATCGGGTCAAGCAGGTTGGACAAGGAAGTGATGGGAGGCAATCCGCGCACCAGGTCTGCGTAGAATAGGGCAAGGGCCAGGGTCAGCAGCGCCGCTAAAACGCTTGCGATAAATCCAAAAGCAAAACCCACCTGCAACGCGCGCCCTTCCGCGTTGTCCCGGGAAAGCATGTGACGATTGCGGCGCTGGCGGATGATGGTAAGGGGAGAAAACATGGGGGGACTAAACTTGAAGCAATGGTCAGGCGTTATGTCTCACGATCGCATCGGTCATCCTGGCTACCCGCACGATCGCCTCCACATCGTGGACGCGGACGATATCCGCGCCGCGGGCGATGCCGACCGCCACTGCCGCCGCGGTTCCCTCCACACGCTGATCCGGTGGCAGGTCCAGGGTATATCCAATGAACGATTTGCGCGACGCGCCCAGTAGAACTGGAAAGCCCAAGCTGCGGATTTCGTCCAGACGGTTGATCAATTCGAGATTTTGCTCGACCTTTTTGCCAAAGCCGATGCCCGGGTCGAGAATGATGTGATCGTCCGGGATTCCCGCCGCACGGGCAATGTTGACCGATACCATCAACTCGTGCTTGACATCCTCGATCAGGTTCTTGTACTCCGGCCCGATGTACGCGTTGCCAAGGCGTTCGCGCACCTCAACATTGGCCGGCTGGCTGCGATTGTGCATAAGAATCACCGGCGCATCGTACCGGGCCGCAACCTTCGCCAACTCCGGATCCGCGCGCAACCCCCACACATCATTTACGAGGCGCGCCCCGACCTGCAATGCTTCTTTGGCTACTTTGGCTTTATAGGTGTCAATCGAGATCAAGGCATCGGGAAAACCGGCAGCGATGAGGCGGATGACCGGCAGCACGCGACTCAACTCTTCCGCGGCGTCCACCGGCTGTGAACCGGGACGCGTCGATTCCCCGCCCACGTCAAGGATATCCGCCCCGGCAGCGAGGAATGCACGGGCGAGCTCAGCCCCCAACCCCTCTCCCAAAGATGGGAGCCCCACAGGGGTGCTTCGCGGAGGGGGGAGAGGGGAGGGCAGCAACCCATCCCCAGAAAAGCTATCCGGCGTGATATTGAGGATACCCATCACGTAGGTGCGCTCACCCCATGCCAGGGTATGATACCCGATCGTCAGCGGTTTCATAAATCAAACTGCAATGTCGACTGAAGTCGTCACTACATCGTAGGAATGACTTCAGCCGTTACACAATCTGGTCGAGCGGCTTGCCCAGCCAAGCTTCGGCCTCGTTGATGTCGGTGAACAGCTTGATGGCCGCGGAGGTCTCCGGCAGGGATTCAGCCGCGATCTCGCGGATGGCATTGGCGACTTCAACGCTCGCGACCACCACCGCCAGGCGGATGTTGCGCGCGGATGGATCACTGTTGACTTCCACGGCTGCGCGGATCGCCTTCTCGGGGATATCCTTCACCTGTCGCAAATCATAGAGGTTGCGAGTCAGGCGGTCGGAATCGAACAGGTGCTCCAACGAAAAGAGGCGCCAGTGTTCGATGGTGGCCTCCGACAGGTCGATGAAGGTGAGCGTCATTCCGCCATCCGCGCGGCGGACGACGCTATAACCAATACCGGGCGCTGGTTTCCAGTTGAGCGGTTTGAAATCAGGCATGGTCATCTCCTTGGCATGGATATTCTTGCCATCCATTTATGCGTCCAAATGATAGGTATGATAAGGATTTTCGCAAGGATTACCCCAGGCAATGTGCACCTCGCGCGTTGTCAGGTCGAACACCAAGGCGTTGATCGTCTTCTCGCGATCCAGCACGTTAGGGAAGTCAATGGAGTGATTACAAATCGAATTGGGGTAATTTACATGATCGCGCTGGATCGCCTGAAGTGACTTGATGGAGTGCGGCTGGGTACGTCTGAGCAGTCCCAGAGCGCGGAAATAGCGCACGCGCGAGCTGACCAGCTCCTCCGGCTCGTCTTCTACCACGAGCATACTGTCGGAGAGGTAATTATTGGTATGCACCACGTAACCATCCTCCCCGTAGCGGATGGAAAAGCGCCGCGCCGAGACCTCCACGTTATAAAGTTCGCCGCTTTCGTGCAAAAGTAAATGATTGTAACCCGCGGCGCGCCGGGGGGCGAGCATTTGGTTGATGGCCTCGCCGGGTGTCCGCGCTGCCAGTACCGCCCGCGAAACAACCGTGCGCGGAATGCCGATGCGAGAGTCGTTGGGATAGACCGAGTCGCACAATTGTGCAATGCCGAAAGCGTTGAGGCCAATGTTGGGCAACAGCCCACCGTAAGTCATCCCAAGGAAAGGTGGCTCCTCCCTGGGCGTGGCATGGACGATGAATACGTCATCCTCGTCTTCCGGCATCCAGTCCTCGTTGTGAGCTCCCAGCACGTGACCATCCGCAGTGCACTCACCATTGACTGCCATGCTTGTGCAACGGGTCAGGTGCAGTGCGTCGGAGGTGACGGCTTCCATGGCATTCAACACTGCCAGGTCATCAAAAGGCACTTTCGCGCCCTCGGCCATACCCATGATCTCTTCGACGTATTGCGGATAGCGCTCCTGAACAAAGGGCATATACTTGCGCGCCTGGATCTTGGCGCCTTCCCAGGTCAGCTCCAACTGTTCATAAGCATCCTCAAACAATTTCCTGGCGTTTTCCAGGCTGTGCAGCACCTGCGGCGTGCAGGCTTCGCCAATCTGTCGGCCCATCTCGCGGTGCGTACCGGACACGCGGACAAGCGGTGGCGGGTTGGGGTGAAGAGGTTTTTTTTGCGGAGGGTTCATAGGGGTCCCTACTCGAACCACAGATGAAAGGAATGAAAAAACGACCAGTGGAAAAATTATATCACCTCCTAAAAATAATATTTATCAAGTCGGCAGACTTCCCTCCACAAAAACCACAATATGGGGTATAGTGCGACCGAAATATGACCCTTCACGATGAAATTTTCGAGCAACCAGATTGCCTGAGTAAGCTGATCAGCGATGGACATGACACCGCAATGCGCATCGCGGAGATCATCCGCGCACGGGAGATCGGTTACGTTTTCCTGGCCGCACGAGGCACGAGCGACAACGCCGGACGCTACGCCAACTACCTGTGGGGAGCCCACAATCGCCTTCCGATGGCGCTCGCCACCCCCTCGCTCTTCACATATTATAAAGCACCGCCACATTTGAACGGCGCACTGGTCATAGGCATTTCTCAATCTGGCAAATCGCCAGATATCGTCAGTGTGCTGGAGGAAGGGAAAAGGCAGGGCTGTCTCACCCTGGCCATCACCAACGATATCCGCTCCCCCTTGGCGCGTCATGCCGACCTGATCTTCGACATTCGCGCCGGCGAGGAAAAAGCCATTGCCGCCACCAAAACTTATACCACCCAACTGGCCGCGCTCGCCATGCTCTCAGCCGCGCTGGCGGGGGAGGACAACCTCTGGCAGGAGCTGGAAAAAGTCCCCGCCTGGATCGAAGACACTCTCAATAAAGAGGAAGCCATTCAGCGCATGGCGCAACGCTACCGGTACATGGCGCAGTGTGTGGTCATTGGACGCGGATTCAATTACGCCACCGCCTTCGAATGGGCGCTCAAATTGAAAGAACTTACCCACGTGATCGCCGAACCATATTCCTCAGCGGATTTCCAACACGGGCCAATCGCCATGGTGACAGGAGGCTTCCCCATCCTGGCGGTCGCGGCGCGGGGGAAAGTTTTCGACTCTGTTTCCAGCATGCTTGCCAAGCTGCGCCAGCAACTGGATGCAGAGCTCGTGGTTATAACGAACGATGAACGCATGCTGGAACTGGCCCAATCACCCATTCCCCTTCCGAGCGGGATACCAGAATGGCTGACGCCACTCGTAGCCATTGCTCCTGCGCAACTGTTCTCTTGTGCCCTCGCGGGAGCGAAAGGCTACAACGCCGACCAGCCGCGCCGTTTACACAAGATCACCCTCACACGTTGAACCCATAAAAAAGAACCCACTCCCTGGCAGGGAATGGGTTCTTTGGTTTTCGAGTCGACCCGGCCTACGCGGGAGGCGGAACGATGTCTTCCGCAGTCTTTTGGGCCGCGGGTAGCGCGTTGGATTGCATTCCAAAGCGGGTCATAAACACGCCGCCGATGCCCACAATGGTCACCAGGAAGGGCACCAGCCAGCCCACGCAGGCGATCAGGCCGATGGCGCTGGCGACGAGGGCCAGCAGGAATGTACCGAAGCCGCCCGCCAGCGAGGGATGCCATTGCTGTTTGAACGCAGCCGTAAGGCGCTGACCCAACTCCAGACCGAGGGCGATCCAGCCTAAAACAGCCGCCAGCACCAGGACAATCACTGCCACAAATGCCACCGGGATGAGGACAATGGTGATGATGAGCAGCACCAGCGCCAGTGGTGTCAAGATAACGGTCAGCAAGCCGAGGGTCCCGGCAATGAACGGCTGGCTGACGATCGCCGTCCCCACACGCTGGGTGTGGGGCGCGAGGAAGAGGAGTCCCAGCATCGCCAAAATTCCCAAGACCAGCGCTTGTCCAAAGACGTTCGCCACCTTCCAGAATGGGCTGATGGTGACCGAGACGGGTGGGGTGATGGGTATCAGCGGTTGGGGCGTGACAGGCTGGTTTTCCGGTAGCTTCCAGGATGTGGCCGTGTTGAAGATCTCGCCATCCACCAGCGAGCCCTCGGCACGCGTCAGCACCGCGCCGACCGTAGACAGGTTGCCGTGGATGTGCGATGCCGCCCCCAGCGTCACCGCGCCTCCAACAAGCGCCACATCGCCGGTCACCTCACCATCCATCACCAGGCTGCCACCGACAACGACAGTATTACCGATCACCTTGGCGCCGGTTTCGATGGTAGCCGCCCCACCGATAACGACCAGGTCGCCTTCAAGCGTCTTTCCGCTTTCCAGCGTATACGAGCTGCCAAAAATGATGCGGCCTTCACCCATTCCCCTGGCCAAGACAGTTTGCATCGGCATAAAGACGAGTGCCGCCAGCAGGATAAATGTCAGGAATTTTATTGGTTTCATGTCACACTCCTTGCGGAATCTTTGCAAATCTCCAAATCGAAAGTGCCCACAGCAAGCTCCAACCGATAAATGCCAACGCAGCCAATGGCCAGAAGTATGGCGGGACGAAAGTCGGGATAACCCGCAGCAGCACCGCGCCAGCTTCACCCACAGCCTGCAGCCAGAACCATAGCGAAAGCAGGTAGGATAGCCAGGTGGAAAGGGCTTCGACCGGTGAATCCAGAACAACCCTCAACAGCGGCCAGGCAAACCAGGAAAGGATGCTCACCCCACTGATGACCAGAATCAAGAACCCCCACACCATACGCTTACGTTGAGCCTGCCGCTGGGCCGTCAGCCGGACATGAAACCGCGCGGTAAAACCCGCGGCCGGAGAGATCACCCTGGCCTCGCGCAGCACAAGGTTTACATCGGTGAGCGCGGCGCACTGTGCGCAAACTCGCAGATGGGCTTGCAGCTCGAGTTTTTGTTCGGGTGTTAGATCCGTATCATCCAACATCCAATCTTCAAAAGGCCGGTGATTCATGCGGCATCCTTTCGGTGTGGGCGCTGGGTGTCTCTTCTTCCCAGACTTTTGCAAGTGCGCGGCGCGCCCGGTGCAAGCGGCTCTTCACCGCCGGGACGGTCAGCGTCAGCGCCTGGGCAATCTCAATCTCGGAGCAATCGTTCCAGTAGCGCAGGACGAGGGCGGCTCGATCGGTGGGATCAAGCGATTGGAGGAGCTGGTGCAGGTGCGCCTGCTCCTGCCTCCGCTCGGTCTCTGTCTCCGGATCGGGGGCGGAGCGGTCGGGAAGCTCAAGCGGGGTATCCTCGTCCTCATCAATCGAGAACGAGACGAATCGCCGCCTTCGCAGGCGGTCAATGCAGTAATGGGCAGCGATGGAGAGCAGCCAGGTGGCAAAGGATCGCTCACGATCATAACGCGCGAGGTTCTGGTAGACCTTGAGAAAGGTCTCCTGGGCCGCGTCTTCAGCCGCCTCCGGCTCGCCCAGCATCCGGTAGCACAGGTTGTAGACCGGCGTTTGGTAGGCTTCGACCAGAACTGTGAACGCTTCATCACTGCCGCGTTGCGCCTGAACGATCCAGGCCATTTCGTCGTTCAATCGGACTCCTGTGTGGTGCTGACTAGATATACGCTAGGATTTGGGATGGGTTGCGGTGGTTTTCAACGCGGATAACGCGTAATAACGAATCTCGCGGATGGTGTTTTTATCTGTGTTCATTCATTTCATCTGTGGTTGTAAAGTCGCCGCGCAGATGAGGAGGCAACTGCCGGGCGATATGCTCCATGATGACCTTCGCCGCCTGGCGGTCTTTTTCGTGGGGAGACAGGCCAGATGGAGTGCTCAACCCGTACGCAACACCAAAGCACAGGCACAGTGCCCCCTCCGCCTCGTATGCGCCGACCGGCACGAACGCCAAACCCCGGGCGGCCAGCAAAAGCCCGAAACGACCAGCTCCCGAAGACGGCCAGGCCAGTGTTCCGCCGGGATGATCGCCACCTTCCGGCGCCAGTCCGAGGATGATGCCGGGGACCTTGCTGGTGCAAGACAACACCTCGCGGACAGCTCGGGCGCGGTGATCCACATCCTTTGGCCGCGGCGGCATGGGTGGCATGAGCGTGTGGCTGTAGATTTTGCTGAAGCGGGCCAAGAGCCAGCGCGAGCCTGCCTGTCCCAGCGGGGCATACCATTTACCGGGATATGTCAGCTCGCCGGTCATGATCCAGTGCATCTCGAGCGGAACTACGGCGGAAATCGCCAATGCCAGCCACCATGCGTCGAAGCCGGGCCGGTAATAGTGATTGAACGTGATGACACATGGCCCGGTCTGGGGGATGTTCTCTCGCCCACATATTCGTAGTGGTGGCTTCAACCGCTCGATGCAGCGCAGGCTATCGCAGCGAAAGGAACGCCGTCCGCCGAAAAAGACGTTGAATGCCAGCTCCAGCATGCCGAGGGGAGGGTAAGTATAATGAGGGTATTCCAAGTTCACCTCTCGATGGATTATACAGTAGACATGATGGAGATTGCCGTAAAAAGCCCCTTTATCGGGGAGAACGCGGAGTACTCGCAGATTACTAATAGATCTCGTGCAACCATCCCTAGTTATTCCACTTCGCTGAGCGTTGATCCGCGAATTCACGCTAATCTGCACTGATTACCCAGAAACATTTGCGAGAATTGACGATGATTTACGGATGGAAAACCTCTGGCGGGTCTCTTATGCCAGAGGTCTTAAAAAGAACTCCGCGCTCTTTGCGCAATCTGTGGTTATGCTTTCCCCGCGCCTACCCGTATCATTGCGAGCGAGCCATCCCCAGCGAGCGAAGCAATTCCTTAATAAGTGTATAATTTATTCCGGGAGACAATCTGTTCTAGTCGAGTGATCCAAAGGAGAAAAGATGACTCGATACCTTTGCTCTCTTCTATCCATGATCCTGGCAGGTAGCCTGTTAACAGCCTGCAACGAGCAAGCCACACAGCCAAACCCGGGAACCATCTTTACTTCCGCTGCACAGACCGCGGTCGCTTACGTGACCGGTACCGCAGCCGCCTGGACACCGAGCCCTGCCACCTGGACACCTACCCCAGCCTTTACCGCAACCCCGGTGCCAGACGCCCTCGTTTCAGACATGGGTGACACCTGCTATATTATCCATGAAGAGATTCCCGGAGAAAATTCCATACCCATCATTCGCATGGGTCATCATAGCGAGGATTGCTTGTGGACCGGCGACACTGTTACGATCCTCGGGCAGGTGAATAACTGCCAGTTTTTGAATATACGGACATCGGCAGGCCTGGAAGGATGGATCTTTGGACCGATGGTCAGTTCCAATATTCAATTTTACAAGACCTGTGATGAGGTGCAGGCTATTTATCAAAGACCTAAGAACGGCGCGTATGCGCTCTATGGGGATTCCATGCTCTTTGACAGCGTCAATGTCCTCGACCTGAAATACTTCCTCCAAGACACTTATTATTGGTGCTCGGTAGTTCCGTGCCTTTCGCCGCACATGTACCTGGGTGTCCTGCGGATTTTCAACTACACAGAATACGATGCCTTGGTCCTTCTCATCCCTTACCATGAGAATATGATCCCCGACTTCTCACAGGCAATGTATGTCCAAGCGGATGAGGCGGTGGATTTTCCCATCTGCGACGAAGACCCCTTGAACCGGGCTCTCCGACCCTGGCTGGATCCCGGCGACATGCAGCCGGCTGACGTGAAATGCTTTGCATACAGCGATACCGGTCAGTACCGGGTCTTCGCGACCACGGGGATGAACTGGAATGACACGAGTCAACGCTTCGACTCATCGCCCCTCTACTGGTCGATCTCCACCGTGCTTCGGGTGAGCGAGCCGGTGGCAACCCATCATTTCACCGGAAACGTGCGGGTTATCGGAGGTCATTCCAGGCTTGGAGACTATTACGAACTGGACTATGCTGTTGTCGTCATCGCTCTCGAGAATACAGTGGAGAGTTTCACCAATGGCAAGCTCTACAGTCTCGGACCGGCAGCCGCGGATTCACTACCACCTGTTCCGTAAGAAAAATAAGGAAGGGCGGAAGGAGCGCCGCCTGCCGAAGAATACGATGGCGGCCAGTTCCGGGATGGCGTGATGAGGGTAGGTATGACGAGGGGAATCCATGTTCACCTCCACCCAAAGTAATACCATGGAAGGTGGTGTCAGCTACCCGAAACTATTATTACCGATGGTTTCTGCCACCGATGCCGGGGGGAGTAATCCCCCGACTAAAGTCATGCAAGCCGCCTGAAAGTGGCTGGAAACTTGAAACCCAATAATAGCGGGGATAGGCAGATGCCAGACTCACAATAATACTGAACCAGAAGTTGCGACTTTATGAAAGATAGGTTAAAAACAACTGGCGAGTATTGACAACAATAAAGCATCGCTTTATACTTTATGATTATGAATAAAACTCCCCTACCCAAACAACACCTACTCAAGATCGGCGGGCTTGCCCGGGTCACCGGCGAGACGATCCACACCCTGCGCTTTTGGACCAAAGAGGGGTTGCTTGCGGTGCAAGCTCACACCCCCGGCGGATACCAGTTGTATTCCCCTGCCATGATCGAGAGAGCCACGAAAATCCGCCGCCTGCAAGCGGAGAAGCGGCTGACCATCGCGGAAATACGGGAGGCGCTGTAGAAATAGGGCGGGATTGAATCCCCGCCGTAAACATCCGCCGTGCATCCCCAGGGACAGGCAGTCGTCGGGCTTGTCTTCCCTCCGTGATAACTGTCGCAGCAGGACTTGGGGCTCCCGCCTCCGGTCGTATTCGTACACCCGCAAGGATACAAATCGGGATTGTCGTATGGGGGATTACAGCAGGATTTGCACGAACCGCCTGAGGTATTCGGCGTGCAATCGCAGGCGCAATTCTGGTGGTCCGCATCGCAGCAGGAGGTGCATGTCCCTCCTGACTCGGTTGGGTTACAAGAACATGCGCATTCAACAAGGCAACAAAGAGCACACGAGGAACCATTCCTGCATGACCCGCAATCGCAGGATGACCAACTCTCCCAATCAATACCGTCCATACATTTCTCTATCCATCCGCCGGAACAACGGGATGCGCCAACCTGGCAGGCAGCACGTACGGGTTGCGCAGAAGACAGGAATAAGAAAAATAGAAGTACGCTGAAAAGAACGCTCATCCACCGTTTCATACCCTATTATTATACTATCATAATTCAGGTTTATAGGAAGGGAAATAAATGATGTAATTTAGAAATCAATGTGGAGTTATTGTCCAAGCTCTCATAGCTGGAAACACCGCATGCCGATCTGATAATTCCCGAATAATTGCGTTTTGTACATCAATGGGTTTATCTGTTAGAAATGGCGAGATAAAAAACTGCATTAAAAGTGATGTTTTCACCAAAGGGATCTGGTCTGCGGTCATAGGAGTTGTTGATTTTGCAATTGCAGCATCATCCTGCCAATTGAATTTCTCCAGTAGCACACTACTTGCCTTCCACTGTTCCACAAGCCCCGGGTTTTCAGCACCGGACGAAAGGATCCATGGAGTAACACCGAGACCAAACGGTTTGCCTTGCGCTGTTTTTGCCTGGATATCCGCAAATATATTTTCAATGTCCTTTTCTACAGAAAAGGTTATTGGAATCAAATTATTCGTACCTTTTGCACGCATCGGAACGGTAATTGCAAGAACCTGACTTCCATCCGGCATTGTTATTACTTCGCATAGCATGGCTTTCGGATCTACAAGTAAGCTTAATCGTGCAAAATACCAAGGGAACCTGCCATCTGACTCTATACCATCGCTCACATTTGCGAATGCAATCATTGTTGCATTTCCGTCGGTGTCGATGAGGCCGAGGGTTTTATATTGCGCCAGTGATGCGGCGTCGATAGCAGGCATGCGAGAATCAAGCTGGTCAATCGTCATCTGGTTGCAGTCGGACATCGCGGTCACGTTTTCCATGCCGACAACCGGCGTAAACGGCCGTTCGGTTGCCGTGGGAGTTGGTTCTGGAGTAGTTGTTGGTTTGGGCGTCGGGGTTTCGGGCGGAGTCGGCGACGACGTTGGAGCGGAGGTATACGTGTTGGTCAGGATGGGCTTGGGTGTGATTGGTGCGCCCCCTTTTGGGCTTCCGCAGGCGGATAAGAGAACGAATATCAGCAGACCAAGCAGAGAAATCCTTTTCATCTCTCCTCCTTGAATAATGTTGGAACGTTCGAACCTGCGAACGTTCCAACGGATTTACCACGCATAGGCTTCCGGCGCTTCCCCGCCCGGGCCAGGCCAGATCTCGTCGAGCTTCTTGCGCGCGGCTTCGTCCAGCTTGATTTCGAGGGCGCGCAGGCTGCCGGTGAGCTGCGCCAGCGTGCGCGGACCGATGATCGGGGCGGTGACTACGAGATTGTGCAGCAGCCAGGCGAGGGCCACGTCGGCGGGCTTCTCGCCCATCTCCTTGCAGAAGGCCTCCCATTTCTCCAACTGTGGGCGTTTTTCCTCGATCTCCTTCTGCGTATCCTTTTCGGCGCGGCGGCCTGCCTTGATCTTTTGCAGCACGCCGCCGAGCAGGCCGCCCGCCAGCGGGCTCCACGGGATGACACCCAGCCCGTAGGCCTTGCAGGCCGGCAGCACTTCCAGCTCGACCATGCGGTCTTTCAGGTTGTACAGGCTCTGCTCGCTGACCAGCCCCACGAAGTGACGCGCCCGCGCCGCCTCGTTGGCCTGAACGATGTGCCAGGCAGCGAAATTGGACGAGCCGACGTACAGCACCTTACCCTGCGCGACGAGCGTCTCCATGGCTTGCCAGATCTCCTCCCAGGGTGTCAGCCGGTCCACGTGGTGCATCTGGTACAGGTCAATGTGGTCGGTCTGCATCCGCCGCAGCGACGCCTCGCATGCCTGGCGGATATGCCGCGCGGAAAGCCGCCCCTGATTGGGCCACTCGCCCATCCGCCCGTAGACTTTGGTGGCGATGACGACCTTCTCGCGCCGCCCGCCGCCTTGCGCGAACCAGCGCCCGAGGATCTGCTCGGTGACGCCCTCGCCGAGCTTCCAGCCATAGACATTGGCTGTGTCGAAGAAGTTAACGCCCAGTTCGAAGGCCTTGTCCATGACGGCGAATGAATCCGCTTCGCCCGTTTGCGGGCCGAAATTCATCGTCCCCAGGCACAGGCGGGAGACTTTCAGGCCGGCGCGACCCAGTTGGGTGTATTCCATACTACCTCCAATTTAGATTCATCGCGAAGAAACGAAGAGCGCCAAGAGATCAATCTATTAGTACACGGATTGCGCTGATTTCACGGATTTACACGGAAAAAACCTAAGAAATCCGTGAAAATCTGTGTCCGTCCGTGAAATCCGTGTACAACAAGCGACTTGAGAAACACTTTCTAAGGGCGTTTTTTCTTCGCAAAGGCTAATAAACTTCGCGGTCTTCGCCGCTTCGCGATTCGAAAGATCATTGTCCGCAGCTTGCGCAACTTCCTCCCGCGCAAGAGCCGCAGGATGGCGCAGATGTACCAGCCACAGCACTGCCACCGCTCTCGGCAAAAAAGCGGGAGAGTTTGCGCTTGACATCCTCGCCTCCACATTTTTCGCAGACCATCGGAGCATCCGCCTGGCTCATCGGTCGGATAACCTCGAATTCCTTGTGGCAATCCTGACAAACATACTCATAAATGGGCATTGGCAACCTCGTTCAAAGATAGGGTTCAAGGCTATTTTACTGCGTTTTAGGGAGGAAAACAAAAATGGCTCTTTCGTTTTAGGCGAAAGAGCCAGAGGTGAAGGATGAGATTAAAGACTACGGCATGGAGCGCAAGCGGCGCGAAGAGGCCGTCATCGGGCGTTTGGCGACGATAGTCACCTTGTTGCTGTTGCTCGGTGTATAGACATTGATCGCCTCCCAACCTTCTTCACCCCACTCGTTCAACGTCGCCTCGATCTGCCCATCCCTGGTTCCAAAGGACGAGCCAATGGTCAGGACGCGGTATTCCCAGAGAGTTTGTTCAGTCATTTTGCCTCCAGCCAAATATAGTTTTAAAATCCTTGACATTGCAGCAGAAGCTGTGCAGGGTGGCTTCCGCTCGCATCAGATTTGGCAATCTAGAACTTGGGCGCGGCTCAAAGCTCCTGACGGCGAAATATGATGACCGTCACCAGCAACAGCACCAGGATCAAGCCCAAGCTGATCCATAACGCGGGCCAGTTCGCTTCACTCCCGCCTCCAAGCAACAAAGCTGTTCCCCAGGAGAACAATTTCCCTGGCAAGTATTCACCGAGTCGTGGCAAGGCGCTTGCACCACCCAGAAGGACGAGGCCACCAAAGGCCAGTCCTGCCGCGGCTGCCTGCGTCCGTGCCAAAGTGCTGCACAATAGCGACATGGCGATGTAATCGAGAAAGACAATCAACATCAGGCCATTAAGCGCCAGGAAAGGGAGCCAGTCGAGAGCCTGAAAAAGCAACAGTGTATAGTACCAGCAGCCAAACGCCGCCAAAACCAGGCTGGCTGCAAAAGTTAGCGCCTGCGCGGTGAACTTCACCAGTAAGAATGTTTCACGTGAAACAGGACGCGTCAGCAACATGGCAGCCGTGCCGCGCTCCTTTTCCTGAGCCACGCTGCCCATACTCATGAGCAACGCCAGCAGGATGCCAAACTGGCTCATGTTCTTTACATACTGGGTTACTGCATCAGCCAGCGTCGGCGGCGGGATGACCTGCACCAGTGCGGCCGGCATATTCGGAACGGCCTTGAGCAGCTCAGGCGTGAACTTCGCCAACAGCGGCGAGAGCAGGCCAAACACCACCAGCACCGCGGCCACTATCATAACTTTATACGTGCGCCATTGCTCGATCAATTCTTTACGTAAAATGACCAGAAAGTTCATCGCAGCCCCTCCTCGCCGACCAGCCGCAGGAACACATCCTCCAGAGAGGGCTTGATCTCCGCATAACGATCCAGCGCAAGATTTGCACGCACCGCGGCGGCGAGCAGTTCATGTTTTGCCAATCCAATGTCTTTGACCACCACCCGGGCGGTAGGATGATCCACGCTGACTGCAGTGACCCATGCATGCTGACGGAGATCGTCAGCCCAACGCTGGAGGCCTGCCGCGTCCGCCGCCTCGACCTCGAACACCGGCGCTGCATATTGGGCCAACAGCGCCTCGCGCCGTGATTGGACAATCAACCTTCCGCGCGCGATGATGCCGATCACATCACAGACGCGTTCCACATCGGCGAGGATATGCGTGGACATCAGCACCGTACATTGAGAGCGCAGGCCTTCGATCAGGTCGAGCACTTCCTTCCGACCAGCCGGATCCAAGGCGCTGGCTGGCTCGTCTAGGAGCAACACCTCGGGACGGCTGACCAGTGCAGACGCCAGCGCCAACCGCTGCTTCATGCCCCGTGAGAAGCCGCCGATGCGCCTCATCTTGACCTCCGCCAGTTTGACAAGCTCGAGCAGCTCTTTGACGCGCGCGGCGCGGTCGCGGCTTGGAATCCCATACAGCCGCCCCAGAAAGTCCAGAAATTCCTGGGGAGTCATCCAAGAGTAAAAGGCAGGCTCCTCGGGCAGGTAGCCAATGTGCCTGGCTAAATGGCGGCCATCCGCAGCCAGGTCGAAGCCCGCGACCCAGGCACGTCCATTTGTCGGTCGCGCCAAGCCGGCGAGAATACGGATGGTGGTCGTCTTGCCAGCGCCATTCGGACCGAGGAAGCCGAATACCGTTCCAGGCTTGACGGTCAGATCCAGGCCATCCAAAGCGTGCACTTTCCCATAAATTTTAACCAGACCTTCGACACGAATGCTGCTCATAATATCTCCTGCATCACGCCTCATCCGCCCGGCCAATGGCAAAATAGAGAATGGGACCAATGATGTTGATAAATAGGATCACCAGTGCCCAGGCCCACTTGGGGCCGCGCGTGTGCTGACGGCGGATCAAATCCAGAAGGGCGGCGAGCAGCAGCGCCAATTGGATAACCAGCACCGGAACAAGGTAAGGGATGAATTCACTAAACTTGTCCATATGTTTCCATTCACTAAGACTCGTTTGGCATGTTCTGCTGCGCCAGCGTGACGATGCCGCTCAAGCCGCCCAGGTTCATCGTTTCCACCGCGCTTGAGGGGACGATGACCAGCGCACCCTTCTCCTTCAAGCCTTCGAAGAGCATATTCATTGCGCGCAGGTGCAGGGCGGTGGGGTTCTTTATATAAGCCTTGGAAGCCTCGGCGAACGAGGCTGCGATCTGCTTTTCCGATTCGCCCAAAATGACGCGCGCCTGGCGTTCGCGCTCAGCCTGCGCCTGGCGGGACATGGTATCCTCCAGATCCTGAGGGATGACCACATCGCGGATCTCCACCGACTGGACGGTAATACCCCAAGGGGTAGTACGCTCGTCAATGATCTTCTGCAGCTCGGTATCCATCTTGGCGCGGCCAACCAGGATATCCGCCAGTGACATCTGGCCGATGATCTCGCGCAAGGCGGTCTGCGCGGCCCAGGCAATGGCGGCGCGGTAATCGGCCACCTCCAAGGCGGCCTTCTCCGCATCCCATACGACCCAAAAGAGCACCGCATCCACATCCACCGGAACGGTGTCCTTCGTCAGTGTCTTCTCAGCCGAGAAGGGCGTGACCATGACGCGGTGGTCGATCCAGTTGGCCAGCGTGTCCACAATGGGGATCAGCCAGAAGGCGCCCGGTCCAGCCAGCTTACGAAACCTGCCCAGGCGCAGGACGATCGCCTTTTCCCACTGGGCGGCCACTTTCAGCGCCAGCAGGAAATACGTTGCCACCAAGCTCCAGCCGATGATCCACATGGCGGTCCAGAAGTCGTTCAGAACGCCGTTCTCGGACATTAAAATCCCGGCGAGCATGGCGATCAGGGCGAACACCACGCAGGATAGAAATGCGGCAATGCCAGGCACGCGCACCACGCTGGTTGGGCGGGACTGCGGCTGCGCGCCTTGCGTTCTCGAAACAGTTGAGGGGGACATAGCATTCTCCTTATTGTGGTTCAAGTTCAGGATCTGAAAGGTGGCCGGTTTCTCGCAAACGCGTCACCTGTTCTTCCAGGATTTTGGTCAATTCTTTGGGTGAGGCCTTCAGACGGTCGGCATCAGCCAAAAAGCGATGGACGAGCGCCTGCAGGGCTTTTTGGCGGATGCCCTCCGAGACCTCGGGCGGGGGCATCTCCAGGATATAGGTGCCACGCCCCCGTTGGGTCGAGATGATACCGGACTCATCCAAAATCCGGTAAGCCCGGGCGATGGTATTGAAATTGACACGCAGCTCTAGCGCCAGCGTGCGGACAGTGGGAAGCTGGTCACCTGGCTTGAGCTCGCCGCCGGCGACCATCTCTTTAACGCGTTCAACGATTTGCGAATAGATCGGGATGCCGGAGCGGAAGTCGATTTCGATGTCCATAATCAATATGTATCATTGTCTCATTGTATAATTGTATCATTGTACTAATTGTATATCTTTTTCTGAATTTGTCAAGCCCCCTCGACAACCGGTTAAAGCCAACTGCCCGGAGGTAGAGCTCCGAGCAGTACTATATTAATAATTTGTGATGTTGTATTCTTTTGGTTATGAGCGAGCTTGCAGGCTCCGAATTGCCCTGCCGAGGCGGTGAATGCCTTCTTCGATCTCCTCCTCAGGTTGAGCGACGAAGTTTAGCCGCATCCAATCCTGACCCCCACAACCCTCGGGGAAAAAAGCGCTCCCCACCGCAAAAGCTACACCCTCTTCACAGGCTACGGGCAGCAGTTCTTTTGCGGATAAATTATCAGGCAGATGCATCCAGATGAAGAGACCTCCCAGGGGCGGATCAAAAGAAACGTCTGCGGGAAGGTGATGGGAGATGGCCGCCAGCATGGCGTCCCTGCGTTTACGAAAGACAAGACAGGAGCGGCGCAGAAATGCCTGATACCGGCCAACCGTCACGTACGCTTCGAGAGCGCGCTGGATCAGGGTGGAGGTCGCCAAGTCGCTGAGACGCTTGAAAGCAAGGAGACTATCATACACCGGTCCATCTGCCACCAGGAACCCCACCCGTAATCCGGGCATCAACATCTTGGAGAAGGTGCTGACATAGATCACCCGTCCGCCCGGATCCAGCGCTTTGAGAGCTGGTTGGGCGCGGCCATCATAACGCAAATCTCCCACGAAATCATCTTCCAAGACGGGAACGTTATAAAGCCCGGCGAGGACGATCAACTGGCGACGGCGTGCGCTGTTCAGACAGGTTCCGGTCGGGTTGTGAAAATTGGGAATGGTATAAATCAACTTTGGATGATGTTGCTGGAGGAGTTTCTCCAGTTTTTCCACTTGCATCCCTTGGTTGTCCACTGGGATGCCCACGACCCGGAATCCCAATGCGCGGAACAGTTCAATGGCGATCGAATAGGTGGGACTTTCCACGAGGATGACATCCTCCGGTTTTAGGAGCAACTGCGCCACCAATGAAATCGCCTGTTGAGAGCCGGCGGTGATCAAGATATTCTCGGGCTGCGCCTGCAATCCCTGGCTGGCCAGGATGTGAGCGATCCCCTCCCGCAGGGGGCCGAAACCGCTGCGTTCCCCATACTCCAAAGCAACGATCCCATCGCGGCGCATGACGGCCTGAAGAGTTTTACGGAACTCATCAGCCGGGAAATGGCGCGCATCACTGATTCCACTGGCAAAGCTGATTGGATGAGAATGCCCGGCAGCCTGGAGCAACTCATCTGCTTCGCTGAAATCCAGCGTTTTTCTCTTGGTTTTCATGCTCTGTTGCCATAAAGGCCAGGTGGCTTCAGGGTTACCTTTAACAACAGGAGGGAGGGGCGTGGAGGGTAAAACATACGTTCCGCTGCCCACCCGGCTAAAGATCAACCCGTCTGCCTCCAGCTCCGCGTAGGCGTTTTCCACCGTAATGCGGTTGACCCCCAGGTCGCGCGCCAGCTGGCGGCTAGCTGGCAGACGGGTATTGGGTGACAGACTGCCCGAAATGATCCCCTTCCGCAGGTAATCTCCGATCTGCTGGTAAAGAGGGATGGTACTCTGGCGATCAAGCGGAATGCGCATATAAGCCTCCGGGAATTGGCATCGTCAATATACCATAATACTGTTCACAACTATAGAGCCAATTCCTGGATATTTAGTAAAATCCAGATAATTGGACTGGTTAATACACACAATTACTGGCTCTTAACATACTCCAGTAAATGCCTAGAATTGGATGAATGGTTATAAGGAGTCACCGGTTTGGAACACGTCCTGCGATGCTATGAGCTCATCAATACGGACTTCATCCGCGGGTGAGATTGCCCGTGGGTAGATGCCATTGGCCAGCGACAAGTTGATCCCGAGTCAGGCACTTGGCGCACGGCACCGAGCCACAAACACCCGCGAATCGCACCATCCGGACACAGTTGGAGTCGATCGTTCATCTCGGCACCCGGGCTCCCAATCAATTGATCGAAGAGGTGGCGTGGTAAAATCGGAAACGTTATCAAATCAGGAGAGAACTATGGAACAACAAACTGGTACTTTTACTGTTAAAAAGGGGCTGGCGCAAATGCTCAAAGGCGGCGTCATCATGGATGTGGTCACGCCGGAACACGCCAAAATTGCGGAAGAGGCAGGCGCATGTGCAGTGATGGCGCTGGAACGCGTGCCGGCTGATATCCGCGCCCAGGGCGGCGTCGCACGCATGTCGGACCCCGACCTGATTCTTAAAATCATGGACGCGGTCTCGATACCGGTCATGGCCAAGTGTCGCATCGGCCACTTCGTTGAGGCGCAGATTCTGGAAGCCATCGGCGTGGATTACATTGACGAATCCGAGGTGCTGACTCCGGCCGATGAGGCGCATCACATAAACAAGCACGAATTCAAAGTGCCGTTCGTCTGCGGCTGCCGCAACCTGGGCGAGGCTCTGCGGCGCATTGGCGAGGGTGCGGCGATGATCCGCACAAAGGGGGAAGCCGGCACTGGTGATGTTGTGGAGGCAGTGCGTCACGCCCGCGCTGTCCTGGGTGAAATCCGCCGCCTGACGACCATAGCCGAGGAAGAGCTAATGGCCTATTCCAAAGAAATCGGCGCGCCTTACGAACTAGTCAAAGAGACCAAAGAACTGGGACGAATGCCGGTGGTCAACTTCGCCGCGGGCGGAATTGCCACACCTGCCGATGCAGCCATGATGATGCAGCTCGGTGTGGATGGCGTCTTTGTCGGCTCGGGCATCTTTAAATCTGGCGAACCGAGCAAACGCGCTGCGGCCATCGTCAAGGCCACCACCCACTTCCGCGAGGCGAGCATCCTGGCAGAGGTCAGCAAGAACCTGGGCGAACCGATGGTTGGACGCAACATATCCACGATGCCAGAGAGCGAGAGAATCGCGGGGCGGGGCTGGTAGAGTAGGGGCAAGGCTGAGACCTGACCATACGAGAAAGTTTATGAAAATCGGAGTCCTCGCCCTCCAGGGCGATTTCGCTGAACACATTGCCATTTTCAAACACCTAAGCGTGGAAACCACCGAGGTGCGCCTGCCCGCCCACCTTGCTGGACTAAACGGACTTATCATCCCCGGGGGCGAATCGACAACCATCGGTAAACTGGCTGCAGAGTTTAGCTTGCTCGAACCCCTGCGCGAATTCGGGCACAGCCATGCCGTCTGGGGTACATGCGCCGGGGCGATTTTCCTCTCGAAGGATGCCCGCCGCAGCCAGCCGCTGCTCGGCCTGATGGATATCACCGTGGCGCGCAATGCCTTCGGCCGCCAAGTGGATTCCTTCGAGGCTGATCTCGACATCATCCCACTCAATGAAGCCACCGGCACGAAAGCACCTTATCACGCCATCTTCATCCGCGCCCCGATCATCGAGGCGGTGTACGGCGGGGCAAAAATCCTCTCGGCCCTGCCCGATGGGCGCATTGTCGCTGCTCAACAAGGCAAATTGCTCGCCACATCCTTCCACCCGGAACTAACCCCGGATACACGCTTCCACGAGTTCTTCCTCACGCTGGTACAGTAAGGACAGGGTTACCCCACCCCTACGGGATACTTGTCACCTTCATGTCTGTCCGTTCCCTCGACTTACTCGACCTGCCATCCCTGCCGCGCTTCCGCCGCGATGTGTTTCCGTTGGACAGTGCGCGCATGTTAACACGCGGCAACCCGCTTGGTGCGGCGGCTTTGCTGGCATACTTGAATCCGCGCCGCCGGGTTTATACCGCCGTCAGCACCGAATACGGCATTTCGCTGCTTGGACAGATCGAGCACGCCAGTAATGGTGACTTTACCCGCCTGACCTTCCTTGCACCGGCAGGGGCAATGGCACCGGCGTCGATCCTGCTCAATCACCTGTCGAGCCAGGCCGGAGGATGGGGAGCATTGTATTTAATGGCCGAGGTGGATGAACAAAGCCCAGTATTTCAGGAACTCCGCCGCGCCGGATTCTCAATGTATGCCTGGCAGAGAGTATGGAAACTATCCAGTCCACCAACCTGCGAGTCGAAACAGTTCTGGCAGGAGGCCAGCGAGCTTGACTTTGCGATTATTCAAAACCTGCACAACCAGATTGTCCCACCCTTGATCCAGTCGGTAGATCCCCCGCCGCACAAAGCAGGCGGGATGATATGCAAGGTGAAGGACGAATTGAAAGCCTATGTTCACCCGGAAAGCGGCCCGGTGGGGATCTGGCTCCAGCCGTTGGTGCATCCCGATTCAGACTGCGTGCCGGACATGCTTACCTCCTTGCTCGATGGGTTACCCCTGCGCGACGATCGCCCTGTCTATATCTGTGTGCGCTCATACCAAGCCTGGCTGGAAGGCGTGCTGCAAGACCTGGGTGCGCAAGCCGGACCTAGACAGGCGGTGATGGTCAAGCGGCTGGCAAAACCGCTGAAAGTCGAGGAGAAAATCCCGGTGCTGGAAAAAGCACTCAAACCCGCCGCGCCGATTGCCAGTTCGACAGAATTGCTGTTTAGTGGTGGAGAAAATGAAAATCAACTCCAATGAGAAAGTGGCTGTCAAATTACCGCGTGACGCTTCGCCAGGAAAGAGCACACAAGTCTTTATCCGCTAGGCAAAATCCAAGATATGGACCAGTCTTTCGATCTGGCATTCTGGCAAGCGCAGCCTCCGAAGGCGCGCTTCGATGCCATCTGGGATCTCATTGTCCTCGCAGCGAAGATAAGGGGGAAGAATGTTCGTCAACTCAGACTTCAGCGATCTATTGCGAATTTTCAGCGCCAACGGCGGTAGATATTGGGTTACCGACGGCTATGCGGTTGTCCAGTACACAGAGCCGCGGTACACTAAAGATCTCGATGTGTGGATCAGCACCGATGTGGCGAATAAACTTTATCTCCAAACAGGATTTAATCACATCCAAGCGAGCCGCCGGCCGCCCGCAAGATTTGATCGACGCGGATTCACTCTCGAAGGTGGACGCCGAGGAGGAGGACCTCTCTTGAGATTGCCCACCTGGGAAAATGTTGACAATCCGCGGGAATATGTTTACAATCCGGTTTGTTTTTGTTGACAATTGATGATGAACGGCAAACCCCGCAAGCACAGCGAAGAAATCCACCATTTTATTCTCGAAAATGTCGAAGATCATCCGGGTGATATTACCTCCATCGCGGCGGATCAATATGGCATTTCACGCCAAGCCGCACATCGGCACATTCTCCAGTTGGTCGCTACCGGTCAATTGTTAGCCAGCGGTGCCACCCGCAGCCGTACCTATGCCCCTAGCCCTTTGGCTGACTTTTCAATCCAACTTCCCTTACGTGGACTGGAGGAAGACAGAATATGGCGGGTACATATCCGCCCACTATTGGAAAACGTTCCTGGCAACGTGGTGGGGATTTGCCAGTATGGCTTTACAGAAATGGTCAACAACGCCATTGACCATTCGGAAGGAACAAAGCTCGCGATTCAGGTCAAACGTACTTATAAAGTGATCGAATTATGGATCGTTGATGATGGTATTGGCATTTTTACGAAGATCCAACGCGATCTTCATCTGGACGACACGCTCCACGCCATTCTGGAATTATCCAAAGGGAAACTAACGACAGACTCTATTCATCACAAGGGCGAGGGCGTCTTTTTTACATCGAGGATGTTCGACGATTTCGCCATTTTCTCGGGCAAGCTATTCTTAGCGCACATGTACAACCAGGATTGGTTGCTCAATGATACCCACGAGATTTACGGTGGAACGGCTGTTCGATTGAGGATGAGCCCGAGAACAAACCGAACCACTCAACAAGTTTTCGACCAGTACACAACCGGCGAAGACCATTCCTTTTCTAAAACAAATGTGCCGGTCTTCCTGGCGACCTATGGTGATGAAACCCTAATCTCGCGCTCCCAAGCCAAACGGCTGCACATGCGCTTTGAGCGATTCAAGGAAATCATCCTTGACTTCAACAAAGTTGATTCCATCGGCCAAGCGTTTGCGGATGAGGTATTCCGGGTATTCCGCGCCGAGCATCCCGGCACACGCCTTACGCCCATCAACGCAAATGAACAAGTGCTGAATATGATCGCCCGCGTAACCAGCGAAATGTAGTAAGATTTCACCTGGCAAAGAATATGACCCAACTAAAAATCACCGACGACCTCGATGCGCTGCTCAACGTCCTCCCCGAAAGCATCGTCGCGGCCGTTCACAAAGCTAATAACTACGATAACCTGCTCGAGATCATCCTCGACCTGGGGCGCGCCCCCACTGCCCGCTTCGTGGACTGTGAAGTAGGACTGAGCAAGAAGGAAGTGACACGCGCCGAGATCGACTACGTGGATGCCCGCACCGGTGAGTTCGATGCTGACAACCGGGCTGGCATCGAGCGCACGCTGCACCGCATCTCAGCCATACGTAACCGGAGGGGACACATCGTTGGGCTGACGCTGCGCGTCGGGCGCGCCGTCTACGGTACGGTGGATATCATTCAGGATATTGTCGAATCGGGAAAGTCTCTGCTGCTCCTGGGCCGCCCGGCTGTTGGCAAGACCACCTTGCTTCGCGAGGCGGCGCGCATCCTGGCTGAATCGAAGCGGGTCATCATCGTAGATACCTCCAATGAGATCGGTGGTGATGGCGACGTGCCGCATCCAGCGGTCGGCAAGGCGCGGCGGATGCAGGTGCGCGAGCCGATGCTCCAGCATGAGGTGATGATCGAGGCAGTGGAGAACCACAACCCGGAAGTCATCGTCATTGACGAGATCGGCCGCGAGCTGGAGGCCGCGGCTGCCCGCACCATCGCCGAGCGCGGAGTACAGCTCATCGGCACGGCACATGGCAATACCCTCGACAACCTTCTCCTGAATCCCACTCTCTCCGACCTGATCGGAGGCATCGAAGCAGTCACACTCTCGGATGAAGAAGCCCGCCGCCGCGGCACACAAAAAACCGTCCTCGAGCGGCGCGCCCCGCCGACCTTCGATGTGCTGGTGGAAATCCAGCAGCGCGACCGGCTGGCAGTTCACAGCGACATCGCCGAATCGGTGGACGCGCTGCTGCGCGGTTTTCCGCTGCCGCCCGAGATCCGGACGCGGGATGCCGAGGGCAGGATCCTAATCGAGAAAGCCGTGCCCGGCCTCCGGTCAAGACCCGAATCTGAGTTTCGCATTGGCAACGGGACGAAGACAGCGAGCGCGCCGCGACGGAGCCTTCGGCAATCTCAGGGTGACACCCTGCGACAAGCGCCGAGCGAGGCTGAATCTAATTCCTCTGATGCAACGGCAGAATCCATTCCTTACCCTGTCACCGAACGGACACCGTTCCAACCTTTGCACGTCTACCCTTATGGTGTGGCCCGAAACCGCCTGATGCAGGCGGCCAGGCGACTAGGCGTGCCGGCGATCGTGGCGCGGGATGTAAGCGAGGCGAACGTGCTGGTGACGCTGCGCTCATACTACCGCGACCGCCAGCAGACGGTGATGGACGCTGAGCATCGCGGTATGCCCATCTACGTGCTGCGAGCGAACACGGTCAGCCAGATCGAACAGTTTCTGAGCGATCTGTTCAACCTCTCGGAGGTTCAGCCAGCACCGGGCGAGATGGAGAGCGTGGCGCAACAAACCCAAGCTGCCATCGCCGAGGTGCTGAATGGTGAGCGTTGGGTGGACCTGCCGCCCAGCCCGGCCGCGGTACGCCGCATCCAGCACGAGCTGGCGCGCCAGGCGGAACTGGTTTCGCATTCATATGGGAAAGAGCCACGGCGTCATGTAAGGATATTCCGCGAGTAAATTCACTGGAGATAAACAATGCTGAACATCGATTCTTATTTATCGAACCATCTCTGTGTATCTCCGTTCATCTCAGGTTGAGTTGGGAGTTTGGTGTTTATCACATTGGAAGGCCCCGAAGGCTCCGGCAAGACTTCGCACATTCCCCCTCTCGTGCAATTCCTGCGCGAGAAGGGCTACACAGTTTTCCCGACGCGCGAGCCGGGGGGCACATCCATCGGCGAGCAGATCCGCGAGGTGTTGCACAGCCTAAAGAACACAGAAATGACCCCGCGCGCCGAGACGCTGCTCTACCAGGCAGCGCGGGCACAGTTCGTAGAGCAGGTCGTTCGCCCGCGGCTGAGGCGGGGCGAGATCGTGCTATCAGACCGTTACGCAGACTCTACACTAGCCTACCAGGGCTACGGCCACCAGCAGGACCTGGAGCAGGTGCGGGCGCTGATCCAATATGCCACTGGCGGACTGGCCCCTGACCTGGCGGTGCTGCTCGATGTGCCCGCTGAAGTGGGATTGAAGCGCAAGAAAAAGGCCAGTGAGTGGAACCGGCTGGATGCGTATGACCTTGATTTCCACCGCCGCGTGAGGGCCGGGTATTTGGAGATGGTGAGGCAGGAGCCGGGGAGGTGGATTATGGTGGATGCGAGTCAGGAGTGGGGGGAGGTTCAAGACTCTCTACGCCAAACAATTTTAAGCCGTTTAAAGGTTTGAAGGTCGCTGGGGAAGGATGGCAGAATGAGTAAAAGCGGCATCTTGAAGGCTGTTGGTATCATCCTTCTGACATTCGCTGCCTTTGCTGGCGGCTTTTTCCTGCACGGCGTCTGGCCTGCCCAGACTTCCGATGTCTCGGAGACTTCGGAAGCCTTTTCCACAGCTACTGCGGCGGCTACGCAAGTCGCAACGCCAACCCGGATCCGCATGCCTACACTGACCCCGACGGTCGCCCTGTCGGAGACGGCTTTGCCCACGACGGCCTCGGCTACATGGTATCACCGATAGTCACACTTGAACCCACCAGTCTCACGGTTTGGCTTAGTTCAACTGATTTTCGGGAAGCCAAGTTGATGTTTGAAAAGCCACGTACACTAATCATAAAAGGTGCAAGGTGCGATTATGGCAATGGATTTGGAGCGTCACCATTTGTAATTTGGGTATTCCCGGATGAAAGTACTAATAAAGTCCGAGCAAATATCAGCGATGTGGTCATTGCCTTCCGGATTCGTACCCTGGGAGAAGAGAAAATACAAGTCGGAACAAATTATTATCCTAAGTGCCACATTATTGTTGATGTGAACTTGGCTGAAGGGGATAAGTGCTGAGTTTTTTTGCGTTGGTCTCTTGATAAGAACAGCTAAAAGCCGCTTAGTATTTGTCTTTGCGATAGAATGTGTTCCGTGTCATCATATATCTATGATGTGATCCTTCGACAATGCTGGCATGGAAGATGTATTCAACGGCGTTAACAGCATCGCGGCGCGAAGGACTTGTCCCGAAAACCTATGTAGAGTTGCAACCCGCAAGCTCGATCAGCTTGATTCGGTCGGTTCCTTGCAAGAACTACGCATCCCACCGGGCAACCGGCGAGGCCAACACAGCATCTGCATCAACTACCAATATCGCATTTGTTTTATTTGGACAGAGCAAGGCCTAGCTCAGGTAGAAATCACGGATTACCATTAGGAGAACGAACCATGATCCGAATCCCCACCTCCCGCGCTCCCACCCACCCCGGCGAGATGCTGCTGGAAGAGTTTCTCGTGCCAATGAGCATCACCCAGCGCGAGCTGGCAGCAGCCATCCACGTGCCGTACCAGCGCGTCAACGATCTGGTCAATGGACGGCGGGGAGTCACCACCAGCACCGCGCTGCGCCTGGCGAAGTTCTTTGACACCTCGCCAGATTTCTGGATGAACCTGCAACTTCGCTGGGATTTGTATTTCGCCCAAGCGCAAGAGACGCACGTGCTGGCGAAGATACAACCGCACGCGCGGCGTCTTATTGAAAGGAATGAGTCTGTCTCGTAAATCGCAGATATAATAACTGCATGGCAACGGCAACCCAATTTATTGTCCCCCCATTGAACGAGCGCAAGCGCATTCCTGCGCGGACCATTCGCGCCCTGGCAACGCTTATTGCTAAGAAATTCCAGCCAAAAAAATTATACTTTTCGGATCGCACGCTTATGGGAAACCAACTGCCTGGTCGGATGTGGATTTGCTGGTGGTGATGGATACGCCAAAAGGGGAAGCGGAAACGTCGCTAGAAATTTACAGGTCGCTGCCTCTGATCAATTTCAGCCTCGATGTGGTTATACGTTCCCGACAGGTGATCGAGCGGCGGAAAAAACTTGGTGATTGGTTCCTGATTGACGTGACTGAAAAAGGCAAGGTCCTTTATGAACGAGGTCACTAAAGAGTGGGTGGACAAAGCGGAAAATGACTTTGATGCCGCGGACCTGACCTGCACGGCAGGGAAGCGCCGATCATCGACGCTGTCTGCTTTCATTCCCAACAATGCACCGAAAAGTATCTAAAGGCATTCTTGCATAAGAATCTAATTCGGTTCGAGCGCAGGCATGAATTGGCTCCCCTTCTGGATTTATGCCTGGCTGTTGACAAAGGCCTCGAAGTCTTGCGTGATGATCTGGCGAGTCTGGAGCATTACGCGGTATTGATTCGCTATCCCGGAGTGAATGTCCCATCAGAGATGGCGGAGCAGGCTTTCACGGCGACAGAACGCGTGCGGACTTTCGTCAGAAGAAAGATGGGGCTATCAAGTCAGTAGAGGCGTGATGATGGAAAAATCCTCTCATCCCATCTCCGCGCGCATTTGGCTCAAGCGCTTCTTCTCCATCCTGCTGCTCATCGCCATCATGGACGTGCTTCTGTTCGGCGCGGCAGGCCGGCTGGACTGGTCCGGCGCCTGGTTATTAACAGGGTTGTACCTGGTATTCTTGTTCATCATTGTCATCTGGGCCACCCGCAACGCACCGGGACTGATGGAAGAGCGCAGCCGCGTTGCCAAGAATGTCAAAACTTGGGATAAGGTTATCAACGGTATATACACTGTGCTGCTGCTCGCCTTGCTCATTGTTGCTGGACTGGACGCTGGCCGTTTTCGCTGGTCGGTCATGCCGGTTATCCTACAAGGCGTTGGGGTGGTCTTGTTTCTCCTGGCAGGCATCGTCATCTGGTGGGTGATGTCGGTCAACTATTACCTTTCGCGGTACGCCCGTATTCAGGATGACCGCGGACAGCAGGTCATTACCAACGGCCCCTATGGCTACGTGCGCCATCCGATGTACGCGATGCTCGTACCGTTCATGCTTGGGATTGCCCTTGTGCTTGGCTCTTGGTGGGCGTTGGTCCCTGGTGGCCTGATCGGTGTGCTATATGTGATACGTACTGCACTGGAAGACCGCATGTTGCAGGAGGAACTGCCCGGCTATCGCGAGTATGCCACTAAAGTACGGTATCGGCTGTTCCCGGGAATCTGGTAATCCGACATGAGGAAACCGGAAAATATAAAACGCGTGAGCCTAAATCGATCACGCGTTCGCCTTGTCATCCTCAACCATCACTCGCCACTCCTCACGCCTCAATACTCATCCGCCATTCCCAAATCGTTCCCCCCCACCCCCTCACCCAGGTCGGGGATCTCCTTCTCGATCTCCTCGGGGCTTTGACCCTTCTCCAACCGATCCACCACCTCGTCGAACTCGGGAGGCATCTCCTCGCCCATCTCTCGACCCATCTTGCGCATCATGCTTCCCATGGCACGCGGATCATTCTCCAACCCGGCCAATGCGGCGGGATCGGAGAAATCACTGGCAAGGTCATCCATGCGGCTGTCCTCAGATTTGGCAAAGCGGATGCGGGGGACGCGACGGAGGACGTTTTTGCTCTGGCAATGGGAGCAGGTCACGGGTCGTGCGCCGTATTCGGCGTAGGTCATAAAAACGTCGAAACGCTGGTGACAATCCAAGCAAATATAATCGTAGATTGGCATGAATTAATTTTAACTCGAATACTCTGCGAGTACAATGTTGTACGGTTGGGCAAATTTCTCGAATACGATTTAAAGCGCATTCGATAACTCATTATTCTTCTTTGGCCCTGTCATTCTAAGGAGTGAAGCGACGAAGACCCCTCATATTTCGAGCCATAATTTCACTCAACAGGAGATTCTTCGCTCCCTCCGGTCTCTCAGAATGACTTTATTTTAAGCTGTAGTTTCTGAAAGCTCTCTTTTTCAGAAAATCATTTGCGACAGTTGTCGATTGGAAAAATTCACCGAACACTCCTCTTGTTTCGGGTACAATTGAACCATGATTTTCGACCCCGAATTCGACCTCTACCACCCCCAGCCGCTGTTGATCGTCATCTCCGGACCATCCGGTGTGGGCAAGGATACTGTGCTGCAGCGCATGAAAGAGCGCAACCTGCCGTTCCATTTTGTCGTCACCGCCACTACCCGCCCGAGACGCGAGACTGAGGTGCACGGCAAGGATTACTTTTTCGTCACGAAAGACGAGTTCGCCCGCATGATCGAAACGAACGAGCTGCTCGAATACGCATTCGTATACAACGACTACAAGGGCATCCCCAAGCAGCAGGTGCGCGAAGCACTGACATCGGGTAAAGATGTAATAATGCGCATTGACGTGCAGGGCGCGGCAACCATCCGCAAGCTGGCACCGGAAGCGTTGCTTGTTTTCCTAACCACCGCGAGCGAGGATGAGATGGTAGCCCGCCTCAAGGCGCGCCGCTCCGAGACCTCGGACGAGTTGGCGCTACGCATCGCCACCGCCCGGCAGGAGCTCAAGCGCATCAGCGAGTTCGACTATATGGTGGTAAATGCCGACTTCCACCTGGACGAGACGGTGGACACGCTGATGGCAATCATCCAAGCTGAGCATCACCGCGTCCGAGGGCGCAAGGTGAGTTTGTAATTCCACCTTATGAATGTGGAGAGTGGATCGAACCGCTACAGGGAAACTCCCTGATCGGATTCACCAGACTCCATGAACCGCAGAGCATATCGCTATTGGGAATAAAGTGAACGAGTATCCATCCCCTGAACCATATCTCCAGCCTCCGCGGCTGCAGGCCGTGCGTGTGGCCATGCCCGCTGTCAAGCCAACTGCGACCTATACCATCCTCGGCCTGACAGTTTTCTTCTACCTCCTGCAATTGGCCGGAAATTACCTGCTTAAGTTGGATGTGATCACTGCCCTCGGCATCAAGTATGATGATCTTATCCGCCAGGGTCAACTTTGGCGGCTGATTACACCGGTATTCCTGCACGATGATTCACTGCCTTATGGCCTGCTCCACATCGGCTTCAATATGTACGCCCTTGTCATCTTCGGGCGTGGACTGGAGGCGCGCTTCGGGCACGGGCGCTTCATCCTGCTCTACTTCCTCTCCGCCTACGCCGGCAACGTGCTCTCGTTCCTGTTGACACCCAATCCGTCGCTCGGAGCCTCAACCGCAATCTTCGGTCTGCTGGCGGCAGAGGGTATGTTCGTCTTCCAAAACCGAAAACTTTTCGGCAGCCGCGCATCGCGCGCCCTGATGAACGTGTTTTACATGGCGGCGATCAACCTTTTCTTCGGGTTTACCACATATAATGTGGATAATTACGGTCACATCGGTGGTTTGCTTGGCGGGCTGCTCTTCACCTGGTTCGGAGGTCCCCGCTGGAAGGTGGAGGGCATCTACCCAATGCTCTCGCTGGTGGATGAGCGTGAGGGTCATGGTGTGCTGGCCGGGACAGCCGCAGTATTGCTGTTCTTCATCCCACTGACAGCGCTGGGCTGGTTCTGGGTGGTGAAGTAGAAGAATGTCCAACCGAAAATCGAATGCAATTCCTTCCCCCAAACGATTCCTGCATGGCATCATTGCCGCGGGTGCGGTTCTCCTGTTGCTGGCTTTTCTCACCCTTGTATTCCGCGCTCAAATCCTGACAGGGATCGCCAACCTGCTCGTGGTTAACGATCCACTCCTACCCTCGGACATCATCTTCCTGCTCAACGGCGATTACGAGACCCGTCCGTTCTGCGCTGCCGAGTTGTACCAGCAAGGATTGGCCCCGCTCGTCGTTATTGCCAAAACCGAAGACCTGCCCGCTGTGCAACTTGGTCTGGTTCCAAATGACACCGACATCGCCGTCGGTGTGATGAAAAGGCTCGGCGTACCCCCGGAAAAGATCATCGTGCTGACCGTGGAGGGAGGCGTAACCAGCACTCTCGCCGAGGCAATTGCACTGCACCAGTATGTCGCAGCCAACGAGGTCCACAGTCTCATTTTGGTCACATCTGCGTTCCATACACGGCGCGCCAAGTGGATTCTCGAGCGGGAGCTTGCCGGCTTGCCGGTGCGGCTCGAAGTCGCGGCTGTTCCTTATTCATATTTCGATGCGAGCAACTGGTGGCAATACGAGACGGGGTTGATCACGCTGAATGAAGAGTACATCAAGCTGATCTATTACCTTGTGAAATACCACTGACGAAGGAACAGATGCCGTGAAACCAACCATCCCCCGCGCCCCGACCGTGATGAATGTGGATAAAGGTGAGGAGACAGCCGGGATGTGGATCACCCCACACCTCAACAAAGGCAATTTTAGGTTGTTACTGATCTCCTTCTTCCTGTTGATGGCTGCCCTGGCCTGCCAAGGCAGCCAGGCCACGCCGCTCGCCACCATGGAGGCAGGAGACCAGTTGCACAGCCTTCGCGTGAACGACCTGGAGCGGACCTATTTGCTACATGTTCCGGCTGGACTCTTTCCAGACCAGCCATCGCCCCTTCTGCTCGTCTTTCACGGCTACCGCAACAACGCCGAGACAGCGCGGTTGATCAGCGGCTTCAACCGCATTGCCGACGATGAGCATTTCATCGTAGCTTATCCTAACGGGACAGGCTATGCCGCAAATAGCCTCTCATGGAATGGCGGGCGCTGCTGCTTCTACGCCAGGGATAACAATATCGACGATGTCGGCTTTACCCGCCAAATGATCGCTGACATCGAGTCTTTTATCAGAATAGACCCCAAGCGCATCTACGCAACCGGCATGTCCAATGGGGGGATATTCTCCTATCGCCTGGCCTGTGAAATGTCGGATACATTCGCAGCGGTCGCGCCCGTGGCTGGTTCTCTTCTCTATGAACCCTGCCAGCCAGAGCAACCGATCTCAATCATCCATGTGCATGGACTGGAGGATACAATCGTTCCCTACGATGGCAACGGCGCCCCGCCAGAATTAAGCGATGTGGGCTTCACGCCGGTAGAGGTGGGCATCACTTTTTGGGCAGAGCAGAACGGTTGCCCGACCAGCGCATTGGTGGAACAGGACGGCACAATCACTCACAGCAAGTATTCACCCTGCCGGAACAATACTGCCGTGGAACTCTATGCCGTCGCCGGCACCGGCCACACCTGGCCGATGTTCAAGATTCAGACCTCGCGCGTGATCTGGGATTTCTTCACCACCCATCCCAAGCCATAGGCTGGGGTTGCCCAAGAATTCACCCCGAGTGCAGCGAAGCCCCCTCGAAATGTGACCCTTCGCTTCTTCAAGGGGTGTCTGATACCGGGCAAACAGCCTCTACCCAATTGCCTCCTTCAGCTTCCTCGCCAACTTCCCAAAATGCGCGGTATAGCGAATTTCGTCGTTTCTGGGACGGGGCAAATCCACCGGTAAATCCAGCTTGATCTTTCCGGGACGCTGCGTCAGCACCAACACGCGGTCTGCCAGGAAAAGCGCTTCGCTGATGGAATGCGTGACCATCAGGACGGTCTTGCGGCGCGCCTGCCAGATGCGAGAGAGTTCCATCCACATTCGTTCACGCGTCAGGGCATCGAGGGAGCCGAAGGGCTCGTCCAAGAGGAGGATATCCGGGTCATGGATAAGGGCGCGGGCGATGGCCACGCGCTGCGCCATTCCACCCGACAGGTCGCGTGGCCATGCAGCCTCGAATCCCTGTAACCCGACCAGCTCGATCATCTCCCGGGCTTTTGCCCGCGCCTGGTTGCCATCCATACCTTCCAATTCCAACGGTAGAAGCATGTTCTCCAGCGTGGTTCGCCACGGCATCAAATTTGATTGCTGAAAGACCATGCCGATTCGTGGCTTCTCCCCGGCAAAGAAGAACACGCCGGAGGTCGGAGCGAGCAGCCCGGCCAAGACCCGCAGGAGGGTGCTTTTTCCACTCCCCGAAGGCCCCAATACACAGACGAACTCCTGGGGAGGAACTTCAAAAGAGACCTTCCCCAGTGCATGCAATGCACCGTTGCTATCCGGGAAGGTCACGGTCAAGTCGCGGATACTGAGCAAGGGGGCGGTCATGATATTTCCGAATGGCTGGGATTGTACATTGCTCCTATTAATTCAAGGAACAAACTCGTTGGTAAATGCCTTTGATAAATCCATTTGAGTAGAGATCAATCCCATATCCAGCAGCATAGCCTGCATGTTCTCCCAAGCCTGCGGATCAGAGTAACCGGGGCGTGGCGCCTGCCACAAGCCAATCGAGGTGGCAAGTACTTGTTTCTGCACGGCGGTGTCGGCTTGAGCCAGATTCTCGACGAATTTCTCGCTGATGGTGTACGCCTCATCGGGATTCGCAATGGTAGCGGCGATCCCTCGCAGAACTGCACGCACCATGCGCCTAACCAGATCGGGGTTATCGGAGATGGTCATCTCGTTGCAAATTAAACCATTGGAAGCAAGTTGAACATAGTCCGCGACGCGCAATTCGGTCAGTTCATAACCCTGGGCGCGCAGTTGTACCGGTTCGTTTGCCGTATAAACCGCGACAGTCTGATCGTGGTCGGTTGCCAGGGCTTCCACTTGGGTGTAGCCGATGGAGTCGAGTGTCACATCGGCTTCACTCAGACCTGCGGCATGAAGCAGGGCTCGAAGGCCAATGTAATTTGCCCCGTAAAGTCCCGGAAGGCCGATGGTTTTACCGCGCAGGTCGGCGGGTGTGCGGATGCCTTGCCCGGACTTGGCGACCACCGAAACCGGATATTGCTGGTACCACGCCATGACGTAGACCACCGGCAAGTCGTGGGCACGCGCTAGTAGCACCTGTTCGCCAGAGACGACCGCGAAGTCAAGCTCACCCGCGCCAACAAGGGCGGTGGCGTCGGTCTCGAACGAGTAATCGAACTCGATCTCAATGCCTGCCTCAGAAAAATAACCTTTCTCCACTGCCACGTACAGCGGAGCGAACTGGATGTTAGGAATATAACCCACAGGGAGGCGGATGTGAATCAGCGGGGTATATTTTTGCCCGCAGGCGGTGAGTAAAAACAAAGAACAAAAGCAAATAAGGAGAAAACGAATAAACGTTGGTATCTTTTTCATTCACTTACCTCCTGCCATGCCAGCAACTTTCTTTCGGCAAAGGCGACCATGCCATATAAAACAAGCGCGAGCAGGATGAGGGTAAAAACAGCGACGAAGACCATGGCTGTATCATACTGCCCGCGACCGACATTGACGAGAAAACCGAGCCCTTTATTAGCACCGACCAACTCGCCAACCACCGCCCCGATCACCGAGAGCGTCGCGCCGATGCGCAATCCACCCAGCAGGATAGGCAGGGCAGCAGGCAACTCGAGGAGGCGCAAGATTTGCCAGCGCGTGGCGCGCAGCGAACCCAACAGATCATGCAGGGGTTTTGGCACGGCACGCACCCCAACCAGCGTGTTAACCAGAACCGGAAAGAAGACAATCAGTGCACAAATGAGCACCTTTGAAAACATACCCGGTCCAAACCAGATAACCAGTAACGGTGCAACGGCAACAATGGGAATGGCTTGCGTGGCAACGAGGTAGGGAGCCAGAATACGCTCGAAGAGGCGCGATTTCGCCAGCAGATAACCAAGCATGGCGGCAAAAACCGTTCCAGAGAGCAAACCGAGAAGTACCTCCACAAGCGTCACGGCGGTGTTGAGCAAGAGGCTGCCATCGGTGAGTGCGCGCAGGAAACGGGTCCAAACCTGCCCCGGGGAAGGAAGAATGAAGGTCGGCAACCCTGAGGTCCGGCTGACGATCCACCACGCCATCAAAGCGACAGCCAAGGAAATGGCTGCGCTCCAATAGCTGCTGCATCGCGGCGACCGTGCAACGCTGTTCTTATCCATAGGTTAATTTCATAACAAAACAACAGCCCCACAGGGGTTAACTGCGGGGCAAGTAAAGCACTACCGGCACGAGACCTCTCTGCGAAAACATACCCCGAAAACGATTTCGTTTTCGGGGAATATACGTCAAATCGGACCCGGTTGGATCAGTGCGTTCCTTCTTTTATCCGGACTATACCGTCGGCTGCGGAATTCCGCCGCATCTTGCGCTGCTTCGATCTCGATCCTCGAGTTGCTTGGATCCTTGTCAAGCCTGCGCTCGTGGGCTTTACCACCGATCGGGAATTCACCTGACCAACAACACATTGGCCGTTGTACAGGTGTCACCCTGCCCCGAAGGATTGGATATTCAATTTTCCAGAATTATATCCCCTTCAAAAATGGTTGTCAAACAGCGGAAAGCGTTTTGGGTGGTGGATTTCGAGATGCGAAATCATTCAGCTTTAACGATGCACTCGACCGGGCAGACAGAGACACATTGCGGCGAGTCGTGATGACCAACGCACTCCACGCATGTGGAGGCATCAATAACGTACAGAACGCCATCGCCCTCACTAATGGAATTGGTGGGACATTCCGGTAAGCATGCACCGCAGGCGATGCAATCTGGGAGGATTTTCATTGCCATAGTTTTTTTCTCCTAAGTATATAATATCTTTTCCAACAAGTTCGGGAAAACTTTCCCTATCCTGTCACGCAAGAATTGTATCATATCCAACACGGAGGGGAACAGGATAAAAGTCTTTGCTTTAGCGGCTTTTGTCACCGTTCCACAGGTCGTACCGGTCTGGCATTCTGGCGAAGGCGACGACGATCTCCGGGTCGAATTGCTTGCCAGATTGCTGCTGAATGTAATCCAACGCATCATGACGCGACCAGGCCTTGCGATAGGGGCAGTCGGAGGTGAGCGCGTCGTACACGTCCACCACAGCAAAGATGCGCGCCGCCAGCGGGATCGCGTTCCCTGCCAGGCTGCGCGGGTAGCCGCTGCCATCCCATTTTTCGTGGTGACAGTATGGGATGTCCAATGCAGGGCGCAGGTAACGGATCGGTGCAAGCATTTCGTAGACGAAGACCGGGTGCTGACGCATGATCTCCCACTCCGCATCGTTAAGTGGACCGGACTTGTGCAGTGTTTCGTCGGGGACACCCAGCTTACCGATATCGTGGAGCAGAGCGCCGCGACGCGCATGAACCTGTTCGGCAGCGCTCATGCCCATTGCCCGCGCCAGGCGCATGGTCAGTTCGGCAACGCGCTGGGTGTGGCCTTCAGTCTCGCGGTCGCGCAGGTCAAGGGCGTGCGACCAACCCTCGATGGTGGCATCGTATGCCAGCGTAAGTTCCATGTTCGAGCGCTGTAAATCGTTGAACAACATGATATTGTCAATGGCAATGGCGGCCTGCCCGGCCAAGAGTTCCAAGAAGTTGAGCCAATCCTGATCAGCGGCAAGAGGGGCGCGGTGGAAAATTTCAAGGACACCCTTGACCAAGCCTTTGGCGATCAGCGGTACGCCGAAGTAAGCCGTAAAGCCCTCGTCTTTCAGGTAGGATGAACGCGCCACGGCGCTCAGATCGTTGGTCAAGTTGGGGATGTGGAGGAGATGTTGCTCGGCAGCGGTCCTGCCGCCCAGCCCTTCGCCGAGGCGGAGATAGGTTCGTTGAGGAGCAGCGGTGCGGAAGCCACGTCCAGCCGCGTATTCCAGTGTCTGCGTATGCGGGTCGAGCCTCAGGATATCTACAGCATGCACGCCCAACTGCTGCGTGATCTGCTCGAGGAAAATATCAAGCGTCACCTGCAGGTCGAGACTACTGTTGATGGCCATATCAATCGTGCGCAGGGCTTGAACGTGCTTGAGGCGGTGGTTGGTCTCCTCAAACAGGCGAGCGTTTTCGAGGATGACAGCCGCCTGGGCAGCCAACGTGGACAACATGCGTTCATCTGCCTCACTGAAAGCGTCCAACTGCTCGCTTTCTATCGCGATGATGCCAACCGTGCGCTGGCCGATGATCAGCGGCACGTACAAGCCGGAGCAGATGCCCGGATATGTCTCAACGTAGCGTTCGTCGCGACGCACATCGCTGCAACGCACCGACTCGCTATGCTGGATCACCCAGCCGCTGAATCCCTGACCGGGACGCGCGACCAAGGTGGTAAAACGCTTTTCGACCTCGCGTCGTTCGGCATCATCTACGATCCCGGGCTGACTGAAGGCCAGCAATTCAAGGGACTCGTTTTCTGGATGATAAAGGCGGATGGCAATGTGATGCCACTTCAACCTTTGCCCAAGCACCTCGATGATCTGCTGCCCGATCTGGCGCGGTTCCAACAGCTGGCTGAGTTTCAAGCCGCTCTCGTATAGCACCTCCAATTCGGTCAAGCGGTGCTTCAGTGTGGCTTCCGCTCGTCTGCGCTCGGTGATATCGAGCAGCGTGCTGAGGGTGGCCAGGCGGCCCTGGTACAACAAAGTACTGCCATACACTTCGAGTTCTATCTCGCAGCCATCTTTACGCCGGGCGCGGAATGTGTAATGAGCAGCGAGCTGCTCCCCCGAGAGCCGCTTGCGGATAGACTCGCGCACTTGCTCGCGCTGCTCCTCCACGGTCAAATCGGTCGGCTCCATGCCGATCATTTCATCCACGCTGTAACCGAACATCTCTGCCGTGCGCGGGTTGACGTAAACCAACTTATTGTCCTGGATGACGGTAATGCCTGTGATCGCCTGCTCCACCAAGGCGCGGAACCGGGTCTCGCTCTCGCTCAATGCCACTTCAGCCTGCTTGCGCTCGACAAGTTCCTTCTGCGCCTCGTCGTACAGGCGGGCATTTTCCACAGCCAGCGAGGCGTGATTGGCGAACTGGGCCAGCAAGTCCAGCTCGGTTTGGTTGAAATGGCGGCCTTCCGTGTTGTGCAGTACGTGAATCACACCGGTCACCTGTCCCTGCCAGATCATCGGTGCACTCAGCACCGCCATAAAGGGTTGATCCTTGTCGTAGACAGCCGCCCGTCCGCTCCAGGCGCGATAATCGTCAATCACCAGCGGATTACCGCTCTGCGCCACGATGCCGGCCGCGCCTTCACCATATTTCAGCACCGTACCGGTGTAATCACGAGGAGTGTTGTAGCTAACCACGCAGTGGACTTCCTCCCTGCCCGGGTCACACAGGTACAACCCGCCGCTATTTGCTTTCAGCAGGATGGCAGCCCGCTCGACGATCGCGTGAAGCAAAGCAGGCAAATCATGCGGCCCGGTGATCTCCAGAACGGTGGCTTGGAGGGCGGCCAGCTCGATCGCCCGTTGCCCCAACGAATCCTCCGCCCGCTGACGGTCCATATCACGCTGTTGCAGCGACTCGGCCATCCGGTCGAAATCATAGGCCAACTGGCTGAGCTCGCCGCGCGGCTTGTCGATGCCGGTGCGAGCCGAAAGATCGCCATCCGTTACGCGATGAGTGGCCGCCAGCAGCGTCCGCACACGGCGCATGATGGAGATATCGCCCACCAGCCAGGCGAACATGCCTGCCAAAAAAACCACGACACCCAAGCCGATCAGGTTGTAGACCAAGATGCGATTGACTTCAGCGTATGCCACCTGCGTGGATATTCCAATAGCAACATAGCCATCGTAGCGCGGCGGGCTTCCCAGGGGGACAAACGCGTACAGCCGCGGCGTGCCGGCTAAACCTTCAGCCACGGTCGTACCCGTATGCTGGCTCAGGATGGTTTGTATAATGGGAGAATCGGCCATCGTCTGGCCAACAACCCCCCCCGTGTCTGGGTGGTAGGCAAGGACGGTGCCTTTGTAATCCAGCATCATCATGATCCCACCTTCGGGAAGCTGCACGCTGCTGGATAGTTGGTTGATCCACGCCATGTCTACCGCAACCGATAAGACCAGTTTTACCTCCCCGTTGTCATCGAGGATAGGATAGGCCAGTGGCAGGATTGGCGCCTTCGTTATGTGTCCTATCACCATCTCGCCGACGGTGAAGGCGTGCAATCGTATGGCTTCCTGGAACCAATCCCTGTCGGTGTAACTGACCGGGCCGCCGGTGGGAAGCGCACTGCAGATAAGGTCACCATCCGAGGTAACAACAACCAAATTCGAATAGGCAGGGTACAGCGAGGCGATCTCAACCAGGAAGCTCGAACACCCCGCAGGGTCCTGCCGGCTGTTGAGTACATCCGGCACCTTTACCAAGGCCACCAGAAGTTGCCGGCCGGAATCAATCACACCCTGGTAATCCCTGGCAATCAGAGTTACCAACGCAAGCTCGTTGCTCTTCGCCTGGTTTGCCGCGAATTCCCGTTCCACCGAGGTGGTATAAAGCATCAATCCGAAGATCGGCAGGATGGTGACCAGGGTGATCAGCGCCAAGCGAAAGCGAAGGCGAGAGAAGAATGAGAGAAGCCTATTCATAATACACATCAAGAAGAAAACGAACACCTCTGCCAATGGCATAAACAGGTGTTCGTCATCGGAAAGCAACGTTGGCAAAAACCAAGCAATGCCATCCTGGGAATGGAACTATACCACGTTTTGAATTGAATTTACAACGTCAAGCGATACTCGCGGTAGCGCCGGTAGACATACGCTCCCAAACGCGTCGCCAGTTTGTTGGTCTGCGGGTTAAATTCTCCGGTCAGCGAGGCATCCACCCAGGTATAGCCCTTGCGAATGAGCGCCTTGCCCATATCGAGAATCATCAGTGTCTCCAGCCCGTAACCCCAGTACGCCGGGTCCATCGCCATGATCTTGAAACTGGCGCTCTTGATCTTCCTCCGGGCCAGGGCAAAGCGGAGGTAGTCCGAGGAATGTTGCAACCCATTGGCATTTTTCAAGGCTTCGGTGATGTTAGGCAGGCCAAGGGCAAAACCGACCACTTTACCGTTAACTTCGGCGATAAAAACCAACTCCGGGTCAATGATTTCTTTCAGGGCATTTGCCTGCGCTTTGAACTCGGCCAGTTCGATGGGTGAAAATTCAGGCAGTACCGCCAGCGAGGTGTTGTAGACGGCGTGCAGCTTGACCACCTCCGCATCCCAATCCTTCATCTGCGGGGTGCGGATGCCCGCCCCGCCATGCCTCTCGCGGCAGCGGGCGGCAATCTTATGCACTATCTCCGGCCCCTTGTTCACATCGAATTCGATCTGTGCAAAGTCGTAGCGGTAGGCCAGGGAATCGAGCAGCTTCTCGAAGCCGTACGCATCTGCGTACCCGGCGTAGTATTTCGGCGTGTGCCCCATCATGATAGACGGCATGTTATCAAAGCCCTGGATGAGGAAGCCGTGGTCGTCCTCACCAGAAAAGCTGTAGGGGCCTTGCAACTCGTCCAGACCGCGCTGCCGGCACCAGCCACAGGCGAAATCCCACATGGTTTTGGCCACATCATACCGCTCCGGCAACACCTCGAAAAAGCCGAAGATGCCCGCTTTCCAACCCATGGCGCGATTGCGCACTGGATTGATACCCACTCCGATCGTGCCGATGATTTCCTTCCCCTCCTGCACCGTGTAAAACTCTCCCTCACCGTAAGTAAAGAAAGCTGCCTTTTTGTCGAGATAAGCCTTCTTCCCCGGCCAGAGATGCGGCACCCAGTTCGGATCATCCCGGTAGACACGGAAAGCAAACTTATAGAAAGCACTCTTATCGGCTTCGGTCTGAACGGGGAGGATGGCAAAGGTCATGGTGATGTTCCGTCCGATGTGGGCAGAATGTAACCGGTCAAAGCGGAATGATAGCCAAACTGCGTGCCGCTGGGATTGCTGCGGGTGGCCACGGTGCCGATGCCCGGACAAAAGGTGAGAAATGTTGAGCCGGAATTGTAAAAAGTAACGACATCCAAGCAGACCTCAAACTTTCCTGCCGGGACTTCCACCGTGTGAGGCTCGCCACTTACGGATCGGCAGCCGGCTGCCGTACAAAAGACGGGCGTCGCCCCCCTGGCTTCGTCCCGCTGTTGGGCATCCGGAAACCAGCAACAGATGCTCCCAAGCGGGAAAACCAGCTCCAGCCAGGCATTCGCCACGCTGACGGGATCAGGCTCATAATCCAGTTTATAGAGGTGGACATCATCGAAAAGGTACCAGAAACGTCCGTTCATCGGGGCGTCCGAATAGTGCCTGGATGCATCTCCCTCTTTGAACATAACATCCTGCTCCACCTCCGCGATCAGGAATCCGTCACGGATGTTCACGACCAGGACTGTATCCGTTACGCTCCACGTCGCTTCGTCTGCGTCGAAGTGGGCGCTGTAATCATAAATCCATGTGGTGCCAAAGTTGAGTGGAAAAACCACCGCGTCGCTGGCGGGCGTAATGGGTTGGAAAATGGCCTCCGTTGCCGTCCCGATCTTAGACCGGCTTGCAGAACGGACGCAACCAGTGAGAAAGGAGCCCACCATGAAGAGGAATACCCAAAATGAACGCTGCATGCTTGTTGACCCGTAAAAATAAGGTCGTGATGCACTCCACGACCATTTTACACGAAAAGTAGAACAAACCTTTGAAATCAGTTACCAAAGTAGGGTGGGATTACAATCCCGCAAGCGGAAAGGATGCCTATAAAAATGGGTGGGAAAGGATTCCCACCCTACTTCGTGATCTGCGCTTCGATGGCGGGAAAAGATTCCCACCCTACTTCGTGATCTGCGCTTCGATGGCGGGAAAAGATTCCCACCCTACTTAACGATCTGCGCTTCGATGGCGGGAAAGGATTCCTGCCCTACTACGCGATCTGCGCTTTGAGTTTTTCCGCTGTCTCCTGATACGCGGCCAGCTTCTCGCGCTCCTTCTGGACAACCCGCGCGGGCGCTTTGATAGCGAAATCGCCCGCAAGCAGCTTTTCCAATCGTTCGATCTGAACCTGGATATCAGAGCTCTCTTTCTCCAGCCGGGCACGTTCTCCAGTGGTATCTACCATTCCCGCGAGCGGCAGATAGATTTCCACTGCGCCAACAACGAGGGCGATGCTAGACTCCGGCTTAACCGGGAGAGATCCGAGGACAGAGAATAGAGAATAATCCAGGCCTGCCAGAGCAGTGATGACCATCGTTTGGCTTTGGAGGAGGGCGGTTTTCTCACCGCCAACGATGGTCGCCGCAATGCGCCTGGCGGGACTGATCTTCTTCTCGGCGCGGGCGTTGCGGATAGCGCGCACGATATCCTGCACTAGGGTGAAATTTGCGATATAGTCAGCTTCCCAGCCCTCGTCCTGTTCCGGCTCAGGCCAGGGGGCAATGATCAACGCATCCGGCCAGTGGCCATCTCCGGGAACGTAGTGTGGGGATATTTCCAGGCAGGCGCCTTTCAGGTGCTTCCACAGTTCTTCGGTGACGAAGGGCATAAAGGGGTGCAACAAGCGAAGGGTGCATTCAAACATCCGCACCGCCATGCTGACAGTATAGAATGCCCGGTCGCCGCTGTCCGCGACCTGCAACTTGGCAATTTCCAGATACCAATCGGCAAATTCGTTCCAGAAGAACTCGTACACCAACCTGCCGGCCTCTCCGTACTGGAACGCCTGGAACAGCCGCTCCATGTCGCGGGTGAGAGCTTTCAGGCGACCCAGTATGTAACCATCCGCCAGGGTCCATTCCGGCTCGGATTGGGGGGCAGCAGGGGCTTTTGCAAGCAGGGAGAGAACCAACCGCCCGGCGTTCCACAATTTGTTGGCGAAATTACGATTGGCCCCCACCTTTTTCAAACTCAGGTTCATATCGTTACCCGGCGAGGAGCCGACCAACAGCGTGAAGCGTAGGGCATCGGTGCCGTAATTATCCATCACCGGCACGGGGTCCACAGCGTTCCCCTTGCTCTTGCTCATCTTCACGCCGAGCTCGTCGCGGATCAAGCCGTGCAGGTAGATTGTATGGAAAGGCACCTCACCGGTGAACTCCAATCCCATCATGATCATACGCGCCACCCAGAAGAAAAGGATATCGTAACCGGTTTCCATGATTGTGGTCGGGTAGAAGTATGCCAGGTCGGGGGTCTGGTCGGGCCAGCCGAGGGTAGAGAACGGCCACAGGCCGGAGGAGAACCAGGTATCCAGCACATCCTGGTCCTGCTGAATATTGAGGCTGCCACAGTGGGCACAGGCGGTGGGGTCTTCGCGGGTGCAAGTCTGCCCGCCGCAATCGGCACAGTACCAGACCGGGATACGGTGCCCCCACCACAATTGGCGCGAGATGCACCAATCCTGGATGTTCTCCAGCCAGTTGAAATAGACCTTTTCGAAACGATCTGGCACGATGCGGATGCGCCCATCCCTGACCGCGGCCAGCGCGGACTCGGCCAGCGGTTTGATTCTCACGAACCACTGTGTGGAAATCATCGGCTCGACGATCTCGCCGCCGCGCTGCGAGCGCGGGATGGTGGTGTGATACGGCTCTTCCTTGATGACCAGGCTGGCGGCGCGCATATCCGCCCATAGTTTTTCGCGGCAGGCGAAGCGGTCGAGGCCTGCATACGACCCGCCAACCGCGGTCACGCGCGCCTCACCGTCGAGCATCGAAAGGATGGGCAGGTTGTGACGCTGGGCGATGGCGTAATCATTGGGGTCGTGACCGGGTGTCACCTTGAGGGCGCCGGTGCCGAACTCGCGGCTGACATATTCATCTGCAATAACCGGTATCTCGCGTCCCAGCATCGGCACGATCACCTTGTGCCCGATGTATTGCTTATAACGCTCATCCTCTGGGTGGACAGCCACGGCGGTATCTCCGAGGATAGTCTCCGGGCGGATGGTGGCGACGGGAATGTACGCACCTTCCAAGACGCCCGGTGTCCTCGATACTCCTGGAGACTGTAAGTCTCCGGGAGCATCCGGAGCGAGCATATACTTGAAATAATACAGCGTGGCATCTTCTTCCTCGTACTCCACCTCCAGATCGGAGACGGCGGTCTTGAGACCTGGAGACCAGTTGACCAGCCGGGGACCACGGTAGACCAGGCCGCGCTCATAGAGGCGGACGAAAGCCTCGCGCACCGCGTGCGAGAGACCCTCGTCGAGGGTGAAGCGCTCGCGCTCCCAATCGCAGGAGGCGCCCAGGCGGCGGATCTGCTGGCTGATGATGCTGTGATATTTCACCTTCCAGGCCCAGGCGCGTTCCAGGAACTTCTCACGCCCCAGCTCTTCTCGCGTCACCTCCTCGGTGCGCAGCAGGTCTTTTTCGACCTGCAACTGGGTGGCGATGCCAGCGTGATCCGTACCTGGTACCCAAAGGGCGGAGAAACCTTTCATGCGGTGGTAACGGATCATCAAGTCCTCCATTGCCACGAACATGACATGGCCATAGTGCAGCTCGCCGGTGACGTTGGGCGGCGGGATGGACAGTACGAAAGGCTTTTTCGTCCGGTCGAAATCTGGCTTGCATGGGTCGTTGGAAGGACGGAAATAACCTCCCTCCAGCCACATCTGGTAGATGCGCGGCTCGGTGGATTTGAAATCGTAGGTTTTGGGGAGTTCATATTTGCTCATATTCTCTCCTCCTTGGGCTCGAAGCTGTATCGTTGCGACGCCCATTCAAGTTTCAGGTTGTAGTGACTCAATCTCTGATAAAGCTCGCCAGTGTGTTGCTGGATATGGCGTATGTTGTAAAGTTGCAGTTCAAACTTGTTAGCAAGAGCTCCCGTGGCACCTGTGTGTTCATCCAGGTCCATTATGGGAATCTGCTCGACGACATCCCGCTCGACCAATGTGATTTTTTTCAGTATTTCCTCTTTCGAGAAAGGCTTGCCCGGGTTTGAATGTGATCTTTTTTCCCAACGAGGATTGCTTTTTTTCCTTGCCTTCAGGTACTGGTGGGCATAGCGCAAGGCGTGATACGAGACAAACCAGAACCTGTCTTTATCGAGTGGGTCATCCCATGCCTCGGGCGGACATTTTACGACCGCTTGTTTTAGCATGGCGAGGGCGGCAAGGTATTGGGATTGAACTACGATTCGTATGTCCATGACCATTCCTGTTTATCCTTATATGGTTATTCTATGGCTCAACCCACTCCAGCGGGGCGACGGCAACCTCTCCGTGGGTCAAGGTCGCCACCCAGGGCCAGCCGGCGGTGGTGATGTACCACATGCCAGTCGCCGGGTTGTAAACGAACTCGGGACCATGCGCCTCCAGCGTTGTCAGCAGCGCAGGCGCGCTGTTCCGACCGCGATAGATGCCAAAATCGTAGGGATTATTAGCCTGGAAGACCAACGTATCGTTATAACTTGCCGGATCCGGCCAAACATGGAACAGCATCAAGATGCCCGGCCAGAAAAACGAGTCGTTGTTATAGGTCAGCGAGAGATAATAGTGGCCCTGGAAGAGAGTCACGAAGGGTGATTCCATCGAGGCAAAAGGCGAGTTGCGCTCGCTGCCCAAGCCGCTACGCAGCGCAGCGCCAATGTACTGCCACCCGGTCAGGTCGAAAGACTGGTACATGTCCACCTGAGAGTAATATCCACCGCGAGCCGTGGTATACAGCAGCCACTGATTCCCGGCCACCTGTATCACCATACCATCGCGGAAGAACTTGTGATATGGCGCAGAGATCGTGACCTGGTGCCCGACCCAGGTGATTCCATCGTTCGAGGTCATCTGGTGAAGCTTGTGCGGAGACCAGAACATATGATAGACCGCACCCACTTTCAGCACATATGGCGCCCAAGCCAGCTCGCCGAAATCGACAACCGGCTCGGTCTCGGTCATACTGCCCGCCGGGGGAAAATCCGCACTGATGGCTGTGGCGAAGTACTTTTCCTGGTTATAGTCACCGTCCGTTTTCGAGGTGATGCCCACCAGCCGCCAGTTGCCCTCGGCATCCTGGAAGATGGTGTGATCGTTGATGTAATAACCAAATTTCTCCGGCTTGAAGAGGGTCTGCCAATCGCCAGAGATCACCGGAATATAGACCGGCGGATGCGTCCCTGGCAACGGAACGGCAGACGTTTCTCCAAGGACCCGCGCTTGGCCACCGCTTTTCGGCAGCGCCAACACCCTGAACCTCCCTCCCTCCCGCCACAGGAATGAGCCAAACTCAGCCCTACCCACCTCGACCCATGTTTCACCCGACTCCTTCTCGATGCGATAGCTCTCACGCTCTGGATCGGCGATCCAGCCAAGGTGGATCCAATCCAGCCCACTGACAGCCTGCACACCGATCTTCGCCTGGCGCGCATTCACTGCATCCCGCGGGATCGAACCATAGAAATCCTTCCTCAGTGGCGATTCCACGTACCAGCGCATGACGATTTCGAGTAATAGCCAAAGACCCAGCAAGGATGCGATGGCTATCAAGACGGGTTTCCAGAATTGGATCGCTTTCATGGCTCTATCCTTCCAATGAAAGGGGTGGCGTACTTTTCATCAAGGCGGCTAAGGAAAGTTGCCCTACAAAGCTGAACGGCTGAAGCTGTCATTACTCCTTTTTCAAATAGAACTCAGCGCCGTCCGCGGGGCACCCGAGGACGGGCTTTGGATTGGCTGTCAAGATCAAGCATCACTCGCCACTCTTCCACCCCGGTGCGATGTACTGTATTCGCCTGAACGCTTTCACCTGCTCAGCCACCACCTCGCGCATGATATTGCCAGAGACATGCATCAGTGTATCATCGTAATCGCGGATGACACCCATCGCCGCCCAACAGGGATAGTGATGATGCAGCATCCCGGCCTGCTCCTCGGCGTCATCCACGGAGACACCGGGCAGTTTTTCGGCCACATAGCAGGCGCAGCCACAGACCGCATCCCGCACCACCTCTGCGGAGATGATCGTGTGTGTGGCCGGATCCACTGTAATCTTGAACTGCGGCATTCCGAAGTAATGGGCAAACTCGCGGATGAGCGGATTGTCGTAGGCCACCTTCTCACGACGCGAGAGCCAGTAATGTGTCTCAGAGAGAGAACATAGCGGCTTGGGCATGACCAAAGCCACATTCATCCGCTCCAGCCAGCCGTGCAGTTGGCGCGCCAGGCCGCGCGGCAGGACGGCTTCGTTATCTATCGCGGCAATGACGGCGGTTGCGCCGGTCATCCGGGCGATATCCGGCAACAACTCGGCCAAGCCCTTATGTTCGGCGAATTGCAGGATCAGGTCCACCGCCGGGAGTGACTCAGGCAGGTAATCCTCCGGGTAGTCAACCACCGGCGGATAAACCTTCGCCGCCTCCCAGACCTCCAGAGTCCATTCCTGCGGCATGTGCTTGCGGATGTTCTCCACGTGCCGCCGGCCGTAGTCACTATTGACGATGGCAAGGATTCTCAAGTTTGCCTCCAGACCTCACCTATCCCCACCCTATCCCTCCCCTTTCCTCTCCCAAAGGGAGAGGAAAGGGGAGGGCGGCTGAGGACCGGGAGGGGTTAGATGAGGGTAAATAAAACGCGCCTTCATCCTTATGAGGACGAAGGCGTTCCTTCGCGGTACCACCTCATTTCGCCTTTATCTTAGTGGGTAAAGGCGCACTCTGAAGCTGGCCATCACCAGCCTGCGCGCTAACGGGCGCACCCGTGCCGGTCTACTCTCTCGAAGATTTCTTCGGCAAGTAAACTGCGCGACTTCGGCGGTAATTAGCTATGGAGGCTTCCAGCCAGAGCCCCGACTACTCGAACTCCGACCTCCTTCTCTATCAGCGTGCAAACGGCCTACTACTCACAGTGGTTGCATTGATTATACCTGTCGGGGTATGTCAAGTCAAGTACAAACCCGGCGAACCTGCTTGAATTGGCAGTAACTGTGGATGATAACCCGCCAGGCATATAAAACATCTCAAGGTTAACAAGAACGGCATCTTATCCTATATACACCTTCTGTGACGGCGGTTTTATGCAGATCCAGACCTGAAACCCGGGAGACAAGGTTGCCTCCCGGGTTTGGAAATTATCCTCCACCCAGCCACTGAGATTGGGTCCAAGGATTGCACTCAGCGTAGTGACAAAGTACTGCATGGAGATCACCGGGCCATGAACTTGTACGGAGGCATATGCTTGACCCACAAGGGCATATCCCCAATGCCTGCCTGGGTGTAGCTGATGGAGACAACCAAGAGGGTTATATACATGATCGCCACGCTTAAGAATGACCACGATCAGGAGAAATCCAACCAGCAGGATACCGAATCTGATAAGGCTGGGGTGTTTGCATCCCTGCCGATTGTTGATTGCCGCGGAAGGAAGAGCCAGGATGGCATTGCCGATCAAGAAGATGATCATCAATCCTCCAGCCGTGCCTATGGCCATCCCAGGTTTTAATACGGCATAGGAGGACAGGAAGGCTTGCAGGAACGCCTTGCCGATGCCCCAAAGAATGCTGGAGCCAGCCAAGAAAGCCAGGCTGGTGCTTCTCTGCTGGTGTGCTGACCACTTGTCAGCGCCTGGATGAGAATGAAATCCCTTTTGTTGGCGTGAACAAAAGCGCGGAAGATCACAAGGGGGGTGATCATTGAAATAAACGACTTGCGGCTGGGATTCGTCGCAGCACCTATATTCTCAAACTACATCCATTTCCCGGGGGGGAAAGAATATCTGGTCATTGTCCCGCTCTTCGCCGCGCCGAATACTTTCCTCAGCCTGATCGCACGTTGGATTTGTTGAATGGCAGGGTATACGGGCAGGAGAAACCTCTGATCGAGGCCTTGCGGTTGACCCCGGTCATTCAACTGGTTCAAAACGTCAACCGCGCTTTCAGGGTCTCGTTGGAGAAATTGCAATCGCTGGTCAGCTGGCCACCTTCGCCAGAAGTCGGGGAATACACCGAAGAAGCGGGGAAATGTGCCGACCTCCTGCTGGGAAAAACATTACGGGTGTGAAGAGGACGCTCTGGATTCATCTCTCACCCCCGGTTTGGCCCTTGGGGTATATTTGCCCCGCAATACAGGCGGTTGCGTCTGTCTGCTCAGCCAGTCTGCCTTCCATCAAACTAAAGTTATGGTATCCTTGGTGCATGATTCATACCATAACAGAGGAGCATTCTACTTCCTCGCTTCCTTCGGGGTGAGATAGCTGACCATGTATATCGCCATTGAAGGTGTCATCGGAGTTGGCAAGACCACGCTGGCGCGGCTGTTGCAGCCCGCCTTTGACGCCGACTTGCTACTGGAAGTTTTCGAGGAGAACCCCTTCCTCTCGGATTTCTACTCCGACCGCGCCCGCTACGCCTTCCAAACGCAGATCTTCTTCCTGCTCAGCCGCTACCGCCAGCAGCGTCACACCGTGCCTGATATTCTCGATAAAGGCCGGGCGCTGCTCTCGGACTATACCTTCGCCAAGGATGCCCTGTTTGCCGGCATCAACCTGAAAGGTGACGAACTGGCCATCTACCACCAGGTCCACGAGGCACTCGCCGAGAAGATCACCCGCCCGGATCTGCTGGTTTACTTGCGCGCTGAAACTGACACGCTCATGCAGCGCATTGCCGCGCGTGACCGGCCTTATGAGCGCAACATGGAACCCGGCTACATCGAGGAACTCAACCATGCCTATGAGGAATTCTTCTCCCAGCCTTACGACAACGCCACCGTCCTGACCATTGACACGAACCCTCTGGACTTCGTGCACAAACACGAACATCTAAAGCTGATCGAGAACCGCATCCGCCAGGCTCTCGGCCTGTCACCGTTCCAGGCAGAATTGCCCTTCGCTACTCACTAGGGGGTTGCAATGCGCCTGATGCCCGCGTCCATGATCCAGCTTGCGCGCGAAGCTGCCACTCAACGAGCCCGCACAGGTGGCGATATCCTCGCTGCTTACCTGACCGGTTCACTGCTGGAAAACGATCCCTTTTTGGGTGAGACCGCCGATATTGACCTGGTGCTGGTCCATAATGGGGAGCCAAAGAACCGTCGCGAGATCGTAGCCATCTCTCCCGATATCCACCTAGATATCAAGCACAACCCGCGCGGCGAGTACAGCCAGCCGCGTGAGTTGCGTATCCATCCCTGGTTGGGGCCGGAGGCATACGATCCGTTGATACTGTATGAGCAGGATCACTTCTTCCAATTTATCCAAGCCGGGTTGAGGAATAAATTCCATGAGCCCGCGAACACCATCCAGCGCGCCCGCCGCAACGCAGAACACGCCCGCCAGATATGGAGCGGAATGAAATCTGCGACCGAGGATGGCACAAAGCTGGTAATGAAATACCTCAAAGCGGTTAACCACGCTGCCAACGCGGTCGCTGTGTTGAATGGCCGCCCGCTGGCCGAGCGGCGCTTCCTGCTGCAATTCCCAGTCCGGGCTGATGCCGCGGGTCAGCCGGGACTCGCGGCAGAGCTGCTCGGTCTGCTCGGTGCACCAAGCGTGGATGAGGCTTTCCTTTCAAGCCTCCTTCCCGAGTGGGAAAGAGACTTCCTTGAAGCCTCAACCAGGTCCAACGTTGATGGGAGAATACACCCGGCGCGGCTGGCTTACTACAAGCAAGCCATCAAAGCGATGCTGGAAGATGCAATTCCTTACGCCATCATTTGGCCGTTCATCCACACCTGGAGCCTGGCCGCTACCGTTCTTCCTTCAGAGCGGCTGGGCACTTTGAAAAACGCGTTCCAGGAATTAGGACTTTTCGGAGGCGTGCTCGTAGAACGCCTGAGGGGTTTGGACAGCTTTTTAAACAACATCGAGGGATTACTGGACAGTCTATCCTCCTACAACGGAGTTTAACCCTGCGTCCAGCCCATATCTGGGGGCTACCCGAGGAGAGGATAATCACCAAACTGTGGATAACTGGCAAAAAACTGTGGAAAAAGCGGGCGGATTGTGGAAAATCGGAACAATTATTCGAATTATGCACCCCCATATCTGGAGAAATGCACAGGGGAAACCCTATCTGTGGTTTACCCAGAAATCAGGTGAGGATATAAATACAATCATCCTCCTTTTTTTCCACAAGTCCTGTTTCCCATCCCGTTGTAAAAATCCCCCATCTGCGGATGAATAGGGTGTTTAATACCCATGGATAGGGGTCATGGAGATTATTCCACATTTCCACAACCACTACTACTACTGCTAAGATTCTTATTCTTATAAATACTGCTTGAATCTAGACCAAGAATCTTGTACAATGATCGTGAAAGAGCCCCTTTCTTTCGGCGTTCATTGAAGGGAGTGCCATGATGGATATAATCAAAGTTTCTGCAACCTCCCGTACATCGGCAGTAGCTGGAGCGATCGCCGGGGTGATACGTGAGCACAAACATGCTGAAGTCCAAGCGATTGGGGCGGGGGCTGTCAATCAAGCGGTCAAGGCACTGATACTAGCAATTGGCTATCTCAAGAATGATGGTATCGAGATCGCCTGCGTGCCAGAATTTGTGGATGTGCAAATCGAGGAAAAAGTTCGCACGGCAATCAAGCTGGTCGTTGAGCCGCGTTGAGAATGCAGTGTGAGGAATATACCATAAGGGTTCTCCCCACACCTACGGCATATGCGAACCTGACGCCGGTATGGTGTCCCGTCAGTTTTTTTTATTGAAACCCTTTTATATAATAGCTGCGCAGGTGGGCGGCATCAGCATAACGCCGGTCCTTGTTTACTAAAAATCAAGCCTGAGTACTGTTTATTGTTTCAAGGTGTCGGAGCGGGGGCAGGGGCGGAGAGCGATGCGGCATCGTCTGCCGTCTGAGGCATACCGGCCATGATCCAACGGGTCAGCATGGCAATATACTCAGGCTTGAGCAGCTTGGTGGGCGGCATCTGGCGGATGGTGTTACCGGTATTAGGGTCCTTGTTTTCGTGGCCGTTGATGAGCTGTAGCAGCAGACTGTTCTCATCGCCGGCAGTCATTACGGGGGCATTATCGCCAGTGGTCAGCATCTCCTCGTAGGAGGTCATCAGGTAGTTGTTATTCGTCTTGCCAGCCCTGTGACAGGAGATGCAATAACGCTTGATCAGCGGCAGAGCATGGACATCGAAGGAAGGGACCTCTCCCTCGGCCAACGCCGGGTAGAGAGGCTTCATCGGAGGCATCTCAAAGCGGTCATCCCAGGCATAGCGCATGAAGGTGATGATATAACTGATCTCGCTGGTGGAAAGTTCACTGCCGTAAGCCTTTCCGAAGGGAGTCATGCCCGCGTTTGGACGGCCATAGGCAATGACCTCCTGCATGGCCGAGTCAGTGATGGTATACAACACATCGCGGCTGTTGATGGGGGTGAGTTGCTTACCTTCCAATCCCTCGACGCCCTCGATGACCGCCACAGAGCCGTCGTCGCCGTGACATTCGACGCAGTTGGCAGAGTAGAGGTCCTGCCCGGCCTGGATTTGATCCACCAGCGTGACAGGAACTTCCACCTCGGCCGCGGATGGAGCGGGAGTCAAGGCCAGTGTGGCAAAGGTCAGGCCGGCCATCAGGATGATTGCCGCCGCAGAAGTCCAGATCAACGCTTTGGCGGGCGTCTTCTTGAAGGTAAAATTCATCAACACCAGCAAAATATAGCCAGCCAGCGGAATGACCAATCCGCCAAGCGTTTGCAGGATGCCTGGAATATAAACAGCCTCAGTGGAGATGGTGGGTATGTTAGCGATCAATGAGAGGGAGATAATGCTGGTTACAATGATAGCCATGATACCGATGGCAAAGATGCGTTTGCCATAATAACGATTCGGCGAGCGGTCAATGAACGGGAGCAGGGTTAGCAAACCAAGGTAGATGATCGGGACGACAACCGTCGCCAGCCACTCAATCTTGCCCAGCAGTGGGATTTGTCCGTATAGAGCCAGGAACTTGAACAGGAACAGGAAGTACCACTCCGGGCGTGGAACGTAGGCGGTATCACTGGGATCTGCCTTGGGTTCGAATGGCACGCCGACAAAGGATGCCAGCAAGAGGAGCAGGACGAAAATGCCAAGGGAAACCAGCAGGTCTTTATAGATACTATCCGGCCAGAAGCGCTCACCTTTTTGCAGGGTGCGGGCATACTTTTCATGGATGTTTTTCTTATGTTCTTGGTTCATATTACGCACCTCAGTTTCGCTACAAATATCACAAGGCCTTTTCAGATTCGCCCGCTTGGTCCTTGTGATCTTTGTGGTTGAGAAATCAGTCATCCTTATCCGGGAATGCCGACTCGCCGTGTTTGATGATGAGGTAAATATGGATGCCAATCATCCCGGCAAGCAGAGCGGGAAGCATCCAGATATGGGCGGCGAAGAAGCGCTGCAAGGTCAGGGCGCTCAGGTCCGGGCCGCCGCGCAGGGCTTTTAGGATGAAGTCGCCGATAAGCGGCACCGAGCCAGCGATCTGTGTACCGACAGTGGTTGCCCAGAACGCACGCTGGTTCCAAGGCAGCAGGTAACCGGTGAAGCCCATACCGAGCGTTGCAATCAGCAAGCCAATACCGATAAGCCAGGTCAATTCACGCGGATACTTGTATGAGGCGGTGACAAAGACGCGTAGCATGTGAATGAAGACGATCGACACCATAAGCGTCGCGCCCCAGTGGTGAATGCCGCGGATCAGCCAGCCGAAGGATACGTCATTCATGATGAACGTGATGCTATCATAGGCATGATCGGGCGAGGGAGTGTAATACACAGCGAGAAAGATGCCCGTTATCCCTTGCAGCAGGAAGAGGAACAGGCTGGCTGAGCCAAGGGTGTTCCACCAGTTACCCTTTGGTTCGGGACGGTCCAAAACCGCCTTGTAGAGACCATCAAGGCCGAGGCGTTCATCCAGCCATTGATAGAGCTTTTTCCACATGGTCAACCTCCCTTGACATAAATTTGAAGGTTGCCGTCTACATCCACCTGGAAGTCCTGGAAGCGATCAAGCGGACGTGGAGGAGGCCCATCGAGCACCTCGCCTTGCGGGCTGAATTTAGCGTCGTGGCAAGGGCAGATAAAAACCTGAGCCTCTTCTTTCCAGTTGACCTGGCAACCCAGATGCGTGCAACGGCTGGAGAGGATGGTGATATTCTTTGGATCCTCGGAACGGCGAAGGACAAAGCCTCCATAGTTGGTGGCAGTGCGCTCCCAGCCGTTCACGCGCGTACGGGTGAACGAGAAGGGGTGTAGTGTGCCGACCGGTATATCGGCCAACTTACCGATGGAAATCCAGGCGTCCTTCCCCCCAGATTTAAGCGCCGGGTCAATCAGGAAACCGATGGCCGGCAAACCGATGACCGCACCGATGAAGCTGCCCACGGCAGCTGTTGTCAGCTTGATGAAGTCTCGCCGGCTGATGTGATGGGAACCTGCCATGCGTACCTCCGCGAAGAAACATATTAAGAAGCAAGAGGTTCTATATCCGAAATTTTACCGGAAGAGCCTGTAATCAGATTATAAGGATGAATCACCCTACCCCAAGAGGATGTCTGGAACGAATAATCCATGAGCATTGTCACTATTCCATGTGAGATTGCAAAGGGATAATAGACAAACAGCCTATATTTCCTCACTAAAAAGTGGAAGACATGGAGTGTACGTGTGAATTCGTACCTGCAGGCATGCCCGGCGAACACCATCAAAACACACACACCCATTCCCAATTCATGGTAAGGAGGCGTAGATGAGCCTAAAAAGGAATGTCAGCCTGAAAGACGGCTTGCGCTACCAAGGCAAAGGGCCAATGCTGACCTACATCCTGCACCGCATCGGTGGACTGGGGATCGTTATTTTCGTCGCCATGCACATCCTGGCCTCGCTCGGTGGCGGGACTATCGGCGTCTTTCTCAACACCATTTATGAATACTGGATTTTCCAGATCTTCATCTTCTTCTGCGCCCTGTTCCACGTAATCAACGGGTTGCGTATCGTCATCCTCGACTTGTGGCCAAAGCTGATAGAGCACCAGCGCGAGGCCATCTGGTTGGAGTGGCTCGTCTTCATCCCCATCTATGGCACGGCCGTGCTGGTCATTGTACGTGCGGCACAGGGAGGCTGAAGCATGACTACGAAACATCGGATAGTTTCCCTTAAAGCACGCGGCTTCGATTTCGAGACGACCATGTGGCTCTTCACCCGCCTCTCGGCGCTGGCGATGTACCTGTGCGCGTTCATTGGCTTGGTGGGGGCGCTCATCCTGGGCGCACGCACCCAGATGAACTTGGCGGACCTCATCCGCTGGACCTTCATGCCCACCGTCACCCACGTTGCCAGTAGCAATGTGCCAGATACTGGCCCCTGGGCTACTTTGTTTTGGAAGATCAACGGCGCGATGTTCATCTTCTTTGCTGCCTCGCATGGACTCCACGGGCTGCTCAGCGTCATCGAGGATTACAGCGCCATCCCTGGGATGCGCCGCACACTGCGAATCATCGTCATGATCCTCACCCCGCTGATGATTGCAGCGGGCATCTATGTCCTCTGGACTGCATAGGAGCGATGACATGAATACACACCAATTCGAGGTCATCGTTATCGGTGCGGGCGGCGCGGGGCTGATGGCGGGACTCTACGCATCGAAGACCGCCAAGACCGCTGTTATCAGCAAACTTTACCCCACGCGTTCTCACACTGGCACAGCGCAGGGTGGAATCGGCGCAGCACTCGCCAGCCAGGAAGAAGACCATCCTGAATGGCACGCTTTCGATACGGTCAAAGGCTCGGACTATCTCGGCGACCAGGATGCCATCGAGTTCATGTGCTTCGAGGCAGTGGACGCGGTCTATGAGCTGGAACACATGGGCCTGCCTTTCGACCGCACGCCCGACGGTAAAATCTCGCAGCGTCCCTTCGGCGGACACACCAACAATGTGACCGGTAAACCAGTGCGGCGCGCCTGTCACGCCGCTGACCGCACCGGTCACATGATCCTGCAGACGCTGTACCAGCAGTGCTTGAAAAACAACGTCACCTTCTACGATGAATTCCAGGTAGTTGACCTGCTCATGGAAAAAGGTTCTGCGGCGGGCGTGGTGGCCATCGAGCAGGCAACCGGAGAGATGCATGTCTTCCATGCCAAGGCGGTCATCTTTGCCACCGGCGGGCATGGGCGCATCTGGGAGATCACCTCCAACGCCTACTCGTACACCGGTGACGGCCCGGCCCTCACCATGCGCCGCGGTATGCCCCTGGAAGACATGGAATTCTTCCAATTCCACCCCACCGGCATCTACAAGCTTGGCATCCTCATCACCGAGGGCGTGCGCGGCGAGGGGGGCATCCTGCTAAACGGCAAAGGCGAACGTTTCATGGAGAAGTACGCCCCCAAAGTCAAGGACCTGGCCTCCCGTGATGTGATCAGCCGCGCCATCTACCTTGAAATCCGCGAAGGGCGCGGCGTCAACGGGCAGAATTACGTCTACCTCGATGTACGCCCGGAGAACGTCAACAAGTACGCGGCGATAGACGGGCGCACCAACCTTGATGGATCGCCCTTCAGAGTCACCGGCGAGCAGATCCTGGCTAAGCTGCCCGATATCGTGGACTTCTGCCGCGTTTACCTGGGCGTGGACCCGATCACCCAGCCAATGCCCATCCAACCGACAGCGCACTATGCCATGGGTGGCATTCCGACCAACATGTACGGCGAGGCCATCTCAGACGAGAAAAACACGGTCATTCCCGGGTTGTACGCGGCCGGGGAAGTGGCTTGTGTTTCAGTGCATGGCGCGAACCGACTCGGCACCAACTCGCTGGTGGACCTGGTGGTCTTTGGCAAACACGCCGGCCTGCGCGCCGCCGAGTACGCCAAAGGCGTGGATTTCCAGTCCCTTCCCGCCAACCCGACCGCGTTCGCCTATGAGCAGTTCGAGCACATCCGCAACGCGGATGGCAAGGATAACGCCTTCGATATCTCCATCACGATGAAAAAAGTGATGTTCGACGAGATGGGCATCTTCCGCTCTGGAAAAGGCATGGAACACGCCCTGGAGGTGGTACGCGAGCTGAAGGAACGCTACAAGCATGTGAGCGTAACGGATACCGGTAAGATCTTTAACCTGGAAATGATCAATGTCTGGGAGTTGGGCAACCTGCTCGACCTGGCGGAGGTGACCACCCTCTCGGCCATCGCCCGGACCGAGAGCCGCGGCGGTCACTCGCGCGAGGATTACCCAAATCGCGACGACAAGCAATGGCTAAAGCACACCCTTGCCTGGATGGACGAGAATGGCAAGGTTGAGCTGAAGTACAAGCCGGTCGTCATCACCAAGTATGAGCCGAAGGTGAGAACTTACTAATTCCGTGTCGTTGCGAGGAGCACAGCGACGAAGCAACCCCCTTGCAAGCCAGGAGATGGCTTCGCCGCCTCGGGCTCGAAATGCCGGAAAACACAGCTACTCGACCTTCGGCGGCACGCAATGACACAAATAGGATGGTAGCCATGGAAATCACGATTAAAATCTTCCGCTACAACCCCGAAAAGGATAAGAAACCCTCCTACAAGGCCTACAAGCTGGAGGGCATCGAGACCGACCGCGTGTTGGATCTGCTCGAAAAGGTGAAGGGTTACCAGGACGGGACGCTCTCCTTCCGCCGCTCGTGCGCCCACGGCATTTGCGGCTCGGACGCGATGCGCATCAACGGTTTCAACCGCCTGGCATGCAAGACCCTCGTCCGTGACGTGGGCATGAAGATCACCGTCGAGCCAATCCTCGGCCTGCGCGTGATAAAAGACCTGATCGTGGACATGGAGCCGTTCTTCGATAACTACAAAAAGGTCAAGCCATGGTTCATCAATAACGACCCCGATCCGGAGAAAGAACGCTACCAAAGCCCCGCCCAGCGCGAGCGATTCGACGATACCACCAAGTGCATTCTGTGCGCCTGCTGCACAACATCCTGCCCCTCCTTCTGGGGCTCAAATAAGTACCTCGGCCCGGCGGCCTTCGTCAGCGCCCACCGCTTCATCTTCGACAGCCGCGACCAGGCCGCTGCGGAGCGCCTCAAGATTGTCAACGACGTTATGGGCGTCTCGCGCTGCCACACCGCCTTCAACTGCACCCTGGCCTGCCCACGGGAGATACAGATCACCAAGGCCA
>Ga0172371_10000483_pt1 | contig 61398 bp, 59 predicted proteins | sample Lak12m_FD_114543 | JGI IMG/M metagenome (GOLD analysis project Ga0172371, IMG submission 114543) | Freshwater microbial communities from Kabuno Bay, South-Kivu, Congo - kab_022012_12m | ecosystem: Environmental > Aquatic > Freshwater > Lake | place: Democratic Republic of the Congo: South-Kivu... | reverse complement strand
GGCCGGGGGCTGACGGCGCTTGGCGGGCGACGGTTGACATGAGATCCGTCACTCCGACAGAACAAACAAGAGGCATAAACGACGGAGGGGGATCCTTCAGCCCCTTGTACCCTTGAACTGCCTATTGGCCCACAGCCGCGCCCGCGGACACGGCAGCCGCCAGAACCGCGGCGCCCGCAGGAGTGAGCGCGTTCATGAGCGCGACCGCGACCGTTGCACCGGTGCCGGCGCCGAGCAGATCCCAGAAGTACAACCGGTCCACACGCTGTGCGCCTGCGCGCAGCGCCAAGCTGATCGTAACGCCCGAGAAGAAGAACGGCACGATTACGGTGAGTTGGTAGACGACAAAGAGGAGCGCGTCGTTGACCCGGAAAGGAATCTGCATCGGATCGAACGGGAAGAACGAGATGACCCCGAGCGTGGCCGCGGCGCTGACCGAAGCGAGCAGGGAGGATCGGGCCAAGGAGGTGGCGAGATTCCTGGTACCGATCGAAGGCCATACCGCGAGCAAAGTTCCTGACGCTCCATAACCGAGCAGCGCCGTCGAGATCGCGACGTAAGCGAAGTGGTACCAGATCGTGAAAGAAAGAATCCTGGTCAGCGCGATTTCGAACAGCAGCGTTCCCAGCGCGACGAAGAACACGCCGCGAAACAAGGTTCGCATCGCGGTATCGTGGCCCCCCCCGGTGAACGCGGTCGTCATGATCGAACGATCTCTCTTAGCTCAGCGAGTGCTCAGGAAGCGAACCCTGCGGTCCGACAGCAGCCGCGCGCTGCGGCCCGGGCGCGGCTCGAAGAGCTCCCCGTCCAGGGTCGCGCCGCAGTCCATGCGCAAGAGAATCTCCTCGACGTTGCGGCTGATGTAGCGCGGATCCTCGACCCCACGCCGCGGCGCACGTCCGGTCAATATACGCGCCGCCGCCAGCGGATGGCGCAGCGCGCCGGGAACGGTCGCCGTGAAGTGGAGACCGCCGGGGCCGGTACCCCAAAACGGGCGCATCCGCATGAACAGCCGCCGCAACGTCGTCGCGATGAAGAGCTGGAACTGGCGCTGCGGCAGTTGCTGGCGATCGAGCACGGTGTCGATCGAATCGGGATCCAGGATGTGGCCGGCCTTGCCGAGCGTGGCTCGCGCCAGCAGCCCGGCCGTCACCAAGCCGCTGCCGAGAACGCCCTGGCCCTTCTCTTTCGGGAAAAGGCGGTGCGCCAGCAAGATCGCCCGGTAGATGACGCCGCCGCCGAAGAAGGTGCCGTAGTGGTCGATCCCGTCGGGTTCCAGTATCAGGTGCAACACCGCGCGATCGACCACCGCCGACTCGGCGCGCCCACTGGCAGCCAGCCACACCAGACGGTCGAGCGCGGCCACGCCGTCGCGCGCGCTGCCGATGTCGAGTGCAGTCATGCAGGTGCGGCCGGTGCGCAGCGGAGCGACCAGCGGCGGCTTGGCGAACGGGCTGGTCGCACCCAAGACTTCGGTCAGCGAATGTTGCAGCGTCCCGTCGCCGCCGTTGATCACCAGGATATCGATGCCTGCGCCGGCAAGTTCCCGCAGCGCGTCGGGCGCTACGTGGCTGTGCTCGGTCTCGACGTGGACGATGTCGGGATACTTCGCCAGACGGTCGAGAACCCGCGCGACCAGCGCACCGTTCCCGCCCGCCTGCAGGTTGCTCAGAATACCGATGCGCACTGACTCTCCGCCGACGTCCGGTTGCTGCACCTTGCAGCTTGTTGGAAACGGCCGGTCTGCGGCGCAGCGCCGCGCATCAGAGGCGCATCAGGATCGTCAAGACCCCGCCCGCCGTCAGCCCCCACAGGAGATCCTTTTGGACATCCGAGGCCGGCCCCTGAAACTCCGCGAGCAGCGCGCGGATGAAAAACAACAAAGACACCACGCCGATGGCCGCGAGCATCCCCGGAACTTCTTCGTTCCCGCGCGCGATGCCGGCCTCGTGCGAACGTCGGAAGGCGTAGATGACGGCGGCGCAGATCCCGCCGATGCGAAGCGATCGTAAAAAGGACATGGGAATGACGCGAGGGGCCGGACCCAGCCCCTGCCGGGTCCGGCCCTCACCGATGACTCAGCAGTTCATTCTTCGACGACTTTGGCCGAACGCGCGAGCCTGAGAAGTTCCTGCTTCTCGACGTCGCCCGACGCGGCCTCGCGTTCCCACTTCTTCTGCCGCCACGGCTTGAGCATGTACTCGTCCATGAAGACGACCAGGAAGCTGAAGCTCACGATGATTACGATCGAATTCCAGAATGTGAGTTTTGTCATTTGCCCCACGCTCCTCAGACGCGAACCATCTCGCGGCCTTCGTGATGATCCTTCTCTTTCATGATGAAACGGGGTTTGAACAACAGGATCAGCACCGGCAGCAGGGTCTGCGAACCGACGTAGCTGATGCCCATCCAGATCGCCAGCAGCAAGCCCATCTCCGCGTTGAAACGGATGTTCGAAGTGATCCAGAACATCGTGCTGATGATCATCGTGACTGCGGTGAAAGTCACAGCCTTGCCGGACGTCACCAGGGCCTCGCGTACCGACTCGAACAGATCACCGTTGATACGGATCTCTTCGATGACGCGGCTGACGATGTAGAGGCCGTAGTCGATGCCGAAGCCGACACCGACCGTCACCAGCGGCAACGTCTGTACGTTGACGCCGATGTTGTTGGTCGCCATGTACGCGTTGACGATGATGTTGGAAATGGCCAGCGGCAGCAGCAGATAGACACCCGCCGCCCACGAACGGTAGGTGAACAACATGATCACGTAGATCGAGAAGAACCCGAGGAAGTTCATCAGCAGGTCGTTCCTGACCAGTTCTTCGTTGGCCGCCGCTAGCACGCCGATCAGACCGCCGGCCAGTTTCAGCACCGCCTTCCACGGAGCGTTGACCGCCGTAGCGATCTCCTTGCCGCCGCGATCGAGCGTGAAATTGATGACTTTGGAGTGACCCGACTCCTCGCTCATCGCGTCGTGCAGCGTGTCCATGTTCGTGACGGGCGTCTGACCGACCATCACGATCTTGTCGCCGACGTGGAACGGCGTGTCCTTGCCCGCCGCATCGGCCGGAATCGGCGCTCCCGGGACCAGGTGGATCGGCGACCACGAAGTCTGGCGCTGGTTCCAGAACTGCTCGGGCGAAACGCTCTTGACGACGATGCTCTCGCCTTCCTGCGCCACCTCTATTCCGAGGTCGGAGAACTGCGTGTCGGTGATGAACTCCTTGCTGCGGCCGATGACCCTGCGGATGTTCGAACCCTTGTGGTCGCGGCAGAAGAAGGTCACGTGCGCAGTCGAGAAGTCCGTCGACACGTACTTGGCGGTTTCGGTCGGCGGAGAACCCGAGAAGAAGATGAAGAACAGGCCGCCGACGTCCACCCAGTTGCTCGGGATCACGCCCCACTTGGGCTCGAGCTCGTGGAACACGCTGTTGACGGCGCGCAGAATGTCGGCGAGCGAGAAGCTGTATCCGATCGTGGGGTCACGCTCGAGGTAACGCTGGAAGTGCTCCATCGTCTTGAGCGTGTGCGGATCCTTCATCGCGTTCTTGTCGTAGCCCTCGGCGACCACGATCAGCGGTTCGACGCCGCCGAATTTTCCTTGAATCTTGGCGTGGGACTCGTTGTAGGGTGAATCGAGCCACAGCAGCGGCGAGGCGGCCGCGGGATCGCCGACGACCAGCCCGCGCATCAGGTAGAGCCCGATGCAGGCGGCGGCGCTCCACGAGACGAGCGTGATGGCGATGCCCGTCTTGCTAAGCAGCACCGCGGTGAACTTGTTGATCATCGTGCGGAACCCGCCGCGCTCGCGCAGCATGACGAGCTCGGGCTCAGGAGCCTTCAGGTAGTAGTACACGATCGGGTTGAGCATCATCTCCGAAATCGTGATCGCCAGGATCCACCACGAGGCCGTGATCGCGAGCTTCTGCAGCATGATCACCGGAACCAGCAGGATCACCAGCACGCCGAACGCGTCGGCGACGATGCCCGAGAACGTGGGCACGAACAGCTCGGCGAACGAGGCGACGATCGCGCGGCGCTTGTTCCACTCGCAGCGTTCGAACTCTTCGTAATACCGATCGTGCATCTGGATCGCGTGGCTCACCGCGCGGGCGGTGATCAGGAACGGCACCACCAACATCAACGGATCGAGCGCCAGACCGATCAGGTGGATGAACCCGAGGCCCCAGAACGCGGCGATCAAGCCGGTGATGGTCGGACGCAGAGCGCCGCGCCAGTCGTGGAAGTACATCCAGCGCAGCACCCACTCGATGCAGTAGGTGACCACCAGGATGAAGAACACGTCGTCGGCGTAGTTGTATACCCAGCCGTAGAGGCGGGGCTCACCGGCCGCCCAGACCTTGAGCTTGGAACCGTTGCCCTTGAGTGTGGCCGTAGCCGGCTCGCCGCCTCTGACGTAGCCGACCTGGACCCCGGTCTCGCCGGCCGAGGCAACCGCGTCGGCGACCTCGTAGCGGTGCAGAACCTTCTTGCCGGCCACCGTGACAATGACGTCGTCTTCCTTGAGCCCGGCCGCCCCTGCGGCGCTGTCCTTGAACAGGCGCTTGACCAGCACTCCGCTGCCTTTCTCGACCTTCAAGGCTTCGGCGCGGTCCGGGTCTACATCGATCAACTGGGCGCCCACCCAGCCGGCGGTAAACGGGGTGATCACCCGGTCGTTCATCTCGTCGAAGATGCGCCGGTAGTCGAGCCGGCCTTCGATAAAGTTCGCGCGGATGATCGCGGCGCGGTCGTCGAGCGAAACCAGGATTCCGAACACGTTCTCGGAGTTGTGGACGATGCGCCGGACCTCTGCAGCGTCCTGCTCGGTCCTGGGCATGTCGATCATCACCGGTTCGGAGCGCAGCGTACCGGCGGCCGCAACCTTGAGGTGACGCGTCGTGCGATGGCCGATCGAATCGATCTGGCTGTGATTGACGCCGTAAACCCGGTCGATCTCCTCGGTCATCAGGTAGATCTGAGCCAGGTTCTCGACGTTGAAGAGGTTGCCCTCCTCGACTTCGGCCATCATGACGATGTTGTTGGCGCCGCCGAAGTCCTTGGAGAAACGATTGTGGATCTGAACGTAAGGGTGGGTCTGCGGGAGCAAGTCGCCGAAGCTGGTCTCCAGATGAAGCAGCATCGACCAGTACCCGAACAACGCGGTGACGGCGAGCACCACAATCGACACCGGGTGACGGTAGTCGATCAACTTGTCGCCGATCCAGTAGAGCAGCCGCTTATCTCTTGGAACTTCGTAATCGATTGCCATCGGTGTCCCTTCCCTGTCCTTACTTTCTCGGCTCTATAGCGGACGGCACGGCGAGGTTCGTCACCTCGTCCCGGACGCGAAAAACGCGGTCCCGGCAGTCCCCGACCCTGCGGCCGACCTCAACGTAAAAGCTCGCCTGCCTCTTAGCGGAAATTCGGCTTCGCCCCAGCAGAAGCCCGCAACCGTGTAGATGGAAGCACGACTTAGGTCAACCCTTGAGCGTCGAAGGTCTCGGACAGAGGTTATCCGGCAGGTCTTCGAGCCCGTCCTCATGTGCAATCTCAGGCCTCGGAGCGGGTCTCGTGGCCGCGACCGAGCAGCTTCTCGACCGTCACCCTGTCGGCCTCGCGGTCGACGTCGATGGCGGCCTCGGCAAACGGCAGCACCACCGCACCGACGCTGGCGCCGATCACCCTCGATGCGCGGGCCAGTGCAGCGTCGAGGTCGAGACGCCCGAGCGCGAACAGGGCCAGGTTGGCCACCCCGAAGCTGCTCACCAGGCGCCACGGCTGCTTGCGGAAGCGCTCGGCTCTGGTCCAGAAGCGCGGCACCGCCGCGGCGGCGGGATTCCTCAGATAGAAGAGGTTGGCACCGGAGAACTTTTCCCCTTTCAGCACGATGAAGGTGCGGGGCTGGTTGGGGAACCGGGCGCGGAAGATCGACCCGGGCACCAGGCCGACGACGAAGTCGGCGCTGGAGGTCTCGGCCGCTCGTTGGAAGAAGTGAACTATCTGCGGAGTCAGAAGCGGGTGGTCCGCGGTGGTTACGAACAGCGGGCCGCCGCCGCACGACGCAGCGAAGTAGTCGGCCACGCTGGCAGCCGGCGAAGCACCGGCCCGGTGGAACACCAAGTGGCCCGCCGCGGTCAGCGCCGCCAACTCAGGCCGGGCAGTGAGCAGTTCTTCTTCGCCTGCGCTGACCGCGATAGGACCGTCGAGGCCGCTCTCGCGCAGCGTGCGCACCACCCTCAGCAACATCGGGACGCCGACGATGGGAAGCAGGGCGCGGTGTTCGTAGCCGCTCGAATCGGCGAGGCTGTCACCGCTCGAGCGGCGGCCGGCGAGCACCAGAGCGCGGGTCTGCATCGCGCCATACTAGAGATGGCGAGCGCGCGGGCAATCGGCGCGGGCGTGTGCACGGGCTCGCTTGGGGGTGCTTCTGCCCACCAAGGCCTTCGGGGCGCGCCAGGACGGCGCGGTCGCGCTCGCGGTTGACCACCGTCCCTCGACGGGGTACCTCGGCTGCTGGCCCCTACATGCGGATCCTTCTCGTCTTCGGCCGGCGTTACCCGGGCCGCACCACCGTCATGCTGGTGTCCCTGACGCTGGCCGCAATGGCGGAAGGAGTTGGGGTGTCGAGCCTGCTGCCGGTGCTCAGCATGGTCACCGGGGCCGACGGTAGGGACTCGAATCTCGAGAGGTTGGTGCGCCAGACCCTGGCGGCGACCGGGATCGAACCAACCATCGGCGCGTTGCTGTGCGTGATCGTCGCCGGCAGCGTCGTCAAGGCAGCACTGGTCCTGGTCGCACAGATCCAGGTCGGCTACACCGTCGCACGCGTAGCCACCGACCTGCGCATATCTCTGCTGAAGGCGGTGCTGGAAGCGCGCTGGCTCTATTACGTCAAGCAGCCGGTGGGGCTGCTGGCCAATTCGTTCGCCACCGAGGCCTCCAGGGCCGCCGATGCGTATTTGTGCGGCGCCACGATGGCGGCACAGGTCATCGAGACCCTGCTCTACGCGAGCGTTGCCGCCATGGTCTCGTGGCAGACCGCAGCCGCCGCAGCCGTGGTCGGAGCGGCAACGCTCGGCCTGCTGAGCGGCCCCGTGCGCATGACCAAGCGCGCCGGCCTGCGCCAGACCAACATCCTGCGCACCGTGCTCGCGCGCATGTCGGACGTGCTCTACGCCGTCAAGCCGCTCAAAGCGATGGGACGCGAGCCGCTGGTCGCGCCGCTGCTCGAACACGAGACCCAGAGCCTCAACCGTGCGCTGCGGCGCCAGGTCCTGAGCAAGGAAGCGGTGCGGGCGTTGCAGGAACCCTTCCTGGTGATCTCGCTTACCAGCGGACTGTTCTTCGCCGTCAAGCACTGGGGCCTGGCGCTCGACAGCGTGATCGTGCTCTCGCTGGTCTTCGCGCGGGCGTTGTTCAGCCTCAACAAAGTCCAGAAATCCTACCAGGCCATGATCGCCTCCGAGAGCGCGTTCTGGTCGCTGCAAAAGACCATCGCCGAGTCGCAGGCCGAAGCGGAACTCAACAACGGAACCCGTCCGCCCGCGTTCGAGCGCGAGGTCGCGCTGCGCGGCGTCACCTTCGCGTACGGGGAACGCGAGATTCTCAGCGGCGTGTCGCTGTCGATCCCGGCCGGAGAGGTAACCGCCATCGTCGGTCCGTCGGGTGGCGGCAAGACCACCATTGCCGACCTCGCGCTCGGCCTGGTGAGTCCGCAGGTAGGCGAGGTTCTGCTCGACGGTGTGCCGCTCGGCGAAATCGACATCGCGTCGTGGCGCCACATGGTCGGCTACGTACCGCAGGAAACGTTGCTGCTGCACGAGGACGTGCGCGTCAACATCACGCTCGGGGATCCCGAACTCAGCGACGACGACGTCAACGACGCGCTGCGCGCGGCCGGTGCCTGGGATTTCGTCAGCGAACTTCCCGAGGGGCTCGACACCCCGCTCGGCGAGCGCGGGGCACGCGTCTCGGGCGGCCAGCGCCAGCGCATCGCGATCGCGCGTGCACTGGTCCACCGCCCGCGGTTGCTGATTCTCGACGAAGCCACCGCGGCGCTCGATCCCGCCAGCGAGGCCGACATATATGCGACGGTTCGCGCGCTGCGCGGGCGCACGACGATTCTCGCGATCTCACATCAACCCGGACTCCTCGAAGTTGCCGACCGTGTCTATCGGCTCGAGTTCGGGCGTGTCGAAATGCTCGACCACACCAGCACGGGTGCTGCGGCGGCCGAAGCGACGAGTCGCGAAGCCGGCGGCGCCGCGCTTTGACGGTCGTTCAGGAACCGAACTTCATCGCGATGTTCGCCATCGCCGTCTGCAGCCGGCGCGGCACCAAGCGAAGGCTCCAGGTGTTGAGCGCGTTCACCGTTCCGGCGACCTTGCTCGGCGTTCCTTTCAACATCGCGTTGATACCGATCTCGGCCACTGGCCGGCTCGGCATGATCGACATGCGCTGGAAGAGGCTGCGCCGCTTGCCGGCGGCGACGTCGAGAAACTCGGTCTCGGTGACGCCGGGTGACAGCACGCTGTGCTTGACCCCGCTGCCGCGCAGTTCGTAGTTCAGCGCCTCGCCGAAGCTCAGCACGAAGGCCTTGGCCGCCGAGTAGGTCGCGTAGCCGGGAGATGGCTGGTAGGCACCGATCGACGACACCTGCAGCACCCACCCGCACCTGCGCGCGACCATGTCGCGCACGAACAGTTTGCTCAGGTGCGTCAGCGCGACGATGTCGAGCATCAGCATCTCCTGTTCGCGCTCCCACGGCACTTCCAGGAAAGGAGCGAACACGCCGAAGCCTGCGTTGTTGATCAGCACGTCGACCGTGACGCCTGCCGCGCGCAGATCATCGTAGAGTTGCTGCGCGGCACCAACCTCCGACAGGCTCATCGCGATCACTCGCGCGCCGACACCGTGGCGCTGCTGCAGGTCGTCGGCGAGCCTGCGCAGCCGGTCCTCGCGGCGCGCCACCAGCACCAGGTTGCAGCCGTGTTCGGCCAGAATGGTCGCGAAGTCGCAGCCCAGTCCACTCGAAGCGCCGGTGACCAGCGCGGTCTTTCCTCGAAGTTCTGACATGTTCGCCTCTCTTCTCTCGCGCGCCGGTTACCCGCGCGTCGCCATGGGTCGCGCCACCACCAGCATCGACGCTCGCTGCCGGCCCTGGTCGAGCGCGACCAGTTCCAGTAACTCGACGCCGCCCGTTGCCAGCGCTCGCTGGAAATCATCCTCGTACGTCACTCGCCCGAAGTCGATCGTGGTCGCGACGCACGCCAGCGGCTCGAGCACTTCGAGTACCGGCGAGCGTTCGCGGCGATGAATCCGGCGATGCGGCCGCACTTCGTTCGGTACCGCTCGCCTCTCAGCCGATGCTCGCCCTGGCAACCTCGACGACGAACCGCGCGTCTCGAATGGCGCGTTCGCCGTCCCCGCGGCCGTACTGTTCGGTGGGGATGAAGTCGATGTCGCCGTAGAAGGCCAGTTCGCGTTCGTTGCGCAGCCAGTGCGAAATCGCCGCCAGCTGCTCGACTACGTCGCGGGCTGCGGCGGGAAGCCTCGCGGCTTATTCGACCAGGATGTCACCTACGTCGTGCCACTTGGGCGGTTCGATGCCCGCGTCCCGCAAGATGTCCTTCAGCGCGAGTTCGACGATTTCTTGCGCTTCGCGCACCACGTCTGACCACGCGCTCTTTCGTTCGAGGACGTCGAGCAGTTCCAGACGGTCCTCGGCCTTCTTTCGATAGCTCTGCGCCAGCGAACGGTTCGTCACAGTTCGAACACCTCGCCCGGCCGCAGATCGGGTTTGAGAACCCAGTACCAACTCTCGCCCTTCCAGATGCGCTGCGAGCCGAGTTCGCGCAGTCGCTCTCGCAGCGTCTCGAGGCGCGCAGCGAAGAATCCACCGTGGTCTACCAGAAGACGAGCGTCCTCGGTCATGTCCAAGAAGAGTGGGCTTCCCGCCCGGACTTCGGCCGGGGTCTTGAAGAGCGGCGACAGGCGCGTGTTCACGCCTGCCAAGCGCGCACGTTTCAGCCTCGGCGCAAGCGCGCTCTCGATCGGCACGAACTCCAGAACGCGCTTGATGCGTCCATCGGGTAGCGGTTCGGCGACGATCAGGATGTCGATGTCTGACTCCGGGCCGGCGGTGCACCTTCCGACCGAGCCGAATACCACGAGTGAAACGAGGCGCTCGGCGTAGTGAGCGGCGGTGTAGTCGCGCAAGTCGTCGAGAATTCCCTCGAGCACGGTGTTCACGTCCACGCGCGGAGAGTGTAGGAAGCGGCCAGCGGTGGGTCAACCGAATGCGAGCCGGCCGAGTGTCGGCAACCACGCAATGCGGAGCCTCCGGTCTGCCGACGAGGCGGACTACCCATAACATCACGTCTGGCGCTGAGTGATTCTGGTCGCAATGTGTCTCTTCGAAAGCGCGCTAACCGCGACGGCAATGGGCCTAGCGATCTTGCGTGGGCTACTCTTCGGGATCCTGATTGTCGATCGCGATCGAACTTGCGGCCGCTGCCGGGCAGGTCAGGCCTGCTTGCGCGAGCCGTGTCGCGCATCGGATGACGCCGCCAGAGGCTCGAGCATAGCCGCTGCGAGCGCGGTCACCGCGGCGACGAAGCCCAAGATCAGCGCCATCCGCATCCACGGCGCGCCCTCGGCGCGTCGCGCAGCCACGAGCAAGATCAGCGTGTGCAGCCACACGGCGACGCCGCTGCCGAGCGCGCCTTGCACGAGGCGCACCGCCCAGCGACGTCGCGCCAGCAAAGCCAACGGACCGAGCGCAACACCTACGGCCACGGCCGTGTGACCGGCGCGCAGAAAATGCGCGCCGAGCACCACCGAAGCCACGACCGCGACGGCAACCCGCAACCCCACCCTCATCGCGCAAATCCTCGCCGCGCGATGCAGAGCCCGGCGTCGGTGCCCGTCAACCGGCACGAGTTGCCCATGCGTCCGCCATGCCTGCGTCGCGCCGCGATTTCCATCCGGACCGGATGCCCGCCGCGGCCGCGCAACATGTGGGGCCCGTCGCACCTTGCACGGAACGCGTGCCGGGTGTTCAAGCTCGAAGCAACCCGCTGAAAGCGCGTGCATCGAAGAACCGCGAACCGTACAAGACCCGGCCGGCGGCCGTCGATCACAGGCTTTCGGTGTCGGACGAGCGACCTATCCACACCGCACGGAGACAACCATGATTACCGTACTCGTACAGTTCAAACTCCCGCAGGCCGTGACTCTCGAGCAGGCACGCGCGATGTCTCTGGCCAGCGCGCCGCAGTACCGCGAAATTCCCGGGCTGCTGCGCAAGTACTACATCCTCTCTGAAGACCGCACGGCAGCCGGCGGAATGTACCTGTGGAAGTCGCGCGCAGACGCCGAGCGTCTCTATGACGACGCGTGGAAGAAGTTCGTACGCGAAAAGTACGGGGTGGATCCCTCGCTGACCTACTTCGACTGCCCGGTGGTGGTCGACAACATCTCGCAGCAGATCATCACCGAGGAGTGAGCCGGCGCGCAGCAGCGCGTGAGACGACGGCGGCGGTGGCTGCCGCCGCGCCCGGCAAGCAAACATACGCGCCCGGCATCGGCACGGCTTCGGCAAGATGGCTGTCCGATGTACAGCCGGCCGCTTCACACCACCCTGACGCTCTGGTCTGATGGGGACGGATGGGAAACCCGACCGACAACGACGACGGACAATCGGATCTCGCAGCGCGAGTAACCGCGGTCGAGCGCGCGGTAGCCGCGCTGGACCGGCGGCTCGCCGAGTTGGATGCCCGAGCGCAAAGCCCCGCGACCCAACAACCACGACCCGCACTCGATCGGCAACCCGATTTCGCGCGCCCTTTCCATGTTCCCCGAAGACCCGCCATCGCGGACCGACGACATTCCCGCACCGAAGCCGCCGCCGACCCGGGACAGTGGCTCAACTGGCTCGGCATCGCGCTGGTGCTGTTCGGCGTCGCGTTCGGGTTCAAGTACTCGATAGACCGCGGATGGCTCGGACCGGTGGTGCGCGTGTGCTGCGGTCTGGGTCTCGGCGCCGCGTTGCTGGTGCTCTCGTCGCTGGTGCGCGCGAGCCGTCCCGGTTTGTCGCGCCTGCTGGCAGGCGGCGGAATCGCCAGCGCGTACATTTCTATGTTCGCCGCGTTCCAACTCTACGCGCTGGTGTCGCACGCGACCGCGTTCACCACGATGGTTGTCGTGACTACCGCGGCCTTCGTACTGGCGGTGCGCGAAGACGACGCGGCCATGGCTTTGCTCGCCGCGGCGGGAGGCCTCGTCACGCCATTCCTGCTCTACACCGATCACGGCAGCCTGCCGGGACTGATCGGATACACGTGCCTGGTGATCGCGGCGGCGGCCGCGGTGTTCGCGCGCTGCGGATGGCGCGTGCTGCTGTGGGCCGCGACCTCCGGCGGCTGGCTGATCTTGGGCGCCGCCGCCGAGCAAACCGCGTTTCAATCGAGCAGCGCCTGGCAGGCCGCGTTTCAATCGAGCAGCGACGCCGTCGCCGTGCAGGTCGGTGTCGCCTTCCTCGCGCTGGCAACCTGGGGCCTCGCCGTGGTTCGTGAACTGCTCTGCGCTGCGCGTCCCGACCAGTGGCCGGCTACCAGAATGGGACTGTGGCCCGAAACCGCGCGCATAGCCGCCGCCGACGACTGGACGTTGCAGCCGCATCAACTGACGTTGATCACACCGGTTCTGGTGCTCGCCGCCACCGGTGCGGTCTGGAAACTCGGCGAGATAGCGACCGGTTTCGTCGCGCTGGGACTCGCGGCCGCGTGGGCGGCTGCGACGACGTGGCTGTGGCGCTCCTGCGGCGAGACCGCGCGCCGCCTCGCCGCGACCCACGCCGCCGGCGCGGCTGTACTGTTGGCATTTTCATCGTTCCTCGTCCTCGGCGACGACGCGCGTCTGGTCGGGCTTGCAGCCGAAGCGTTGGCACTGCTGCTGCTCGCGGCACGCTCGGGCGATCGCAAGTTCGCGTTGCTCGCACACGCCCTTTTCGCCGGACTGTGCGTGGCAACCCTGCAACGCCTTTTCGACGATGTCGGGCACGCATCGCCGGGTCTGAATGCGTCGCAGATCGCCGATCTGGCGGTAGTAGTCGCAGTCGCGGCCGCCGCGCGCATCTATCAGCCTGTTCAAAATGGTCCAGATGCAAGACGCGCGCGGGAAACAACGAGCGGAGGCGTACTTCCGGTACGCCGTAGTGATTGGTTTCACGCGCAACGCAGCAGATGGGCCATTTTCAACAAGATGATGGACGGTTTTTCAACAGACTTCTATCGGGAAGAAGGCCGCGACAGCTACGCGGCTGCGGCACAGATCGGACTGCTGCTGTGGCTGCTGCGCGCACTCGATCCGCTCGACAACGGTGCCGCCTGGGTGACCGCCGCGTGGTTCTCGAACGCGGTTGCGCTGATCGTGGTCGGCCTGCGCAACAACAGCGTGAAGTGGCGCCGCACCGGCGGCGCCGTGATGGCGCTGACCGTGGCCAAGCTGTTCGTCGTGGATCTTTCGCAGGTGGACGCGGGGTGGCGGATCGTCACGTTCCTGGGATTCGGCGGCGTGCTGCTCGGTCTGGGCTACGCCTTCCCGGCGCTGTGGAAACGCGACGCGCAGACCGACACGAGCGTGCGCTGACGCCGGCTCGCAACCGGCGTTGGCCGGCGGCCGACACCCGCGCCCGGCGTGCGTCGTACGCGAGAAGCAGGAGAAGAAATGAACTTTACCGAGATCGCCTACGAGAAACGCGGCCCCGTCACCGTCATCAGATTCGACCGGCCCGCGGTGCGCAACTGCATCGGTCCGACCACGCACCGCGAACTGGTCGAGGCGTGGACGCGATTCAAAGACGACGCCGAAGCCAAGGTCGCGGTCATCACCGGCAGTGGCGACAAAGCGTTCTGCGCCGGAGGCGACCTCGAGGCCGGAGGAAACCTGGTTCCGGCGTCACCCGACGAAATCGCCGCACACGACCGCGGCGAGCGACCGGGAATCCTCGGACCCAGCCGCTGGACAGACATCTACAAACCGATCATCGCCGCCGTCAACGGCGTCGCCTATGCCGGCGGACTCGAGTGGGCTTGCTTTGCCGACATCCGGATCGCCGAAGAGCACGCAACTTTCGGCGTGACGTGCCGGCGTTGGAACATCGGCCTGGCCGACGGCGGTACCCAGCGGCTGCCGCGCATCGTCGGTATGGGCCGCGCGATGGAACTCGTCATCACCGGCCGCGTAATCGACGCACGCGAAGCCGAGCGCATCGGGTTGGTCAACGAAGTCGTCGCGACCGGCAAGTCGCTGGCACGCGCGCTCGAGCTTGCCGAGTTCATCGCCACTCTTCCGCAACCTGCGATTCGCACCGACAAGGAAGCAGCCGTGCGCGGCTTCGGACTGCCGCTGGCCGAAGGACTGCGCATCGAAGCGGAGTGCTTCAACCGCTCGATCTTCGATTCGGCGACCGCCGAGGGCCTGCGCCAGTTCAACGAGCGCGACCACCCCGACCGCCGCCGCGATCAGCAGCCGCGCACTCCGGGGCTGGCGCGCGACCGCGGAACGGACGGCGATACGGCCTGACGCAGCCGCAGCGTCGCGCAGTCCGCACCGCCGCGTCGATCGACAACATCCCACGCCGCGCAGCCCGCGCCGCGACATCGATCAGTGGCAAGCGCCGTTGCCGGCCGGCGCAGCGTGGGCTGCTGCGGCGGCGCACTTGCTCGAACGATAGACTCCGAACACGCCGGGGAGCTTGAGCCTCGCCTCGAGCGTGAGTCCGCCGGTATTCAGTTCGCGCTCCAGGCCCGCCAGGCTGAAACCCCGACGCGGGTGATCCCACGCAAACACCCGATCCCAGCTGCCGAGCAGTCTGCCGGCAGGTTCTTCGACGATCACGATCCCGCCGGGCCGCAGCAAGCGGCGGCACTGCGCAACCGCGCGCCGCCACGACTCGACGTGATGCAAAATGCCGAAGATGACCACGATGTCCGCGCACTCGTCGGCCAGTTCGCGAACGTCGGTAGCGTCGGCGACCAGAAAGCGCGCACCGGCCAGAGAGCGCCGCTCGGCGATGGCGATCTGCTCTGGCATCACGTCGAACCCGACGTAGCTGCGCGGGCCGAGTTTCGACACCAGCGAGGCTGCGTAGCCGGACCCGCAGCCGATCTCGACCACGTCCTTGCCGCCGCAGCCGGCGAGCCCCAGGCTCTTGAAGATCGGCCACTCGATGCAGCGTTGCAGAGCACGCCGCGTGCGGCTGTTCATCGCATCGAATTCCGCGTCACTGAGTCTCATGATGCTACCCTCGCGCGGCGGCGGCAGAGCCGCCACCGGAAACGACCGCGGACCTCACGCGCAGTCTGCCGATGACTGGTACGAAACGTCCGGCACGCGCTGCGTAGTCGAGGTAAGCGCCGCCGTGCAAGGTAATCAGGTGCCGTTCCTCCAGCGCTACTTGAACGCGCAGCGCCAGCACCGTCAGGGCCGCCACCGTAACGCTCCACCAGGCCGCGGACAGAGTCGCGACACCGGCGACGAACAACATCAAACCGCTGAAGATCGGGTTGCGGATGACTGCGAACAGCCCACTCGTCACCAGAGCGGTAGGCCGGTCGTCGATGCCGACGCGCCAGGAAGCCCCCATCTGTCGCTGCGCCACCACCGTGAGGACGGCGCCGCCGAGCAGAGCCGCCCATCCCACGATCCGAGCCGACAGCGGCAGCGGCCACACACCGAGCGCCGCGGGACCGACGATGGCGTGGAGTCCTGCCAGCCCGAGCATGCCGACGAACAACGCGGCCGTGAGAGCGCCGAGCAGGCGCTGCGCGGGTGCCGACTCGCGGTCGAAGACGATCGGCCACACGCCGTAACGCCGCCACAGCCGCAACGTCGGCCACGCGAACCCGACCACGAAATAACCGCCTACGGCGAGTGCGAACACGATACTTTCCATCGCGCACCTCCTTGCTGGACACGCGGCCCCAATATGAGTAAAAGCTCGTATTGTGTCTACTCGCATTGGCAAGCGCGCGCGATCGCGTCGGGGCAAAGCGCTCGAACCGAGAAAAGAGCCGGTTCAGCAGCGTTCGCGCAGCACCATCGAAGCGGTGCTGACCGCGGCTGCTCAGGTTTTCGAGGCCCACGGCTACGCGGCGGGTACCACCAACCGCATCGCCGAACGCGCCGGCGTATCGATAGGAACGCTCTACCAGTACTTCCCGAACAAGGAGTCGCTGGCGGTGGCACTTCTCGAACGCCACCTCGCCGACGGCATGCAAAGCATGTCCGACTGGGTGGCCAGCTGCGTCGCCAAGCCGCGTGAACTTCACGAAACGCTGCACATCTTCGTCGAAGGCATGCTCGACCTGCACGCCGAGCGCCCGCGCCTGCTCCACATACTGCTGGAGGAGACGCCCTTGCCTGCGCGCCTGCACGACGCACTGCTGCACGCCGAACGCGATGCGGCAAAGACCGTGGCCGGCCTGCTGAGCGGGCACCCGGAGGTTCGGCGCAGGAACCTCGAACGCGCCTCACACCTCGCGGTGCAGACCGTCGAGACCCTCACCCACCGTTTTGCGGCACACCCCGACCAGGAGCTGTCGCGTCGCGCATTCGCAAACGAACTGGTAGCAATGCTGGAAGCCTATTTCACCAGCGACGCCGATTGCCGCAACCGGGAGATTTCGAAGCTCGAGAATCCGGCCGATGCTCGCGCCGCAGCGACCGGCCGTCAACGGGGACACCGCAATGTCGAGTAAGCTGAATGAGAAGTTGCGTAAGCTGGACGATAACTTGTGGATCGCCGAGCGTCCCCAGAGCTTCTACGGGCTCGAGGTCGGAACACGGATGACGGTGATCCGCCTGGCCGACGCGAGCCTGTTGCTGCACTCGCCGGTCTTGCTCGACGCCGAGCTGCGCAGCGAGCTCGACTCGCTCGGCAAAGTCCGCTTCGCGGTCGCACCCAACAGAGTGCACCACCTCTACGCCGGCAAGGTAGCCGAAGCGTATCCGCAGGCGCGGCTGTGGATCGCACCGGGTCTCGACATCAAGCGTCCCGACCTGAAATTCGTCGCAGTGCTCGGCGACGATGCTCCCGCCGAGTGGAAGGACCAGGTCGATCAGACGTTCTTCCGGGGTCGCCCCTACGAAAACGAGGTGGCCTTCTTCCACCGCGCGAGCCGCACGTTGCTGCTGTGCGACCTCGCCTTCAATTTCGGGCCGCGTGCGGCGGCAACGACCCGCCTGCTGATGAAACTGCTGCGCAGCTACGGCCGCTTCGGCCCCTCCAAGCTCGATCCATTGCTGATCCGCGATCGCGCCGCCGCACGTCAGAGCCTCGAGCGCATCCTGGCCTGGGACTTCGACCGCGTCGTCGTCGCCCACGGCGAGGTCCTGGAAAGCGGCGGCAACCAGGCGCTGCGCGACGGGTATCGGTGGCTGCTCGAGGGGTGACGGTGCGCGTCCACAGCTTCGCGCCGATCGCAAGCGTCGAGTCGCGCGTGCTGATTCTCGGCACGATGCCCGGCCGCGCTTCGCTGCGCGCACGGCAATACTACGCACACCCGCAAAACGCCTTCTGGCCGATCGTCGGCGAACTTCTCGGTTTCGATGCCGCAGGCGACTACTTGATCCGAACGTCGTCGCTCACAGCCGCGGGGATCGCGCTGTGGGACGTCTTGCAGTCATGCGAACGCGAGAGCAGTCTCGATTCCGACATCGACCGTGCGACCGTAGTAGCGAACGACTTCGTGACGTTCTTCGCCCGCTACCCGCGCATCCGCAGGATCTACTTCAACGGCGCCCACGCCGAGCGCCTCTACGCAAGGTACGCGAGGCCGCTACTGGCTGACCTGCGCCAGATCGAAACCGTGCGCCTGCCCTCGACCAGCCCCGCCTACGCCGCGATGCCGCTGGCCGAGAAACTGCGCGCGTGGAGAGCGGTCGTCGCCTGAAACGTGGCATGACATCGCGAGGCCGGCCGAAGGCGCAGCCGCGGTAGCGCTCGCGACAAAGTTGACGCCTAGCGATCGGCACCGTCGGAATCGCCTGCCGAAACGGTTTTGTTGCGGAACACGGCGTACGAAAAGCACTCAAACGGGCTATCGCCGCGCGCCGAGTTACTCCGCAGCCTTTGGTGCTACGATACTTCCCGGCAGCCGCTCTTGCTTCGGCGGTCGGAGCAACCGCGCGCCCGTGAGGTAGGTCGGTCATGTTACTCAACAACGTCGAATACGCGCTGATGAACAATCCGCTGCGGGCGGCGATACAGCGGCACTTCGAAGCCCGCCGATTGCGGCGCATGGGCGGGCGCGTGCCGGGCGCGGCGGCACTGGAACTCGGCTGCGGGCGTGGGGTCGGGGTCGAACTTGTCCTCGACGTCTTCGGCGCTTCGACCGTCGACGCCTTCGATCTCGACCCGCGCATGGTCGCGCTCGCCCGTCAGCGTCTGCGCGATCGTGGCGGGCGCATCCGGCTGTGGGTCGGCGATGCCACCGCGATCGCAGCTACGGACGCCGCTTACGACGCGGTCTTTGACTTCGGCATCATCCACCACATTCCGGACTGGCGCGGTGCGATTGCCGAAGTGAGTCGTGTGCTGAAACCGGGAGGGCGCTTCTTCGCGGAGGAGATGCTGGCGAGTTTCATCTGCCATCCGCTCGCACGGCGTTTGCTCCACCACCCTCGAGCCGACCGCTTCAACGCTTCGACGTTCGTCGCCGCGTTGTGCGAGTCAGGTCTCGAGCCGCTGGTCTCGGATCATCTCGGACAGTCCGTCACCTGGTGCGTCGCGATCAAACCGACGGCGTCTGCACACGAAGAACGCCAGAAATGACTGCCGCCGCTCGACGGCAGCATCGGCACTTCAATTGAGTTTGTTCAGCCCTGCGTCGTCGGACGCGCTAACGAGCCAGCCAACGAGTTACCTCGTCGCGGCTGCTCGGCTTTGCACTCTCGCACGTGACATCCTCATGAGGCGCACTACACCAACGTCGCCAAGTAGCGCGCCGCATTGCATACCCGGATCCCATCCTCGGTCGCGTAGTCGATGTCGCCCTCGCCGACGAGTTGAACGGCCGGCACACCCGGAAGCCTACGGCTCAGGTAGCGCAGATGCGGACTGACGGAACGGTCCCCGCTCTTGCACTCGATCAGCGCCACGGGCCTGTTCTCGTTCATCAAGATGAAGTCAACTTCCCGCTTCTCGTTGTCGCGGAAGAAACGCAGCTCCGTTTCCCAGCCCTCGGTGTCCTGCCGGTAGTGGCACCACTTGAGCAGGTGACAAGCCACGAGATTCTCGAACCTGGCGCCTTTGTCCTGCACCAGAGTCCAGTCGAAGTGGTAGTGCTTGGCTTCCTTCTTCGCGGCCCGCAGCGTCGCAGCGCCGTACGGATAGATGCGAAACACCGAGTACGTCCGCTCGAGGATCTCGATCCAGCGGCGCACGCTGGCGTGGGAGACCTGCAGATCCTCGCGCAGCGAGTTCAGCGAAAGCGGGCTGCCGACCAGCTCGGGCAGTCGAAGCGCGAGCTTTTCGATGAGGCTGAGTTCGCGGACGTGCTCGAGGTCGCGCAGATCTTCGCGGATGAGTCGTGTGCGGTATTCGCGGCTCCAGCGCCTCGTCTCGGATTCCGACGCCAGAGAGAACGGCTCCGGGAACCCGCCGAAGTGCAGCAGGTGCGCCAGCGCATCGCCGACCGCGCCACCGACTTCGGCGACGCTGAGCGGATGCAGCCGATAGTAGTGATAGCGCCCCTGGAGCGAGTCGCCTCCCCTGCGGTAGTAGTCGAGCCGCGCACTGCCGGTCACCATGATGTGCAGCTCGGCCGCCCGCTTGTCGAAGAGCCCTTTGACGGCCTGGCGCCAGCGCGCGTACTTGTGAACCTCGTCCAGGATCAGCACTCCGGGGCCGGTGGGAAACTGCCGGCGAAGGATCCGCTCGCGGTCTTCGTCGTCATCCCAGTTCAGATAGCGGGTCGGGTCCGGCTCGATGCTGCGGGCGAGGGTCGTCTTGCCGGCCTGCCGGGGGCCACCGACGAACACCATCTTGCGCGCGAGGTCCTTGCGGACGGCGGATTCGAGATAACGGGTCAGCGCCTGCATGAACTTACCCGAACCAGAAACAAAGCATGCCTTTTTTTCGCCGAAGCATCAATGAGGCACGAACAAGGAGGGGGGACGGAGACGTGGGCGAGACCGCAGCCGACGTTTTCAATACCTGGTCTGCCCAGTGAAGGCTTTGCGCGAGCGCCGTAGCGTGAGCGGCACAGCGTGCAAGTCGCGGCAGGCCGTGACTTGGCTTACGCGTCAGTCCTTGGTCGGTCGGCTTGCTTGGCACGACCGGGCAGCCAGCGCGGTACCGTACGGACGTAGGCCTCGAACTCGGCTCCGAACATGCGCCGCAGGGTCGGTTCTTCGTACACTATCACGCTGGTGTGGAACGCCATTGCAATCAGTACCGTGTACGCGGCCAGCACCGGCGAACTCGCGATCAACGCCTGTCCAGCGTTGATCATCAGCACGCCCAGGTACATCGGGTTGCGCACGGAGCGATAGAGACCCACTAGGACCAGATGACGCGGCGGATCCCACGGTGCCAGCGTGCCGCGACCACTGACGAAGAAGTCGCGTACGCATCGAAGCAGTACTGCCGCGCCGACGGCCAGCACTACGACGCCGATCGGCCGCAGATCGTAGCCAAATCGCCAGACGTCCAGCACAAGAAGCACCTGCGGTACCACGCCGGTGAAGACGCCTGGAAGCGCCAGAAATGAGAGAAGGGCGCGGAGCCAGAGCAATCGTTGTCTCGCGTTCGCGTTCACGGGGCGGCTATAGCCAAACTCTTCGATGTCTCGCGCGAACGGCGTGCGGTGACAACAGGGGGGCGGGCTCGGAAGAGCCCCGGGGACTCGTCGTCGTGAAGTGTTGACCGCGTCGGCGTTCGACGGCGCGGCAACACGCGGTAGCCTGCCTCGACGCGCGGGCAGCCGCGCGATCGCAGATCAGATCGCGACCGGCGCGCCGGCTGCAAGGCTACCGGCTATCCACCTCGTGCATTCGCCTACGGCCTGACCTACACAGAACACACTACAGCGCTCGTTCCGAGCCGCAGAGGTCGCACTCGAGCACTGGTGCGAAGAGGCAAAACTTGCGGCATGAGAACTTGACTCAAAATCACAGAATATGGGCGGACAAGGAATCTAGGTGACCAGATGATCCGTCTCTACGACAACGCTTTCAGCCCTTTCGCACGTAAGGTGAGGCTGGTGCTGGCTCACAAGAAGCTCACCTTCGAATCGATCGACGCATTGGCGCTGTCGGAGCACCGCAAGCTCAGTGGCGTCAATGTGCGAGCCGAGGTTCCGGTTCTGGTCGACGGCGATCTGGAGATCGTCGACTCGGCCGACATCGTCGCATATCTCGAAGACCGCTACCCCGAGCCGGCGTTGCTGCCTGCGTCACCGGCGCTGCGCGCCAAGACGCGGCGCTGGCAGCGTCTGGCCGACACCGTCTTCGACTCGATCATCCACGACATCTCGCTGTGGATGTGGCCGACCCATCATCGCCCCGACCAGCCGCCGCCGGGTTTGATCGAGGCCGGCCAGCGCGATCTCACGCTGCTGCTCGAGCAGTTCGAGGCCGCGCTCGATCTACCGCCGTTCCTCTGTGGCGATCTGTCGATCGCCGACTTCGCGCTGTTTCCTCACGTTTCGGCAATCAAGGCGCTGGGGCTGGCACCCGACGAGCAGCGCTTCCCGCACATCGTCGCGTGGGAGCGCGCTCTTCGCGCGCTGCCGGAGGTTCGCGAAGACCTCGGGCACGTCAAACGCTGGGCAGTGGAAAAGTTCTCGAGCGGCGTGTCACCTTACGAGGGAACCAAGATCGTGTGGCGCGGCGATCGTCTGGAGTGGTTGCTCGGCAACGGATTCCACGATTGGTGGATCGCGGAACTCGACGCGAACAGAGTGGTCATACCGTCGTCCATCGGGGCCCCGAAACACGCGCGCGGCTGAGCGCACGGCAAGGCATCCATGACAACACCCAGACGCCCGACAACCAGAAAGCCGCGTCCGCGCGCCACCGGTTACTTCCGGGCGCTCGAGACCGGCTTCGAAGAGGGCACCTCGAGGGTGCACGAGATGCACCGCGCTATCGCCGAGAAGTCCTTTCGTGTGCTGCGCGCCATCCCGGCAGTGTCCGGGCCGGCGAAGTTGGTCGAAGACGCCCACCGCGTGGTCACCGGCGGGGTCTACGCCACCGTGCGCCACACCGGCGCGGCGTTGCTGGCAGCGGCGGGCTCGATCGAAGAACACCGGGCGGCCAGCCGCGCCGAACCGGCCGACGCGAAGCCAGGCACGCGCTCCGGCGGCATCCGCGCGGCGATCAACGGCGTGTTCGGCGATTTTCTCGCCGCCAGCGACAACCCGCTGGCCATCGAGATGGGCTTCTACGCTGCCGGCAGACGGATCGAGCTCAGCACCGACTCCATCGCCGCAAACGTGGCCGAGCCGAACGGCCGAATCTGCGTATTCGTCCACGGCCTGGCGTGCGACGAATCATCGTGGCAACGGCAATCGTCAACGCCGTGGGACTCGCCGGGACAGCACTACGGCGAGCGTTTGCAGGCCGAATTCGGCTACACCCCGCTGTACCTGCGCTACAACACCGGCCTGCCGATAGCGGACAACGGACTATTGTTCGCGCAGCAACTGACGCTGCTGCTGGACACCTACCCGGTGCCGCCGCGCGAATTGGTACTGATAGGCCACAGCCTCGGCGGACTGGTGGCACGCAGTGCATGTCACCAAGCAGCCGCGCGCGGCTTGCCGTGGCTACACCGCACGCGAGTGGTCGTCTGCCTGGGATCGCCGAATCTGGGAGCGCCGCTGGAGAAGCTCGGGTACCTCGCCGCCGGAGCGCTGCACCTGTCGGACGTCACCGCTCCGCTCGGCAAGATCGCCGATGCCCGCAGCGCCGCGATCAAAGACCTGCGCCACGGTCTGCGTCGCGGCACGCGCACCGGCAAGTACGACGAAGGCGCGCCGCCGGTGCCGGGTATCGCCTACCGCTTCCTGGCGGCCAACGTGGTAGCGGATTGCGACCGTGGGTTCGGGCGCGTGCTCGGCCGCGTAGTCGGCGACGGCTTGGTGACGCAGCAGAGCGCCGCCGTTGCCGGGCTACCGGGCGACGTCGAGACCGCGACCATCGGCGGCGTTGGCCACCTGCAGTTGCTCAACGAGCCGCGCGTCTACGCGTACATCCGCCGCTGGCTCGGGGCGCGACATGGTACCGCTCAACCGTTCTGACTGAGATGCACTGGCCGTAGCGGTGACCCGCGCCGCAACAGACGCGACATGGTGCCGCAGGTCCGGCCTGACCGGACGTTACCGAACAAACCGCGTTGAGCATCACGCAACAATCGTAGAGACTGGGTGGCTGGCCGGTGCCCGCAAGGGCGCAACTCGCGGCCCCGAACCGGACATGAGGCATACTCGCACGGCGAGTATGACCCGACACAACGGAGCTCGAATGGAACGTAGAACCGTTCTCGTCACAGGAGGAAACTCGGGCATTGGCTTCGAGTGCGCGCGCGTGCTCGCCAGGCAGGGCTGCGGCGTACTGATAGCCAGCCGCGACCGGCAGGCGTCGGCCGCGGCCGTAAAACAGATCAGCGACGAAACCGGCAATCCCAGGGTCTCCGAAATGGGCCTCGACCTCGGATCGTTCTACTCGATCCGCCGTTTCGCGCGCAGGATCGAAGCCGACGACGTCGCACTCGAGGCCCTGGTCTGCAACGCCGGCGTGCAACGCAACGGTGGACTGCTGCTTTCCTCGGACGGCTTCGAACTGACCTTCGCGGTGAACCACCTCGGCCACTTCCTGCTCACCCAGTTGCTGCTCGAACGGCTCGCCGCCAACGCCCCAGCCCGGATCGTCGTCGTCGCTTCGGGAGTGCACGATCCGGCGCGCCGGACCGCAATGCCCAAACCCGCCATCGACGACTTCGAGACCTTGGCCGCCACCGGCGGTCCGTCCAAGAGCGCCTACAACGGCCGCCTCGCCTACGTGAACAGCAAGCTCTGCAACTTGTGGTTCTGCTACGAACTGTCACGCAGGCTCGCGGCCGCGGGCAGCGCCGCTGCTGCTGACCGCATCACCGTCAACGCGTTCGATCCCGGGCTGGTACCAGGCTCCGGACTGGCGCGCGAATATTCGCCGGCGCAGCGTTGGGTGTGGGATAACGTGCTCCCGCGTGCCGCGAGCATGCTGACGGGCGTGGCACCGTCGATCAGCACCGCGCGCAAGTCCGGCGACGCGCTGGCACGGCTGGTGCTCGACCCGATGCTCAGGGAAGTGTCGGGCAAGTACTTTCCCTCACACCGGCGCTGGCAGGAAGCCCCTTCTTCGAAAGAGTCGTACGACCTCGCGCGGGCGCGCGAGTTGTGGGACGAGAGCCTGCGGATGTGCGGACTCGCCGCGCGCGGGTGAACGCCGCCGCGCTCTGCTCTCAACTCGCGACGTAGGCGTCGATCGATTCGCGCAGCGTACGAAAGATCCAAGCCCGCTTGGCGTCGTCGGTCTCGAGCAGCGTCGCACGAAAGCCGTGGTGCTCGCTCTGGAATCCGGTAAGCGGGACCACCACGATACCCGTGGCACCCATCAGGTAGTAGACGAAGCGTTTGTCGGGGGCCACGCCCTCGACCATCTTCTCGATACGCTCTCGCACACTGCGGTTTTCGATCTTCAGCGTCTGCTGCGCGCCGAGCACGCCGTCCTCGAACATCACGGTGAAGTAGAAAGCTCCGCCCGGCTTGTTGGCCACCACTGCGTCGCAACCTGCGAAAGCTGCCACCGCCTCGTCGGCCCGCCGTTCGAAAAGAGCCTCGCGGCGATGCAAGTGAGCCGCGTAGCGCGGATCGCCCATCACGCGCGGGATCGACATCTGCGGCAACGTGGTACTGGAAACCTCGAGGCGCTTGGCCGCCAGCAGGCTGGTGCAGTAACGCGAAAAGTTCTCGTCACGGCCGCGGTTGAGGATCTCGATCCAGCCGCAGCGCGCGCCCGGCCACGGATACTCCTTGCTGATGCCGCGCATCGCCAGCGCCGGAACGTCGCCGACCCACTCGCTCGCGTGCAAGCGGCCGCCACCGTAGACGATGTGGGCGTAGATCTCGTCGGTGATCAGGAAGCAGTCATTCTGACGCGCGATCTCGGCGATCTCTTCGAGCAGCGCACGCGGGTAGACGGCGCCGGTCGGATTGTCGGGACTAAGCAGTAGAATGCCGGCAATCGAGTCGTTGTACTTGACCTTCATTCGGATGTCGTCGATGTCCGGCATCCAGCCGTTGTGCGGATCCAGCGTGTAGGTCAGGTGCTTGTAGCCGCTGCTGGCCGACTCGGCCGAGCTGTGGGTGCTGTAGGCCGGCGACGGTCCCAGCACGCGCGCCTCGCGTCGAAGTTGCCCGTAGACCTTGGATACCGCATCGCCGAGGCCGTTGAAGAACAAGATGTCCGACGGCGTGATCTGCACGCCGCCGCGGCGCTGGTTGACCCTGGTCGCAAGGAACTCGCGCGTGGCCGCGATTCCTTCGGTGTCGCAATAGGCCCACGACGCCGGCTCGTCGACCAGTTCGCGTACGATGTCGCGAATCCACTGCGGCGGGGCCTCGCCCTTCTGGACCGGATCGCCGATATTCTCCCAGGTCACCTCGACCCCGAGGTCGCGCAACTGGCGGCCGACTGCGACGATCTCGCGGATCTCGTAAGTGAGGCTGCCGGCGCCGGCGTGGACTATGTCGCGTCGCATGGTCTCGCGACCCTAGCGGTTCCGGCGGCGCATGACGAGTGAACATCGCCGCTGGCGACCGGGCCGGGGTAAGGCGATACTCGAAACGCCGGCCGTGTACGCCGCGCCGCTGTCGGCGGCGCGGCGCGGCACGGCCGCTTCGACGATGGGATTTTCACAACGAGACATCGCAGACCTGGCTCTTGCCAAGGAGCTTCTGCAAAACCCTTCGCTGGCGGCCAAGATGACCAGCCTGCTCGGCACTCCGATCGAGAAGGGCATGGAGATGCTGCCGGCCGGCTGGTCGATAAAGCTGACGCAGATCTCGCACAACGCTCTGCACCGTGCGCTGAATCTGGCGGTCGGTACGCTCGACGACAGCGGCTCGCGGCGCTCGCGCGACTCGCTGCACCGGCTGCTGGTAGCAGCCAGCGGGGCCGGCGGCGGCTGGTTCGGGCTGCCCGCGCTGCCGATCGAACTGCCGATCTCCACAACCATCATGCTGCGTTCGATTGCCGACATCGCGCGCAGCGAAGGCGAGAGCCTCAAAGACGTCGGCGCCCGCTTGGCCTGCGTCGAAGTGTTCGCGCTCGGCGGCCCGTCGCGCTGCGACGACGCGGCCGAGAGCGGCTATTTCGCGGTACGCGCAGCACTGGCGGGCGCCGTGTCGGAAGCCGCGCAGTTCATCGCCCAGCGCGGGCTGGCCGAGGAAGGAGCTCCGGTCCTGCTGCGTTTGGTCACGCAGGTGGCGGCGCGCTTCAACGTGGTCGTCACCGAGAAAGCCGCGGCCCAGGCGATTCCGATTCTCGGCTCGGCCGCCGGCGCGGCGATCAACGTACTGTTCATCGATCACTTCCAGGACATCGCGCGCGGCCACTTCATCGTTCGGCGCCTGGAGCGCCGTCACGGCGGCGAACTCGTACAAGCCGCCTTCGACATGCTATGAGCCGCGGCTACGACGAGGCCGGCAGCGCGCGTGACGACGCCGCGAGCAGCCGAGACAGGGGCGTTAGCGCGCACGACGAGGCCGGGGGCGGCGGCAGCGACGACCACAGCGGGCGTGACGGCATCGGCCTGGCGCTCGCCGCTGCGCTGCTGTTCGGAATCAGCACGCCGCTGGCAAAGATCCTGCTCGGCGATCTGCGCCCGCAGTTGCTGGCCGGACTTCTCTACCTCGGCTCGGGGCTCGGCCTCGGGTGCGTGTGGATCGTACGCCGGCTACGGCAAGAGCAGCGCCGCGAGGCACCGCTCACGCGCGACGATCTGCCGTGGCTCGTTGGCGCCGTCGCAATCGGCGGCGTCGCGGCGCCGCTACTGTTGCTGTTCGGGCTCGAGCGCACCGCCGCGTCGTCGGCCGCGCTGCTGCTCAACCTCGAAGGAGTGGCGACGGCGGCGATCGCCTGGCTGGTCTTTCGCGAAAACATCGACCTGCGCATCGCGACCGGCATGACCGCAATCTGCGCGGGCGGCGCAGTGCTGGCCTGGCAGGGCAGTCCGTCGTGGGACGGGCTGTCCGGGCCGCTGCTGGTCGTCGGAGCCTGCGTGGCCTGGGCCATCGACAACAACCTCACACAGAAGATCTCGGGCGCCGACCCTGTCCAGACCTCGGCCATCAAGGGACTGGCCGCCGGCAGCGTCAATCTCGTCATCGCCGGATCGATGGGTTGGCCACACGTGCCCGCCTTGCCGCTGGCAGCCGCACTCGCACTCGGACTTGCGAGCTACGGAACGAGTCTGGTCTGCTACCTGCGCGCGTTGCGCGCGATCGGTACCGCCAGGACCGGCGCTTACTTCTCGCTGGCCCCGTTCGTCGGCGCGCTAGTGGCCGTCGCCGTGTGGCGCGAACCGCTGACGCCGCCGTCTCTGATCGCCGCAGCACTGATGTGCGCCGGGGTGTGGCTCCACGCCACCGAACGTCATCACCACGTACATTGCCACGACCCGCTGCTACACGTGCACCTGCACGTCCACGACGAACACCACCGCGCCGGCCACCGGCACGGCCCCGATGATCCCGCGGTGACCGACCCACTCCCGCACGCGCACCGGCACCGGCACCAACCGCTGGTTCACACCCACGTCCACTACCCGGATCTCCACCACCGTCACGGCAACTGAGCGCGAACGATTACGGCAACCGCGCATCCGAGGTCACCACACAACCATGCATCCCGAATACGAAATCCGCCTCGCGCTTGCCGACGAGATTGCGCTGCTTCCGGCTCTCGAAGAAGAGGCGACCCAGAGGTTCTGGAGCATCGATGATCTGCGCGAGTTGCCCGACGACATAACGGCCGTCGAAGATCTCGCCGCCGCGTGTGAGCTCGGCAACGTCTGGGTTGCAGTCACACCGGAAGAAGATCTGGTCGGCTTTGCCTACGGCACGCGCGTCGATGACTGCTTCCACCTGGAGGAAGTCGCTGTGTCGCAAGCGTGGGGTCGCAGAGGCGTCGGTCGCGCGCTGCTGAGAGCGGTCGCCGACTACGCGGCGCGCGCCGGCTATCCGGCCGTGACGTTGACCACCTACCGCGACGTCGCTTGGAACGCGCCGTTCTACGCGAAGCTCGGATTTGCGGTGGTCGAGTCCGCGGCTTGGACGCAGGGCCTGCTCGATGCCGTACGCGCCGAAGAAAGCCGCGGGCTGCCGCCGGCGTTGCGAGTGGTAATGCAGCTGGAGCTTTGACGAGCGGCAGCAGCAGGCCTGCGTGCGGCGCTCGGCCTATCACGCCAAGCGCACGGTGGGTGCGACAACCGACGATGGGATGTCAGCGGTCGCCGCTGCTCGTTCGGTCGTCTTTGGTCCTACCCAGCGCACCGCTCCGATACGCGAGCCGGATCATCTCTTCTAGCCAAGCCAGACGCTGAGACGGCGTTGCCGCGAGTGCAGACGTCAACTGCCATCGACGATGGCTCTCCCAATCGGCCTGCCAGTCGGCCTGAGAATCGGCCTGCGATGGTCGCGCGGGCGCTCCAACTCGCGAACCGTCTGCCACGCTCATCTGCATCGCTCCACCAGGATCGCCTCGAGAGCCTCGATGTCCATCAGGTCCTGAGGTCTAGAAGCGATTCGCTTCATGGTGATGAGGTCTGAAATAGAAGCGATCCGGACGCTGACTCGATCGAGACGTACGACCTCGGCCCGTTGCCACAACGACTCGAAATCGATCGGCTCTTCGACGAACAGATCGACCTGCGTCATCGGATTGGCAGGATCGATCATCGTGAAGACACGCATGTTCTTCTCGCGGATCCAGCTCTCGCGCTTGGCTGCATCGGCGAAATCGAACGCGTCTACCGGAACTCGTGGACGAAGGCCGAGCCCGGTCAGCGCTTGAATCGCTTTGGCCGCTTCTTGGGGCGCGAGGTCGACGACGAGGTCGACATCGACCGTGAGGCGCGCGAATCCGTGGAGAACTGTCGCCACGCCGCCGACGACCACGTAGCGGACACCCGCACGGGTGAGAACATCGAAGAGGGGCTCGAACAGGGACGACACTCCAAGACCCTAACATGGAACCGCGACCCCGGCGCACTCCCGGCACTCCGGCAAACCCCTTGGCTCAGCCTTCGATCTCGGTGCGCTGAAGCCCGACGGAGGTAAGGCTGAAGCCTTCGATAGCGGTTTGACCACGGGCCACGTCGAGCCTATCGGTATTTTACGATGAAGCCAGCCGCCAAGTCCGATCCCGGCGCAACCTTCGGCCCAGCGGCCGCCTGCTGCCCGCCCGCCAACGAGGACGAAGACCTCCGGCCCGTCGAAGGTCCCGAGGCCGACGCCGAGCTGGCCGCCCTGACCAAGGCCGTCGGCCACCCGGCCCGCGTGCAGATCCTGCGCCTGCTGCTTCGCCGCCAGACATGTATCTGCGGGGACATCGTCGGTGAGTTACCGCTGGCCCAATCCACCGTCTCCCAGCACCTCAAAGTCCTCAAGGACGCCGGTCTGATCCGCGGCGAGATCGACGGCCCGCGCGTCTGCTACTGCGTCGAGCCGCGCACTTTGCGGCGTCTGCGCGCGCTGGTGGGTGGCATGTGATGCGTACCGGCACACGACAGTTTTTCTTGCGAGCCAAGGTCCGGAGAAACGGGCCGCGGCACCGACGAAGAGTTGCTGCACACCGGCCGGCGCGTCTACCAAGATCGGCTGCCGAGGCGACGCGGGCGAAGCGATGAACTTCCTCGAACGCGCGCCCCGACACCTCTTCTTCACCGGCAAGGGCGGCGTCGGCAAGACCAGCGTCGCGTGCGCGACAGCGATCGCGCTTGCCGGGCGCGGCCGCCGCGTGCTGCTGGTCAGCACCGACCCCGCGTCCAACCTCGACGAGGTGCTGGAAACCACCCTGGGCGGCGAACCGACGCCAATAGCGACCGTGCCGCGTCTGGCCGCCCTCGACATCGATCCAGAAGCCGCAGCCCTCGCTTATCGCGAACGCATCGTCGGCCCCTACCGCGGCGTGTTGCCGCCGGCCGCCGTGCGCAGCATCGAAGAGCAGCTCTCCGGCGCCTGCACGGTGGAAATCGCCGCGTTCGACGAGTTCTCCAAGCTGCTCGGCGATCCGGCAGCTACCGCGGATTTCGACTACGTCCTCTTCGACACCGCGCCGACCGGACACACGCTGCGCCTCCTCGAACTGCCGGCCGCGTGGACGGGCTTTCTCGAAACCAACGTCGGCGGCACCTCCTGCCTCGGCCCGCTGGCGGGATTGAAGGCGCAGCAGGCCATCTACGATGCCTCGCGCGCCGCGCTGATCGACCGTGAACGCACCGCGCTGGTGCTGGTGGCACGCGCGGATCACGCGGCGTTGAAAGAGGCCGAGCGCACCCATCACGAACTGGCCGAACTCGGCGTGCAGCGTCAGGAGCTGGTAGTGAACGGTATCTTCGAGGCCACCGACCCCGACGATTCCGTCGCTGTAGCGATGGAAGAACGCGGGCGCGTTGCGCTTGCCGCACTGCCCGAGGGTTTGCGCAAATTGCCACGCACCGACCTCCCGCTGCTGCCCTTCGGCCTGGTAGGCATCGAAGCCCTGAGCGCTTTGTTCTCGCCGTCCAGTGTCGTGCAGCAAACGCCCGGCGAGGCCGCCGCGCCGCTGCAGGTTCGTTCACTCGATGCGCTCATCCCGGAACTCGAAGCGGTCGGCCGCGGCGTCGTGATGACGATGGGTAAGGGCGGCGTCGGCAAGACCACCGTTGCCGTGAGCATCGCCCTCGAACTCGCGCGCCGCGGGCACGCGGTCCATCTGACGACGACCGACCCGGCGGCGCACGTGGCCGACGCGCTTGGCGCGCCGGCCGGAGGCATCCGCGTCAGCCGCATCGATCCCGACGCCGAGACGCGCGCCTACTCCGACGAAGTGATGCGCAGCGCCGGAGCCGGCCTCGACGAAGCCGGACGCGCGCTGCTGGCCGAGGACCTGCGGTCGCCGTGCACCGAAGAGATCGCGGTCTTCCGCGCCTTCGCGCGCATCGTCGACGAAGGCACCAGCGGCTTCGTGGTGATCGACACCGCACCGACCGGACATACACTGCTGCTGCTGGACGCGGCCGAGTCCTACCACCGCGAGATCCTGCGCACCGCGGGCGCGGCCCCCGAGGAAGTCCGACATCTGCTGCCGCGACTGCGCGACCCGGACTACACGCGCATCGTGCTCGTCACGCTGCCCGAGGCGACACCGGTGCACGAAGCGGCGGCGCTGCAAAGGGATCTGGAGCGCGCCGGCATCCGGCCCTTCGCGTGGGTGATCAACCAGAGCCTGGCGCCTCTGGTGGTCACCGATCCGGTGCTGCGGCTACGGCGCACCGAAGAGACACGCTTTCACGAAGAGGTCGCGCGCCTCTCGCCGCGCGTGGCGGTAGTGGCGTGGGCCGAAGAAACCACCCGCGAGCGATTCACCGCGCAGGCCGCGAGCCGCAACGCCCACGAGCCCGTCCTATCCGGGGCCACGCCCGCCTGAGACACGAGGAGCAACACCATGGGCAGCACCGCCATTCGTCGCCTCTCCTTCCTGGATCGCTACCTCAGCCTGTGGATCCTGCTCGCGATGGCGGCGGGCGTTGCCATCGGCTTCCTCGCGCCGGGGGTCCCTGCGGCGCTCGATCGCATGAGCGTCGGCACCACGTCGATTCCGATCGCGGTCGGCCTCATCGCGATGATGTACCCGCCGCTGGCCAAGGTACGCTACGAGGAACTCGGCGAGGTCTTCCGCAATCGGCGCGTGCTCACTCTCTCGCTGGTGCAGAACTGGATCCTCGGCCCCATCTTGATGTTCGCGCTCGCCGTCGTCTTCCTGCGCGGACATCCGGACTACATGCTCGGTCTCATCCTGATCGGACTGGCTCGCTGCATCGCCATGGTGATCGTGTGGAACGACCTCGCCGAGGGCGATACGGAGTACTGCGCGGGGCTGGTCGCCTTCAACTCGATCTTCCAGGTGCTGTTCTTTCCGGTGTACGCGTGGTTCTTCGCAACAGTGCTTCCGACCTGGCTCGGCCTCCAGGGCGTGGTCGTCAACATCACCATCGCCGAGATCGCGCGCAGCGTTGCCATCTACCTGGGAATCCCCTTCGCGGCTGGCTTCCTGACCCGACGCATCCTCGTACCGCTGCGCGGAGAGGAGTGGTACACCGGGCACTTCCTGCCGCGCATCGGACCGGTGACCCTCGTCGCCCTGCTCTTCACCATCGTCGTCATGTTCTCGCTCAAGGGCGAGGCCATCGTGGAGCTACCGCTGGACGTGCTGCGAGTCGCGCTTCCGCTTCTCGTCTACTTCGTCATCATGTTCGCGGTGTCATTCTTCATGGGCCGCAGCATCGGAGCGACCTACCCGCAGACAGCGACGCTGAGCTTCACGGCGGCCTCCAACAACTTCGAACTGGCGATCGCTGTGGCGGTGTCGACTTTCGGCATCCACAGCGGTGCGGCCTTCGCCGCGGTGATCGGGCCGCTGGTCGAGGTGCCGGTGCTGCTGGCGTTGGTGAACGTCGCGCTGTGGGGGCGCGGGCGCTGGTTCCCCGAGCCGGCCCGCGCTCATTATTGAAGAAGGAGAACGAGACTCATGAAGATCCAAGTGTTCGATCCTCCCATGTGCTGCTCCACCGGCGTATGCGGGCCATCGGTCGACCCCGAGTTGGTGCGCTTTGCCGCAGATGTCGCCTGGCTCGAGGGCCAAGGCGTCGAGGTGGAACGATACAACCTCGCCCAACAGCCCGCGGCTTTCGCCGAGACGCCGATCGTGCAGAAGACGCTCACCGAAGACGGCAATGACTGCCTGCCGTTGCTTCTCGGTGAGGGCTCGGTGCTTTCCAAGGGGCGCTACCCGACGCGGCAAGAGATGGCCAGATATGCCGGACTGGAGATTCAGCCCAGCATCTTCACCGAGGCGGTCAAGGAACTCGTGGCGATCGGCGCAGCGATCGGAGCGAATTGCGAGCCCTGCTTCAAGTACCACTACAACCAAGCGCGCAAGCTCGGGATCTCCGACGGCGACATGTGGCTGGCTGTACAGATGGCACAGCGGGTGAAAGAAGCTCCGGCCCGCTCGATTCTGGATCTCGCCAAGAAGTACCTGAACGCGGCGCAGATCCAGCAAAGCTCCGGTTGCGACGGCGCGCAGAAGCTGGAGGCCGACGGTAAGTGCTGCGGATGAAGCAGCCCCCCGGTGCGGTCGCCTCACCCGGGCTCGTGTAATGCGGCGATGCGTAAACAACAAGACGTCGTCGTGCCTGTCGTCTCCCTCTTGCGCCAGAGTCGGTAGGAACTCCGAGTGCATCGTCCGCCCCACTGCACTTCACTCGGCGGCTGTCGAGAACTCGTAGAAACCGTCGGCTGGCAGGATTTTTCGGGCTGTGCCGCGACCGTGAGACGGTTGCCGAGGGGCCTAGAAATGACACAATGCGCGGACGGCCCGAGAGATTCAGGATGACTTCTCAGCAAGTGCACGAGTCGGCGGCGTCTCTGGTTCGCTGCATGCAACAAATCTTCGCCGAGGGGCTCACAACCGGAACAACCGGGAATGCCTCGCTGCGCACGGATGGTGGAATGCTCATCACGCCGACCGGCGTGCACCCCGCGGCGATAACCGTCGAAAACGTCGTCGCGATGGATCTCAACGGAAATCAGCAATCCGGTAGGTTCGCGGCGTCGAGCGAGTGGCCGATGCACGCCGCCATCTATCGAACGCGCTCCGACGTCAGCGCGATCGTGCACTGCCATTCACGCTACGCGACGTCGTTGGCGTGTTGCCGGCGCGGGATTCCGGCATTCCACTACATGGTGGCGGTGGCGGGCGGCGATTCGATCCGCTGCGCACCTTACGCGACCTTCGGCAGTGTCCGGCTCGGGCAACTGGTGACGGAGGCACTGCGCGACCGCAGTGCCTGTTTGTTGGCGAACCACGGACAGATCTGCGTCGGGCCGGATCTGGACAGCGCGCTGGAACTGTCCCGCAAGGTCGAGGAACTGGCCGCTCAGTACCACGCTTGCCTGGCAATCGGCGGACCAGGCGTTCTCAGCGATACCGAAATGAAGGAAATGCTGGAGAAGTTCGATGGCTACGGACAACCGAAGCCGTCGGGAAACTGAAGAATACCGTGAGAGCGCAGTTCCTCGGCTGCCGGTGGCCGTCCCCGGCTTGACCTGGACAACCGATGCGAGGACCGATATCTGAGGCAGATAGCTCCGGTCACTTGGCGCAGGATCCAAGCCTTTGATGTTTCGCGATTTCGACTCCCGCTACCCGCTGCTGGCCGCACTCGCCGAGCCCAACGCCATCGCCTCGATGGCGAGCGAGCCGCTGCGAATGCTCGCCGGCGAGATCCGCTCTTTCATCATCGAGTCGGTATCCCACACCGGAGGCCACCTCGGCGCCGGCCTCGGGGTCGTCGAACTGACACTGGCTCTGTTCGCCGAGTTTCGCTTCAACGCCCGCGACAAGCTGATCTGGGACGTCGGCCACCAGTGTTACCCGCACAAGCTGATCACCGGCCGAGCCCGCCAGTTCGGCACCATGCGCCAGCACGGCGGCCTGTCGGGATTCCCCGACCCCGGCGAGTCTCCCTACGACACGGTCAAGACCGGCCACGGAGGCACCAGCATCTCCACCGCGGTGGGCTTCGCGCTGGCGTGGCGGGGACAGCAGGCCGACGCCGAGCGCAAAGCGGTAGCCGTGATCGGCGACGGCTCGCTGCAGGAGGGCAACGCCTTCGAAGCGCTCAACCACGGCGGATCGTTCAAGGATTTGAACCTCGTCGTGGTGCTCAACGACAACAACATGAGCATCAGCCCGAGCGTCGGCGCGTTGAGCGACTACCTGTCGCGGGCGCGCAGCTCGACCTGGCTGAACGAGCGCTTGCGGACCATACAGCGCTCGATCAAACGCATCCCGAGGATCGGCGACGACATCGAGGACGTGCTGCAGCGGTGGTACCACTCGTTGCAGGGCATCATCCCGCAGCACGCGCTGGGCATCGTTTTCGAGGAGCTCGGATTTTTCTACTACGGTCCGATCGACGGGCACGACATCGACGCGCTGAGGCACGCGTTCCGCTCCACTCACTGGATGCGGCGCCCGGTCATGATCCACGTCGTCACCAAGAAGGGGCTCGGATACAAAGACGATGTTCCCGACACCACCTGCTACCACGCCACGCCGCCGAGCAAGGTCGTAAGCGCCGGCGCCGGCACCGAGTTCCCGCAGCAGGGCGGGCCGTCGTTCACCGCGGCGTTCGCCGAACAGGTCGCCGTGATGCTCGAGCGCGACCCGCGAACCGTCGTGTTGGCCGCGGCGATGCTCGAAGGAACCGGCCTGAGCAAAGTGCAGGAGCGTTTCCCCGAGCGCTGCATCGACGTCGGTATGGCCGAGCAACACGCGGTCGGGTTGGCATCCGGGATGGCTCTGGCTGGATACCGGCCGATTTGCGCCATCTACTCGACGTTCCTGCAACGCGCGTTCGACCAGCTCTTCCAGGAGGTTGCACTGCAACGCGCGCCGGTGATCTTCTGCCTCGATCGCAGCGGACTCGTCGGCAACGACGGCGCGACCCACCACGGCGTGTTCGACATTGCCTACCTGCGCTGCCTGCCCGGCTTCACGCTCATGGCGCCGCGCGACACCGGCGAATTGGTGCAGATGATGGACCTGGCGGCGACCTGCGACGGACCGGTCGCGATCCGTTACCCGCGCGGGGCGAGCGCGCGGCAGCAGGCGCAGCTGGCGGCGCACCCGTTCGCGGTGGGCGAAGCGGAGCAAGTTGCCGAAGGCACCGACGGATGTCTGCTGGCCTACGGCCCGATGACGTACGTGGCACTGGAAGTACGGCGACGGATTCAAGCGGCCACCGGCCGCGCACTGTGCGTCGTCAACGCGCGCTTCGCCAAACCGCTCGACGAGAGGCTGATTGCCGCCGAACTCGAACGCCAGCCAGTCGTCTTCACGCTCGAGGACCACGTCGTCGCGGGCGGCTTCGGCGCAGCGGTTGCGGAGTTCGCGATCGGACGGCAACTGGACGCGGGTCGGATCGAGATCTACGGCCTGCCCGATGCTTTCATCGACCACGGCGAGCGCGCCCAACAGTTCACTTCGATCGGCCTCGACGTCGATGCGATCACCGAGAAAGTGAGAGCACGGCTCGAGGCCGTGACTCCAGCGCGCCGCACGGTACGGCTGGTCAAGGGGACGTAGCCGGACAGAGGCGCGTCGCAGATCACCATCGACGGGGTGGCGTGCTCGGCACGATGCCGAGAGCAACGACCGGCTATGTAAAATCCGACCGCCAGTTGCTTATGGCGTAGTTCAGAAGGGATTCGTCGCGGGCGAGCAAGTGGAACGAGGTCGAGCATCGGCTGTTTTCATTCATCTCCTCGAACTAGTGCAGCATCGTCCCCTGGGGCCAGGGAGACGCGCCGGTCTACTACGGGACGGCAGTCAAAGCCGCGCGCATGGTCAACTGAACTGCGGGCACACCGAGGCAAGTCGTGAAAACCGCCGTCGCGTTTGAGCTCGACGGCGGTCATCGTTCTACAGTTTCATCGTCACGCACTTGAGCTGCGTGTAGTGCTGCAACGCTTCGATGCCCTTCTCGCGCCCGTAGCCGCTCTGCTTGTAACCGCCGAACGGCGTCTCGATGGTCCCGGTGACCCACTCGTTGACGTAAACCTGGCCGGCCTCGAGCTGCGCCGCCACGCGGTGGGCGCGCGACAGGTCGCGCGTCCACAGTCCGGCTGCCAGTCCGTAGTCGCTGTCGTTGGCGATCGCGATGGCTTCTTCCTCGGTCTCGAACGGGATCACGACCACCACCGGTCCGAAGATCTCCTCGCGAGCGATGCGCATGTCGTTGCGCACGTCGGTGTAGATGGTCGGCGTCACGTACCAGCCGCCGGCCAGATCCGGATTGTCGGGCAGCGCACCGCCGGCAACTACCGTCGCACCTTCCTCTTTGGCCAGCCGGTAGTAGTACTGCACTTTCTCGTACTGAGCCTCGGTCGTTACCGGCCCCATCATCCCGCCCGGCTGCACGTTGGTGATGAACTGGGCGAGCATCCCTACGAACGTGTCGTGGATCTGCTTCTGCACCAGCAGGCGCGTACCGGCCATGCACACCTGCCCGCAGTTGACCACGAACGCGCGCAGTGAACCCGGCACTGCCTGAGCGAGGTCGGCGTCCGCGAAAACGATGTTCGGCGACTTACCGCCGAGCTCTAGCGTCAGCGGCAGGATGCGGTCGGCGGCCACGCGGCCGATCTCGCGCCCGGCGCGGATCGAGCCGGTAAAAGCCACCTTGCGCACGTCGGGATGTTCGACGATGGCCGCGCCGGCCTCTGCTCCGGTACCTGTCACCACGTTGAAGACACCGCGCGGCAGCCCGCACTCGATCGCCAGCCGCGCCAGTTCGAGCGTGCTCGCCGAGGTGAACTCTGACGGCTTGCACACCACGGTGTTGCCAGCCGCCAGAGCCGGTGCGACGCCGCGCGCCGCCTGATTTATCGGCGAGTTCCACGGCGTGATGACACCGATCACGCCGAACGGCTCGCGCCTCGTGTAAGAGTGGTAGTCGGGGCCGAGGTCGATGGTCTCACCGTGAATGGCGTGGACCAGGCCACCGTAGAATTCGAAGTAGGCCGCCGCCGCTTCGATCTCGAAGGGCGCCTGGAAGGCCGGCTTGCCGGCTTCGGCAATCTCGAGTTCGGCGAGCATCGACGCGTTTTCGCGAACGGCCTTGGCGATTGCCAGCAGCACGCGCCCGCGTTCGACCGGCTTGAGTACCCGCCAGCCGGGCAGCGCCGTCTTGGCAGCAGCTATCGCAGCGTGAGCATCGGCGGCGTCGCCCGCCGCAATCTCGGCGATCTTCTTCCCGGTCGTCGGCGCGACGTCGTCGAGATAGCGTCCCGCTTTCGGCGCAACGTAGACTCCGTCGATGAAGTGATCCCAGCGCTCTTGCATATGTCGTCCTCCGCTGTCGTACAGTCGTGCTCAGGCACGCCCGGTCAGCCGCGCCCGTTCCAGCACGGCCTCGAAAATGCGCGCGCTGGCAGCATCGACCATCATCCCGGCAAGCCCCTTCGCGCCCTCGCCTCCGCTCTCGGCAGTCTCGTACGCTTCGACTAGCGCACGGGCCATCGCGACCTCGCCGGCAGTAGGGGCGAAGACATCGTGGGCGATTTCGATCTGGCTCGGATGGATCGCCCACTTGCCGACGCAGCCCAGCGTGCTCGCGTGGTTCGCCTCGCGCCGGTAGCCGTCGGAGTCGTGAAAGTTCGCGTAGGGGCCGTCGATGGCGTCCAGACCGTTGGCGCGCGCCGCACAGATCATCTTGCAGCGCGCGTAGTGCCAGATGTCACCGGGGTAGGCGCCTGCCTGCTCGCCGATGTTGCTTACTCGCACGCCGAGACTGGCCGACAGGTCGCCGACGCCGAGGATCAGCGCTTCGAGCCGCTTCGAGCAGGCGGCGATCTGTTCGACGCATGCCAGCGCCTCGGCCTCTTCGATCAGCACCTCGAGGCCGATGCGATTGGTCAGCCCAAGCCGCGCTTCGAGTTGGGTCAGCAACGTCTCGAAGAACCACACGTCGCGCGGTCCCTTGACCTTCGGCAGAATGATCACGTCGATGCGCGCGCCAGCGCCCTCGACCACCGCGATCAGATCCTGGTGGGCCCACTCGGTGTGCGCGCCGTTGACGCGCACCGCCCTCAGGCTACTTCCCCAGTCTAGTTGGTTCAGGCCGCGCACGATGTTGGCCCGCGCGGCCGCTTTGCGCGCCGGCGCTACCGCGTCTTCGAGATCGAGAAAGACCAGGTCGGCGCCGCTGGCGGCGGCCTTGGCGATCATCTTCTCGTTCGAGCCGGGCACCGAGAGTTCGCAGCGCCTCAGTTTCATCGTCACGGCTCGTCCGTCTTCACGTCCGATGGCCGCACGATTCCCAGTTCTGCCAGCACTTCGTCGGTGTGCTCGCCGAGGCGCGGCGGACGGCGGTTGATACCGGCCGGCGTGCCGGTGAACTTGATCGGCAGCTCGGCCAGCGCCACGCGTCCGTTGTCACCGGGAAGCTCGACCTCGGGCAGCAGCGCGCGCGCCGCGGTGTGCGGGTCCGCGAACAGGTCGTCGGCTTTGTTCACCGGCCCCACCGGCACCGTGCCGCCCAGCGCCGCGACGACCTCGCGCTTGGTACGCGCACGCGTCCACGAAGTCACCACTTCGGTGACGAAGTCGCGATTGGCCACGCGCGCGTGGTTGTGCGAACAGCGTTGGTCGCGAACGAGTTCGCAGCGGCCCATCGCGTCGCAAAGCGCCGCCCAGTGGTTGTCGGTTGGAGCCGCGATCGCCACCGCTCCGTCACTGGTCTCGTAGACGTCGAACGGGCAAAGAGACGGGTGTCCGGAGCCGCGCGGCCCGAGCACCGTGCCGTTGTACGCGTAGTTGTAGACGACGGTTTCGCAAAGACTCACCACCGAGTCGTACATCGCCACGTCGACGAACTGGCCACGGCCGGTCAGCCGCGCAGAGTGCACCGCCGAAACCAGGCCGAGCGCCAGCAGCGACCCAGGGAACAGATCACCGACGCTGGTGCCGTTCGGGTAACCGCGCGTGCCCTTGGGACCGGTAACACCGACCACACCGCCCATGCACTGGGCCACGATGTCGAAGGCCGGCCAGTCGGCATAAGGACTGGTGCCTGTGCGCGGATCGCCGAAACCGCGAATCACAGCGTAGACCAGCCGCGGGTTGCGCGCGGCCAGCACCTCGTAGCCGAGCCCCAGTCTGTCCATGACACCGACGCGGGTGTTCTCGACCACCGCATCGACGCGGTCGACCATCTGCAGGAAGACGTCGCGGCCTGCGTCGGTCTTGAGATCGAGCATCACGCTGCGCTTGCTGCGGTTGATGCTGGCGAAGTAGCCGCCGTAGTCGCAATCGGTGTCGGCGTCGCCGAGAGGGTACGAGTAGTTCTCGGGCCACGGCGGCATCATCCGCGTCATGTCGCCGCGCGGCGGCTCGATCTTGATCACGTCGGCGCCAAGATCGCCGAGCAGTCCGGTACCGAACGGACCAGCCAGAGCTTGCGTCAGGTCGAGAATGCGAAGATCCGACAACGGCCCGCGGCGCTCGCCGCCGGCGGGGCCCGATCCCCTCGGACGCGACGCGGCGCTCACCGCGTCCCCCAGTGGCTGCGCCGTTTCACCAGCACCTCGCGCTCGCCCTCGAAAACCACCGTGTCGTCCTGTTTGAGGCCCCAGTGCTTGAATCGCACTACGCCGGCATCTTCACGGTCGGCCTCGCGCGTCTCCAGCACTTCGGTGTAAGCGCTCAGCGTGTCACCGTGAAAGACCGGCGCGCGGAACACCAAGCCGTCGAGGCCGAGCTCGGCCAGCGCGTTCTCGGCGGTGTCCTGGGTGGCCAGCCCGATCACCATCGAGCCGGTGATCAGTCCGAAGACCAGCCGGTGCCCGAACGGAGTGGCGGCCATTCTCTGTTCGTTGAAGTGAGCATCGGCGGTGTTCATCACCAGCTTGGTCATGAGTTGGTTCTCCACCTCACCGACGGTGGCGCCGCGAGCGTGGCGCATCCGTTGCCCCGCGACGAAGTCCTCGAAGTAGTTGTCATTGCCGGTCAATGCGGCGACTTGCTCAGGCATTGCGGGGATCCCTCCTTGCGCGCATCCACCACCCTCAGCCTGCCGGTCTCTTGGCGACGAGGTTGGTGCGCTGGTAGACGACGACGATTTCACCGCGCTGGTTGCGGCCCTCGGTGCGCCAGCAGACGACGCCGAAACCCGGCCTTTTCTCCGAATCGCGCCGCGTTACGACTTCGCTGCGCGCCGTCAACGTGTCGCCGGGATAGACCGGAAGCAGAAACCTCACCGGGCCGATGCCGAGGAAAGGCCCGCCGGCCTCCGAAAGGTCTTCCACCGAGAGCCCTACGACGGTGCACAGGACCAACAGCGGATCCACGACGATACCCGGATGGCCGCAGGCGCGGGCGTATTCGTCGTTGAAGTAGAGAGGTATGAATCGTAGTGCGCCGGCGGCGAACAAGGTGGCGTCGGCGCGGCCCAGCGTGCGACCCCAGTGGTGGTCGAAGCGCTGCCCATCGGAGAAGTCCTCGTAGGCGCGGCCCTTGGCTCTCAGCGCGAAGGTCGAGAAATCGGGATCGGGCAAGGTGCGGGCCTCCAACTACCTGACGCAACCCGGCGCACGCTAGCACTTCCTTGTTGTCTGTCCAACAAAGAAAAACCGCAGTTGCAGCACAGCGGCGGATGGAACCGGACCATCGCGACCCCGTCCCGCCGCGCACCGCGGCCGACGGCGGCCACGGTGCGTCGTCGGACGCCTCAGTTGAAGTGGTAGAAGAAGCTGCCGGTGAGCGGAACCACGTCGAAATCGTAGGATCCGGAGTTGTGCGTGACCGGAAGCAGGTAGCCGGCCTCCAACGAGACCCCCAGCCTCTGCGTGCAGTAGAACGCCAACCCGAGCCCGAAACGCAAGGCGAAACTGTTCGAGTGGTAGCTGAAGGGAACCGTGTCGGCCTGGGAGTGAGACCACCCCGCGCCCAGCAGTGCGTACGGCTGGAAGCGTCCCGTGATCGGGTAGAACTTCCCGTTCAAGGTCAGCGCGTATGCTTCGAGATCGAAGCCATCCGACTTAGTTGCGTTGAAGTTGGTGAGGTGTTGCCACTCACCTTCGACCGCGAACATGTCGATGATGCGATATCCGCCGCGCAGGTCGTAACCGCCGCTGCCGTCGTAGCCGTTGACGCCCTCCGCGAAGCCGTAGACGCCGCCGATACTCGCGTAGGCCCCCTTGCCCCCATATGGCGTCTCCTCGGCGCGAGCCGAAGCGGCGGCGCTTACAAATCCCGCGATGATGACTGCAACGACTAAACCCTTGATGGACATGACCGCGAACCCTCCGCGTAGTGGTAATTCAGACCCCCGTGGCCGGCCGACGCCGCCACGCGCCGCACCTTTGGCACTTCGCGCGCGGGTGAGTCAAACGGATTCGCCCTAGCGGCGCCACTGTCCGTTCGAGTTCGGCAGTGACCGGCCCCGGGGGCTGGCACCCCCGATCCGCGAAAGACGCGGGGCTCGGCCCAGACCTGGCCCTTGGCAGCAAGACGTTCCGCCCTCTGATACACTGGTAACTTTGAGACCGCTGACGGATAGGCGGGAAACGGCAACGCAGTCGATCCACACCCCGGGGCGGCACCAAGACCGCTGCCCTGCCCCGGTGCAACGCAGCCCTAGGGCGGCGCGGCGGTCTCCTGCTGCGGAAGCGCCGCAACCAAAACCGGCGAGAGTCTCACGGCGGTGGTCGCAGCGGCGCTGTTTCGTTCGGATCGCACGGCGCACGCGCCGCCGTGCATCCTCGCGCGACACCGCGTTTGTAATTCGGCGGGTGCTCACTTAACAGTCTGAAAAATCGTCCATCAGCCTGTTCAAAACGGCCCAGACACGAGACACGCGCGAAAGACCGCGAGCGGAGGCGTACTCGAGTACGCCGTAGCGAGTGGTTTCGCGCGCAAAGCAGCAGATGGGCTATTTTCAACAGGCCGCTGAGCCATCAGCCTCATGCCGCCGACACTATCCGAGTACGATTCGAAGCTGTTGCTGCGCGAGTACGGCATTGCCACCGTCGCCGAGGCGCTGGCTGACGATCCCGACGCCGCAGCGGCACAGGCGACGCGAATCGGATTTCCGGCCGTGGTGAAACTGTGCGGCGCCATGATCGCGCACAAGACCGAGCGCGACCTGGTCCGCCTCGGCCTCGCTGACGCCGCCGCGGTGCGCAGGGCAGCGCAGGATCTGCTCGCACGCAAGCGTCCCGAAGACGGTGACGCTCAACTGCTCGTGCAGGCGATGGTGCGCGGGCGGCGCGAGATCATCGTCGGGCTGGTGCGCGACGCGCAGTTCGGCCCCTGCGTCATGCTCGGCATGGGCGGAATTCTGGCCGAAGCGATGCGCGACGTGGTATTCCGCATGGCGCCGCTGACGCGACAAGACGCGCACGCGATGCTAACGGACCTCAAAGCCGCGCACATGCTCGACGCGTTTCGCGGCGACCCGGCGGTCGACCGCGAAGCGCTGGCGACCATCCTGGTCGCGGTCGGACGCATCGGCGTCGAGCGCGAAGCGGTGATCTCGCTCGACATCAATCCACTCGTCGTCACGGGCACCGAGCCGATCGCCGTCGATGCACTCGTGGAGATCGCCGGCGCGTGAGTGGCCTCGTCGAACGTTTCCGCCCGCTGTTCTACCCGCGCGGCATCGTGATTACCGGAGTGTCGTCGCATCCGGGAAAGTTCGGGTTCGCGGCGCTGCACAACCTGCTGTGCCACGGCTACGCAGGCGAGATCTTCCCGGTAAATCGTGACGGCACCACGGTCCTGGACCGGCCCACCTATCGCGACGTCGCACAGATCCCGCCCGGACGCGCGGACCTGGCGTTCCTGTGCACGCCGGCGGTTGCCAACGTCGAGACGCTGCGGGCGTGCGCGCGCATCGGCGTGCGCGCCGCATTCGTCGTCTCGGGTGGCTACTCGGAGGCCGGCCAGGACGGCGCGGCAGCCGAGCGCGAGTTGGTCGAAGTGGCGCGAAGTCTCGACATGCTGTTGGCAGGGCCCAACGGCCAGGGACTGGTCTCTACCGGCATCGACATGTGCGCCGAAATCGTCCCGCCCTACCCGCCTGCGGGCCGCATCTCTGCGGTCAGCCAGAGCGGCAATATCCTGTCGTCGTTCATGAACTACGGACAACTTACCGGGGTCGGCTTCAGCAAGGGAATCTCGGCCGGCAACGGTGCGGCACTCAGTCTGGGCGACTACGTCGAGTATTTTGCCGAAGATCCCGACACCGCCGTGGCGCTGGCGTATCTGGAGGGCTTGCGCGACGGACGCGACTTCGTGAAACGCGCGATGATCTGCACCGAACGCAAACCGCTGGTGCTGCTCAAAGGCGGAGTCTCCGAACGAGGCCAGCGCGCGGCATCGAGCCACACCGGATCGCTGGCATCGAACGACCGCATCTTCGCCGGCATCTGCCGCCAAGCCGGCATCACGCGCACCGAGACCGTCGAAGAGGCGTACGAAGCGGCGGCCACCTTCGCGACCCAGCCGCTGCCGCGCGGCAAGCGCGTGGTGATCCTGACGGCGGCCGGCGGCTGGGGCGTACTGTGCGCCGACGCCTGCGTGCACGCCGGACTCGATCTGATCGCGCTGCCCGAAGACTTGCGTACGCGCATCGACGCGGTGCTGCCGGCGCGTTGGAGCCGCAACAATCCGATCGACATGGCCGGCGGCGAAACCCGCGAAACGATTCCGGAACTGCTCGACTGCATCGCCGGGCACGACGCGGTCGATGCGGTCATCTATCTGGGCCTCGGCATCCAGGCCGCGCAAGCCAACGTGCTGAAGTCGAGCCCGTTCTATCCACATCACAGCCTCGATCGCATCGCCGAATTCCACGAGCGGCAGGATCGCCGCTACGCCGAGGCGGCTACCGCCGCCAGCGCCAAACACGACAAGCCGGTGCTGTGTGCCACCGAGCTGGTCTACACCGATCGTGCCTACGGCAATTCGGCGCCGCTGGGCGTGGCCGAGTCTGGACGTCTGTGCTACCCGTCCGCGCACCGCGCCGTGAGTGCGCTCGCACATATGTGTGCGTACGCGGCGTATCGCCGCGCGCGCGAAGACGAATGAGAGACCGGGTTCAGACTGCTTCGCGCAGCCGGTAGATGGCGCGATGCTGCGCGGTCATTAGCGCGCGGTCATCGACGAAAGCGGCGACGTCGAGATCGACGAACTCGTGGCCGCCGCGCGCGAACAAGTCGGTAATTCGCGCCTCCACGACGACCTCACTGCCGAGCGGAACTTCGGCAAAATTGCGCGCGTCGCTCTGTGCGTGGATCCACGCGTCCAGGTGCACGTTGCGCGCGAGCACCCAGTTGGCCAAGCCCAGCACGAAAGCCGGATTCGCCAGGCCTGCACGATCGGGCCGCACCAGATCCGACATGTCGGCAAGAGAGCTGCTGGTGCGGCCCATCTCGCCGTCGCCGCGCCACACCACGGTGAGCGAGCCCATGCCGGCGCTACGAAGCTGCTCCATCGCCGCACGCGTCGCGGGCAAGCGGTCCTCGAGCGCCGGCACCGGCGGATCGCCGCGACGTGTGGGCACCGGCGGCAACGCATCGGGCAGCCACACGCGACCATCGGCGCAGACCACTCCGTCGGCATCGAACACACGGCCGCCGTACGCGCGCTCACCTTCGGGCGCAACCTCTACTTCGAAGCGCGCACCGTCGTAGAGCGGCTTGCGCAGCACCACGTTCGCGGCACCGCTCGCGAGCCACTCCAGGCCCCACGCCGCGATCGCCGGCTGCACCTGATACGCGTACACGGTCACACCCGGAACCAGCCCACCGCGAAAACCGAAACGACGTGCGACGTCGTCGGCGTGAATGCGGTTCTCTGACTCGGTGGCACCGTTGTAGGCAACGCCTGACCACGAACGAACGCTCACCGGCCTCCTCGCTTCAATGTGCACCTGTTCGCGCACCTGTTCCCGCCGCACCGATTCCCGCCGCACCTATTCCCGCGGTGGCGATTTCCGCCGTCCTGATTCACGGCTTCCAACGACGGGTCACGATTCGACGCCGAGTATTTCGCGCATGTTGTCGAACATCGTCTGCGCCTGCGACCAGCCCAGCCCGCCGGTGACACCGCCATCGACCACCAGCGCGTGACCGTTGACGAAAGTCGATGAGTCGCCGGCGAGCCAAAGAGCCGCCGCAGCGATGTCTTCGGGCTGTCCGGCTCGCCTGATCGGCTGCATCTGGGCGAAGATCTCGTGGAGAACCGGCAGTCTCTCTTCCGCTTGTATCGGCAGCAGCCCGAGCGAACGCCCGAATATCGGCGTGACGATCCCGCCGGGACAGATCGCGTTGACCCGCACACCGCTTTCGCCGAGTTCCATCGCCACTGAGCGCGTCAGGTGGATGACCGCCGCCTTGAGTGCGCTGTAGACGTGCGGACCGAACCCGGTGCGCATTCCGGCCACGCTGGCGGTGTTGATGATGTTGCCGGCCCCCTGCCGCTTCATGATCGGCGCGGCGTGTTTCATTCCGAGCACCACCGCGCGAAACAGCAGCGAGATGGTCGCGTCGAGTTTGACGGTGTCGGTCTCGCCGATCGCGGAATCGACACCGCCGACGCCGGCATTGTTGAACAGGCAGTCGAGCCTGCCGAACCGCTTTACTGCGGTCGCGATCGCCGTCTCGATGTCGCTCTCGTTCGTGACGTCGGTGTGGACGAAAGCCACTGCTGCGCCGAGTTCGGCGGCCATCTTCGCACCGTTTTCGTCGAGGATGTCGGCGATGACGACCTTCGACCCTTCTTTCACGAACAACCGCGTGGTCGCAGCCCCGATGCCACTGGCCCCACCCGTGATGACCGTTACCTTTCCGTCCAAAAGTCCCATCTTGCGCTCTTCCTCCTGAATTCTGTGCCGCACTGCGGCTGGCGGCGCGAGACCATAGCGGCACTGCACCGGGCAAGCCAGCGCACGTTGCCTCGCGTAGCGATTCGCGCCGGCGACGGCAGCGTGCCGGAACGGCCAGCGCCACCGCGGACACCCCCCGGGCGTGGGGTATGCGACGCGACGAACCCCGGAAATCACGCTTCGGCGTCGGATCGGTTCGGAACCGAATGCCACCAGCGTGGCATGACGTATTCGGCTCCCCCGGAAATCACGCTTCGGCGTCGGGTCGGTTTGGAAAGTCGACGCGCATGAAATTGTCGCGCCACGCTTGGTCCTCGCTCCACACGAAAGGCGTCTGCACCGTCGTACGCGGCGCTCGCGCACTCTCGAGCAGGTCGAGCCCCATCGCCACGATCCGCTTCTGCATCGCGGCGTCGTAGGGCTTCCCGCTCGGATTGCCGAGCGGGAAATCGGTGAAGACGAGACGTGGCACACCGCACTCCTCCACGATGTCGCGCGCCGAACCGAGCACCACCGTCGCTATTCCATTGGCCTCGAGGTGACGTGCAACCAGACTCACGGTCTGGTGACACACCGGTCAAAGCGGCACCAGGATCGCAGCGTCGGTGCCGTCCTCGACGCAGCGGCGCAGCACCTCGGGGGCGTCACGGTCGGTGGTGCTGCGCCGGCTGTATTCGGTCGGAACGCAGTGCAGCCGCGCGGCCACACGGCCGATCCGTGCCTCGCCCGCGAACTCCTGCAGGCGGTGGACCGGAAAGTACGAATCCAGATCGTCGGTGTGGGTCGCCTGCCGATCCCAGTACAGACCGTGCGTCGAGAGTTGCGCGGGCGGGTCGTGGGCCGGGATCGAGCAGACAGTGCGTGGTGCGGCTACGCCTTGGTTCTCGTTCGACGGCAGCATCGCCGTCGTGATCAGCGTCACCGCGGCCTCGCAAAGGGGCTTGCGCAGCGCCGTGAACGGGACCTCGTCGAAACGCGCCCAGCGGTACGCCGTGCGGTAGCCCAGCGCCCGGTAGTACTCGCGACTCTTGTCGATGTAGCTGACGAAACGCCGATGCGTCGTTTCGTTCCTGCGGGTGTTGATCATCGTCGTCCTCGTGTCACGCGGCCGCCGTGTCATACGGTCCCCGCCCGGCACTCCTTGCGGTCTCCACGAGGGTCGTCCTCGAAAAACGGGACCGTGTCAATGCTGTGCGGTCGCAGATACGCCGGCCCGCAGATCTCCATGTTGCTTCGTGGTCAGCAGTGGCACGGTTGTGCAACGGCGCACGCTTCATACACGCTGCGGGACCCGAGCACGCAGCGAGCGAAGCGATCGCTTGCACGTTGTGCAACGGCGCACGCTTCATACACGCTGCGGGTGCTCAGGTGTCGTGAAGGAATCACCGGCCCCAGCCGGGCGACGGAAGGGGGATTCTTTCACACATCATAGATCAGTCCGGCGGCAGCGGCATCACGCTCGCCAGCGATGCGGCCAACACTTGCGGGTCGGTGGTCGCGGGCCGGCAAACGTGCTCTTCGCACACGAAGGCCGTTGCTCGGCCGTCGCTCGCAGTCTTGCCGGCCAGTGCGGGAATGCTGCGCGCCAGCTCGACCAGCGCCTCTCCGGTAGGCGAGACTACCAGCGTCCGATTGGGTGTGTAGGAGCGCACGACGGTCGTCAGCAACGGCTCAGGATCGGCGCCCGGCGGCACCAGCACCAACACCTGCTTGAACGTGTCGATGTAGGCCTCCAGGCCCGCGGCAAGTGCCGGCGCCGACATCACGCTGTTGGCGAACACGTGCGCCAGCGCCTCGAGGGTATGCGCCGCTGCATCGCGATAGCGGACTTGGTCGGTCAGTGCGTGCAGCCGCAGCAGCAGCGCGACGGCGGCGGCGTTGCCGCTCGGACGCGCGCCGTCGAAGTCCGGCACGGAGCGAAACAACGGATTGTCGTCGGCCGACGAAGTGAAGAAGAAGCCGCCGGTCCCGCGATGCTCGAAGCGCGCCAGCATGTCGTCGGCAAGTGCGGTCGCGGCCGCGAGCCAGCGCGGCTGCGCATCGACTTCGAAGAGGTCGAGCAGGCCGATGGCCATCGACGTCGAGTCTTCGAGGTAACCGTCGGAGCACGCAGCGCCATTGCCGTCCAGGCAGTGTATCGGACGTCCCTGCGGGATCATACGCGCGAGCAGGAACTCGCCGCTGGCAACCGCAGCGGCGCGATACGAGCCGTCGTCGAACGCGGCGGCTGCGCGTGCCAGTGCCGACAGCGCCAATCCGTTGGCATCAGCCAGCATCTTGTCGTCGCGAGCCGGCGCAACATGGGCGGCGCGTCGGCGCTGAAGTTCTTCCCTGGCCGGCTGCGACTCGAGCGCGAGTGCCCGCTCAGAAGAGTCGAGTCGGTAGAAGCATCCCTGGCAAGGCGCATCGTCAGGGCCGGGGCTCTCGCAGTCGAGTGCAGCATCGAAGGCTCCCGGCAGAGTTGGATCGGCGAGATCGCGCAGTATGAAGTCGAGCGTGGTGCGCGCAGTGGTACGAAAGTCTTCGCGCCCGGTCACGCGCCAAGCGTCCAGGTAGAGTCCTACCATCAGCGCGTTGTCGGACAGCGTCTTTTCATAGGAAGGGTTGTCCCAGTCCGGGCCGTGCGCGTAACGATGGAAGCCGCCCGCTACAGGGTCGTGGAGAGTGCTTTCGCGCACCGCTTCGAGTGTCGTCTCGGCCATCTCCAGCGCCGATGCTTGCGCGCTTCGCCGATGATAGCGCAGCAGGAAATCGATCAGCGGCGAGCGCACGAAACGCGGCGAGCCTCCGAAGCCGCCGTCTTCGCGATCGAAGATCCCGGCCGCTTCGAACAACAACGAGGCGAACACCGAGGCCGCCGGCGGCAGTTCACCCGCGGAGCGCGGAGCAAAGAGGTTACGCGCGCGCTCGACCAGTTCGACGGCCTTACCATCGATCGCGTCGGCACCGAGTTCCATTTCGCGCAGGACCTTATCGACCACGTCGCGCAAGCACGGCGTCGAGGCCGCCGCCGCGCCGTACGAGTAGCCCTGGAACGGAAGTCCCGCCTTGGTCAGGAACAGCACTGCCGGCCAACCGCCAGCGCCGCTGCGCAGCTTGACCACCAACATATAGACCGCGTCGAGGTCCGGCCTCTGGTCGCGATCGACCAACACCGGCACGAAGCTGCGGTTGACGAGTTCGGCGAAGGCTGGGTCGTCGAAATACTCCCTCTCCATCACATGGCTGCCGGGGCACGACGCGAAGCCGATCACCAGCAACATCGGCCGGCCGAGGCGCGCAGCATCGGCGCGCGCCTCGGCACCCCAAGGCCGCCAATCCACCGGCGCGTGGGCGTTGCGACGCAGGAATGAACTGTTCTCCGCGACTAGGCGGTTGCTGTAGGCAGGAACGCGGTCGCCGGGTGCGCGCTCAGCTTCGACGTCGAGCGCCACTTGCAGCCGCGTGCGTGTCGCCGAATCGAACGGCTCCGCACCCGGAAGCGCCACAGGCAGCACCCAGTGACTGGCCGGCGATGAGGTCGCGGTCGAAGCCGACGGTGCCGACCGCTCGCACCCACAAGCCAGCCCCACCAAACAAAGCCCCGCAACCCACGGCCTGACTATCAACAACCGTCTGCTCAACACGGCAGTCTGTTCAGAAGGGGCCAGATGCAAGGCGGACGTGGTGTTAGCGAACGCAGGCGCGAGTCCCGAGCTGGTGAGGGACTCGGTCGATGGTACCCCGGAGTGAGCGAGCCGCGTCCACGAGCCACGAGCCGGCGAGGGGCGAGACTCAGCAGACAGGCGTGATCCTCGCGCGTCGCCAGCTCCGCGCTCGTGGTCCCTTCTGGACAGACTGCCACCCTCAGGAGGTGGTGCCGGCCAGATAATCGTGCAAAAAACGCGCTTCGGTTGCCTTCTGGTGGTACTGAGCCTTGACCACGTCGCCGATCGAGATCATCGAGACCAGCTTGCGCCCTTCGAGTACGGGGAAGTGGCGGACGCGCTTCTCGGTCATGACCTGCATCACGTACTCCAGATCGTCGTCGAGCATCCCAATCACCAGATCGACCGTCATCGCGTCTCCCACCAGTGTGGCCATTGAGACCTGGCAGTCCCTGCGCGAGCACAACCGCAGCACGTCGCGTTCGGTGATGATCCCGATCAGCGCGCCGTCGCTATCGACGACCGGCAGAGCTCCGATGTTGTACTTGCACAGTTGCTGGATCGCCTGGTGGACGGTCTTCTCCGCAGTAATGGTCTGAAGCGCTATCGGCTGGTTCTTGTGAATGTCTCGGATCTTCATCGGGGAATGCCTCCTCGTCTTCAGTCGCGCCGCCGTGATACCCGCTGGCACAGCCGGCCGGTACAGTGGAATGGAGTAAGACACCGCAGTGCGGCGCCGTCAATCCGGCCTCGCGCACGGGAGAAGGCAGGCCAACGCCCGTAGATGTCGACCGCCGCCCCTGTGCGGTCGTGAAACCTCAGCGGCCCGCCCGCAAGCCGGGGCTCGGCCGACCCTGCGGTTCGCAGTCTGCCGAAAGACCGTCCATCAGCCTGTTCAAAATGGTCCAGATGCAAGGCGCGCGGAAAGCCTCGAGCGGAGGCGTACTCCCGTACGCCGTAGCAAGTTTCCATGGGCAAGCGCACCCGTATGGACGAAACTGTAGGCGGCCTGACCGCCATCAGCAGTCCGCTCCGGCGGACCTAGTTTCTCGAGAGCGGTTCCGCGCGCAACGAACCCCGAGATGACGAGGGGCGAGACACAACAGACAGGCGTGATCCTCGCGCGTCGCCAGCTCCGCGCTATTAGGGCATTTTCAACAGGCTGCGGGGCGCGCGGTTGCCTGCATGGGATGATCTTGCGAAGGTTGCGGCTGGGCCAGGCGGCCGTGGTCTGTTCAGGTGATAGCGAGCGAGTCCGACATGACAAATCCTTCAACTACGATGAACCAGGCACCGGCCCGCGCCTGCGGCCCCGAGAAGCCCCCGGCACCCGAGGCGGAACACCGCGGCTACGGAGGTCTGCGCGTGGTTTCCTTCGAAAGCCGCATGGCCGCGGAATCGGTAAAGCTGATTCGCAGCGCCGGCGGAGTAGCGCTGTCGGCGCCGTCGATGCAGGAGATCCCGCTGGGGCCTGCGCGCGACACCGGTGGGCCCAGCAACGCCGAGGTCTTCGCTTTCGCCGAAGAACTGATGGCGGGCCGCATCGACGTCGCGATTTTCCTTACCGGTGTCGGTACCCGCTACCTGTTCGAAACCCTCGGCCCGCGCCACAGCCAGGCCGAGTTGGCAGCCGCGCTGGGTACGACCACGGTGGTAGCGCGAGGCTCCAAGCCGTTGCGAGTGCTGCGCGAACTCGATGTACCGGTCTCGATCGTCGCGCCCGAGCCGAACACCTGGAAGGAAGTGGTGGCGGCCCTCGACGCCGCCGCGCCGCAGCTCAACCTTTCGGGAGCGCACGTGGCAGTGCAGGAGTACGGCGTATCCAACGCCGAACTGCTCGACGAACTGCGCGGGCGCGGCGCCAAGGTGCGGCCGGTTCCGGTCTACCGCTGGGAACTGCCCGCCGACCTCGCACCGTTCCACGACGCGATCAGGCAAGTGATCGCGCGCACGGTGGACGTGCTGCTGTTCACGAGTTCGAACCAGGTGTTCCATCTGCTCGAGGTGGTAAGAGACCTGGGCTGCGAGGAGGCGTTTCGTAAGGCCTGCCGTGAAGTGGTGATCGGTTCGGTCGGGCCTCTGTGTACGCAGACGCTGGCCGCCGAAGGCTTCGTGGTCGACTTCGAACCCGCACATTCCAAGCTCGGCGCGCTGATCAAGGAAGGTTCCGAACGTGCACCGGAGTTGGTCATCGCGCGCCGCCAGGCACTGCGCCGATCGACGGCAGTGGAAGTAGCGGAGCGATTGCCGCGCGCCGGTGACAAGCCGGCTGTCGCGGCGACCGACAGCGCCTTCATGAAAGCCTGCCGGCGCGAACCGGTGCCTCACACACCGGTGTGGCTGATGCGCCAGGCCGGCCGTTACATGCAGGAGTACCGTGAACTGCGCGCCCGCGTCTCCTTCATCGAACTGTGCAAGACGCCGGATCTGGCCGCGCAGGCCGCGGTCGACGCTCAGCGCCGCCTCGGCGTCGATGCAGCCATCTTGTTCTCGGACATTCTCCTGTTGCTCGAACCGGTCGGCCTCGGCCTCGAATACGTGCACGGCGAAGGGCCGAGCCTGACGCGTCTGGTGCGCGTCCCGGCCGACATCGACCGCCTGCGCGAGGTCGATCCGCACGCCTCCCTCGCCTACGTCTTCGAAGCGGTGCGCCGCACGCGCGCCGAACTCGACGCGCAAGTGCCGCTGATCGGTTTCAGCGGTGCGCCGTTCACGCTCGCCTCGTACATGATCGAAGGCGGCGGCTCGAAGAACTACATCGACACCAAGCGCTTCATGTACGCCGACAAGGGCGCCTGGGACGCGATGATGGCCCTGCTGTCGCGCGCGGTGGTCGCGTACCTCAAAGGGCAGATCGACGCCGGCGCCGTGGCCGTACAGCTTTTCGACAGCTGGGTGGGCTGCCTGGCGCCGAACGATTATCGCACCTACGTGCTGCCGCACATGCGTGCCATCATTGCAGCGCTGCCGGCCGGCGTGCCGGTCATCCACTTCGGCACCGAGACCGCCACGCTCCTCGAGCTTCAGGTCAGTGCCGGCGCGGGCGTGATCGGCATCGACCACCGCGTCGAGATCGCCAGCGCCTTCGATCGCTTCCCGGGCGTGGCCGTGCAGGGCAACCTCGATCCGGTGCTGTTGTTCGCCGAACGTGAGATGCTGCGCAAGCAGACCGCGAGGGCGCTCGCCGAAGTTGGCGGCCGGCCCGGACACATCTTCAATCTCGGTCACGGTATCCTGCCCGGCACGCCGGTCGACAACGTGATCGCGTTGGTCGACCTGGTTCACGAACTGAGCGCGCGCTGAAAGTCAGGGAACTGAGCTGATGCGCCGTCGCGCCGTCGTGATAGGAGCCGGAATCGCCGGACTCGCCGCAGCCTATCGTATCGATCGCCTGGCCAAGCAGCGCGGACTCGACCTCGAACTCGTCGTGCTCGAGAGCGGTGCCCACGTCGGCGGAGTGATCGAGAGCGTCAAGCGCGGTGATTGCCTGCTCGAACTAGGCCCCGATTCGATCATCACCGAGAAGCCGTGGGCGCGCGCGCTGTGCGAGGAAATAGGCCTCGGGCAGCGCATCATCGGAACCTCGCCCGACTGCCGCCAGAGCTTCGTTGCGCTCGGCAACAAGCTGCACGCGATTCCCGAAGGCTTCTACATGATGGCGCCATCGCGAATGACGCCGTTCGTCATGACGGGCCTGTTCTCGCTGGCCGGCAAAGCCCGGATGGGACTCGATCTGTTGCTGCCCAGGCGCACCGACGGTGCCGACGAGAGCCTCGGCGACTTCGTGCGGCGCCGTCTCGGCCGCGAAGCGCTCGAACGTGCGGCCCAACCGATGGTCGGCGGCGTCTACACGGCCGACCCCGACAAGCTGAGCCTGCGCGCAACGATGCCGCGCTTCCTCGAAATGGAGCGCAAACACCGCAGCCTGATCGTGGCGATGGCAGCTGCGCGGCGCCGCGCAGCTGCCATCGGCGGCGCCGCCGAAGGCAGCGCGGCGGGCCCGCGCTACTCGCTGTTCATATCGCTCGACCAGGGGCTTTCGGTATTGCCCGAGCGCCTGTGCGAATTGCTTCCGGCCGGCGCGCTACGAACGCGCACGATGGTCGAACGCATCGAGCGCAACGACGCCGCCGGTGGTTCGCGGTGGATCGTGCAAACCCTGACCGAACGCATCGACACCGACGCGGTGTGCCTGGCCGCGCCCGCCCACGCCGGCGCGCGCATCGTCGAAAGCGTGGCGCCCGAACTTGCGCGCTCACTCAACGGCATCGAGTACGCCTCGTCCGCGACCGTCAATCTGGTGTATCGCCGCGACGACATCGCCCACGCGCTCGACGGTTTCGGCTTCGTGGTACCGGCCGTCGAGCGGCGCACGCTGCTAGCCTGCACGTTCAGCAGCGTCAAGTACGCCGGTCGCGCGCCGGCCGGCAAGGTCGTGGTCCGCGCCTTCGTCGGCGGCGCGCTGTTCCCAGAGGCTTACGAGATGTCGGACGAACGCATGACCACCGGCATCCGCAAAGACCTCGCCGACCTGCTCGGCGTACACGCCGCTCCAACCGAGGTCGTGATCACGCGCTGGCCGCGCTCGATGCCGCAGTACAACGTCGGACATCTGGAACGCGTCGCCCACATAGACGACGAAGCCACGCGGTTGCCGTGCTTCGCGCTGGCTGGCGCCGCGTTCGGTGGAGTCGGGATCCCCGACAGCGTGCGCAGCGGGGAAGCCGCGGCCGAGCGCCTGGTCCTCGCGCTCGCGCGCGGGTGAACCGGACGAACGTTTTCGGACGACCGCCACCGCTCCCAGCCGAGCGTTCATCCGAGGACGAGGTCGTCCTCGGTGAAGAAGATCGGCGAGCGGCTCATGTCGATGAAGCACTGTTCGTCTTCGAGCAGCCGTTGTCGACATCGCACGCTGGTTCGTCAAAGGTGGGCCGTCCTCAGGCCGCATCGTCGGCGTCGTGGGAGGGAAAGAACATGGCTAAATCTGGACAGACACAACTGGCCGGGCGAGTAGCGCTGGTAACAGGCGGCGGCCGCGGCATCGGCCGTGCGATCTCGACGTTGCTGGCCGAGCACGGCGCCATCATCGCCGTCAACTACCGGCGCGATGACGCCGCCGCAGCCGACACCGTAGCGGCCATTCGTGCCGCCGGCGGATCTGCCAAGGCCTACCAAGCCTCGATCGAAGACGCCGAGGCCGACCGCCTCATGGTGGACGCGGTCGTCACCGATTTCGGCGGCATCGACATACTGGTCTGCAACGCCGGCATCGCCTCGCGTGGCCAGGCGGTCGCCGACACCGATCCGGCCGAGACGCAACGCGTGGTGGCGACGCACGCGTTCGGTGCGCACCATCTGTCGCGACTGGTGATCCCGTCGATGCGCACCCGCGGGCGTGGTGACATCGTCATGATCTCCTCGATCGCCACCTCGCACATGTCCGCGAACGGAGCACCGTACAACATGGCCAAGGCAGCCCTCGAAGCCCTGGCATCGACGCTGGCGAAGGAAGAGCGCCGCTACGGCATCCACGTAAACACGGTCGCACCCGGTCTGGTCGAGACCGAAATGGGAGTTCGCCTCACCCGGGCGATGACCGGCATGCGCGACATCCTCGATTTGCGGTCTTTCGACGCATCGTCGCCGTTCGGCCGCGTTTGCCAACCCTCCGACGTCGCCAAGATTGTGCTGTGGTGCTGCAGTGACGGTGCCGGATACGTCACCGGCCAGCGCATAGAGTGCGACGGCGGCGGCGCGGGCTGAACGTCGCGCGGCGCGTTCCCGGTCACTACCCTCGGCGACGGGATCCGCAAGAACGCAGTTCGTCTCGACACCCGCATCGACGAACCGGGCGCGCTGACAGACAGCCAAGAAGCGTCGTGAGCCCGTTCAAAATGGTCCAGATGCAAGGCGCGCACGAAAGTCGTCGGCTACGAGGTTTGGATCTCGCCCGTCGCCGGCTCCGGGCTCGCATCGTAGCGAGTGGTTTCGCACCCACGAGCCCCGAGATGGCGAGAGGCGAGACCAAGTAGACGGGCGTGATCCTCGCGCGTCGTCAGCTCGGCGCTCGTGGGCCATTTTCAACGGGCTCCTAATCGGCCAGACCGAGGATGCGATCGTAGCGCTCGATGCGCGAAGCGTCGCCGCCGCTGATGCGGCGCGCGTTCATCTCTACCGCAGGCATACGGCGGTGTATGAACGACGCCGCCACCTCGCGCTTGCGCGCAACGGCGCTCGCCTGCGTCAGCAACTCGCTCGCGATGACGACGTCGCTCACCATCTCGCAGACACGCTTGGCGTTGAGCAGCGCGTAACGAGGGTCGCCCATGAGGAAAGGAAGCGACTTGGTGATCCACTCATCGACAGCGGCCGACACCGGTCCCACCAGATCCGGGAACTGCCCGCGCAGCGGCTCTATCTCTTCCCGGACTTGCTTCAGAGCAGCGAACAGCGAGCCCTTGCTCATCTCCTTCAAGGCGAAGCTCGCCTGGATCTCGGAAGTACCTTCGTAGATCGTCGTGATGATCGCGTCCGAATGGTAATGCGCTGCGGCTGACTCCGCCATGTAGCCGCTGCCGCCGTGCAGTTGGACGCTCTTGCGCGTGACGTCGTTGCTGGTCTCGGTCGCGTAGTACTTGCAGAGCGGCGTGAAGAACCGCAGCAGCTGCGTCTTTTCCTCGAGTTCCTGTTGCAACGCCGCGCGCTGCGGGTCGGCGATAGCGCGCTGCGACTCGAGACGCGCACGCAGCGCCTCGGTCGTGTCGATGAGTGCACTGGTGCGGTACAGCAACGCCCTGGCTGCCTGTATGTTGATCTCCATCGACGTGAGCATCGACTTGACCAGCGGCTGCTCGATCAGCGCTACGCCGAACTGAAAGCGCTGCTCGGTGTATTCTCGCGCCAGCCGGTATGCCGCGGTGGCGACGCCGATCGCCTGCGCCGCCACACCGAGACGCGCGTGGTTCATCAGCACGAGCATCGCGCGGAACCCTTCACCCCGCTTGCTGAGCAGAAAGGCTTCCGCATCCTCGAACTCGACCACGCAGGTCGGCGACCCGTGGATTCCGATCTTCGTTTCCGTGCGCGTGACGCGGACACCGTTGGGACGGCCGTCCGGCAACACCATCGGGCACAGCATCAGGCTGAGTCCGTTCGTCGAGCCCCTGGATTGCTCGAAGGTTTCGGCGTCGCGTGCCAGCACCAGATGGACGTCCGCTCCGCCGTTGGTTATGAACAGCTTCTCGCCATCGACGAAGTAGCGCCCGTCCTGCTCGCGAACCCTTGTGACGATGCCGCCCAGATCCGAGCCGGCCTGCGCTTCGGTCAGATCCATGCTGCCCTGCAACTCGCCGCTCGCGAAGCGCGGCAGGTAGCGCTGCTTGATTTCCTCGCCGGCGTACTTCTCGATGTCACCGGCCACTCCGGTTTGCAGGCCGACGATGGTCATCAAACTCGAGTCTGCGCGCGCCACCATCTCCAGGTAGAAGGAATTGAGCAGGATCGGGAGCCCGTAGCCGTCGTGCTTCGGGCTCAGCGGCAGGCACACCAGTCCGGCGGTGCGCAATTTCTCGTAACCGTCGGCGATGTGCGGCGGTACCACGACGCGGCCATCGACGATCTTCGCCTCCTCGTGCCAATGGTCACGCGCGCCGTCTTCGATGTCTTCGCAGATCTTGCCTATGGTCTGCAGGACCGCCTTGGCGGTCGCGAGTTCTTCGACGGCATCGGACTCGCCGTCGCAGCGCAGCCCGTAGTAGCGAGCCCAGTCGACGCGGTGTTCGATGAAGCTCTGCATGTCGGCGTTGAAAAAATCCCTGGCCATGTCGCGTTTTCTCCTCGATCCGAAAGAAGCGGATGGTTCCGCCCGGCTGAATCCCTGCCGAACCGCCGACGCGGGGCGCCGCATTACGGTGAACAATCGTCTACCGCAATTTCGCGTTCTGTCAACACTTGTTCACCGAAAATGGCAGCCGACTCTGGCCATGACCGAGAAATCCTGCTCTTCATAGCGGACTCGCATGACTACAAGCGTTCATCCAAAGGGGGGCAAGCGGGCCGGCAGCCGCCTCGAGGCCGTCCCCGAACGCGCCGGCGGCGGGCCCAGACCGGCGCCGGCGCCACCCGCGGCGGCCGCTCCCCCGGCCAGCCGCGCGGCCCAAAAGAAGCGCACCCGCGGCGCGCTGATGGAGGCCGCGCTGCGCTTGATGAGCGGCGGCCGCAGCTACACGAGCCTCGGCCTTCGTGAAATCACACGCGAGGCCGGGGTGGTGCCTACTTCGTTCTACCGCCACTTCCGGGATCTCGATGAACTCGGTCTGGCCCTCGTCGAGGAGACCGGCCTCACGCTGCGACGCCTTCTGCGTGAAGCGCGCAAGGCCGGGGCGCCGCCGAGACGCATCATCGAGCACTCGGTGCGCATCTATCGCGAGTTCATCCGCCAGCACCGCCTCCATGTGTTGTTCATGGCCAGCGAGCGGTGGGGCGGTTCACCGTTGATCCGTCGCTCGATCCGCTACGAGACCCTGCACTTCGCAACCGAGATGGCGCAGGATCTTCGCGAGTTGAGCCTGCTTCCGGGCCTGTCGATGGCAACCTTGCAGATGATCTGCGGCCTGGTCGTCAACACGATGCTGAACGCCGCCAGCGACTTCATCGACCTGCCGGCCGACCAGCCCCAGGTCGAGGAAGAACTCACGCAGAACTTCGTCAGGCAACTTCGAGTGCTCTTCCTCGGTGCCACGCACTGGAAGGACAGAACCTGACGCTACCATCGCCGCGCGCGATCACACAGCGCACTCGCTGATCCCATCGCGGACAGCGATGCAGAACATCTCCGCGTGCGGCTCTGTTCGTCTACGCTCGCCCGGCAACTTCCTGCAAAGAGAACTCATCGAGTCGGGCGTTGGTACGCGCGTGTTCGATCGTCATGCTGACGAGGTTCCCTTGCCGGTCGAGATCCACGTAGATGCTCTCGCTGATCTCTTTGGTCTCTGTGACTCGATTGTCTGTGAATTCGAGAATAGCGGTGTCGGTATCCGCGAAATACTTCACTCTCATTGCCCGCCCTCCTCGAACGAACGGTCGAAGAACGCGTTGCGGACCGTTTCTCCGTCTTCTAGCAGCACCACTCGCAGCATCTTTCCGGCTTCAGCGATCCGCGCCCACTTCCTGACCCTTCCGTCGGACTGAACGGCGGTCTTCTCCGGCTGCTCCATCACGTGCGCTATCCACTCATCTCGGATCACGGCGCGGTCTGGGCGACTGCGCACGTGATCAAAGTATCTGGTCGTCTTCACGAGCCATGATCATTCCACGCCGTGGGTGGCAGCACAACGAACGTGACATCGTCGATCGAATGAACCCAGGGGCCGGGCCGCGCGCGATGCGAGTGGCAGATTCATGGCCCGACGCCGGCCGCCGCGGCCGGCCGCGGATGACAAGCGCGAGCGTCGGGACTATCCAGTTTGAGGCCTGGGGCTTGGAACCCGAGGCGGATTACCGGCGATGCCCGAACCAACTTCGAAATTGAATCTCGACCTGGTGCGCGAGGCGATCGGCGGACGCCGAGCCGAGTACGACGAGTTGGCCGAGGCGCGCCGTGCGGCGGTCGCGGTCGTGCTGCGCGCGGGCGACGGCCCCGAAATGCTGCTGATCCGACGCGCCGAACGCGCAGGCGACCCGTGGTCGGGGCACATCGCGTTTCCCGGCGGTCACGTCAACGAGGGCGACGAGCACGCGCGCAGCGCTGCCGAACGAGAGACTCTCGAAGAGGTGGGACTGGTCCTGGAAGAACGCGACTACGTCGGACGACTCGACGACCTGACCGGCCGCAGTGAATCGGTGCGCGTGAGCGCCTTCGTCTACGTAATCGAACGGCCCGTGACACTGACGCCCAACCACGAAGTGCAGGAGGCGTTCTGGGTCTCTCTCGCCGACGTCGCCGACTCCTCGCGTCACGTGACCTACGAGTATGCGTACGCCGAGAAGGTCTATCCGTTCCCGGCGGTGCGTGTTCTCGAAAGCGATGGACCGCTGCTGTGGGGACTCACCTATCGTTTCGTAGAGGATTTCTTCGCGCTGCTCGGCCGGCCGATTCCCTCGATGCTCTGGCACGAAGAAGAATGATAACGAACTCGAGCGAGCCGCGCGTCTGCCGGCTCAGCACTCTTCGAGCGTGATACCGCCGCGCTCGCAGACGGCAACGCAGACCTCACACCCGTTGCACAACGTCATGTCGCCGGTCACCCGCGCCCTCTCCTTGACCATCATGATGATCTCGAAGCGGCACACGCGCGCACAATCGCCGCAACCCTCGCACAGAGCGCCGTCGATCGTCAGCTCGTAAAGCGGTTTTCCGTCGCGTTCGCCTTCACGGACAGCGACACTGACCGCGGCCGCCTGCGACCCTTTCCTGCTGAACCAGCCCAATGTGCCCGCGAAATTACTCCGGCAGTGCCGGCGAGGCAAAACGGCAATTCACCGGGCGAAACCTGCCGGCGTGGCGGCAACGGCGCGATCGAGCCTCGCCGCGCGCCGCGGCGACGAGTCCTCTTCCCGGCACTGTGAGTCGCGAAGCTGACCAGTGGCGTTGCGTACGAGAAGTGCTCCGGGTGATGGACGCGACGGTGGACGGTTCGACGGGGGAGCAACCGCAAAGCCGCGGCTACATTGACGGCTCGCCACTGCGCCCGCAGCGGCATCAAGGTGCAGCGAAGCCGCGTGGCGCCGCCGCACCCAAAGCAACGACGACGCCAGCATCACCGGCACAGACGCCACCCGCGACGAGCCACCCGTTCATTCGGGCATTTGAGGGACGCCGGGCGCCCCCTTTGCTCCAGCCGCCCCCATAAATCCGCCTCGTCAGAAGAATCTGTGGGCGTGCACCGGTTCGGGTAGCTTTCCAAGTGTGTGATACAGCGCGACTTCCGCGGCGCGGAACGTGCGGAATCCGTACGATCTTCTGAAGGTCACTTTC
>Ga0172371_10000482_pt1 | contig 61399 bp, 46 predicted proteins | sample Lak12m_FD_114543 | JGI IMG/M metagenome (GOLD analysis project Ga0172371, IMG submission 114543) | Freshwater microbial communities from Kabuno Bay, South-Kivu, Congo - kab_022012_12m | ecosystem: Environmental > Aquatic > Freshwater > Lake | place: Democratic Republic of the Congo: South-Kivu... | reverse complement strand
CCATCGCATCCTGGGGCTGTAGTCGGTCCCAAGGGTTTGGCTGTTCGCCAATTAAAGCGGTACGCGAGCTGGGTTTAGAACGTCGTGAGACAGTTCGGTCCCTATCTTTCACGGGCGCAGGATATCTGAGAGGCTCTGTCCCTAGTACGAGAGGACCGGGATGGACGGACCCCTGGTGCTCCGGTTGTCGTGCCAACGGCATAGCCGGGTAGCTACGTCCGGATCGGATAACCGCTGAAAGCATCTAAGCGGGAAGTCGACCTCAAGATGAGATATCCCGGGCTTCGGCCCCTAAAGACCCCTCGAAGATGACGAGGTTGATAGGCCGGATGTGGAAGTGTGGTAACACATGGAGCTTACCGGTACTAATAGGTCGTGAGGCTTGATTCCCATCAAAAAACATATCCTCGATCTCCTATTTGGTTGATATATACGAGCGAGGCAATCGCCTCGCTCACGCAATTTTAGCGCTTATCTCGCTTTCCCGGTGGCTATGGCGGAGGGGCAACACCTGTTCCCATTCCGAACACAGAAGTTAAGCCCTCCAGCGCTGATGGTACTGCGTGGGTGACTGCGTGGGAGAGTAAGTCGTCGCCGGGATTCAAAATCAGCCCCCGTCCAATCGGACGGGGGTTTTTATTTGCCCTCCCGTCTCGCGTTTTGATCGCTGTCGGGTAAGGCTGTGGTCCGGGTAGGCTGTTGAACGCGGTGCGCTTTCGAACAAGCATCTCTCTGAGCTCGGTTTCGTGCGGGTCCCCGAAGCTCGGAGATCTGCTTGAGGACGCCGACCAACCTCAGGAAGAACCGCGGACCAAGACAGCGCAATGCCATGAATCATGCCGGGGTGAATGAACACGTATGAGGAGGATCAATGCCCGCGGGGAAGATAGGTCCGGGGGATGATGTGGAAGCGTGGTGCACGCGCTGCCGGATGAACTTGGAGCACCGGGTGATCGCGGTGGTGGGGAGCTCCGTCGAACGAGTGCATTGTCTCACCTGTGGCGGGGACCACAAGTACTACCCTCCGAAATACGCCAAGGGAGCCGAACCTCAAAGGACGGCCATTCGGATTTCATCGAAGGCGAAGGCGTCTAAGGGCGCAGCCAAGCCGGAGAAGGCTTCCGTGAGGGCTCTAGGAGAATGGACCACCTTCATGAAGGACCTGGAGTCGGAGACCTCTCCCAGGGCGTACCGTACGTCCGAATCCTACGAGGCAGGGGAGTTCATCGAGCATCCAACCTTCGGTATTGGCAAGGTCCTCGACATCGTGGCCGCGGAGAAGATGCAGGTGGTGTTCAGAGAAGGAAGGAAGATTCTGCTTTGTAATCGGGGGAAATGAGGAAGCAGGTATGACTCGTGAGCACGACTTAGTCCTTGCCTCAGAAGAAGACTCGCGGGCAATAGAGGAGACTCTCTATCTCACGTCCGTACCAGGTATGCGGGAGTCCATCAGGAAAGGCCTGAAAACAACCGTCGAGGAGTGTGGTGAGGAACCGGGCTGGTGAAGTGGCGCCCGGTGTTTGCCAAGCAGGCTTCGACGGACGCCGGAGAAATAGCACGGGCAGGCCTGAGGCCGCTCGGTTACTGGACCTCCTCCGAGACGACCCGTATCGAACCCCGCCGCCATACGAGAAGCTCGTGAGAGATCTTTTCGGCGCCTACTCCCGACCAATCAACATACAGCATCGTTTGATCTATCAAATCCTCGACGACATCGAGACCGTAAAGGTTATCCGGATGTGGACGCACTATGAGTAATATGGCTCTGATTTCCTGAGAAAATCAGGTGCTGCGCCGAACCACGGATCGACCGGGCCTTGGAAAAGAAGCGGAAGTATGAGGCAAGCCCGGAAGCCCACACCTGCTATTGGGAGCCGGACAATGGGTGAAAAGAAACTCAGTTCTGATGCCGTCGAGTGGGCCTACAGCCGATACATCAAAGGCAAGCCCGCGCGGGAAGCTTCTTTTGATGAAGCGACCAGACAATCCGATCTCGCTCAGCAGGTCTACGATATCCGTGAAAAATTCCGAATGAGCCGCGAAGAGCTTGCCAAGTTCTCAGGGTTTACGACAGAGGTAATCGAGGATCTGGAAGAAACCGATTATGACGGGGACTGGGACGAAGCGATCGAGAAGATCAACAGCGGCTTCCGAAACTGGTTCACCACGGTCGTACTGCCCGCGGCTCGAATGGAGCCCGAGGACTACTCCGTGAAGGCGGAGACTGCCTAATTCAATTGACACCCTGGGAGCGAGTCTGATAGGAGGGGGGCCGCGCGACTCTTCGCCAGGAGCCGAAGATGAATGAAGAATTTTGGGATGAGCACCATTTCGATGATTGGGATGAGCTTCAGGAGTATTTCAAGAGTCTCGGTACGCGTTGGATATTTCGGGGGCAACGACTTTCCTGTTGGCCATTGAAATCCTCGTTGGAACGGGCAGTTAGCGGCTCTGGGGCCAAGGACCTTGCTGGTACGCGCGACGTGGAAAGGTTCCTTGTGTTCCAATTCCAGCGACGGGCCCATAACTATCTCGAGGCCTCTCTCATCCCGAGAGATGACGACGACCCCGAGTGGCTAGCACTGATGCAACATCACGGGGCGCCCACGAGACTTCTGGATTTTTCCAAATCACCCTATGTTGCAACTTTCTTTGCCCTTGAAGACGGTGACGAGTCTGAACCTTGTGCGGTGTGGGCAGTCGACAAGGACTGGTCCCTGGAGAGGACCCTGGACAAGATCGCGCGCTGCGACGCATTTCGCGATGTGCACCCTGACGACCTGAAGTGGGACTTCAGCGATCCGGCCAGACTGAAGCAGAGATTCCCGCTGCTTTTCTTTGACCGAGAGAGTCCATTGTCGCTTGTCCTTGGGTTCGAGCCCTACCGCATGAATGAAAGGCTCACAGTCCAGCAGGGTTGCTTCCTGTGCCCTGGTGATGTGCGACGGTCGTTCATGGAAAACCTGAAGGATTCCTGTGACCCCGAAGACGCCCACGAGCACGTCCAAAAGCTCGTAATTGAGCGGAAAGCGCGCACGATTGCTCTTGGGGATTTGTATCTGATGAATATCACCCGTGCAAGCCTATTTCCGGGCATTGACGGTTTTGCCGCGTCGTTGAAACATCAACTAGTTGCAGACAATGAGCACCTGGCACGGATGCAGGCGAAATCAATCATTGATGAGATGTATCGAGACAGGAGGCGGAAAGCCAGGATTGGACAGACAAGAGTCTGAGCTTCCAAATTCTCTCGACTATTGCCTATCCTTCGTTCACGATTCCCTAAACACGGTCTCATATTCGGAGACCGAGTCAGTAACAGGCGTTTACCTGTCAACTCCACCTGCGATTTGGGTGCGACGGGCATCTGAAAGTGTCTCAGAATCCAGAATATGGCAGCAATCGTGGCACGATTCGCATGGATCGCTGGCCAGCGTGATCTTGACCCTGCAAAGAGTTAGCGGCTATCCACAGCACAAGCTATTGTAGGGGCGGGGTTTATCCCCGCCCGCTCAGCCATTCTCGAAATACGGGCGGGGATAAACCCCGCCCCTACGACCAATCGTGCTACGATCTTCGACGTTCCCGGAACTCTGAGACAGTTTCATCTTGCTGCCGATCAATGACAGGCAAGATGCCCACCAAAGCCTTCAATTGGACCCAGTACTGGACCGGGCAGCGCGAACGAGCCGCTCCGCAGATGGCGCAGTTACTTAAAGCGATGATTTCCTCTGCGTTCTCTGCGCCTCTGCGGTGAGCAATCCTAAGACTTCTCTGATTTCTTCGCTGGCATCCTTGTGCCCTGGTGGTTACATTTTCCCAGTCACGCCTTCCGAATCACCACCCTGGCAAGCACAACGCCATCGTTCTCTTCAACCCGGGCCTCGATAGATCCCGCGGCATTGCCGTTCAGGTGCTTCGCTGCCTCGTTGCGGAATTCCAGACGGGCTCGGCCCGTTTCGTCCATCGACGCGACGTTGATGTCCCGGAGGTCGAAGCGCAGTCCGGTTCCGAGCGCCTTCAGCGCGGCCTCCTTCAGGCACCAGATTCGAGTCAACGCTTCCCAGCGCTCCGCTCCTTGGCCCGCAGCGAGGATTTCTTCGGGCGTGAAGTAGTCGCCGACCCACGAATCACTCCGAACCTCGACTTTCTCAATGTCCACTCCCAGCCCGTTGAACGAGCCCTTCGCGGCCGAGACGGCCATGGCCAGCCCGTTCGAGTGGGTCAGGGAAACGTCCGCAACCGTCTGGCCCGGCCGGTGGGAGAGCTCCGCAGACGGCTTGCCGCTTTCGTCCGCGACGATACGTATCTGCTTTGCCGCGGGCGCTGCGCCGTCAACCGTGGCCAGGAGCCGCTGAACGCTCCGTTTGAGCGCAACTCTGCCGGATAACCACTCGTCCGCGCGTTTCGGCACGATCTTCCCCGCATGCTCCTGAATTTCATCCTCGGAGAGAGTCTCTCGAACCGCCTCCCCCGACGCTGCTCCCAACTCGGCCGAAACCTCATCCACTGCAAGGACCTCTTCGAAAACCCGGTGGGGAAAGCTCGGGCTCCGCTGAAGCTCTACAGCCTCGATTCCCTCGAGGACCGCGATGACATTGCCGTCACGGTCGCGGAGGATTCCGTCGAACCGGAAGACCGTGCGGTCGTCAGGTCCGGTCGTCTGTACGCCGGCACTCGGAATGAGCTGCCCATCATATGCAACCGCATCGGTCCTATGGATCGTGAGACGCTCGATTCCCACCGGCAGCGCCATGACGCCCCTCGATTCGAGACCGAACGCGGCCGCAGCCTGGAAGACGGCCTCCACAGCCGCGGGAATCGGGTCACTGAACATGCTCGGCCGCTCGATGCTGTCCCTGAACACGAACCGTATCCCCTTCGCATCTCCCTCGAGCAGCACGTGGTCGAGGAATCGGAACGCGGGGCCGTGGAAGAAGACTGAATAGATGTCTGCTTCCGGAATCCATACCGTTCGTGCCCAGCGCTCGAACCGGGGCGGGGCAATGTCAGCGACCGGTCCCACCACGATTCTGCACCGGTGGTGGAGTCTGGCCGCGCCCCGTCGATTGCCGTCCTTGTCCTTGAACCAGGACGTTATCCTCGCCTGATAGCGCGTAGTTCCGTCGGGGCTCCCCTGAATCCGGGCCACCTCGACCTCGGCCTCGAACGGATCGCTCTTGAAGATCTTGAGCGGGCTCTGGAAGCGAACGTCCTCAAAGGACGCGGTTTGCACACGCTTATCAATGAGAGCGGCCGCGGCTCTCATGATTTCCATGCCGCCCACGCCCGGCAGCACCGCGGCCCGGTCGATCCGGTGATGATCGAGGAGCGGGTGCGACGGATCGAGGGTGATCTGCGCCCGGACGTATTCACCGGGGACAATGCATTCAATGCTGGCCTGCTCTCCCGCGAAGAGCGCATCCGTAATCGCCGGAGATCCCGGAATCTCGAACGCGTCAGGCGCGAACGGTCCCATTCTGCCGGCTGCCATCACTTCAGGCGGAGTGGATGTGCGGCCCACCTCCTGGAAGAGGAACTCGATCCCCTGCGGCGGAGACACAAAGTCGATGCCCGCCTGTTCCAGGGTGAGCTGGACGCTCCCGCGGGTAGCCATGCCGATCTGAGACCAGGGCGCCCAGTCGATGATGGACGCCTTCGAATCCATGTCACGGTCTGCCCACCGAAGCATGTGAGCGAGGCCGTCATTGGCCGCGGAATAGTCGATCTGTGCGAGGTTCCCGAACCGGCCTGCGACGCTGCCGAAGCCGACAATCCGCCGCGGGGGCAGATCGTGGCGTTTGAGGGCTTCCAGAATCGCCAGCATGCCGTCAACCTTCACGGAGACCACATTGTCGATCTGCTCGATCGACTTGCTCTTCAGCGCGCGGCTGATGTCGATGCCCGCGGCATGGATCACCACGTCGATCCGGCCGCAGAGCTCTCCTGCCTCCTGGATGGCCTTGTCAACGGCCTCGAAATCCCGAATGTCGAGAGACCGTAAGATCACTTCCGAACCGAGCGCCTTCAGTTCCCGGATGTTTCGGAACGCGTCGGCCTCGGCCTTCAGGCGACCGAGCTCCCGCTCGACCATCACCGGCGTCGGCGCGGAGCCTTCCCGCTTCATCTGCTCCACGATGTGCTTCTTCTCGTCCTGCCATTGCTCCGGCCCGAACGCGGCGAGCTCCTCGCTCCGCCTCGAAAGCGATGTTCGGTCAAGGATCACGAAGGTGAGCGGACGCTGTTCAGCCAGCCGCCGAATGCACGCGGCCGTGATGCCGCCGGCGCCACCGCTCGCAAGGACCACGTCGCCCGGGCGAGTCCCGGGCTCGGGTATCTCTTCCACATGCGGGATCAGCCGGATTGTCGCGAGGCGGCTGTCCGAGGCAACGCCGGTTTCAAGCGGGAATCGCTCCCGGAGGCTCCGCACGATGAAGCTCGCCTGATCTGCCGGAGCGAGGTCAGGATGCAGGTCGAGCATGCGCACGCAAGCATCGGGATATTCCCGGCCGAAAGATTTCGTGGCGCCGGAAACAATCCCTGCCTTGTACCCTTCCGCTGTGGGGTTCTCGAAGCCATAGGCCCCGTCCTCGGAGACCGCGGACACGAGAAAATCGGGGCCCTGCTCAAAGGTTTGGGCCAGCGACAGACAGAGCTCGAAGGTCTTTCCCGGCGACATCCCGTCTTCCATGGGGAAGAGGTTAATTACCCCGATTCGCTTTTCTGCGAATTCCTTCGGGATGGACGATTCCTTTACTCGCACGATGGAACGATAGCCCACTGATCGGAGAGCGGCTTCCATCTCCTGGACGAGATCTGCGGGACCGCCTGCAATGAGCACGTCGTCGGCCGCAGGCAATGGGACTCTCTCCAGTTCCGGCAAAGAGACGAGCCGCGCTTCCAGGAGCCGGACGTCGGCTTCCGTGATCGGCGCAACGTCGATCCGCTTCTCCTCGGTCGCAGATTGGGCCACAGGAGCGGTCTGTTTTGTTCGTTCGATCACAAAGGAGATAATGTGGCTAATGGTGGGGAAATCCGCAATTTTGATGCCTTCGATGCGCGGAATGTCGAACATCTCCCGCACTTCGGTGATGAATTCGGCCTGCTTGACCGTATCGATGCCAAGGTCGGCTTCGAGATCGAGGCCGGTGTCGAGCATGTCCGCGGGATACCCGGTCTTGTTTGCCAGGAGCTGGAGGATCTTCTCACGGACTTCCTCCGCGAACTCAGTCGTTGGCGCCGCGGCTGCCGCGCCGGATTCGGGAGTCGCCTGCTCGCCGGCGAACTGATCCGACTGCATCAGCACGAATTGAATGATGTGCTCGATGGTGGGAAACTCAGCGATTTTCAGGCCTTCGATGCGCGGGATTCCGAAGGTCTCTCTGACTTCGGAAATGAACTCAGCCTGCTTGACGGTGTCGATACCAAGGTCGGCTTCCAGGTCGAGTCCCGTGTCGAGCATCTCCGCCGGGTACCCGGTCTTTTCAGCCAGGAGGGCCAGAATGGTCGCCCTGACCTCGCCCGCGCCGGAGCTCACGACCGCCGCGGCTCCGTTCGTGCGAGTAACGGCCGGTGCAGCGTCGGCGGCCTCAATGGCGGGCCGGGCAGGAATCGCGGCGCCAGCGCGCTGAAACACTCGCAGGGTCCGTTCTTCCACGGCGACCACGGGATCGCTGAAGCCGGTGACCTGCCTGAGCCAGTTCCGGTGCGCGGGAAGATCCGCTATGCGGTTTTCTTCCCTGCTGATCACCTTGTAGAGCGACACGATGATCTGGGACCCGAAGCCCGCGGCCAGTCTCAAAGCATACGAAGCCTCGTGAGTGCCCCCGCGGCTCAGGCGGAGATCGGCAAATTCCGGATCGGGTTGCCTCAGATTGGGAATCGGCGGGATCAGCCCCTTCTGGAGGCAGCGGAGCGCCACCACGTCTTCGACGCCCACTCCCATGGTATGCCCGGTGAAGCCCTTGGTATTGGCAATGGGGATCTCTCGAGCCTGATCGCCAAAGGTCGATCTCAGTGCCCGAACTTCCGCTGAAGAGCTCCCTCCCCGCTTGGGAGAGTAGGTCTCGTGGGACATGAAGACGAGCTTCTTGGCCAATTCCCGCCGAGAGATACCGGATTGGGTCTCCCACTGACCGATCATCCCTTCCATGATCGAAGAGATGTGATCCGCGTCCAGCCGGGTTCCGTGAAAACCGCTGTTCGCGATAGCGCCGGCTTCCACTGCCGCAATGGGCTCCATGCCGCGGGCTTTGGGAAGATCCTCACTTTCCAGCACAAGCCCCACTGCGGCAGATCCCAGGATCAGGCCGTGACGCCGATCGTCGAACGGCAGAGCGGCTTCGCTGACTGACCCATTGGTTGTGGCAGCGCCCAGGGCCAGGAATCCGGTTCCCACCCATGGGAAGAGCGTCTCTCCGGCCACGTCGTCCGCGGCCACGACGATCACCCGTTTGGCCCTGCCGGTCCGTATCCAGTCTCTGGCGATGAGAATGGCCTGAGTGGTGCCTGCGCAGGCCGCGTCCACGTGGGTGTTGGGCCCCTGGGCCTTGATCAGTTGGGCAAGCTGCGCGTGGGCCATGCTGACGACCCGCATGAGAAAATCCCGGTTAAAGGTATAGAGCTCGTCCGAGTCCACGGAGCCCATACGGCTGAATTCCTCGGTGAACCATCTGGTGACCCGATCTCGTTCCCGATCGTCCGCGATGCGCTGGACCAGGCCCGTGTAGAACTCGATGAGCCTCTTTTTGGCGCCCGCTCCGTATCGGGCCGCTGTTTCGCGGGTCACCTCGTCCACAAGGGAAGCCATGCCCGGAAAGGCTGAGGCAAAGATCACGCCGGTCTCACGTCTCAGGTCCGGGGGCAGTGCCCAGGAATCGGGCAATTCGTGACCGGTGCTCGTGGTTCGATTGTGTCGCACCAGCGGTATCCCCGCATCTCGGAGCGCCTCGAGGCCCGCTGCCACGGCAAGTCTGGTGGTGACGTCCATGGCCTTGATGAGGCGCTCATCCAGACCATATTGTTCGATGATCTCGTCGTCCGTGAAGAACCCTGCGAGCTTGATCACGCCGGAGACATCCTCCACCATCTGGAGCTCAGCCTCACCGGACGGCCCCTTCAGAAGTCGCTCCACGTTCTTTTCCAGCATGTCCCGACGCGACTCGGCAGAGACCTTCTTGATGAAATTCCTCCCGAGAATGAGATCGTCCAGGGTTTCACGGTCAAAGGGGAATCGCACGTCACTGGGCAGGCCCGCCGCTGTGCCGCTGACAACCACGGGTTTGAAGTTCATCCCCTCGGATTCCACCTGTCGAACGGTTCGTTCCAACGGCAGGACGGTCTTCACGAAGTTCTCGTACCCCGACTTGATCAGCCCGCGGATCGGCTCGCCCTGCATATCGAGGAAGCGGCCGAATTCCCGTTCAGAGGCAATTCTGCGGACTTCAGCATCCAGGAGGGCATCGAGCGCATGGGGCGCAGCGGTCTGCGGCTCAGCCGGTGCAGGCGGCAGGGCAGGTCTCTCTCTCGGGACGATTCTCAATTCCGGCCTCGCCGGCTGCGCTACCCGCGGGACAACTGCCTGCGCCCGTTCGGCTCCGTCGAAGTTCACGGCCATTCCTTCCGCGGCAAGGGCAGCGATGGTTTCCATGAGCTGGACAATACCGCCCTTCTTCGGATGATTGGTGGGCATGGCAACGACGTCGTTGGGGAGAGTGTCGAGGCACAGGTTCGTGAGCACCCTCTTGGGACCGCACTCGAGGAAAATCCGGATTCCTTCGCTGTGAAGGCGCCGCAGCGTCTTCACCCATTCGACGGGGGCCGCGAACTGCTTTCCGAGCAGATCACGGATGTGTCCGGGTGCAGCAGGTCCTACGGGATAGAAATCTCCGGTCACGTTCGACAGTACCGGCACAAGGGGTGGATGAACCGCGAGTTGTTCCAGAGTCTTCATGAACGGTTCGCGTGCCGGAGCCACCACACCAGAATGGAAGGCAGCCGACACCGGGATGAGAATCCCCTCGAGTCCTCGGGCCTTGAAGAGCTCCCCTGCCTGCTTCACGGCCGCCGTTTCACCTGAAATAACGGTCTGCTTGGGAGAATTCTTGTTCGCCGCCACCACGTACCCGTCGACTTCGGCCAGAATCTCCTCCACGAGCCGGGCGTCAGCAGGAATGCTCATCATGAGCCCCGGATCGGCAATGCTCACCCGCGCCATCTCACGGCCGCGGACCGCCACGGCTTCGAGAGCGTCGCGGAACGAAAAGACGCCGGCAGCCACGCACGCGGCGTATTCTCCTAGGGAATGTCCCGCGCAGGCCGCAGGCCGCACTCCGAATCGGTCCAGAACCCTGAATATGGCTGTATTGGCCGTGAGGATCATAGGCTGGAGGAGCTGGGTGTCCCGCACCAGGTCGGTCTTGCCCGAACCGCCGTCATCTGCACCGATCGAAGGAAACATGGACGAGGTGACGCTCGGGAGCCCAAGCGAAGTCAGGACGTCGTCGGCCTCCTCGAGAGTCTGCGCGACGACCGGGAAGCGCTCTGCCAGATCGCGGAGCATGAACGGATACTGGGAGCCCTGGCCGGGAAAGAGGAATGCCACACCGGAGACCGGCTTGACGGGCGTTCCTTCGCACAGGTGAACGCCTTTGGCGGGAAAGAAGGCCTTCTTGGAAGGATCGTTCACCCCTTGCAGAATGAGGGCCATTTTTTCCTGAACAGTCTTGGCGTTAGCGGCCGCGAATCCGCACCGCACGTCGTGCTCGAAGGCCACCTCGCGATGGAGCGCTGCCAGGGCCGGCATGTTCTCGGGGGTCAGTTCCTTAAGAATGCCTTCGATCTTGGCTGTCAACTCCTGTTCGTCGGAAGCGCCCACGACCCATGCTTCTCCCTGAGTGTCGAGCTCGGCGGGCTTCGGCCACCTGGGAGGCGTGTACTCGACCGGCGCCGGCGATTGGGGGGGCCGCGAGATGATGCGCAGGGCAGGGGAATACTCCTCGATAATTATGTGGAAGTTCGTGCCGCCGAAGCCGAACGCGCTCACGCCTGCCCGCCGAGGAAGACCGTTGGTCTGCTTCCAGGCGCGGGCCTCCTTCACGAGGCGAAGAGGAGAGCTTTCCCAGTCGATACACGGACTGGGCCGCTTCACGTTGATCGTGGGTGGAAGCGTTTTGTGATACAGGCCCATGATGGCTTTGATCATTCCGGCCGAACCGGCCGCTGCCTTGAGGTGACCGATCTGAGATTTCACCGACCCGATGCCCACCGACCCGGGTTTCAGGCCTGCGGTCCGGAAAAATTTGTCCAGGACAATGAGCTCGGTTTTGTCTCCAACGGGAGTCGATGTGCCGTGAGCCTCGATAAGCCCGATCGAAGAAGGAGCGATCCCCGAGCCGCTGAAGCACGCCTTGACCGCCCGTTCCTGACCGGAGGCGTTTGGCGCGGTGATCCCTTTCCCACGACCGTCCGAAGACGATCCCACTTCGATAATGGTGGCGTAGATCCTGTCTTTGTCGCGAATAGCGTCACCCAGCCTCTTCAAGATCAGTATGCCAGCGCCTTCGCCCATTACGAAGCCGTTGGCTCCCTCGTCAAAGGGCCTGCTGCCGTCGGGAGACAATGCGCCGATCTTGCAGAACTTCACGAATGAGGAGGGCGCCATGGCCGCGTCCACACCGCCGGTAACCGCGAAGTCGATCCTCCCTTCGTGCAGAGCGGCCACGGCGTTCATCGTCGCCGCCATCGTCGAGGCGCAGGCTGCATCCACCGTGAAGTTCGGGCCTTCAAGGTTGAAAACGTTCGCCACCCGCCCTGAAATGACGTTGGCGAGCTCGCCTGGAAGAGAATCCTCGGTAATTTCAGGGAGACCTTCCAGGAAGCGGGAACGGAACCCGTCGAGGAGCGCCTGCTTCTTGTCCGGATCGATCTCCAGACCGGCAAAAGTTTCTTCGAGGGCAGCTATGGTGCGCGGCAGGGCCACTCGGCTGGCGTAGTTGTCCGTCGTCTCGCCTCCCATACTGTTCCCGAGAATAATTCCTACACGTTTTCCCTTGAGCTGTTCCGACGAGAGACCCGCGTCCCGGAGGGCTTCAGCCACGCAGACCACGGCCAATTGCTGGGTCCGGTCCATTTTCCGGGCAACGGCGGGCGGAATGCGATACGCGAGCGGATCGAAGGAGAAACCTTGAAGGAAGCCGCCGATCTTGCTGTAACTCTTGTCCGGCGCCTTGGGGTTGGCGTCGTAATAAAGGTCGGGATTGCCCCACCGCTCGGTTGGGACTTCAACGATGCCGCTGCGGCCCGATAGGATCTGTTCCCAGAACTCGGTAGGAGAAGCCGAGCCGGGATAGCGAAGACCAATACCGACGACAGCGATGGGTTCGCGATCGTGCTCCACTTCGATGGTCTCTTCCATGTCAAGGGCCTCCACGATTTCGAGAGCGCGGGCCGCAGCCGCGGGTCGTCGGCTTTCGAACACGCTCCGTCCATGATTGATGATTTCCGCGTGAAGCTGTGCCACGGTGCCGGGCTTGTTCAGGAGCGAAACCACCTGTCCCATGAGATAGAGCCCGCGGTCCAGTTGATCCTCAGGAGGCAGATCGCAGAAGACCGGGCAATCGAAGGTAGCGGTGTTCGGATCGATGGCGCATCCTTTCGAGGCCAATCTCAGCGAGCCGAGGTTGTCCTTTTCATAGAGCTCTTTGCGCTCGCGCAGCGGCACACCTGCTCGGAGTCGTTCCTGCTCGCGCTCGATGAGCCGTCCGGCCATCGGAGAGCCCGCGGCTCGGGCTCGGGTGTTCACGGTTCGGCCGATGATCACGGTTCGGTCGCTGCTCAGTGTGAGATCCCGGTAAGTCGGCGTAATGGCGCAGGTGGAGACCGCTTCCTCGGTGGCCAGGTACGCGGTTCCCATCTGAAGCCCTACCTTCAAGCCCTTTTCCACAAGGTCATGGACCATACCGGCCACAAAGCCGGCCCCGCGGGCGCCCGCGATTCCGCCTGCGAAGAGCACGCTCACTTCGCCGAGGTCCAGGCCCGCGCTTGCGGCGTCTTCCAGTGCGTCGAGATTCGCAGGCCACAGGTTGAGGCTCCCGAACGTGCCGATATGCCCGCCTGATTCACACCCCTCGAAGACGAATCGTCTCAGGCCGCTCTGGAGGGCCTCGGTCAGCATGGCCGGAGCAGGGCAGTGCAGGTAGCAGGCCGTTCCCCCCGATTCGATCCGTTTTGCCAGGTCCGGGCCGCCCGCAGCCAGTATGGCAAACGGAGGCGGAGTTTCCTTCATGATCTCGATATGGGCTTCGTAGCACTTCCGGTTCACTTCGAGCCCGATGAGGCCCACACCGAACCGACCGCCGGTCTTCTCCGCGGCGAGAGCAAGCGCCTCCTTCGCTATGGGAGGCGGCATGTTGCCCATTGCGAGGAAGGGGAGAGCTCCTTCACGGGCGACCGTGGCCAGGAATTCGGCATTATCGCTTACGTGGGCCATGGGACCCTGAACAATGGGATAGCGCGTGCCGTGATCCCCACAGATGCGGGAGCCTTCCCCAAACGGCCAGGAGCCGGCCGCTGCCATGCGTCGGCCCAGTTGCTCCACCACGTCTGTCGCTGACTCGCATGCGTTCGCAAAGCGTTTCGCTACGAAGATGTCCTCGGAAAGGGGCAGGAGAGCCTCGTCGCTATCCGGCGACGTGAGGGGATTGCCCAGGGCCGCGCTCAAACGCTTCCGATAGGCCGGGTGCCCGTCCGGGGTGAGAACGTCTTCCAGCTTCCTGCACTCCCGGACTATCTTCGTGCCGACCCTGGAATAGACCCTCAGAGGAGTTTCGCACGCGTCGAAGAGCAGCGTCGTCGCAGGAAGTCCGAGAGCCGAGAGGAACTTCTTCATCGACCCATCGAGCCGCGCACCCTGCATCAAGAGCAGGTGGACGTCCAGCACAACACCGGTTGCACCGGCGGCAACCGCTCCCGAGGCCGTTCGCAGCCCGACTCCCCCCTGGAGAAAAACCGGGAGGTCACACACGGCCAAAATCTCCTGCAACAGCACCAGGCCGCTGGTTTCGGCAACCCAGCCGGGCCCTTCATTTCCCCTGGCGATCAGCCCTGCAGCACCGGCCTCTTTCGCAGCCAAAGCATCCCGGCCGGACCCGACCTCCACGAGAACGGGGACCGGGACCTTCCTCAGATCGCCGGCTTCCAACGCGGAAATCCCCCGGCCCTCCTCCAGAGGGACCACAATGAGTTTCACCGCGGCCGCAGGCTGCCACCCCCGGAGTCGTTCCAATCCGAGGCGAAGGCCGTGGGGCACTTCGGCAGGAACCTTAAAGGCCGCGGGGCCAGAGGTTGCCTCGTCCACGATGCCCAACCCTCCGGCCCGGGACACCTCCACAATAAGTGCCGGGTCAGGGTTCAGAGGCGGATTCACATACAGCACAGGTATTTTCAAATCAAACGGCAGTCCGGATTTCATTTAATCACCTTTAATGAGTCAGTATTACCGGGTTCGGAAGGACGGAGGACGAAACCGTAAAAGAGAACTTCTTTCACCGTGTCGACCTCGTCCACGAGCGAACCTTCCGCTCCTTCATGCAGCCACTTCTGAATGACCCCGTTGAGGAAGCCGATGATTCCGTAAAAAACGGTGAAGTAGTTCATCTGCTTGAGGTGTCCGTCCCGCGATGCCTTCCAGCAGCGCCTTTTCAGGCCCGGCAAGGCGAGGATGAGCTCCTTGATGAATTTCTCGGAGAACTCGCGGCCGAAATCTTTGTGCTCCTGGGTAATAACCTTGAAGAAGGCGGAATTCTTCTCGAAGAATGTGAGATAGATCCTGATTACGCTCTCGATAATTCGGAGAATGTCTTCCTGCTGCGCAAGGTCTTTCCTCGCCAGTTCCACGAACCCGCCGATGGTGTCTTCCTTGAGCGCAGTGAAGAGCCCCTCCTTGGTGGTGAAGTATCGGTACACGGTTCCTTTGGCGATGCCGGCCCGCTCGGCAATGGAATCGATGGTCGAGGCGTGGAAGCCCTTGTCAGAGAATTCTTCCAGCGCTGCCCGCAGTATCCGCTGTCTGACGTCCTTCTGCTTCTTTCGCCGGTTCCGATCGGGGGGAGCGCCGGTGCCACGGAGACTCTGAAAGAGCAAATCCTCGAGAATGCTTTCCCGGGAAACTCCCGCGGTGACGGCAACATCCAGCGTGCTGCGGTAGATCTCGCGAACCAGGGTGTCGGAATAGATGGGTGAATCGACAAGGGCCTGGGTGACGTTCTCTGTGAAGAGGAGGATGGTCTCGTCAGGTGGCATGTCGTCCAGTCCTCGTTTGTCGAGCTCGGCCTTGAGGATTCCGACGAGTTTCGGCACCGCGAAGGCGTCCTTGTGAGCTTTGGTGCGGGCGATCACGCCGCGGATTTTGTCATCGAACGAGTCTTGCACTGCAGGGCTCCAGGAATTCTTTTTGCTTGGCGTCAGCACAACGAAGTATGAAAGCCCCCGGTTTCCGCCGGGGCCCGTGACTTTGCTTCGGAGTGTCCCGATAAGGTGACCTCGCCGCTCCATCGACTCGAGAGGGCTTTCATGGAGATACCGAGATCAGTCAGGTAACTTCATGACTGACCGGTTCGTCATAGAGTTCTATTACCTGACCGGTTCGTGCTCTGTCAAGCCCTTTGTCCACTCCCAGCGTCCACCGGCCTCCTGCACGCTGTCTTTGCGAGGAGTGTGGCGATCCCGAGAGACGGTAATTCGCGACCGAGCTTACGAAATGGAGTGCTCAGCACCGAGTTTCCTAAGCGCCCTGACGCACAAATTCGGTGACGTATTCCGGGTTTGTCACCCCGGTAAAAGCCGGGGTCCAGTGCTGTCAAGCTGGAGAGAATTGGAGCGCTCTCCACTGCTCCCGGCCATCCGGGACTGGATTCCGACTTTCGTCGGAATGACGGAGAGTTCGGCTTGGTTCTGGTCTTCCGGCCGAGTCGCAAGACCTCGGGGTCGAATACGTCACCGAATTTGCGCCACGGAGCACTAAGTCTTCAATACTATTTGTGTAAGTTGACGATGACCTCTGAAGGGAATTATCCCTTGACACGCCAAGTACCCGCGGTTAGCCTGATTGTATGCCTCTTCTTGAAGGACCTCTGAGCCGATTTCCACACCAAGGGGGGTCCCGATGAAAAAACTTCTGGCGGTGGCTGGTCTGCTGTACTGGTGCGGGTACTACTACCCGTACTACTATGCGTATTACTGTTATCCCTACTATTACGGCGGATGCTGGTACTAGGGGGCGACGAGTGGTCGACTGAAGTAGGGTCGGGTCGACAGGGATTCGTGGCAAACCGTGCGCGGTGCGCGCGACAGCCGCTCAGAAGGTCCTTTCAAGGGGGCATGCTTATCGAAATCGGAGCGCCGGTGCGTCTCTACAGTGCCACTCATTGAAATTCGCGGCACTCTTCACATACGGGAAAGCCAGTGAGACTTTGTTGATGTTGAGTAAGGTCCCCGCGGGGCGATCATCCACAACTTCTCGGAATCTCATGGTTATGGCCGACTGATAGTGGAGCGCATTTCTCCAAAAGGACGTTGAGCCTTCTTCGAGATTCAGCTTAAAGTTTTCCGTGTTTTTCAATGCGCTCCACTATAGTTCCGAGAAGGTATCCGCGGTCGGATGCTTCCACATCATGTTCGGTCTTCGCCTTGGCTTGACATCCCTTCTTGCCCCTTCAGCAAGAGAACATCCGCTCCACACCCTGCAAAAGCATGACAAAAACCGGAAAATCAGGTAATGCTACGGGTGTGTCCCCGGAAAAATTTCACGCGTCGTATCGGGAACAACGAAGAATGAAGATGCCGCACTTGGGCCCCGCGTCCGGGCTGGCGAAGACCGAGCGGCGACCGACTGGAGCCGCAAATATATTGAAAGATTTTGGAAGGGGGGTGCGAGGGGAGGACCTTTTTTCAAAAAGGTCTTCCCCCGCATTCGCCTCTCCATAGGGACCTCCGCGTCTGATACCGGTCCGACGATCGAGCTTCCCCATGGTTCGTGAGAAGCCGATTCAAGGAGATATTATGGCCGACAAGCCCTCAGAGCAACTTCACGAGGTTAGGATTACCGCATTAAAGAACGACGCGGCCAAAGACAAAGTGATCGAGGCGCTGGCCCGTGTCACCAAGAACCTCCCGGAAGAGCGGGTGCGTGCCCGTTTGGACGCCTTGCCATGGACGATTACGCGACGGGCTTCCGCGATCAAGGCTTACCGACTCGTACGCCTGCTGGAAAGACTCGGGGCCACGGTTGCCGTCGATCCGCCGCTGGCCGCCATGCCAATGGTGGGAGCAGCGGAAACGGAAATACTCCCCGAGACCAAACTGTTGACCCCGACGGAGGCCGCGCCGACCGTACGATACCTTTCCGTGCCTGCGGACCGTCCGGCCGATCGTCTGCCTCCCGTGCCTCTGACTCCTCGGCCCGCGTTTGGACAAATTCCCCGGCCATCGGCAGAATCCGAACGCGCGGAATCCCTTTCCGGTGATGGAGAGCGCTTTCCTCTTGAACCCCTCGGGCTCGGCGGCATTCTGGATCGCACCTTTCAGATTTGTCGCGACTACTTTTGGAAGCTCATCGCCATTGTTGCAATCTCCTGGCTCTTCTCGCTGATCGTCTTCGTTGTCGTCGCTCTCGGGGGAGCGTTGGGATTCGGCGCAGCGGCCCTCGCGGCGTCCCGAGGGCAAATCCCCTGGACGCTGATCGTGCTGGGCCTGACCGTCATTCCAACGCTGGGGGTCTTGGTAATGGCGGCCTACCAATTATCGACAGGGGCCCTCATTCACGCGGTCTCATCCATTTACTTGGGGAGGGAGATTGTCATCGGCGAGGCGGTTCGATTCGTCATGGGCAAGCTTGTGAGACTCGTTCTCACGTCCATCCTGTTTACCCTGGTGGTCTTGGGGTGCGCCATCCCGGTCTTCCTGGCAGGGGGGGTGCCGTTCCTTTTCCTTGGTGTGTCCGTGGAAAGCGTGCTGCTGGCAACTTTCGGAACGCTCCTTTTCGCGGCCGTTCCGTTCTATGTGTTTCCAAAGTGGCTCCTCTTCGACAAGGTGGTCATCATTGAGGACGGGGCATATGTGGAGGCTCTCCGCAGAAGCTGGGATCTCATGACCGGCAAGGCCTCGGGAGAATGGCCCAAGGGGTACTGGATCAGGCTGGTTATACTCCTCCATTTGTTCATGTTCATCTATCTGGCAATTTATACGCTCTTTCAGCTTCCCGCGCAGATGGTCTCGCTCGTGGCGCACGGGTCACCCTGGCTGCTCATCGTGTTAACGATACTATTTCAAATCCTGAGCCAGATTGGCAGCTTGATTGCCACTCTGTTCGGCTCGGTCTGCATGGTGGTCTTCTACTATGACATCCGAATTCGCAAGGAGGGTTTCGACCTGGAGATGCTGCTGAGGAGCGTGGGATGAAAGCCTCATGCGGACTCGTACGGTCCGTATTTCCGGTTTGAAAGCGAATACCTATCGGTTTGCGAATGGAAAACTCCATCTTCCTGTGCATAAGGAGTCGAATATGGAAAAACTTACCGGCAAGGCGATCATTGCCATGGGAGGAGGCCCGACCGCGGTCATCAACCAATCCCTGGTCGGCGCGGTCCTTCAGGCCCGCCAGCACCCGCACATCACGCAGTTTTACGGGGCGTTTCGCGGTGTGGAAGGCCTGGTGGAAGAACAGATGGTCAACCTATCCGAAGCTACCGGGCACAACCTGGAAATGGTCGCACGAACCCCCGGCGCGGGTATTCGAAGCACGAGGATCAAACCGGACGAGGAATACTGCAAGCGGATCTTCGACGTCTGCAAAGCCCACGGCATCCACTATTTCTTCTATATCGGCGGAAACGATTCCGCGGAAACCTGCCGAATCCTCAACAGATTTGCCCTCGCAGAGAGCTATGAGCTCCGGGTGATGCACATCCCGAAGACCATCGACAACGATCTGAGGGTGACCGATCATTGCCCCGGTTACGGATCCGCGGCCAAGTTCGTGGCTCAAGCCTTTTCCGGCGTCAACCTGGACAATCGGTCTTTGCCCGGAGTTTACATCGGCGTGGTCATGGGAAGGCATGCGGGATTCCTCACGGCCGCGTCGGTATTCGCCCGGAAGTACGACGATGACGGACCGCACCTCATCTATGTGCCCGAGCGGCCGTTCGATCGAGATGAATTTCTGACCGGCGTAGACAGGATGTACGCCCAGCACGGCCGCGTCGTGGTTGCGGTATCGGAGGGGATTCAGGATGCGAAGGGGCAGCCGGTGGTGGCCGGCCTCGTGGAGATGGTGGAACGGGATGCCCACGGCAACGTTCAGCTCTCGGGAACCACGTCGCTGGGAGACGCCCTCATGAACCTGGTCAAGGGCAAGCTCAAGATCAAGAGGGTGCGGTCGGATACCTTCGGCTATCTTCAGCGATCATTTCTCGGATGCGTCAGCGAGGTTGACGCCAACGAGGCCAGAGAGGTCGGCGAGCGCGCTGTCCAGATCGCGGCATGGCATCGGGTCGACGGTTCGATCACCATCGAACGGGTGGGCGATTACGGCGTACGCTACAACCTCACGCGGCTCGAGGAAGTTGCCAAGGAAACCAAGGCCATGCCCGATTCATTCATCGACGGCGTGAACAACGTCACCGTGGATTTCAAGAACTACGCCCGGCCGCTCCTGGGAGACTTCCCCGCGTATGAACGTATCCACGCTCCGCGCGTCGAGATGATCCTCAATACGTCCACGTGAGCCGCTTGGTGTTGCCACCCCGGACGCGCGTGCAAGGGTAGCATTTTCATGGATTATTATGGCCGCTGCCGAATGCGGGCCCTGCTCAGTCCTTACCTCCGGGCCCGGCCATGATTGCGGTGTACAAGGCGAGACCCACCAGGAAGTCTGCGAAGGCAATCGCTATATCGGCTAGGTGGTCTGCAGAAGCCAGCCGAAGAAATTCTGCCACGGCATTACCTTGATCCAGCCGTGAATGGTTGCGTCCACGGAATAGTCCGCCATGAGGATGATTCCGAGAAAAGCCAGAAAACTGTTGAGGAGCAGTCCCCATACCGCGGTGCTCTTGAAAAAGAACAGGATGCTGACCGCCACGAGGTCGAGCCCTGCAAAGAGATTGGCCAGCAGGTACGTGGTTCCGCCCTTGGGGGGGTGAATCCTGAAATGCAGCAGCGCGGCCCCAAGGGCCAATCCGACCAGCGCAACCCAGAGCTGCCGGCGCTGTGAGCCCATGACATCCTCCCTAGAATTTTACTGAGTAGCCGAGCAGAAACATCAAAAGGACGGCGACCGCGTGCAGGATCAGCCAACCCGTCTTGGGATACATCAGGTGCTTGAGCATGATCGTCACCCCCCGAGGTAGATTTTTGCCAGCCGGCCCGCGGTGTACACCACGGCCATTCCGACGAAATGAACCAACCACCACCGGAAACTGAGAAACCTCCACTCCCTTTTCATTGCCCTTGCTCCTTGAGAGAGTCCTGTTTCGATAGACTTAGGATTGACTCCGTTCCCGCTCTCGCATCACATAGGAAGAGTATGGTGCTATTATCGTCGAAGCGCGCGGATCTTTGCAAGAAATGGCATGTGCCATTGTCCGCGCCCGCGGCCTCAGAGAAAGGAGGAAACCATCATGGCGGACACAACGGATTTCCGCAATCCCTTCACCGAGATCGGTCCCGGATTCCGTGCCGATGAGGTACGGCTTGATCAGTTCCATGTCAAGCCGGTTTCCGCGTCGGTGTCGCTTCAGGAAGGTTTGCTGATCATGATCAGCAAGATCATTGAAATGACGCGATTGCTTTCCGGGTACGTTCATTCCGGTTCCGCGGTCGAGATGGACGACTGCTACGGAATCGCCAGAGAGATTCATGCCCAGGAGAAATTTCTGACAAAAGGCATTGTGGAGGCAAAGGTCGGTCGTGAGCTCCGCACGCTGGTTATCCGGTTTCCCTTTCGGCTCGAGAGAATCGGAGACATGCTGGAAAGCGTCCTGAACTGTTGTCGGATCAAGGCAACGGACGACATCGTGTTCAGTAACGCGGCTCATGCGGAGCTCGATGAGCTCTTTACGCTCCTTCTGGAGGCCATGATCGGTCTGCGGGGCGCGTTCGTAACACCGAACCGGGCTTCTCTGGAATATGTCCTCAGCCGCTGTCGGCAGATGGATCTCATGCTCCCAGCCTTCCGGTTAGCCCACTGGGACAGGGTTGAGGCCGGTTCGTGCGACTACCAGTCCAGTTCGGTTTATTTGGACATCTCGGATTCCGTGAAATCCGTCAACGACTATCTGGAAAAGATGGCGGAGACCCTTCTGGAAGCCGGGCATGACCGTTCCTGAGGATGAGATGGAGCGGGGCTGGGGATTTCGATGAGCAGGGATTGAGTGGGCAATCCGGACGGCTACCCGCGGGTGAGGCGGTCTCAAAAGTCAGTCTTGAGCCGAGATCGAAGCACGATCCGGAATGACCGCCTTCTTGGGGTGGCCTGGACTGTCGCTGCGCGACATCCCGCGCCTCGCGCGATAACGTCCGTGCCACCCGAACCGAGAGTTGGATGGTCTTCGTGGCGCGATAACCATCCGGACGCGGGTTTTGCGACAGGCTCCTAAAACGGGGACCCGAACGCGGTTGTCAGGGAGAGACCGAAAATATAGGTAATTTTTCGATAATTCATGCTGTAAGCGCCGCTTTGAGATCCTCCCGCACCAAGATCGCTCTCCAGCGTGCCTTCGCCTTTGCCGTTAATGAGTCCCATCCTTGAGTAATAGCCCAACTGTACATCCCGGCCGACGGTGAGCGCCAGTTCCGTCTGAATCTCAAAGAAAAAGCTGCGTGTATAACTCTCCCTGGAACGGTCGATTCTGCCCGTTCCGCCCTGCCAGGTCTCTTCATGGGTGGCAGTTCCGAACACCGGCCCGAGCAATCCCGCGATGACGGCGGTGCTTGCCGAGCTCCTCGCGGCAAACTGAATGCCGATGTACGGGATGAACGCGTTTGCCGTCAGGTCGACGGTGTCCGAAGAACTGGCAGGCAACACCGCCTGCGCAAACCCTCCCAGGTCTTCCGGGTCCCTCAGGCGCCGGGAGTAATAGTCATATCGGAATCCGTTGATCTGAGACCATCCCTCGTCCCGCCAGCTTGGGGCCCAACTCCAGAGCACCATCACGTCAGCCATCCAATTCGTGGCCCCTGCGCGTCCCCATGTGCGGGAGTTCGGGAGAGCCGAGCCGGCAAATTGATAGGTGGAACTGCCCTTGTGATTCTCGGGAATCAGATACCACCCCTGCGCGACCACATCAAACAGCTTTCCGTATGAGACCATCTCGCTGGCAGCGACCCAGTAGCCTCTCTGGGGGTACTTGTGAACAATCCTCTCCAAACCGAGGACCGTATTGCCCTTTGATTCTATCTCGAAGAACTGCCCCTCGTGCCGATTGGGAACCTGAATCCCGACAAAAAAAGACGGCGGTTTGAAGACGAATCCTTTGGCGTGCGGATCCTCCTGGGACGGCGGACACATCCAGCCGGCACACGGCGATCCTCCCGGCGGCGTCAACCCCGGTGACGGAAAAAATGTGGAATTGTCGGCGAAAGCCAGTGAAAGGGTGCTGAGGACGAGGAACAATGTGACCGTCGTCAAGACGAAGGCAGTCCCCCCCTTACGCGGAAAAAACGAGCCCGCTTTTGTGTCCAAGCAATTCATGCCGTTTACCCATACCCCAAGAAGAGAAGACCAGCGACCCGGATCGTGGGCGCGGTGCAAACAAAAACGGCCCTGGCGCTTCCTGAAGCGCCTCACGCCGCAAGTGGACGTGCCGGACCGCCTGATTCTATTCGAAACGATGAGTCTTGCCTTAACCATAATCGTGCTCGCTTGTCAATTCCGGATCGGATGGCCGCGCGAAGGGAAAGATACCGTGCCACATCAGCCCCACCGGGAACATGCTGCCGTGAGCTGCAGTGGAGGTTCATGAGTAGAGGACTCTGGTCTCCGGCCGTGACCGGCAAAGGCCCCCGTGCTCGTTGCACCCCTGATTTCAGGACGGTTCCCACCGTGTGGCCGGGGCACGGGCGGCCCTGCCTCGGGAGAGTGGAAACCTGGGAGTGGTCACCCGAGAAGTCGGCCAACGCCAGGTCATGAATGATCCTGGTGTGACGATAAGTTGGATGTTTTGTCTCGGCATGATTTCGAGAATCGGCACTTTTCACTATAATAAGAAAAAAATTTACGACTATTCCATAAAATGTCTTGTGTGACCAAGTGATAACAGATATAAGCTCATCCCGATCCGGTCCAATCGGACCAACTATGCCGAACGGCACTGGGTACTCCGCAAACGGCCGCGGAGAAACCCGCTTGAACAGCGCTTTGCACATCCCGGTTTGTGGGTCGGGTTCCAGTCGGATGCCCACTACCGCGCCCAACGGTACGTGCCCAATGAAATCTGCGACCATTCTTCTGGTGAGTCTCCTCGCCGTCTTTTCCCTTCTCAGCTCGTGTACCTCCCTGGGCTCCAAACTCCGGCTGGGGAGCCCGATAAAAGCGGGGTACGAGGGAGAGGCGCCAGGGTGGGCTTCTCGCAATCTCCCCGGCGTGAAGACCCTCTCCAATCTGATCCCGCCCCCCACCGATGCTCGGATGCAGTGGGACGAATGGCAGAAGAAGCGGAGCACGCGGGGCGTGGCCCAGGATGCTCAGGGCCTGTGATGTTCCGTCGTCCTCTCAACGTTCCCGCCTCTGGCTCCGCACGTGGCGATCTCGACAGCTCGTTCATGTCGGAAGGACCGCACCTCACTGCTTCGAGACGCCTCGGTTGATGAGATCGAGCGTGGTGGCCACCCATCGGTCCAGTTCGGCCGGGTCCCCGCGATAGAGTCCCAACCCCGAACCGAGAAACTCCGTGTAATAGGCCCGCAAGAGAGTCACCAGCATGGAATTGATCAGGAAGGCCACCCGGTCCACGTCCGTGTCATTCCTCAATTCGCCCCGGTCTATGGCATGTTCGATGAGCTCGGCGAGGAACTGATCCCCGCGTCTGTTGAGCCTCCGTAACCGCTCCGACCCGAACGGCGCCTCTCCTGATTGGAGCAAATGGAAGTAGATGCGCGCGAGCAGGGGATGCTGGTCGATGAAAGTAAACCCCGCGCTCAACAGCTTCTTGAGACGTTCGAAAAAAGAGAGGCTCGCTGTTTCGTCCCGGACCCCCTTGAGGTATTCGGTGACCCGGCCGGTGGCCATGTCCACCACCACGTCAAACAAGCCCTGCTTACTCTTGAAATACTGGAAGAGACTCCCCTTGCTGATCGCGGCCGCTTTCACCACACTGTTCATGGAAGCGTTGCCGTAACCTTTGGACGCAAATTCATCCACGGCAGCTTGGAAGACCTTTTCTTGCTTTTCGGCGCTCAGTTTTCGAAAGAGCTCCGTGCCGGAAGACGATACATCGTTCATCTTGCCACCATGGGGGTACCGATGTTGCTCGTCATGAGGCTCACCCGGATACAAAGATGAGCGCGATGTCTCATACTGATGCGCGTTTCAAGGTGTAACATCAATGCGCCATCATGTGAGTACCCATGGGGGCACTGAGGCGCCCCGCCACAATTTACGGCGGGGCCGGACATCCCGGTCATATCAGCGGGAATGCCGCCGGAAATCTCCACCGCCTTAATTCCGGCTCAGGGCGAGCATGAAGGAGCGGTTCCCGGAGAAGTAGGGATTGGGAGTCGGATGCCGCTTCTCTTCTTGCGCCGGGCCGGACGCTTTCATGGCAAGCACGGACGTCCCGTTTCCCACAACTGCAACACGAACCGGCGCGGTTCCCGGCCCCACCACTCCCAGAGTCCGGGCCGCGGCCAGGGAGAGATCAAGGACCCGGTCGCCGACAAATGGGCCTCGATCGTTGATCCGAACCACCACGTCTTTCTTGTTCTTGAGATTGGTGACCCTTACGATCGTATTCAAGGGGAGCGTGCTGTGGGCCGCGGTAAGGGCGTACATGTCGTACACCTCGCCGGAGGCGGTCTTCCGCCCATGGAATCCGGGCCCGTACCAGGACGCGATCCCATCCTGGGAATGACCCACGGCAACCTTTTTCACCGGGTGGTAGGTTTTGCCGTTTATGGTATAGCAACCGCGCGCGGGATGCTTGAGCGTCGCGGACTGCGTGGCGCAGCCACAGGTTGCGAGAAGGACTCCGATGATGAAAAACCGATGAACGGACTTCATTGTTCTCTATCAATGTTGAGACGTAAAACAAAAAACATGTGTATTTTACTATAATTGAAGAAATAATGTCAACTAAAGCTTTGTCATCAGGAGCGGTTACAACGGAAAATGCATACCCGTCGCGAATCCACTCAGGTCCCCGTTCCTGCTCACTCATTGCTTGACGCAGGGCGGAAAGGCAAGGTAATCTCAGCGCAAATGAGGCGCTCGACTCTGGCGCCGTCGGAGCGCGCGTCGGCGAGACCGCGCTCCGGGACGGTCAGTCATCGACCTTGGGACAGTTACCCCATGGTATTCCTTCTGAACGGGTCACCGACTCGGAGCACCCTGACGGGATTCTCCACAGATGGTCCTATGGAGCCGTGCAGCGACCGTGGCCCCCTGGGCAAGCCCTCCAAGTTTATGGTCGGCAGGGCGCGCGGTGGGGAGTGAGACGCAATGTTCTGCAGATACATCGTGCCGGGGGTCCTGGTGGTAAGCATGCTCATCATGGCGGGCTGCGACATGGAACAGCTCGTCAGGAGCAAAGTGCCGGAACCGCTGAAAAAGGTCCTTTCCTTTGGACCGCAGGGCTCGAAGAGGCCGAAGGGCGAGGTCAGGCGACTCAGGCCCACCGACATAGACATCGTTTCTCCCCGTGAAAAATCGGTTCATCCCGTCGACAAACCGATGGAATTCCGTGCTCTGGTGAGGTTCCAACCCGAGCCCGGGGAGGATATTCCTCAGGTGAGCTGGACGCTCTTCAGCGAGAAAGACAAAAAGGGCGCGAGCATCGGAACCGGCAATTCGGCCCGCCGGAAGCTCGATCCGGGAGACTACCGGGTCGAATTACGCGTCACCATGGGCAAACAGAGGATCGTGAGGAACGTCAACTTTCGGGCGGCACACGGCGTCAAAGGTGTGGTGAGCGATGCTGACGGATCCGGTCTCGCCGGTGCCGAGATCGCGTTGACCGATCTGGAGAGCGGAAAAGAGGTGGCCCGAACAAGCACGGGAAAAGGTGGGAACTTTGCTATTGAATCTCCCGCGGCAGGGCTCTTCCTCATGACTCCGACGAAACCGGGGTACTCGTTTTCGCCCCTCGAAAGCATCGTCAAGTTCGGTGGCGAGGCGGTTCAACCCAAGTTCGTAGGATTTATGGCGGAGATCAAGGATATAAGATTGACCCGCAGCCTGGACTCGGATGAAGCTGATCAGTCGGTCTGTCCTCATCAGCAGGCTTACCTGAAATTTTCCGTGACCTCAGAGATCAAACCCACCCACATGGAGGCTTGTCTCGAACGTATTGAACAGGGCGCGACTCGGCGATTCAACCTCGAGGTAATCGGGGAGGAGAAAGCCGGTGACAAGACCTTCGATCCTCCTGGGCCGGTCTTCAAGGTGCAGATTCCGCTTGGGTTGGCGTCAGAACCGGAGAATGTGACGTACCGCCTTGTCGTTACCGTCACCGACGCGAAGGAGAGGTCATTCTCGAGTAAGGCCAAGAATCGCTTCACCTACGACGGGGTCGGCTGTTTCCGGCGATGTCTGGATCAAGCCGTGGCCCACCACGAGAAGGGGCAACTGGAAGATGCCATCAAGGCATACAAGGTAGTCGAGGAGCTGTACAAACGGGTCGAACGGCCTGAGCGCTTCCTCCCCTTCGCGGAAAAGAGCCGTTTTGATCAAGGTCTGGCCTACCTGGGATTGGCGCTCCCCTTGAAACCCGAGGACCCCATTCGGGTGATCCGGCTGCAAATGGCAATAGCCGATTTCAACAAGATTCTCAAACATCGTAAGAACGATATGGAAGTACTGTTGTTTCGTGGCATTGCCCGACAGGTTATGGGTAATTACCCCGCGGCTCTCTCCGACTTCAACGCGGTTCTCGCCATCGATCCGAACCAGGCTGCGGCACTTGAACTTCGTGGCCAGACGTACGTGAAGACCGAACAAGATCAAAATCTTCTGCTTGCTGTAGATGACTTCACCCGTGCGCTGGCACAGTCTCCCGGCGAAGAAGGGTTGCGGAAGAGCCGCCGAGAGACTCTCAAATTTTTCCTGAAATTGGAGAAGGAAAAGAAGGAGCGCAAAGAGGAAGAGGAGCGGGAAAAGAGAGAGGCGAAACCGAAGCAAGAAGCCAAGGACAAGAAAAAGGCCGACCTGACCACACCGACGGACGAAAAGGATGCGAAGGACAAATCGGTCGAGAAGGCCCCCAAAGAAGACAAGTCGGGATTCGCGAACATACCGTTGCGCGAGATCTCCGATTTCCTGAAACTGGAGAAATACCTCCGAACCTGACCGTTCCCCGAGACGATAGAACCCTGGGAAATCACGATGGGGGCGGCATTCCCCCAGGAAAGAGGCCGGGCGCTACCCTGATCGGGTTCCTGAAGGGAGCGGCCGCTGCGGTACGGGAACGCTTTGTGAACGGGTTTCGTAAAACTGTTGCTCGTGGAGCTCATCGCCGTTCGCTATGGAAACCGATGGCCGAATGCCGGATTTCTCTCAGGTGGATTGGTCTCGGTGTCGTGCTGATGGCGGTCTGTTCGACGGGCTGTTTTTCAGCTCGAGGTATTGCGGAAATCACCACCTACCCCTATCCTCTCCTCTACGAGGACGACTCGACAGCGCGCTTCGGTACTACCGATGATTCGGTGTTGATCGAAGTGAGGCGAACGCGCGCTCCGGGACATCTGAAAAATATGGCCGTCCGCTACATGTCGCTTTTCCCCGGCGGAGAAATTATCAGGCCCGGAGACGGGGAGGCGTACGTGGAGGTGGACGGCAAGACCGCGTACAAGGTTGTGTTTCAGCCGAAATATCTTCGAAAGAGGAAGCGGGTTCGGGAGAATTTCACGTCCGGTCGGCAAGAAGTGCCCGAGGGATGGACTCCGGCCCGCATGGAAGATCCGATTACGGGCAAGACCATTCGCGTTTTGCACGGGCCGGTGATCTCCCAATACCGATCCTTGTACTTGGTTCGCGGAGACTCCGAGCTTTATTATCTCTTTCTGAGGGCGGACGGAGATCAAGTGGAACCTGCCCGAAAGCGATTCGAGGAATTCGTGCGAAACGGCATAAGCTACAAGTAGTCTAAGTTCACGATGGCGGAGTCACGATAACGTATTCCCGTAGGATGTGGTGAGCGAAGCGAACCGCATCTGTCGACAAACAGCCGCGGACGATGCGGTTCCCTTTGATCACCGTATCCTGCAACGAGCTGCGGAAAATTCCAAGGATACGCAACCGCGTTTGTGCGACAGAGCACCAAGCGCCGCTGTTCATAAGAGGAGAGACAATCCGTGAGATATGTGGGCGCAGTATACCGGCCTCCCAGTGAGGCGGGAAGCCTCATTATTCAGGCGACTCTGGGATGCAGTCACAACAAGTGTACCTTTTGCGGGAGTTATCTTGACAAACGGTTCGGCATTCGGAGCATCGAGGAGATCCGGGAAGACCTTGAGGAAGCTCGATACATGGGGCCGGTCGAGCGCGTCTTCCTGGCGGACGGTGACGCCCTCTGCATTCCTCAAAAAAAGCTCCGGGAGATCTTCCGGCTTGTTCAGGAGGTGCTTCCGTCAGTCCAACGGATTGGCATCTACGCCAACGCTCGAGACATCCTGAGGAAATCCCTGGACGATTTGAAGGAGTTGCAGTCCCTCAAACTGGGAATCCTGTATCTGGGCGTCGAAACGGGACATCCCGCACTGCTGGAGAAAATCAAGAAGGGAGCAACCTATGATCGGCTCGTGGAGGCGGCCAGACGGGTCAAGGACTCGGGGATACTTCTTTCAGTCACCGTGCTGCTGGGCATCGGAGGCGTCTCCCTGAGCGAGGAGCATGCCAGGCACACGGCCCGCATCCTCAGCGACATGGATCCCGACTTTGTCGGCGCTCTGAGTGTCATACTCGTTCCGGGCACACCCCTTCATCAGGAGCATGTCGAGGGTCGCTTTGAGGTGCCCGATCCGTTTGCCCTCGTGAACGAGTTGCGGATCATGATTGCGGAATCGTCTTTCACGAACTGCGTTTTCAGGTCCAATCACGCGTCGAACTACCTGCCGGTGAAAGCCGCTTTGCCTCAGGACAAGAAAGAAATCCTGGCAGCAATCGACAGCGTGCTCGCAGCCCGTGACAAGCGCGCCTTGAGGCCGGAATTCCTGCGCGCGTTGTAATTCCTTCGAAAAACGAGCCGGGGAGGGACGCTTTGCAAAAAGTCCCTCCCCGGACCCTTCTTCAAAAACAGTCATGCCTGCTCTTGGGCACAACGAAGTATGAAAGTCCTCGGCTTCGGGTCACGCTCGGTGTTTGCCAACCCAGGCATGAGAGCCAGGATAGCATTTCCCTTACGAGCCGATATTGACGACCCAACCGTAAGGATCGGGGCGGCGCCCGGTCTGCATGCCGGTAATCTCTTCGAAGAGCTTGTGGGCGACCTCACCGGTCTTCCCATCAGCCACCATGAAGTCACGGCCCAGGTATCGGAAATGACTCACCGGCGAAATCACCGCGGCTGTGCCCGATCCGAAGATCTCCTGCAGGCTCTTGTCTTCTGCCGCGGCCACGACCTCGTCAATGGTGACAGCACGTTCGGTGACTTTCATCCCCATGTGGGACGTAAGCTTGACGACCGAGTCCCTGGTAACGCCGGGGAGTATGGTCCCTTCCAGCGCAGGTGTGATGATTTCGTCCTTGATTCGGAAGAAAATGTTCATGGTGCCCACTTCTTCGATAGACCTCTTGTCGACCGCATTGAGCCAGAGCACCTGGGTAAATCCCTGTGCATGGGCTTCTTCCGCTGCGAGGAGAGAGGCAGCGTAATTGGCAGCGGTCTTGGCTTCCCCTACGCCCCCGCGACAAGCCCGAACGTACTTGTCGGTAACCATGATTTTGACCGGCTCGAAGCCTTCAGGATAGTAGGCGCCAACCGGCGACATGATAATATAGAAAAGATATTCCTTTGCCGGCCTTACACCGAGAAACGGGTCCGCGGCAATGACGGTGGGCCGGATGTAGAGCGATGTGCCTGATGCCCTGGGAACCCAATCCCGATCCAGCCTGACGAGCTTGCTCATCTGTTCCATAAAGATCGACGGGGCCAGGGCGGGGATGCAGAGTCGTGCGCAGGATTTGTTGAACCGGGCTATGTTCATGTCGGGCCTGAAGAGCAGGATGTCCTCTTCGCGCGGACCCGCGAACCCCTTGAGTCCCTCGAAAACCTGCTGCCCGTAGTGGAGCACCATCGTTGCCGGGTGGAGGACAAGCTTCTCCAGCGGCTTGATCTCGGGAGCCTGCCATCCGCCCCCTTCGGTGGAATACCGCATGGTTACCATGTGATCGGTGAAAATGAGCCCGAATCCGAGCTTGTCTTCATCGTGCACCTGAGAACCGGTCCTGTTGCGTGGTACCGTACCCATGAAGCCTCCCTGCGCCGCTGTATTCTCACATCAGTCTGATGTATGATTCCGTTGCCAGTCCAGCACCTGCGTCAACGACAGAACCATGCGAGCGAACACGTGGTGGGCCGGGCGGAAAGAACGACCGAGGGATAATGATTACCAGAGCGGGGCAACGCAGTCAAGCCGAGCCACGAAAAATGGGAAAGTGCGGTTCACGTCAGTGAAAATCGTGACGTCCGCGGCCCGGACCTCTCATTATTCACCCCATTCACGTGCCGCCACGGCGCGGTAATGTTCACGGTGATCAATGCGGAAGCAATGCCAATACCTGTGTCGGAACAAATTTTGGATGCCATTCAAGCGGTAGCACGATCCGGACGGTGCAACATGGCTGACTGGAGGTGCGTCCACGCAGCCCTGCTCGATGACGACCGCTGCGATGCGGCAGACTGGCTGGAGTCCAATGTCAGCACGTACCTTCGAGGGCTCTACCAAGGGTTTCACGCGCCCGGAGAGATCGCCCGTGAGGGCGGAAGCGATTCTCAATGAGTTGCGACGCAAGCCCGCCCCGTTGTCGGCGACAGCCTACCCCTCTGCCTCACTACCGTGAGGTCTTCTCCCAGGTGCGCACGACGCGAACCAGCACGGGATGGAGCTCCTGGATGGCAGTCCGGAATTGACTGAGGAATTTCCGCCATCTCAGCCATTGGGACAGCTTTTCCGGAATTTCCCTCGGTTCAAGCCACAGGTTCTTGAGGTCCCTCACCGTGGGGAGAGGCGGTGCATTTACATCATCGGAGATGACCCTCAGGGACGTGAAGGGTACGCCGAGCTTCAGCGCCTCGAGCCCGAGAGCGTGGCTCTCCATGTCCACCGCGTGGGCCCCTGTGGCCTCGTGCAGACGCTGTCGCTCGTCGCGGGCAAAGACGGCTTGGCCGGTTGTAGCAATTCGGGCCACGCGATACGGGACGCTTTCCTTGCTGCACGCGTCGGCCACGCAATTGACGAGATGTGCGGGCCAGGCGACGATGCGCTCCGGTTCATCCCCGAATACAGTTTCGGAACAGACCACGAGCTCCCGGTGCGAAATATTCGGCACCAGTCCCCCCGCTGTGCCCGCGTTGATGATTGCCGCGGGCTCCTCGTCCAGGTATCGAAGCGCCAAAGAAGCTTTGTGGGGACCAACACCGCTCCGGATGATGAGCAAGCGGCTCCCCTCGAAGAAGGCGTCGCGATAGACCGCACGTCCTCTCCGCCAGCGGCGGCGCACTTCCACCCGATGGAGGAATGGATAGGCCTCCACCCCCATAGGAAAGACAATGCAGAGCGGACGATTTTCTCTGTTCATATGCCTCGGAGGAGTATATAGAGTGATCGATTATAGGCAGGCAGTGGCTGAAATGTCCAGGTTGGATCTCGAAACAATAGACAGACGTATTCTCCAGGCACTCCAGGGGGATCTGGACGATTCCTCGGAACCGTACGCCAGGATCGCAGCGGCTCTCGACATCTCCGAGGACGAGGTCATCGCTCGGATCAGGGCCATGCTGGACGCTGGGATCATTCGCCGGATCGGCGCGATGATCCGGCACATCGAAGCCGGCATCGGGTTCAACGGAATGGTGGTGTGGAGCGTGGACCCCGACCGGACCGAAGAAGTCGGTGCAATTCTGGCCGGTTTCCCCGAGGTCACCCACTGCTACGAAAGACCGCCGTTCGGGAAATATCGCGGAACCTTGTTTACCATGGTTCACGCCTCGTCCGAAGAAGGGTGCCTCGATGCGGTTCGCCGGATGCAACAGACCCTCGGCGGGGCTCAATATGAAATCCTCTTCAGCGAGCGCGAGCTCAAGAAGATCAGCATGACCTACTTTGACGATACGATCGAGGAAGATTTGTAGTCGGTTTCATAAATACGGCGTCACTTCTCGCCGGCACAGGAGTGCAAAAACGACGCTGCATTCCGTTTGGGTGTCCCGCCAGCGCGGGACTGGCTTGCCCGGCAGTGGCGCCTGTATCCGGCGCCGAATCTAGGAGACAGAGCACCTGGTATTGGGTGGCATAAATTCGCCGACGTACTCTGCCCCATTGGAGATTGCTTCGTCGCTCCGCTCCTCGCAATGACAGGGTTGTGAACGGTGTTTGCGAGGGCGTAGCCCTAAGCAATCCTCAGTGGTCGCGAATTCGAGACCGGACGTAGGCAACGGAAAATTAGGAAAGCTTTCAGGAGATAACCAATGCAATGCACGCTTCAATCGGAGGAGCTTCTCAAGAGAGCAACCGCTGTCGTTCCCGGCGGAGTCAACTCGCCGGTGCGGGCTTTCCGATCCGTGGGATTGAGCCCGCGCTTCATCCGTTCCGGAAAGGGATGCAGAATCGTTGATGAAGACGGCAATGAATTCATTGACTATGTGGGCTCCTGGGGCCCGCTCATCCTGGGACATGCTCAACCGGAGATCCTCGAAGCCATCGGCCGGACCATGATGGATGGCACGTCCTTCGGCGCGCCGACCCGGCGGGAAGTGGAAATGGCCGAAATCATCACCGAGCTGGTTCCATCCATCGAGATGGTCAGGTTGGTCAATTCCGGCACCGAGGCCACCATGAGCGCGATCAGGCTGGCCAGGGGATTCACCGGCCGGGACAAGATCATCAAATTCTCGGGATGTTATCACGGCCATAGCGACGGGCTGCTTGCCCGGGCAGGATCCGGCGCGACGACCTTTGCCCTCCCCGACTCACAGGGGGTCCCAGCACAGGTGGTCGAACTGACCGTCGTGGTTCCGTACAACGATTTGGCAGCGGTCCAAGCTTGTTTCGAGCAAATCCCCGAAGCAGTGGCTGCCGTCATCGTCGAGCCCGTCGCGGGAAATATGGGTGTTGTGCCGCCGGCCGAAGGTTTTCTCCGGGGCTTGCGGGACCTTTGCACGCAGTACGGGGCGCTCCTGATTTTCGACGAGGTGATCACCGGGTTCAGGCTCGCACTGGGTGGGGCTCAGGCGGTATTCGGTGTCACTCCGGATCTGACCTGTCTGGGAAAGATTATCGGTGGCGGCCTTCCGCTCGCGGCGTTTGGAGGCCCCAGATCGATCATGGAATCCCTGGCGCCGGTCGGCGGAGTCTACCAGGCTGGGACGCTTTCGGGAAATCCGCTGGCGGTGGCTGCGGGCCTGACGGCACTGAACCTGCTGCGACGGGAGAATCCCTACGCGGAGCTGGAACGGAAGTCCGCACTGCTCGCAGACGGACTGGAAGGGATCTTTTCCCGAAAGGGGATTCCGCATACCATCAACCGGGTCGGCTCTATGTTATCCGTGTTCTTTCACCCGGGTCCCATCACCTCGTACGAGGAAGCTCTCCAGGCTGACCGGGAAGCTTTCAGCCGGTTCTTCGGCAGGATGCTCGAACAGGGAATTTATCTGGCCCCGTCGGCCTTCGAGGCGTGGTTCGTGGGCATGGCGCACGCGGGTGTCGATATTGAGCGGACTCTCGAGGCCGTTTCCGCGAGTTTGTAGCACGTCAAAAAACTATGTGGCACGCGGAATCGCTGAGCAATTCGGCTTGATTTCTCTTTCGGTCTCAGTTACTCTGCGTCGATGTGTAAGCTGCTTGTTCAGGCGCGTTCATCTCTATCGGACCCGTAAACCCAAGAACCAAAAATCACTACCGGCCACGGGGCGCGAAAGCAGTGCGGGGGGGCTCAGCATTTCGATTGGGACCCCGGCCTGTGTGCGAGAAGATGAACAATCTTTTCCAGTCCATGCAAGGAGGTACATGATGGACAATTCTTTTGACGTTCCCGAAAGGTTGGCACTCAAAGGCGTTACCCGGCGGGACTTCATGAAGTTCTGCGGGTTGATGGCAACCGTGCTCGGCTTGCCGATGTCTTTTGCGCCGAGGATTGCCCACGCCGTGGCCAACAAACGCCCGACCGTCGTGTGGTTGCACTTTGCAGAGTGCACCGGCTGCACGGAATCATTCATTCGCACCACGTATCCGTGGGCGGCCGACATTATTTTGGACGTTTTGGACCTCGCGTATTGCGAGACCGTCATGGCCGCAGCCGGAGACCAGGCCGAGGAGATCCTTGAGGGCGTGGTCAAGAAACAGAAGGGCAAATACATCTGTGTCGCCGAAGGCGCCATCCCCACCAAGGATAACGGTGTGTACGGCAAGATCCATGGAAAGACCTTCATGGAGATCGCCAACGAAGTGTGCAAGAACGCCATGGCCGTGATCTGCGTGGGCAACTGCGCGTGCTCGGGTGGCGTGCAGGCTGCGAACCCCAATCCCACGGCCGCCAAGAGCGTGGGCGAGGTCACGGGCCTCAAGACCGTTAATTGCGAAGGCTGTCCTCCCAACGCGGACAACATGGTGGCGACGGTCGTTCACTTCCTGCTGCTCGGTAAGCTCCCCGCTCTCGACGACAAGGGCAGACCGCTGTTCGCGTACGGAGCCCTCATTCATGACAACTGCGAGAGAAGAGGTCATTTCGAGAATGAGGAGTTCGTCAAGGAATTCGGAGACGAAGGCGCTGCCAAAGGGTGGTGCCTCTATAAGGTTGGCTGCAAGGGGCCGGAAACCTACAACAATTGCCCAAAGATCCGGTGGAACCAGGGTACCAACTGGCCCATAGGCGCGGGTCACCCCTGTATCGGCTGCAGCGAGCCGAAATTCTGGGACAAGATGAGCCCATTTTACGCGGCGAGATAGTCCCCGGAAGGGCCGCAATTGAAATCGGAACCCCATGAGGTAACCTTTCCAAAAGGAGCAATACCATGGCACGAGTCGTCGTTGACCCCATTCCCAGAATCGAGGGTCACCTGCGCATTGAAGTCGAGATAGAGAATGGAAAAGTAAAGGACGCCTGGAGCAGCGGAACGCTCTTCCGGGGGTTGGAAATTATCCTCCAGGGCAGAGACCCCCGTGATGCTCACCTGCTGACTCAGCGTTCCTGCGGCGTCTGCACCCTGGTTCACTCCCTGGCGTCCGTGCGGGCCGTTGAGGACGCACTCAAGGTGAAGATTCCCACGAACGCGAGAATCGTGCGGAACTTGACCCACGCCGCCCAGAACATGCACGACCATCCGGTTCATTTTTATCAGTTGTGCGCTCTTGACTGGGTTGACGTGGTGTCGGCGCTCGGCGCGAATCCCGGCAAGACCGCGGATCTCTCCAACGCGCTCAGCGGCCGTCCCCAATCCAAGAAATATTACGAAGGCCTCCAAGGCAAGCTCAAGGCCTTTGTGGAATCGGGTCAGCTCGGGCCCTTTGCAAACGCTTACTGGGGCCATCCCGGTTACAAGCTGCCGGCTGAAGCGAACCTCATGGCCGTGGGACATTATCTGGACAACCTGCGCCAGCAGGTGCACGCGGCCCAGATGACCGCGATCTGGGGGGCAAAGAACCCACACCTCCAGGGTCATCTTCCCGGCGGTGTGACCGTTGTCGAGCAGCTCAACGTGGACCGCATTTCTCAGTATCTGTACATGCTCAAGGAACAGATCGCGTTCATCGAAGAGGTCTACATTCCCGACCTGCTCGCGGTCGCGCCTTTCTACAAGGATTGGGCCGCGATCGGCGGAAACGACAACTTCCTGGCATACGGCGACTTCCCCGAAGGCGACAACGAGCCCGACAGCTTCTACTTCCAGAGGGGCGCCATCCTCGACAAGAAGCTCCAGTTGCAGAAACTGGACATGCAGAAAGTCTCCGAGGATGTGACCCGTGCCTGGTATGAAGGCGACAAGCCGCTCCATCCGTCGGTAGGCGAAACCAAACCGCTGACGGGCGACAAGCTCAAGGGAGCCGTTCCGGACACGAAGTCGGATAAGGGCAAGTATACTTGGCTGAAGGCCCCGAGGTACGACGGAAAGGTCATGGAAACCGGTCCGCTCGCCCAGTGCCTCGTTTCCTACGTTGGCGGAAACAAGGAGATCAAGGCGACCGTCGACATGGTTCTCAAGAAACTGGAAGTCGGCCCTGAAGCGCTGTTCTCAACCCTCGGCCGGCTCGCGGCCCGCGGCATAAAATGTCTCGTCAATGCCAAAAGGGCCGAGAAGTGGACCATGGACCTCATCGAGAACATCAAGAAGGGCGACACCAAGACCTTCACGTCGTACAAGCTCGATGAGAGCACCAACGGTCAAGGCATGGGTCTGGCCGACGTGGCTCGTGGCTCCCTCGGACACTGGGTCAACATTGAAAAAGGGAAGATCAAGAATTACCAGCAAGTGGTGCCATCCACGTGGAACCTCGGTCCCAGGGACGCCAAAGGGCAGAAGGGTCCGGTCGAGAACGCTCTGATCGGCACGCCGGTGGCCGATCCGAAGAAGCCCCTCGAAGTCCTGCGCACCGTGCACTCATTCGACCCGTGCATCGCATGTGCGGTCCACGTGATCGATCCCCAGACCAACGAGGTGTACAAGTTCAGGATTTCATAACGATATAACCGTATTACTTGACGACCTATTCGTAAAGGGGCGGCCCGAGGGCCGCCTCTTTTTTTTGTCAAGCCCTCCCCGCGGCAGCCGCTCGGCCCCAACGAAAAACAAGAAAGCTGCTTTCTACCGTTTGGCAATTGGAAAGGTCAGATGAGGGGATTCTTCCACTTCAGTTTGGGAAAGCGTGCGAAGTCGGAATCGGTGGAAGCCAGTTCGCAGCCGTGTTCAATGGCAAGCGCAGCCAAATGTGCATCCGAAACCAGATTGGCGACAGCCTGGCCATCGATAAGTACCTGCTGAAACACCGTCCAGTGTCGCTCGGTCGGCCGAATGACTCGTGTACACGGCTGATCCAGCCAGCTCTGCACACGAGCAAGGGCCTGTTCAAGGGAGAGGGGGTGCTCGAAGACCCGTGGGTTGGTTCCAACCCGAATAAATGCCGACAGAACCGTCCAGCAGAGACAGACAACGCCGGTCCCCGATAACTGGACATCCCACCATACCCGCGCTTTCTCGTGACGAGGGTGAAGCACGTCTTCCGCGTACAGGAGGATGTTGGCGTCGACGAGAATCAACGGGAATCCTCGCCTTCAATTTGTGCTAGTAATTCCTGTATGTTATCTATGTTTCGACCGGACCGGAGGCCCATTGCATGAGGTTCCGTTATGTAGGGGCGCCGCTTCGCAGGCTGTTCGACCCGGTCAAGACCGGCACGAAGAGCTTCATTTACAATCGTCCGAAACGGCTTACGCAATTTGGCAGCGACAGCCCGCGCTCTCTCGATCACGTCGTCATCGATTGATAGGGTCGTTCTCATGAGGTCATCATAGCATCATATCGAATGATGTCAAGGCATCACCTCTTTTCCGAAACAAACAGCGGTGCTCTGATACACGGCCGCAAGAAAAGATCGTCCACCTCTGTCATGTTTGTCCGATGCTTCCGAATGATACGGGTAAGGGCGGCGACGAGCCGAAAGCCCAAACGGACCTGAGGAATCACCGTCGCCCGATCACATGATCACCACAAGTTCAGGCGCCCATTACCGGGGGGATTCTCTTTCCATCGCAGGAGGAATTCCGGCACGGACAACGAGGGGGAACCATGAGCTTTCTGCGAAGGCAGCCGGACCAGCGGGAACGGCCGCTCGACTGCCGAGCGCCTCCGAGTGCCGATCCAATAGAGGGGGCAGATGTTTCCTCGAGTAGAGAACCCAGTCGGCAACAAATCGAACACCCACAGGGAAAAGAAAGGGGGGTCCATCTCATGAAAACGTATCTGTGCATTGCTCTGGCCACCATGATGATTCTTTCCGTAACCTATCGTTCCGAAGCTGGTGACCAAACGTTCCAGCAACTCTACAAGACCGCGCTCGATCTTCAGCTCAAGGGGCAAGACCTCGAGGCCATCGATTTCACCATGGCAGCCCTGGACAAGGCACGAGCCGTTTCGGGCGGAAACAACGTCAACGTGGTGAAAGCTCTGATCCTTCTCGCCGATTTGCGGAAGGGGAGAGGCAACTTCACCGAATCGGAACGCCTCAACATGAAAGCGCTGCATCTCTGCGGGCAGATCTCCGGAGAAGGGCAGCCGCTGGCGGTAAAGTGCCTGACGGCCCTTGCGGACCTCTACCTCCAACGGGGCAAGCACGGGGAGGCTGAGGCCACCTTGAGAAAGGCCATGGCCGCATGCGAAGTGGCGGGACGCGACCAGGATGCAGAGTTCGCCAGGATCCTGGAGATCCTGGGTGACATCAGTCGGGTCGAAGGCCAATTGACCGAGGCGAAGCGCTTCTATGAGAAGGCTCTGGAGCTGTACGAGCTCGCCCGGAAGTACAACCCCGCCGAAGGACAGGCCGTAGCCCGAACGCTGAGCAGCCTCGCAAATCTTGCCATCGCGGAAAAGGACTACCGAACAGCCGAAAAGCTCTTCGGAAGGGCGTTGGCGGTAGCTGAGAAAACCTCGGGCTCCAAGAGTCCCCAGGCCATCAGAATCCTCAAGAGCCAAGCCGACCTCTTTCGGGAGCGGGGCATTCCGAGCCTGGCGATGACTCTCTACCGAAGAGTGATCGGAATGTGCCAAAGCCGGGACCTGGAGGACAATCCGGTACTCTTGGGAAGCCTTCTGAGCTTGGCCGAGATCTACCAGAGTCAACGGTCCTACGAGCAGGCTGAGGGGCTGTACCGGCGAGTGCTCCTTGCGTACGAGAAGAACGGCGCAACCGAGAAACGAGCCACCGCAACAGTCCTGAAGCGGATTGCAGATTGCTGCGAACAACGGGGAGAGCACACGAAGGCCGCCCCTTACTACAAGAAAGCCCTCGGAATGATGTAACTCGAGCTTGCCGCGCACGCGGCGAACAAGACTCCCGCTCAATGCCTCGCCTGAGTCGATCAACCGCCGACAAGAGAAGACTTCGTGTCTTCTCTTGTCGCGCAAAGATCATCCTGAACCCTTTGCGATCTCTCGCGGAAACGGGCATACTGACAGCGGATACCGTCGAATTGATCTGTCGACGAACCGGGGCCGCTTCACGACCGTACGCTGCCCGCTCCCACATGACATTTCAAGGGCCGACGGTATCGGCGCCGAAAGGCGCGGGTCATGAAAGGGGGATTCGCTTGAAAACAGACCGTCTGGTGATGGCTGCCGCGCTGGCTCTCAGTTGCTGCCTCTGGTCATCGGAGGGCGCGCTCCGGGCCGCGGACAAGCCTGTTTCAGGGGTCAAGGAGCCCTTCGGGATCGGAAAGTACCGGGACCTGCCTGAAGGAGAAGCCCTGTTCGACAGGCGAATAAAGACCCCCGTCAAGACACCGACCAAACCTCCTCCTGAACCGGCCCGTGAGGAGGATCCCGCCAGTTTTCCACTGATAACGGAAAAAGAAGCGCTCGTAGCGCAATTCATTCACGCAGCCCGCATGGGGGACCTCGAACAGGTGAAACGTTTCCTGGATGAAGGCATGGATGTGAACGCCACAAACCGGAGTGAAGACACCGCCCTGATGGAGGCAAGCGCATCCGGTCATCTGGAGGTGGTGGAGCTCCTTCTCGTCCGCGGAGCCTACGCGGCAGCACGCAACAACGCAAACGAAAGCGCCGCTCTCAAGGCCGTCAAGAACAAGAAGAACGATATTGCCCTCCTGCTCCTCCGGAAGAAAGAGGTTTCGGAACAAGATCTCCTTTTTGTCGCATTGCAATGGGCCAATCTGGACATGGCCCGGAAACTCATGGAAGATGTGAAAGGCCCCCTGGACGGAAGCTGGCTGGTAGCGGCGTGTCAGTCGGACAGTCTCGATGTCGTCAAGTTGGTCCTCGACAAGGGATCGAACGTCGATTACCGGCGTGGAATCCCGCTCATGGTCGCGTCAGTGCGCGGACACCCTGAAATCATCCGAGCCCTGCTCGATGCGGGCGCGGACATCAACGTCACTCCCTCCGGATTTGACGGCAAGACACCGCTGATGGGAGCCTGCGATTTCGGGCGGGCGGAAGCGGTCGCACTCCTGCTGGACCGCGGCGCGGACATCGACGCAAAGACACCGAAGGGCCTGACCGCGCTCATGATTACAGTCAAGGGCTCCTGGTCCAATCCTCAGTTCGAGGTGGTGAAACTCCTCCTGCGGCGGGGAGCGAACGTCAAGCTCAAGGATGAGGGAGGTCATGACGCCCTGAGCTGGGCGTGCGCGGAGGGCCGCCCGGAAGCGGTGGAACTGCTCGTAGACGGTGGAGCGGACATCGAATCCCTGGACAAGGAATACCAGAGAACCCCCCTGATGATTGCTGCCGAGCACGGAAATGTCAGGGCCGTCGAAATCTTGATCCGCCGGGGCGCAAAGATCAACGCCCGAGACAGGAATGATGCCACGGCATTAATCTACGCGTCTTTCGCCGGCCGTCACGCGGTAGTGAAGCTGCTCTTGGAGAAAGGGGCAGACGTCAATGCGGCGAACTTCAGAGGGGTCACCGCTCTCCAATTTGCCAAGAAGCGGGGGCACAAAGAGGTGACCGATCTGTTGATGAAACACGGGGCCACAATGTAGAACGACAGCGGGTGCTGCGCAAACTCGTTCAGCGCTTCAGGGCGACGGCTCCCTGAAGGATGAATCCCCGTGCCCTCTTTTACGAAAAGGGGGTTAAGGGGGATTTTGCCATTATGACCCAGTACACCCCGGAAAGGCGATTCACCCAACGAATACCCTTTCAGAGAAGGAAGATTCGGGCCGGATCGCCCTCTTGAAAGCGAATGCGTTCAAATAGTCGCTATTTCGTCCCAATAAAGGGGAGCGCGGACATGAGATGGCAGAAGTCACGATGGAATGGTGGAGCAGCCCTCATTTTAGCCATGGCGGTGTCGATGGTTTTCTCCGCAGGGTTGGTCCAAGCGCCAATGGCCAAGGATGAGACCGTTAATCTCTACGCCCTCATCGTCGCAGTGGGAAAGTACAAGGACGAGAGTGCCGTAAAGCTTCCCGTGGTACCTGCTGCGACCCAATTGTACGATTTCCTTGCGGAGCGTCGAGGCCTGTTCGGAAAGGCCCATGTGGCCTTGCTCATCGATGAACAAGCCACCAAGGCCAACATCGTCAAGGCGTTGACCACAGGGCTGAGCAAAGCGGGAAAGAAGGACATCGTCATCGTCTACATGGAATCCCACGGAAGTATCCTGCCTTCCGACCCTGAGAAGTTCTATTTTATGGCCTATGATTCCACGTCCGGTAAGCCGGAGACGTTCCTCTGGGTCAACAACAAAGAGCTCTTTCGGGACGTAAAGTCGGAGCGCCTGTTGTTCCTGACCGGTTCGTGCTTCTCGGGCGGTTTTCTGACCGGCCTGGCCAGAACCAAAGGGCTGAAGCCGTCCATGGGTTTCCTCGAAGAACTGGAGGGGCGTTTCGGCATATCGGCTGCCAGTGGAGCTGAAGTGTCGGTCTTCGGCGGACGTTACGGCATGAGCCTCTTCGGGTTTTACTTGATCAAAGGATTGAGGGGCGAGGCAGACGCGAACGGCGACGGCATCGTGACCGTCAAGGAGCTCTACGACTATATTTCCGATCGGGTTGTCAAGGATTCCCTGGGAGCGCAGCATCCGCAGTTGTTCGCTTCCAGGGGAGATCCGGAGGCCACGCCGATTTACAAGACTCCCGTCTATTCGAAGGAGCTGAAAATAGATGTGAAGTTTTTCTATGAAGCCGAGGATGGGCAAGTGAAGCCGCTGACCGACGAATCGGTATTGAAGTCCCGGCAGCGCGTGGGGGTTGCGTTCAAGGCCGAATCCGACTGCTATGTTCATGTTCTGTGGTGGGATACCAACGGCAAGGTCGGCCGCCTCTTTCCCAATCCCCGGCTCACGGAGGGAGACCGGAGCGGCAGCGTTCAGGCAGGCAAGACGTACTGGCTCCCCTCGAAAGGACAGGAGAAGTACTGGTACGTGCTCGATGACCAGGCCGGACATGAGACCATCTATTTCGTGGCAAGCCGCGAGCGCAACAAGAAGCTCGAAAAACTCTACGAAGAGTTGCAGGCCGTCGGCGCTCGTGTCTCATCTGCCGCGCGAGTGGGAGATCCGGCTCGGATGCTGGAACGTGAGATCAACCTGATGGGCTTCGCGGACCAGACCGTGCCCATGAAGAAGCAAGCGGCCTCGTACCGGAGCAGAGAGCAGCTCGTCGACGAGTTCGAGAACAAGATCAAGATAGCCGGCGCGGACGCGGTTGTCCGCGTCAAATTCAAGCACGCCCCCGGGGCCGCGGTAACTCCTGTAGAGGCGCCGCCGGCCGCTGTCAAACGGAAGGTGGAACCGGAGATCAAAGCAAGGCCCAAACCCACGGAGGACCCGGAAGCCAAGCCCGCTCAAGAGAGCCCCCACTGATACCGCGGCCGGCGCAAGCTTACGGTCTCCGCGCTCGAGCGCAACCGCTTAGTACAGGATTTCGCAAATACGGTGACGCATTCCCGCGCCCGTGTCACCCGACAGCGCTGACAGGTCAACTTCGGCGGCCATCTTGGTGGAACAGGCAAGATGCCTGTCCCACCGAAGCCCGGAAAGGAGCACGTAGCGGAGAGAAACAACCTTACAGTTCGATCTTCGTGCCCAGAACGGCGAGGAATTTGGCCAGCCAGTCCGGGTGTGCGGGCCAGGCCGGCGCGGTGACGAGATTTCCATCGACGTGGGCCTTGTCCACCGGGATGTTGACGTACGATCCGCCCGCGGTCTCAACATCAGGCCCTACCGCCGGATACGCGGAGCACTGCCTGTTGCGGAGCACTCCCGCGGCCGCAAGGACCTGGGCGCCGTGGCAAATGGATGCGATGGGTTTGTTCTTTTCCGCGAAGTGACGCACGATGTCGAGCACCGCTGGATTGAGGCGAATATACTCCGGCGCGCGCCCCCCGGGAATGACCAAGGCATCGTAATCCTGGGCCTTGACGTCTGCGAAGGTCGCGTTGAGGGTAAAGTTGTGCCCACGCTTCTCACTGTAGGTCTGGTCCCCCTCGAAATCGTGGACTGCAGTCCGAACCGCATCTCCGGCCTTCTTGTCGGGACAGACCGCATGAACCTCGTGCCCTACGGCGAGCAGCGCCTGAAAGGGCACCATGACCTCGTAATCCTCGACGAAGTCCCCCACAAGCATCAAAATCTTCTTGGCTGCCATGACACTCCTCCTCTCTTGATATTGAAGCCTCTCGACATGAACCGCCATTATAGCGCCGCTCATTGAATTTCGCGGCACTGTTCTCGGGAAAGCCGGTGAGACTTCGTTCCCCCTGTGTGACATCACCACGTGGCGATCCCATCCCCAATTACTCGAAATCTCATGGTTACGGCCGGCACGATAGTGGAGCGCATTTGTCAAGATAGGCTCCAGCCTTACAAGTGGTTCAGCTTGAGGTTATCCGTTTCTTTCAATGCGCTCCGCTATAGTCGCGAGGCCCGAGCAGCCCCTGAATCCGGATGAACGAAATAAAATCATGGTAACTCTCGGGGGTTCCGATGTCAAAGAACGCGCCTTCCTGACGCAGCCCCACCATGGTTCCGGAGCCCGCAAGGTGGGGAAAGATCTCTTGCTCCATGGAAAAAGGTCGCCCCGGAGGCAGTCCTCGAATGAAGTCCAGGGAAAGCATTGACAGCCCAGCGTTGATGAGGCCGGGCCCCTCCGAGCCTTCTCGCTTTTCGGTAAAACCTTGGATTACGCCTTTGCCATCGACGGTTACCGACCCGTATCGGCTCGCGTCGCGGACCCGGAACAGGGAGAGGGTTACCCGGGCTCGCTTTTCGAGATGGAAAGCGAGGAGGTCCTCCAGATTCGCGTCGAAGAAGGTGTCGCCATTGACAAGAAGGGTAGGGTCCGTGCCAAAGGCCTCGGCATGCTTGACCGCACCGCCGGTGCCGAGGGTCCGGTCCTCGGGTGAAAACCGGATATCGAGGTTTCTTAGATTCCTTTTGTTGAAGTGATCCTCGATCATGTGGCTCAGGAAACCGGTGAGAAAGACGAAATTTCGGACGCCTTTGCGAGCGAGCGATTCCACCAGTATCTCCAAGAACGGCGTACCGTCGACAAGGGCCAGGGGCTTCGGCCGGTCGCCGACGACCGATCGAAGCCTTGTCCCGAGGCCTCCGGCAAGAATCATGGCTGCAAACGGCATCGTCCTCATAGTTGAAAACACCCGGTCCTATATCCGACACACACATGTGGGGTCCGGCTCGAGCGGCGCGACGTGAAATTGATTCCGCCAGAGGTCCATTACCAGGAGCCCGGAGAGGACGTCGTCGAACCGGCCGACCATGATCTTCAAAGCTTCCGTGACCTGAACCGACGCCACCGCGGTCGCTGCGGACGAAAGAACCCCGACGGTCGTTGCACGGGGGTGGTCGGCAACCGCGGCCGGATCGGGCCAGAGACACCTGAGACAGGGCGTCTTTCCCGGAATGATCACCATAACGTTGCCGACGGTTTCCACTGCACCGCCGAACACGTACGGGATGCCTCGTGAAAGCGTCATGTCGTTGACCAGGTATCGGGTTTGAAGGTTGTCCAGCGCGTCAACCACGAGGTCCACCCCGTCGGTGAGAGCCTCCACATTGGACTCCCCGATGGCCGCCTGAACGGCCTCGATATGGACGTTGGAATTTGCCTCGAGCAAATGGAGACGGGCCGCCTCCGCTTTGGAGATGCCCGCGGCCACATCCGCCTCGTCGTAGAGAATCTGCCGATGCAAGTTGTGGATTTCGGGAGCGTCCTGATCCACGATTCTCATGAATCCCACGCCTGCCCTGGCCAGCAGGATCGCAATGAGGGAGCCGAGCGCTCCCAGACCCGCCACGAGGACTCTCGATCTGCTGATTCGCTCCTGGCCTTCATCTCCGAGGACTTTCAGGAGCGTGTGACGGCTGTATCGAGGAACCGGTGCTTCCATGATCATCACCTGCCTATCATCGAACGGGCAGCTCAGTGAAGCGCTGCGGCTTATGTGTTCCTTGGCGCAAATACGACTACGCATCGTCCTGAGCCGAGATTGCTTCGCTTCGCTCGCAATGACAAGTTCCACGAGTGTCATTGCGAGGAGCGCAGCGACGAAGCAATCTCAGTGACCAAATACGTCACCGAATTTGTGCCACGGAGCACCAAGTTTCCGGCCGGGCCGAACGCATGGGTTACCCTACACCAAATCAGAGCCGATGTCCGTTCCCGTTCTCTTGCGATCCGCGTTACAATCAATTACTCTGCATGATTACAGGCCAATGCCGCCCTTCCCAAACGGTGATCGGCAACGCCCGTCGCCTGGGCGGCGACGAGCGGGAGCTGCCCTTTCAAAGGAACGCAATGAAAACCGGTCCGGACCCTGAGATACGTTTTCTCTACGCAAGCCTGGGAGAGGTTCGTCCTTTCGACGAGACGACGCTGGACACCCAGATCCCTCTCAGCAGGCCGACCGGCGAGGAAGCATCTCCTTCGGTCCTCACCTATAGGCAATACCTTCACGGTGTGCGGCGGTTCTTGCTCGATAATTGGAAACGGGTGATAGCGACGGTTTCTGAAATCTGCTCCACGGACTTCCCTGCTATCGATCGCATCGACATCGTGGTGGAAAAACATGGCAGCGACTACCATCCTGCCAGAATTGAAGTTCACGCGGTCGACTGCGGACCCTCTTTCGTGGCCAACGTCGCAGTGACCGACCGGGGGCGAAGCCGACTGAGTCAGGATTTTCAGTTCCTCCGGCTCCTGAGGGATCGATACGACCGGGACTTTGTTCCTGCGGCCTATTTCATGGGAGAGGCGGCAGTGAACGGACGGGAGGCGAGCGCGGAGCGGTTGACCATGTTCCTGGGAGAATGGCTCGCCGGCTATCATGAATTCCATCTCTCCGATGCAGGCCCCGGCGTGCCGCCTGCCACGGTTCTCTGGGATCTGAGCACCGGATACACGGTCCTGACGGAACAGGAAGCCGCGGATGTTTACCGACAAGCCGCGTTCATCCTGAGCTACTATTACGACCCCGTCGCATTCAGCGAAATTTACCCCTGGCATCATGCATCGGGAGATTTCGTGGCGTCGAGGGCTGATGGGAGAATCAGGGTCAAGCTCGTGACGGTGCGAGAATACGGCCCGAGGATACTCTTTGAGGAGGAGAGCCCTGAAAACGCGCTTGAGGCGCTCCTGGTCTTCTTTGCGCACTTGACGATCCGCATGCGGCTCGACCGGTTCGACGGTGTCGGTGAGGTGGCGTGGGCCGACGATCATTGCGTTGAAGCGACCGTTCAGGGCTTTCTCGAGGCCCTGAAAGAAAAGGTGGACACCGGCGCTTGCGATCCCGCGCTTCCCACAGAGCTCCTCCGCGTGGCACGATGTCTTTCTCCCCGGGAATTGGTCGAGGTTTTTTCGCCGGCCCTCGAAGCCTATCACGAGAATTCGCCCGACATGCCCGTTATCAGCGAGCATCTTGCGGACCACATCTTTCGGGTGTATCAAACGCTCCAACAACTTCCCCCCGCACTGGAATTCGGATAGGATCGGTCGCGGAATTTGAAGGCTGAGAGGAATTCATGGGGCCGTTCGACGCGGCTCCTGAGATAAGCGGTCGTATGGGTTCAGAAATCACCACTCCCCGTTTCATTACAGCGGCTCTCCGAGGAGGCGCGGGCAAGACCCTTATAACCGTCGGCATCGTCGCGGCTCTCAGAACGCGCGGCCTTCTGCCTGCGGTGTTCAAGAAGGGTCCTGATTATATCGACGCGGGATGGTTGGGCCTGGCCGCGGGCGACCACTGTTACAACCTGGATACCTATCTATTCGACCGACGGGTGGTACAGTCGTCATTCTTGACCAGATCTTCCGGCAAGGATGTCGCGGTCATAGAAGGGAATCGCGGCATCTTCGACGGGGTCGACTCGTCGGGAAGCTACAGTTCCGCGGAGCTCGCGAAACTCCTTCGGGCTCCGGTCGTGCTCATCGTCGACGCCACGAAAGTGACGAGAACAGCGGCCGCACTGGTCCTCGGCTGCCGCCGGATGGACCCGGACCTGAGCATTGCCGCGGTGATCGTCAACCGGGTCTCCGGCGCCCGCCATGAAGGGATCTTGAGACGAGCAATCGAAACGGACGCAGGTATTCCCGTCGTCGGTTCGGTGAGCAAGCTCGCTCTCGAGAGTTTTCCTCAGAGGCATCTCGGATTGCTCCCCCTCCATGAACACCCCGCCGCCGCTCAGTTCGTGCGGGACGCGGCTCGGATCGCGGAGGAATCCATCGACCTGGAAAATGTGATGAACGTGGCCCGGTCCGCCGGCAGCTTGGGTACGCTTTCGCCGATCGAGATCTCGCCAGTCCATATTGGCGGCTATCCATCGAACCTGCGTATCGGAATCATGAAAGACTCTTCGTTCCAGTTCTATTACCCCGAGAACCTCGAGGCCCTCGCAGCGAGAGGCGTCATCCTGGTCGAGGTGAGTGCATTGGAGCCGTCTCCTCTCCCTGAACTGGACGCCCTGTATATCGGAGGCGGTTTTCCGGAAACCCACGCGGAGCGCCTGGCCGACAACCGGGTATTCAAGGAATCGCTCCAGGCAGCGGTCAAGAGAGGCCTTCCCGTATACGCCGAATGCGGCGGGCTCATGTACCTGTCTCGGAATTTGATAATCGACCGGAATGTCTTTCCCATGGCAGGGATCTTTCCGGTGGACACGAGAATGGAAAGGAAGCCGCAAGGCCTCGGATATATACGGATTCGCGTGATCGCTGCCAATCCGTTTTATGTTGTGGGAACGGTTCTCACGGGCCATGAGTTCCACTACTCATCGGTGGCCGGCCTGGACGACGCAGACTCCCGATGTGCCTTCCAGGTTCTGAGGGGCCACGGCATCGACGGCTCCCGCGATGGCCTGCACATGGGAAATGTGTTGGGCACCTATCTCCACGTGCACGCGCTCGGCGAACCCGCGTGGGCCGACGGGATGCTCAGGAGCGCCGCAGCATTTCGTGGGATGAAGGAATCGGAAGCCGCCCGGGACGAAGACTCTCCGCAGAGAGCGCAGAAATTTGATGCGACAAATTCCTCTGCGACCTCAGCGGTTTCTGCGGTGAACCGTTTCCTGTGAAAGATCCCGCAATGTTCGACGCGGGGCAGAAAAACAAAGGCTGTCTCAGAAATGAATTTTCCGCAAGAATCGTGGCAGGACCCAGAGTCACCGAGCTCCGGGGTGGCCCGGACGTGTAACGTCCGGGCCACCCAAAGCCGAGTGGGACGGTTTTCGTAGCACGATAACTATCCAGTTGCGGGTTTTGAGACAGTTTCAACAATCCGCCGCCGGTCTGACCCCGAGTTACACCGGAAGAAAACCGCATGTCAATAAAACGAAATATTCCCCGGTTGGTGATCGCCGCGCTGAAAGGCGGGGCAGGCAAGACGTTTCTCAGCGTGGGCATCGCTGCGGCCCTCCGAAAGCGCAACCTCTCCCCCGCGGTATTCAAGAAAGGCCCTGATTACATTGACTCGGCCTGGTTGGGACGCGCGGCGTGGAGCCAATGTCATAACCTCGACGCTTACCTGTTCGACACCGACACCCTCGTGGCATCCTTTGTCCGGAGATCCATTGGCAGCAGAATCGCCGTGGTGGAAGGAAATCGCGGCCTCTTCGACGGGGTCGACGCTGCGGGCACGTACAGCACCGCGGAATTGGCCAAGCTCCTGAAAGCGCCGGTGATCCTCGTGGTTGACGCTACCAAGACGACCCGCACCGCGGCGGCTCTCGTCATGGGATGCCGCTGCCTGGACCCGGAGCTCGATTTGAGGGCGGTTATTCTGAACCGGGTTGCGGGAGCGCGGCATGAAAAGGTCCTGCGGGAATCCATTGAGGATGCCGCAGGTGTGCCGGTGATCGGGTCGGTGAGAAAGCTGTCTCTGGAGAGCTTTCCGCAACGGCACCTGGGCCTTTTGTCGCTGTACGAGCATCCAGAAGCGGCCGAATTCATTTCAGAAGCGGCTGACGTGGTGGAACGATCCGTGGATCTGGAGCGGGTGCTGACAATAGCCTCGGATGCGGCCGAGCTTACGCCCGAGCCCGGTCCGGTCATGCGGGAATCCCGTTCGACCGCTCATAAGGACCTCCGTATAGGTGTACTAAAGGATTCCGCTTTTCAGTTCTACTATCCGGAAAACCTCGAGGCGCTCGGGCAATCCGGCGCTCGACTCGTGGAAATCAGCGCTCTGGAGCCCAAGACCTTTCCGGACGTCGACGCCCTGTACATTGGAGGAGGATTTCCCGAGACCCACGCGGAACGCCTCGCGGAAAACAGCGTATTCAAGGAGAGTCTGCGGACGGCCATTTCACAGGGGCTGCCGGTGTACGCGGAGTGCGGAGGGTTGATGTACCTTTCCCGGAACCTGCGCATTGACGAGCAGACCTTTCCCATGCTGGGGGTCTTTTCCGTCGATAGTGTGCTGGAGCCCAATCCACAGGGCCACGGGTACATCACGGTGGAGGTGATCGCGGCCAACCCGTTCTTTCCGCAAGGGACAGTCCTCACCGGGCACGAGTTCCACTATTCCCACGTGGTCGGAATGGGAGACGGCGAGGAGACGTACGCCTTCCGGGTTCTCCGAGGTCATGGGATGGGCGGAGACGCGGACGGAATGTGTACACGCAACGTCCTGGGCACGTACGTCCACGTCCACGCTTTAGGCGCGCCACAATGGGCCGACGGTATCCTGAGTCGCGCGGCCGGGTTCCACGCCCGTAGGCCGTTGGTTGCAGCAAGGGCGTGATGGACAAGGCATCTCAAATCAAATCGATTCTCGGACCGGGCGGTCATCTGGCTCGCTCTATGCCGGGGTTCGAGCACCGCAAGCAACAGGTTACCATGGCCCTGGAGGTGCTCGAAGCTCTGGAGTCCGACAGCCGCCTTATCATCGAAGCCCCCACCGGCACGGGAAAGACCCTTGCGTACCTCATTGCCGCGGCACTTTCGCGCAAGCGAGTGGCGATCTCCACCGGAACGAAGAACCTGCAGGAACAACTGTTCTTCAAGGACATTCCCTTTGTACGAGAACACCTTTTTCCCGGCCTGAAGAGCGCTCTTCTGAAAGGCCGAGGGAACTTTATCTGCCATTCCAGGCTGCGCCGATATCTCCGTCAGCCACACCTGGAGGGACTGGGCGGCTCGGGGAGTCTCCAAGAGATTCTTCGCTGGTACCGCGCCTCAAAGGATCATGGTGAAGGTGACCGCGCGGAATTGGCAAACCTTCCCGATGACGATCCCGTGTGGCCGGAGATCTCCTCGAGCTCGGAAACCTGCCTCGGGAAGAAGTGTCCGGACCGCGACGACTGCTTCATCGTCAAGATGAGAGCCAGGGCCGCGGAAGCCGATCTCATGGTGATCAATCACCATCTCCTCACGTCGGACCTGGCAGTGAGAGAATCGGGGTTCGGGCAGGTGATTCCGCGCTATGAAGCGCTCATCGTCGACGAGGCTCACGGTCTGGAAGACGCGGCCACCCAGCACTTCGGTTTTCACATGAGCCAATTCAGGATCGGGAGACTGGTTCGCGATGCTCGCTGGGAGATCGGTGAAGCAGGGATTCGGAACGAGACCATAGCGTCGCGTCTCGCAGAGGTGGAAAAGAGCGGATATCGCTTGTTCGCGCTTTTTCAGGAGAGTCAGGATCCGAGGGGCGGTCTGATCTCCGTCGACCCGGAATCAGCGGAGGCCCGCGATCTCCTTGCCGGGAACCTGGAAGTTGTTGCCTCCATGATCACCAATCTGCCCCAGGTGGCCGAGGAGCTCCGGACCGTAGCGAGAAGGGCGCTTCAAATGAGCGAGGAAGTGCGCACCATCCTTGCTGACGATCAGTCGGGTGACTACGCCTGTTGGATCGAGCGCAGGGACCGCGCGGTCATGTTGCACGCCTCTCCCGTGGAAGTGGGCGGCATGTTCCGTTCACGCCTCTATGATAAGATCCCCGCGCTCGTGTTCACGTCGGCAACCCTCTCCTCGGGAGGGGATTTCGCCTACTTCAAATCGAGGCTGGGCCTTACGGCCGACCTGGAATCTTCCGAGATCATACTGGATTCCCCGTTCGACTACGGTCGACAGACGATGCTCTACATCCCTCGCGCCCTCCCCGAGCCCAATGCTCCCGGTTTTACGGACGCTCTGGCCCCGGTTCTACGCGAGGTGCTGCTGCGCACTCGCGGCAGGGCTTTCGTGCTTTTCACATCCCATCGCAACATGGAGGTGGTTCACGCACGGATGAAAGGGACGGTGCCGTTTCCGCTCCTCCTCCAGGGAACCCGGCCGAAGAGCCGCCTCCTGGATGAGTTCAGGAACACTCCCGGAGCGGTGCTCTTTGCCACATCCTCCTTTTGGGAGGGGGTGGACGTTCAGGGCGAAGCGCTGTCGTGCGTCATCGTGGATCGGCTCCCGTTTGCCCCCCCCAACGATCCGGTGATATCCGCGCGGCTCGAGCGGATTCGTCAGCAGGGGAAGGAGCCCTTTTATTCCTTCCAGGTGCCGATGGCCGTCATTGCCCTCAAGCAAGGGCTCGGCAGGCTTATCCGCACGCGATCGGACCGTGGGGTCCTCTGCATTCTCGATCTGCGCATCGTCACCAAGTCCTACGGGAGGATTTTCAGACAAAGCCTCCATCAGAGCCCCCTTCGACGAGACGTGCGGGAAATCGAGACGTTCTTCTCAAAAGATTTCTCTTCTCCTTCCGTCCGTAGTGCTTTGCCGGAATAGTTCCGGGTTGCCTCACACAATCATTTCAGCTATAGAGTGCGTCAAAAGGAAACCGCTATGCCGCCTCGGTGAGGTTTTTCCGTAACATGGTCGACAGGTACGCGATCAAAATCAATGACAGAATTTTTGACGAACTTCACCTGAATATCTCGGGAAAGGTGTCGATGGCCAATGCCGGCCTGGTTCGGAGCGAGCTCATCGCAGTCATCAAAGCCCACCCTCTCAAGAACGTCGTGGTGGACCTCGGTGAGGTAGAATACTTCGACAGTGCCGGAGCGGCCGTCCTGAGCGAGATGTTTCGCCTCAGCGCGGAGCTGAACAACCGTCTCAGGCTTGCGAACGTCCCCCCGAGGATTCAGAAGTTCCTCGACCTGGTGGACCTCGAACCCGGAACTCCTCGCGGAATCCTCGAGCCGATAACGGAACCGGACCTGCTCACCCAGATCGGGGACGGTCTTCTCAAGGGTGTCCGAACGACTCAGGACATCGTAACGTTCATCGGAGCAGTGGTTTTGGCCGTGGCCTCGGACGTGATCCGACCCGGAAAATTTGCGAGGGACCGGGGATGGAAGTTGATCGAGAAGGCAGGCTCCGACGCGGTTCCCATCGTGATGATCCTGGGATTTCTCCAGGGAGCCGTCCTCGCGTTCCAGGCGGCCATTCAGCTCAGGAAATTCGGCGCCAACCTCTTCGTGGCCGACCTCGTGAGTGTCGCCATATGTCTGGAAATGGGGCCGCTCCTGACGTCGATCATCGTGGCGGGCAGATCGGGCGCGGCCTATGCCGCACACATCGGCACGATGCAGGTCAACGAAGAGGTGGACGCTCTCCGGATTATGGGAATCGACCCGATTCGGTACCTTGTCTCACCTCGGGTGCTGGCCGTCGCTGTGGCCTTGCCGTGTCTTACGCTGTTCTCAGACCTGATGGGGACCATCGGAGGGAGCGTCGTGGCAACGATTTCGCTGGACATGACCGCAACGACGTATTTCGATCAAGTGCGCAAAGTCCTCGAAGTGACCGACGTTGCCAAAGGGCTCGTGAAGAGCTTCGTCTTCGGTCTGGAAATAGCCATCATCGGGTGTTTGCGCGGATTTCAGGTACGGGGCGGAGCTGAAGGTGTCGGCGCCGCGACGACCTCGGCCGTGGTAACGAGCGTCTTTGTCCTGACCGTCACGGATGCCGTGTTTGCCGTGCTCTTTCACTACGCGCCGGCTTGGTGACACCCGACTTTCTGACGGGCCGCTTCTCCGTGCTTTGTTGCGCAAGTTCGGTCGCGTATCTTCGTCCGCGGGATTCGAACAACCACCCCGAAGGAGTCCGTGAAAAACGAAGCACAGCACAATCAGCCTTCCCAGCCCATCATCTCGGTGAGGAACCTCACGGCCGGGTATGGAGACGAAATCATTGTACGGAACGTGTCGTTCGAGGTCCTCGAGGGTGAAGTCTTCGCGATCCTCGGAAGATCGGGATGCGGTAAAACGACTCTCTTCAAGGCCTTGATAGGGCTGCTCGAACCAGAAGGCGGCGAAGTGATCATTGACGGGGACAAGGTCCTCCCGGTCAGCGAAGGGGGCTCGGAAGGAGTCCTGAGAAAGATCGGAGTGCTGTTTCAGTCCGGTGCTCTGTTCAGCTCGATGACGGTCGCGGAAAATGTGGCCCTTCCCATGAAGCAGTACACGACATTGCCGCAATCCACCATCGAGCAGATGGTCCTCATGAAGCTCGCTACCGTGGGACTGGCCGGGAACGAGAGGATGCTTCCTTCGGAACTGAGCGGCGGCATGCAGAAGCGTGCCGCTCTGGCGCGGGCCATGGCCCTGGACCCGAAGATCCTGTTCTTCGACGAGCCTTCCTCGGGCCTGGACCCTGTCACCAGCGCGGCGCTGGACCGCACGGTACTGCGGATCAAGGAGACGCTCGGCACAACCATCGTTGTCGTAACTCACGAATTGGAGAGCATTTTCACCATTGCCGACCGGGTGATTCTCCTGGACCGCTCGGAGAAAAACATTGTGGCCCAGGGGCATCCCTTGGAATTGAAAGAGCAGTCCGGCGATCCCCGGGTAAGGGACTTTTTCAATCGGTCGGCCTCCCAGGAGAATCACACGGGAGGAAGAAATGGCTAGCCAGGCGAAGAAATTTAAGATCGGCCTCTTTGTGGTTGCAAGCCTGTCGCTGACGGTGGCCGGAATTATCTGGCTCGGAGCAGCCCCGTTTTTCGAGGACACCCGGACCGTTGTCGCGTATTTCAGTGAAAGCGTTCAAGGCCTGCAAACAGACAGCAGCGTGAAATTCCGCGGGGTATCGGTGGGACGGGTCAGGGCGATCAGAATGGCTCCCGACGGAAAACTCATCGAAGTGGAGATGAGCCTGAACAAGAATTTTAAGATCACGGATGACTTGGGCATCAAAATAGATCTTCTGGGACTCACGGGCATGAAGTACCTGGAAATGGACCGGTTCCGGCCCGAGCAGAAAAAGGAGCCCATTCAGCTCGAGTTTACTCCGCGTTACCCGGTCATATCGACCTATCCCTCGGACATCAGGGAGTTCGGCAACGCCTTGGAATTGGTCTTTCAAAAGGTGAAATCCCTCGAGGTGGAACGCGTGTCGGGTCACCTGGTCCGCGTGCTGACGAATCTCGACAAGATTCTGGCAGACCCGAAGCTGCTGGGCTTGAGCTCGGATGCCTCCGAAGCGCTCCGGGAAGTCAAGGACACCATGCGCCGCGTCGGGGAAGAAATCACGCGGGCACAACCGGCACGACACTTCACCCGAACCATGGAAAAGGCGAGCCAGTTCTTCGAAGAAGGCGCCGAAGTGACCCGAAGCGCGAATCAAATGATTCGGCGCACGGACAACAATCTCAATCGGTTGACGCAAAAAATCGAACGCAGCGCGGACAACCTCATCGATTTCACGCGCATGATCAAGGTCAAACCGTCCAGCATTCTCTTCGGACCAGGCGAGAAATCGGAACGGAAATGATTTATGCCGGCATGGTGGCAGGCGGCGGCTTGACCGATCCAACGCCTCCTTGGACGAACTGGTGTGAAGGAACGCAGGAAGTGGGAACGTTTCACGAATTCAACGCGGCCTTCCGACCCACAGTCGTGACATGAGAGCGGTCAAAGGAAATCATCCAGTCATTGTGAACGTGAGCCGGTTCTTGAGGACAATGGTCGTCTCGGCCGTTTTTGTGGTGGCTGCCTGTGCCCTGGGGACTCGGCAAGCAATCGTATACCACACGTTCGATTATCCCTCTCCACCTCCCTATCCGCGGTCGGTTCGTCCGGATACTCTTATGGTGTATCGGTTTCTCGTGGCAGAATCGGTGGATCTCTATGCCCTGGCAATCTCCGAGTCAAAGGGCAAGCAGAAATCTCTCACGTTTCACCGGTGGGGTGACAACCCGGCTGACATGATCACGGAGCTCGTCCTGCGTGACATCTCGAATTCCGGACTCTTCGGGAAGACGGTGGACCAGTTGAGTACCGCGCGTTATCGGTATGCCCTCGAGGGCGCCATCTCATTGCTCGAAGGAGTGATACGGGACGGAAAGGCATCGGCACGGCTCGAAGCGGAAATCACGCTCACCGATTTCAACCCTCCCCCCGGAGCCAAAAAGGAAGTACTGAAGAAGCGCTACGCCATAGAAAAGCCGAGCGAAAGCACCAGCCCCGATGCGATAGTACGCGCACTGAATCTGGCGGTGGAAGAGCTTTCGGAACGGATTCGAGGAGACATCCGGGCCGCATTTACTGCAGCGACCTCCGGGAAACCCTGACCATCGAGTCGGGTAGACTTGTGCGAGGCGGGGCCGCAGCGTGCATGTCGAAGGCGAGGGCTTTCATGGTTCGTTGTGCCGATACCCATGTAAGGACGGGTCGGCACACCCGCCTATTGCCGACAAAGCTTCTGGCAACACCTACATGAGCACCGAGGTTACAGTCCTCCCCGCAAGCCCTTATGTTCAAGGAGACTTCTCGCCCGACCCCAGGCGGCAGCAACCAGACCAAGTTTGATGGGACTGTTCAGTAGCACTTCCATCTTGTAAGTAAGGCTTCGTTCCAGCCTGACTTGGTAAGAGAAAGATCCAAGCCTTTCTGCAAAGTGGCTGCGTCGAGTATCGTCTTTCAAAAGGCAGCGGATCACATATTGGATGAGGTGGTGCAAAGATGGTTCCTTCTCAGCAAGCGACGACACCTCATGAGGAAGTGGACTTCCCACCAACAGGTTCGAAACAACAAGGCCAAACGTTACGCTACGAGGCACTCCTAGTCTTGAAGCCCGAGCCAGGAGCTCTCCCCAATCGAACGGCTCCGTGATCCGGAAGACCCGGGCCACATCGCAAACCCACATGAGACAACTCCACCCATGGAGGGCGCCATGAAAGAGCAAGAAAAGGACCATGTCAACGTCAGATAAGGTTAGCACTTCTCGGTCGCCGATTATAACGACCTGAGCATTCGCAAGGACGGTGTCGAACCTGGGATTGCAAACTGAACGAGAGAGCGTCAAGCGCCAATGCAGTTCCACCAGCATTCCGGTAGCCCTGTGGCGGTACATGAGCTCTTTCGTCACAGACTGTATTGCTGCGCGCACCAGCGAGTGCCGGGGATATCGCGACTCCCATGCGTATCCGGCATTGAGAAGCACGTGGTGCGCCTTTTCGAGGTTGTGTGGTGAAATCAGCAAGTCAATGTCACTTGAGCTCCTCAATTCCAAGTTGCGGTAAAGCAGCAAGGCTTGTGCAGTCCCTTTGATTGCAATCACCGGAATACTGTCTCCCTGAAAAAGGTCTGTCAAACGAACGAGCTCTCCTGCTAATATCAAATTATTCCATGTGATTTTTTCCGACCTCTCACACAGCGCGTGGAGGACCCGCTCAGGACACCTCATTTCGGCAAGAACTTCTGCGTCTGCATACACGAAGGGACTCACTCGATGAGAGAACGCCAAGGAGAGAAAGAGGTCCCAGTCTATTCCTTCCATAGGGACATTCTCCATATTCCTTTCACCTTGTGAAAAGAACTTGCGGAGAAGGTAGAGAATCACTCTCAGCTCAATCGGAAAATGAGCGGGATCTATGCAAGGCAATTTGCTCATAGAAGACCTACGCCCCTCCGGATGAAGCGCTCGCAGTGACCTTCACGCCCCTTTTCGAGCAGAAAATTGCGTATTCCATTCGTGAACTCGGCGCCCATCGACTTCAAATGTGTGGGATATTCATTCAGTGTGCCAGACTGCGCTCTCCCGCTTCCCGAATTTGTTCTTTCCAAGACCGGCCGTACCTGCCTCCGAGAGCGACCAGTTCGTTGTGAGTTCCGGCTTCTATGATATGCCCGGCTTCGATGACATGGATCACATCTGCCCGCATAGCGGTCGTGAATCGGTGAGTGATGATCAGCGCGGTACGCCCGGCCACCATAGTACGAAAGCGATTCAGCCAGTCTGCTTCAGCCCACGAATCCATGGCGCTGGTCGGTTCATCGAGGATGACGATGTCCGCTTGCCGCAAGAACGCGCGAGCCAATGCCAATCGCTGCCATTCGCCGACGCTGAGCTCTGCGCCTCCGAACCATTTCCCAAGCATGGTATCGTATTTCTCATGCAATCGGAGAATGGGGCCATCGGCGCCTGCGGCTACCGCTGCTCTCTCGATCTCTTCCCTTGCAGTCTCCGAGTGAGAGGCGTCCGGGGCAATGTTCTCTGCCGCTGTGGCCTGATAGTGGAGCGGTTGCTGGAACAAAACGGTAATTCGTTGCCGGAGCTCCTTCACTGAGAGCTCCCGGATGTCCGTCCCGTCTACCGTTACACACCCTGCTTCGGGGTCGTAGAAACGACACAGCAACTTGATGATCGTACTCTTGCCCGCGCCGTTGTCCCCAACCAAGGCCACCACCCGACCGGCGGGAATATCGAGGTCCAGATCGTTCAGCACCGGTCTCGAGCTTCCGGGATACCGAAACGATACCGCCTCAAACCGGACCCCGACGGGGACCATCGGTTTCAATGAGGTGGGTTTTGTCGGTTCAACGAGCTGAGGTTGGTTTTCCAGGAATTCAAACAGGTTTTCCAAGAAGAACATGCTGCGGTACATCTCCCCGGCATTCTCGAGGAGGGTCCGCATGAGGCGCTGCCCCTGATTGAAGACCTGATAGAAGAGAGCTACATCTCCCAGAGTGCCTGATCCACGCACAGCCCGCCAGGCCATCCACGCTACCGCCAAACCTCCGGTCAGCAGGGCGATGCAGCCTGCAGCGATCTCAGCCAGCATCTGTTGCCGAACCAAAGCGAGCCGCTCTGCCCGCAACCGACGACGTAGTCGCTGGTACGCTGCCTTGTAATGCGTTCCCAGATCGAACAGACGCAATTCCGGGACATGCTCATGCTGGGTGAGAAGCCAATCATAATAGCGGACGCGGCGTTCGTTCATGGTATTTCGGATCCGCCACTGATTGAACCGCAGGGCATACCAACCCACCACCGCGGCTGCGGGGAGAGTCCCGGCAAAGAGCACAGCGGGAAGCCAAGCCGCATACGTTACCAGGACTGCCGCCATCACTGCGAGGGTGATACCGTTTTGAATCAAGGCCCCGATGTTCTCGACGAGCAATGCCGGACGGCTGAGGGAATCCACGCGGGCCCGGTGCAACTGATCATAGCACTCTGAGGTCTCAAAGAAGGATATATCGAGGGAAATCGCCTTCGAATGGATGAGATCCATCACATGGTCCTGAACCAATTCTGATTGCGCGGTCCGCACCCATTGACTAACACGGCGCAACACTTCTTCCAGCAAAAGAGTCCCACCCACGAGTCCCGCTGAAATGAGAGCCTGGCGAATCGCGGTCCAATCTCCATTTGATTTCAGCGCAAGTGCGAGCGCGTCCACCACCTCTCGTGTCAGATAGACTATCGCAAGGGGCAGAATCCCCTGCACCACTAGCAGCCCTGCCCACGCCACGGTCCAGACGCGTGCCGAAGCCCACACCAGGGCAACAGCACGAGGCAGGTATCCCACATTGACGCGGAACCTCCGAAGGTGCTCCTTGAGCGTGTGAGGACGATCCGTCAGCAACGGTCTCTGCTCTTACAGTCTGATTCGGCACATGAATGGAGATGAGACCCGCCAATGATCTTGCGGTAGAGGCGCCATGCCCGGATCATGACCGAAAGCAGATAGAGATTCAAAGGGACGCATCGGCCCCACAGGACTGCAGCGGTGTGCCAGATTCCTTTGTCAACAATCCGTCGGCGTCCGTTGTGGTAGGTGGTTGTGGCCTTACCCAAGGCGTCCCTAAGGGTGAAAGGACCTTCGCAATCCCGTTTCGCATCACCGCGGAGAAAGAACACTTCTCCCTCGGCCACGACAACCCGGTGCAACACGTAACGCTCATCCTCGCATTGCACCAGAACCACATCACCTTTCGCGGGCGGGAAGCGGACGGGTTCAAGCTCCACCTCTGCGCCATTCCGGATAAAAGGGAGCATGCTCGCGCCGTTCACGGTCATGCGAACGGTTTGACCCCGTTCCAGCGCGGCGCGGATCACGGGCATCAGCTCCCTGGCAGGAAGAATCATAGGACCGACCGCACCAGAGGAATGATCGCAGGCTCGGGCCGACACCGAAGGCGATAGACCTGCACTTTGGAGAGAATGGCGTTGAGATTCCTGACGCATCGCTCCATGAGCGCCTGATCCCAGTATGGCACAAACGCGCGCGCAAGGAGCATCGGCGCAGAGACGGACGAGTCCAGCGGCTCGATGGAATTCTCCAGGGCTTGTTCCAGGAGAATTATCACAGAAAGTGGAGCCTTATGGTTGCGGGCGATGTCTGCAGTGCCGCCCCAGGGCGTGCCGTAGCAGATGGCCCCTTGTGCGTTGGGACGCACCGCGACGCGGTCGTCATTCATGGCAATTGCCCCGGGAACGTCGTTCCAGAGGCCGGCCTGCGTGCTCTTGCCTGCGCCTGCATGTCCCACGAAGACGATGCCACGACCGTTATCGTCAATTCCTGAAGAGTGGAAGACGAGACCGTCGGTGAAAAGCATGCTCGTCCGAAGGATAAGCTCTCCTGCGCCGATGTTCAACAGGCTCTGCCAATGTGCGCGATGTCGGTCCTCCGTCAGCGTCAGATTGTTCCAAGTGGAATTTGCCCTCAACGCTGCCTGCACGCCTGCGGATCCGTTTTCGCTCGGGTACCCTATGGACGCGTAATATTCGTCACCGGCCTTATACATCCGCCAGATGGACCCAGGATCATAGATCAATTCGCCTCGAGGAGATGGGGGGCCGTCGCTCTCCTCCCAGCGGAGCGACACCGTCGCAATCGGATTCTCCGGAGCCCCGAAGAAGTCTCCCAGGCGTTCTCGAATCCCCAGTTCTGCAGCAGAAAGGGGGCTCTGCACTTGGATCAGAATATCCGCGATGGTGATGGGAATGTCATGCAGGCTGCCCATAGCGCTCCTTTCGTGTACGGGCGATCTCGCACCAATAAGGCACGGGCTCGGTCAACGTGCCGGTCTCCATGAGCGACCACGGAGGGCATCGGCCGCAGAAGACGCGCATATCACAGAGACGACACGTGTCCGACATCGGAGGAGCAGAGTCCACGTACCGCTGCACTTCTTCCCACGCGGTCCTGAATCCTATCTCCAGGGGCCGGGCTGCAGGAAAGGGAAGATCAAGGCAGGCATTCATCTCTCCCGACGGATTGACCATAAACGCCGCCTTGCCCGCTGCGCAGTAGAAATTGTCGTCATTCTCTTCGTTCAACGGTCCCCTGAGAGCAGCCTCGGTCATCTCGTTGGCTGAGGCCTTGTCCGCCGCCTCAAGTTCCACGCACTCCAAGGCGGATAAGCGACAGCCGTCTACGTCCGAAAACAGTCCGTCGGGCCGTCTGGAGACCAGCCAGGCAGCATTGAACAGGAGTCCCCACTCGTGAGCCATTTGGCGCATGGCTTCAAGCTCGGCCACATTGTCACGGGTAATGGTGCTCTTGAGTCCAAGGGGCACTCGGCGAGACACCAGAGCCTCTATGCCGGCACAGCAGGCGGCGAAACT
>Ga0172371_10000480_pt1 | contig 61428 bp, 66 predicted proteins | sample Lak12m_FD_114543 | JGI IMG/M metagenome (GOLD analysis project Ga0172371, IMG submission 114543) | Freshwater microbial communities from Kabuno Bay, South-Kivu, Congo - kab_022012_12m | ecosystem: Environmental > Aquatic > Freshwater > Lake | place: Democratic Republic of the Congo: South-Kivu... | reverse complement strand
TTGGCAAGATTCTTCCGTAGCGAACCAATCTTGGAATTCCTGGCTCGTTTCCGGATATTCCTCCATAAGGGGAGGATACTACATATAGGGGTTAGGGGAGTCAAGTGCATACCCCCATAAAAATAATTGGGGATCAGAATGGATAATATAATTGGATTAGAGACAAAAGGAAAAGCAAGGGAGTATACGCCAGAGCAGATTATGCAAAGATATCCGCGAATTACGGCGCACATTATTTGCGAATCTTTAGGATATGCAACCCCATCATGCGCTGCGCGGATTTTAAAGGACGCTAAAGAAGGAAAAGAGAACTGGTGCGAGTGGATTTATTCTTGTTATGACCGAGATCCACGCGAGGCTGTTCAGAATGCGATAAGAAATCGACATATGCACCATGGTTTTATGGCCGAATATAAGCTTGCTTTGGCGCTTGTGAAACGAGCAATTGAAAAGGACGAGGAGCCGCTGTTCGCGAGCTGGTTTTAAGAGGTGAGAGATGTGGCTGAATTTGAGACAAAGGGAAAAGATCTATATATTGATGGAAAAAAAGTTTTAAAAGGTTATGAGTCTTTTACAGGGTGGTTTTGGTTTGCGACTGAAGAGTCGTACAAGCAAGACAGCGTTATAGAAGGCAAGGTCTATCCGAACGATACGATATACTTCGGCTTGGTCCAGGGCTTTGAGGAAGAGTGGGGTTATTTTAGCCAGGCAGAGATTGAAAGCCTGAAGCCGAGAACGTGGGAAATTCCTAAAAAGAACCTTCCATATTCTGGGAGAAGAAGATGAATGAATATGAAATCCGTAAAATTCATGTCTGCGTCGGAAAAGGAAAAAGTGCTGAAAGATTGGCAACGATTCATAGAAAGCGACTTCGATAAGGCAAGGTTCACAAAATCTCTTTATAACCATTTTATTCAGCATTGCTCATTTATTGCCCATTATAATCAGCAGGGGTTCTATGGCACGTACTTCGAGGATCCTGAGCGGACTACGAGATTCCTGCAGCAATTCGACAAGGACCATGGCTGTAAAAGCGTCGAGTATGGGATGGACTATTGGATAAAGAGCGACGACTATCGCGATATCAATACGGCCATGGTCGAGGCCTTTGAGCCTTACAAGAGCGAAATCTATCCAAGATTGAAGCAAAGAGCGAAGGAAAAGAAGCTCGACCAGATCCAAGCTCTCATGAGGCAGCTCGAGGAGTTGAAATAAATGAGTTACTCCGTTTGCATAATGGAAGATGACCTTAAGTGCGAAAAGGACATAAACGAGAAACTTGAAGAAATGGATAAAGAAAATATTCTATTTCTTCCCTGGTATTGGAACGAAGGCCGAGTCAAGACTGATAAAACATGTTTTAGCTGGGCTGACGACTTCGTGAATGACCTTCATAGCATAAAAGGCTTGGGCGTGCGCGGTTATCTTATTACTAAAGGAGAAGAAGACGACTATTACAAGTATGTCATTACCAGCAAAACAGTAAGAGAATATTGTGGACGGGTTGTTTTTCCGAGAAACCGATATCGAATAATCCAAAGGGATTCAGAGCGAGGAGGAATCGAAGAGGAAAAAGACATGAGATGATTGACGAAAGCCGATTTTTCGCTGATGTTAGACGTAGTCTTTATTTTACCTGCAGGATCAGCTCGGGCCGCGAGGATAATATTCGGGGTCTCGTCATGGCTGCTTATTCTTTTCGTCACGAAGAGACATATTTATTTCGCTTTATAAATTCTCGAGAAGAAGAGAAAACTAGGATATCTAATGCAATCAGACAATGATTTATTTACCATAAAGTATTTAAGTATTGGCCCCCATATATATATTATGAAACAGTTTGAAAATTGGAGGTGTTTGTTATGGCAGGCCCAGAAAAGGAGTTTAGAGCAGGGGGAGTGAGCGCGACCGTTTGGAATAACCAACAAGTAATTAATGGGAATAGGATGGATGTGAAATCAGTGCAGATCCAGAGGAATTATCAGGACGATAAAAAAGAATGGAAAAAGACGAGTTCGTTCAAGCAGAACGACCTTCCTAAGCTCATTGCCGTCGCGACGGAGGCGTTCAAGTATTTGACGCTGAGGGAGAGGGAGTCCCATAATGGTCGGGGGATAGAAGATCAGATTTGATTCTTTAATGGTTAAAAATGAACTCTGCTTATAAAGAACAGAAGAAATCGAGAATGCCGATATTTAGGCTCTCGCTTGTTTATACTATGGGATAAATATTGAGGATTAAAGAGATAAGAGCTTATAAAACTTTTGTTTTATTCCCGCAGGTACAAGTTCGCTGGCCATATGTAGCCCATCCGCTTCCCCCTAAATGTCTGTCGGCGCAACTTGGGCAATAAGTTTTTTGGCAAGCAGCACAATAATGCCACTTGCCCGGGGTCATTCTCGCTACATACCCGCGTTCCTCTCCGCACATTGAACATTTTTCAAACATTTATTATTTTCTCCTTAGAAAGAGGTCCATGAAATCCGAATAGAAGTAAAACCCTTTTACTCCAGATTAATAGTACAAATATATCTTGTCAAGCATCAAGCAAAGAGAAGAAATCATTAGAAAACTTTAATTAAAACTCTTTAACGAAAACGAGCAAGAGTGTTTTTGCGGAACCTATTTTTCGATTCTGACTCCTTCCATGGCAACTTTGACATTCCAGTATTTATAGCCTAGGCTTTCTATCGCCTGTTGGAGTTTTCGATTGTCCTCGTGAAAACAAAGCATTGCTCCCCCGCCCCCTGCCCCGGAGAGCTTTGCGGCGCCGCCTATTTTTTTTACTGCATCTGATACTTCGTTTATTTCTTTACATGAAACACCCAGTTCCGATAATAATCTTTGATCTTCATTGAGAATATCGACCATTCTAATGAAATTACGATTTTTTAGAGTCCCTTTCATTTCGTAAACGAGTTCGCCAATCTTTTTGATTCGCTCTTCTCGATATCTATTGTCCAAGTTTCTCACCAATTGAACAAGTTCTCCTGTTGTCTTCTTTGGCAGTTTTGTATAAACAAGAATAAAATTATCAAATTCTTTTGGAATATCCTCTTTTAGCTGAATAATCTGATTTTTGTGGTTCAGCTTCCGGAACCATAGAAGTCCGCCGAAGCAACATATGGAATTATCTCCTCCGGACGGTGTGCAATGAATAATTTTTTCCAGCTCGTAAGCGATTCGATTAGTTTTCTCAAGGGATGATTTTAGATCATGGAGCTCAGCCAATCCTTTGGCCAGGGAAACGGCCAATGCCGCTGAGGATGCAAGTCCAGATCCAAATGGCAAATCTGTTTTAATATGGACCGTAACACCACCATTCAATTTGAGATAATTTAGAGCGATGCCAATAACGCTTTTTCGATAGCATAAAAAATCATCCTTCCTTATAAAACTATTTAATTCGCTAAAATCTCCTCTTTCAGCGCAGGAATTCCATAAGCTCAGCACTTTGTCTGTAGACTCGCGGATTTCTCTTATCGGCCACGAATTTGCTAGGCCGAATCTATGATCAACATACCCGATATTTCTAGACTTTTTAAGGGTGAGAGATAATCTATATTGGGTCGCTAAAAGAAGTGCGGGCTCCCCATAGACGGACGCATGTTCCCCTATAAGATAGATCCTGTAAGGCGCGGATATCTTGATCAAAGAAGCTTGTTAATGAAGTCACGGGCTTCTTTTAAGGATTTCTTTTTGTACAGCTCTTTAATGAATCCTTGATTTCCGCTGTCATAAAGCTGTTTTGCAATTTCAAAGACCGTGCGTAGATCTATATTAGAAGGAAGCATCTTGTTGAAGAGATCAGAATTTAGGATCAGCCCATGGACCATTTCTTTCGTCTTCGGTTGGCGGGCTGAGAGGACTACGAATTTCTCGGAAACCAATGTCAGCCAATTTCTCCAATCATATTGGAGACGAGATCCGGATTCTTCAAACGATGATTTCGATATTTCAATATTATTTTCCTCAAAAAAATGAGATAAGATTGTTGCCGCGATTTCTTTATACTTATCCTTCGCGATAGCGTTATGATAGCCTTCTTTTATGGCTTCGAGACTTCTCTTCTCGTCAAATTGATATCTGACCGTGCATCCGTGCCTGATCCCGTGAAGGATTCCATCCGTGAAGTAGCTCAGTCTCAGCGGGTTTTTATGTTGAACTTTATTAGCCTCGACATCCACTATGTGTGAAAGCAGGGCGCCATAATAGTCATCGGGAATGAACAACCCTGAAGTCGTGGCAAAGACAAATATATTGTACGATTTTTGATAAAGGACTTTTGAATCGTAAAAATCCTCCGAGCTCTTTAAAGGCTCATATTTGACATCGAGAAGATTCCAAAGGTATTCGGAGACATATTTCGACATCATGATAAGCGACGCCTGCTCATTCGGCGAAAGCTTTTCCGTAAAGATTTTATGTTTGTCTTTGAGATATGATTCAAAATCCCGCAATTCAGTTTGCAGAGCGTCTCGAAGGACTGGATCTCTTTTGACGCAGTCAAGATTTATTCTGGGATCAAAAGTCACCTTGAGAAGGCGGAATGGGAGAAAAACAAAGGGGCATAATAATTCAATGCCGTTTTCATACTTGGTCTTTCTTAGGATTTGCGTGTTAAAAAAGGCGAATCTCAAATCCTTGTCGTTGATGGCTTTTATGTAATCGTCAGAATAAATTGTCGCGACAGGCTGTTTTAAGACAAACTCGACAATCTTTTCCGTTACGGGCCCGTAATTAGAGGGGGCTTTTTGTTGGGAATGAAGATTAAAAAGCTCCTGAGAAAATTTCTTGCTGAACTCGTTGATGAAATTTTTCTTTATCTGAACACTGTCAATATGCCATTTGAAGAAACTATCGAATATTTTGAGGATAAAGTCTTTCTGGTTCTTGTTGTAGATGCCGGTCATCTCCAGCCAGTTTAGATAAATCTCAATAGGGAAGAGCTCTTTATATTCGGTTTTTGTTTGATCTGTGCTGCTTGGAGTAAATCCCCCATATTCAAGTGCCTCGAGAGGTTTTCCTAGTGCTTCGCCAATTAGTCGCGCGGCACGCTCACTCGGCCACCTGTCGGTGAGAATCTTCCTTATATAAGTGTAATTCAAGCCGGCTTTCTTGCTCAGGGTCAAAGAGTCCATGCCCTGGAGGTCCATCGCGTTTTTGAGCCATTTGGCGAAAAAGTCTTTGGATTTATCCATATTTGAGATCTCCTGGCGCGAATTATTAACACAGCTCATGGAAAAGTGCAAGTCGAAATAGTTGAAATAATTTTATTATGTCTAGATTAATATAATGAGAATCGACTTGACAAATACTAATATTTATTCTATTCTATCTTATGCAGGGCATCAAAATGAGCTACCAGAAGGAAGCCGCTATCCTCGAAAATCCCCTAAAAGACCATTTAATGCGGCCCGAAGAATCTATTTTCGATATCTCGATATAGAATTATGAAAAAAACATATCTTCGCATTCTCGTTGCTTCCGTAATTGCGACTGCCTTGATTTCGCTTCTCGGAGTCGGTTGGTCCCTGCCTCTATTTCTGCCGGTCGTCATTCCGTTAGGCGGGGGGAAGACAATCCTTAACAAATTCAAATCGGCAATTAAGCCCCTATTTGGGCTTAAAAATAAATTTTTAGGAGGTTTATGATGTCTCAACTTAAGGCCATCTCGGTCAAATTGGCTGGGCGAGGGGACAAGAGCGAGGCGGAGCGTGTGATTCTGAATCCGGGCTCGACGGTCGAGGATGTTCTCAAACAAATGAACATCCCTGATTATCAGCTCTCGTTCAACGGCCGCTTCCTGGACAAGAAGGAAAATCTCTACGACCTTCTGTCCGAAGGATCGTCTCTCTCCGCCTCACCGGACCTTCCTGTCGCGGTGTGACTCCTATGGCGATCCACGTTATCCGGCCAAACGCCGATCACACCCTATTTAATGCACCCACCGAAAGAGAAACGCGCGGCTGGAAAAACGTGGGAGGAGGGGTGTATAAGGGGCTCTTCGTTAATAAAAAGGGAACATTCTGGGGATTCGCGACAAAAGAATTCGATCAGACCATCAGAATTTACATATACGCCCCTCCTCAACAACTCAGAAGACATCCCAAATGGGGATGTTTTCATCCGGTTAAGCCCGGATGGTTTGAGGTTCATATCAGTCCAAAGCCAAAAAGTATTGATGCTGCGATTTTGAAAATCGAGAATATTTTGTCCGAAGCCCTTGAATAAGGCTACAGATGCTTATTAGTCAAGACAGCAACGGTTCATTTCGAAAATTAAACTTTAACATTTCCTCCATCAGCACTCATGACGTTTATCACTTTCTCAACAGAGACGAGAATGAATTGATGATCTATATGACTGGGATAAAGAAGGAGGAAAACATATTTTTGCAGAGGATCATACCTATCAAAGCGGCCCGCCGCTCCATGGGAGGGTTCTGCCCAGATCCCACGGATAGTCTTCAAAAATTGCTCTGGCTTGACAGTCTCGGACATGCTCTTCATGCGACATGGCATATTCATCCAGGGCTTGGACCTTTTGCGACAATGCCGTCAGAGAGAGACAAAAAATCTCAGGAGTGTCTTGAGCGCGGACGGTACGAAACAATTATGGTCATTCTAAGCAGGGACGGCTTTGTCCGGTTCCTCAGTATCAAGATTTCCTTTTCAATCCATTTATTTGGAACGGGCATCGAGGTGGTTGATGAAGACTCCAACATTTTTAAAATCTCAAAAACCTAAAACGTTCATAGGGAAAAAAATATCTCCTAAGGGCGGGGTCTCCGTATTCGAACGGCAAATCGTAATTCCGGGATATGACCAAAATAAGCTGTTGAACGCCACCATCTGGCAGGGTGGTTGCGGAGGACTTGGAGGCGAGGTAGACGAAGGATTAGTCAGGAAGGGAATAAAAAAATTAGTCCTCTGTGATCGAGATATCGTGGAAATTACGAATCTCAACAGGCAATTTTTCGTAAAAGAAGATATCGAAAAACCTAAAGCCTTGTCCTTGGCAAAAAACCTTAGGCTTATTTCAACGGCGGGAACGATCCTGAAAGCTTATCCCGACATTATTGAGAAATATATTAAGTATCATTACAACAAGGAGTTTGATATTGCGCTTGTGTTAGTCGATTACAATCCAACTCGTTACGACGTATCTGATTATCTCATTAAAAGGAAAAAACCAGGAATATTTGCCGGCATTTCGTTAGATACCGACAGCGGATATGTGTTTATTCAAGAACCGGGAGGCCCTTGTTTTAATTGTGCATTTCCAAGAAGAGACGAACTAGCAGCAAATCCTTGTCCTAATTCCCCGGCCATAAAAGATACCCTCAAAATAATCGCAGGCTTTATTTTATTTTCGATCGATTCAATTTTGATGGGACTACCCCGCTACTGGAATTTTCGTCTTTTTCGACTTTCAGGAAGGGACGAAGATATGAAATCTTTTCAAACAAAAAGAAAAGGATGTGAAATCTGTAAAAATTACTAAATAGCTGAAGGAGCATAAATGGAAATCAAAAATATTCCGCCTGAACCTCCCAATTGGCCAAGAAATATTCAAAAGAAACAAGAAAGAGAAACTCAGGCTGCGACACCCGCTTTGCCGGCAATTGTTCGTGTTATTCCTATTCAGCATCCTTTACAGCCCCAACCCCCTCAGAACAATAATGACGAATGGGCAAACCGTCCAATTGTGTTGAATCAACGGCCTGCTGGAGTCAATAGACAGCAAGCGGAAAATAATAAAAGAATATTCAAGATTTTTGGGATTTTAGCCGCTGCCCTTTTACTTGCCATTATTCTCGGCAAAATTATCCAGACTAAGAATAATCTGGAAGGATATAGTTCCTCGTCTCCGTCACAATACGAGCCTACAAGACAAGAAAAATCCGATAGTGCGGACAGGCTTATTAGAGCCATCGATAAATTTCTGGGGAAGTAGGGAGATGAATAAAAGGGTCCTTTTTCTCGGCGCTCTGCTCTCCCTTGCGTTCTCACTTCCAGGAATTTCCCAAACCCGGCTTTCGCGGCTCGTCAGCATTCGAAGGGCTCAGCCGATGATTCGGGTTCCTGTTTACGGTCCAATGATGAGGAGAGTCCCCCTTCCTCTCCCGCCGGTTTATTATTCAGGCCCTGCAAACTCCGTCACGATTATCAATGCGCAAAACGTCAACATATTTCGAAGCAGAAGTATCCGGGAATACCCGAGTTCATATACAAAAACGCAAACAATACCTGTCAATAATCTCTGCTATCAGGCTATGTCTTCATACGGCATTACGACTGAAAATTACAGCGCGCGAATTCAAAACATAGAGAATCGGCTCGGAAGTCTGGAATCACTAGCATCGCAGATTAGATCGAAACTGGAGAATTCTCCTTCAGGGAGTGCTGTTTTTGGCGATTACAATCAGCGGCTGGTCAGGCTCGAGGAACAAATGCAGGCGCTTCGCGATGTCCTGGTTGAATTGAGGAACTATTTGGCGAGCAAAAAATAAAATGTGGCCTCTCATCATCGCCGCGATCGTTGCCTTATTTGTCCTTTACATGTTTTCGTTCCGAATTCTCGTCCACATTATCTGCGGGGGAATGTTCGCTCTTCTTCTGATTTGGCTGCCGGACGTTCTAATGAAATATGTGCTTAGCGATATATTCAGGACTCAGCCCTCGATTTTTCTATACCTCCTATCTCTTGGGGCGATTATCCTTGTCGTGTATTTATGCGTAGAAAAGAATCTCAAAAAGAATAGAGTCCTCGATATTTCCCTGGGCCTAGGCCTGATCATGGGGCTATTCATAACTGCGGTAAGGCTTCTCTTGACGAGGTAAAGAAATGACCCTCTTTGAACGGCTCATGATAGCTCTTCAATCGGGACGCAACTTCCGCGTCGTCATGAGGACGATCTTTAAAAAATTCGATCCTGCCGAACCTCTCGACTACGGCTTTGAGACGCATGCCGCGGATCCGGAAAGCATAGATCATATAAGCGTAAATACGCTGGCGCTTTTGGATTGCGGACACCAGTACGCCGGCTCTATCGTCCAATGCCAGTGCGGCAGGAATTTCTGTCTCGATTGCGCCGGGAAGGTCTTCAAAGTCTGTAGCCGTTGCGGAGCGCCGGTCGCGCCGTGCTGCTGCAGCCATTCTCTCATAAGCGGGAAGGACTATTGCTATCATCATAAATGGTCCTGGCTAGCTGGAAAATGAAGAAGCTGGTTGAAGTTGCTGCAATTATATTTAGCGGATATCTGTTGATTCAATTCATTCGCCTTGTCTTTAACGCTTCATCCGGGCCGATGAAATTTGTCCACTTCGGATACTCTGCCTGGGGGAGAAATATTATTGAAATGGCGATTGTCATCTTCATTGTTTTTTCGGTAATAGGAGCGATTCTAAAAAAGGATTGAGCTGGAGGCTCGGCCTCAGGCTTCGGCCTAGGGAGGATCAGAATGATCCGAGGCTACGAGATAGTCCTGGGAATCATCTTGATGCTCGCGCTGATTTTTCCTTTACGGCCGTTGTTCTTTAGACATTTTCGGACTCTTCTGGGCGCGCTTATCGGCCTTATCGTTGGGCGGATCGCCTATGTTTATCTTAGTCTATTCTTCGGCTTTGAATCCGAGATCGTGAAACTCGTTGTGATGCTTCTTTCGGCCTCCCTTTTCTCCGAGGCGACTCGGGATCTGCTGGACAAGGTTTTTCCTAAGAACACGGAATAGCGAAATGGATAATTTTCAGAATTATAACGCCAAGGTCAATGCTTTCGGCGCGAGATTTACTATCACCAATTATATGCCCGGCTTTCCGCCTTTTATTCCGGTCAGGAGGGAAATGGGAGAGGGCTATGTCATCGGATTTGGCGATAATAGGCTCCCCATAGCAATTAAGGATCTAACCAGGAATACCGTTATATTGGGCGAGGGAGGAGTCGGAAAAACCACGTGCATCGCTAATTTCGGCGTCACGAATTCCCTGTTGCTCAAATTTATCATGATGGACGCCGTGAAGAACGACTTCAGGCATCTCTTGAGGCACTTGAATAACGTCAGGGTTTACAGCTATGAACTCCGGACGATTCGTGACAATCTCCTCGAAGCTCCCACCGGAGTTTCGGACAACGAATGGGATTCGATTTTCAGCGATGTTTTCTCGCAGCAGCTCCAGATGGTCTCGGGGGCAGGCTCCTATCAATATCTCTACAACGCTTTGCGGGAATTGAAAAATATGGCCCGCCCGAGAATCCCGGCGCTGCGGGATCTTTATGAATATATCAAAACGAAGAAAGAACCGCCCTTTTCCGAGAATTATAGATACAGAGAGAGGATTCTTCCCCGGCTGGCCGCGCTCATCGAGGATCTTGGGGAATCCATCGATTGTTCCAGAGGGTTTCGCTGCGAAGACATGCAAGATCCGAATTATCACGAAGTCATCGAGCTGCCATATAAGCCGGACACTTCATCATTGATCAGCGATTTATTCCTTTTCCGGAATCTGAAATATCGGATGAAATTGACTCCCGAAAACCGCGGCAAAACTCTTTGCTACGTTGTCGACGAAGCGAAACGGAGTTTTGGAGTTCATAAAGCCCGGGCGAGATATTCGGGCAGCATGGATAACCTCAGCATCCTGATCAGCACCGGAAGGGAATTCGGCCAGGCATTCATAATTTCCGACCAGGACAAAGACTCCCTGCATCCGATTATTCCAAGCCTCTGCGATACATTCGTTAAATTCCATACGAACGCCGATAGCACCTTCAAGATAGGCCGCATCATGGGCCTGACGAACGAGCAGATATCCTGGCTTTCTGAAAAAGGGCTTCGGGTAGGGCAAGCGGTCATTAAGACCGGAAATTTTCCGCCTGTCCTCCTTAATGTGCCGAATTTTATTTTTAGGAAGGACGTGAGGGACGAGGAGATCCGGCTTTGAATAAAGATTTGATTTCCAAGCTCGCCTGGGCGCCGAGAGATCCGGAAGTGTCTCGTCTTATTTTTGCCCAGGATAAAACCTCGGATAACGACCAAAAGCTGCTTTTCATGCAGATCTGTCGGAAGCCCGATGGCTTCAAATCGGAGCAAAAGAAGGACTTGGGATGGCCGAATGCCAAGTTCGATAAAGAAACTAAAAAAGCGGAGGCACTCGGGCTGCTCAAATCAGAGGAAATTTATTTCGGCACCCCTGGCCGGCAGCCCGAAATTCTCGAGTTCACTGATAAAGGCCGGGAATTAGCGCTTCAATTCGGCCTCAAGATCCCACGGCAGATGCGGGGCGGGGTCGCTCATAATCTGTATATAAAACGCGTCTCTGCCTATTTTGGCGATGAGGGGTATGAGATGCGAGCTGAGTATGCTCTGAGCACCCCGCCCATTTTTATTGACCTTTATGGACGAAAGGGTGAAACGCGGATTGCGATCGAAGTGGAATTGAGCGATTGGAAGCATGGCCTTGAAAGGATCAAGAGCCTTTTGGAAGCGAATGTGATGGATGAAATATGGCTCATGAGCGATAAATCCGAGCTCGTCGGGAAAATCAAGCGTCAAATGAAACTCGAAAGGCTCGTCTTGGACAATGTAGTCCTTTTAACGATTCAGGACTTTTTCAAGGCAAGGAGGAGAACGTGAAGCCAGAAAAGGCCAAGCCTGAAAATGAAGTTCCAATGATCCAAAAGAAGGAAGATAAGAACAGGAAACAGCTTTTTATTTTTTGTGAACGCTGCGGGCGGGCTTATAAGGATATAAATAATCTCCCTATGAGGTGCGATTTCTGCGGCGCTTGTCTTCTCTGCCAGAATTGACCATGAAAAAAGAAGAAACAAATGTCAATAGTAATAGGCAAGACCGTCGAGCCCCGGATTCCCGAACTCGAGAGATTCATTTCTGGAAGTGCCCTCATTGCGGGATGCTTCTGGAAGGCCCGATAGACAAGGTCAAAGTCTGCATTTGGTGCCATGAGAGGACGGACGAAAGGCAATAGACTTCCAGGATAGAAAGCATATAGCCATGAACAATACTAAGATCGAATGGACAGACAGAAGCTGGAATCCCTATACCGGCTGTCTTAGAAACTGCGAATGGTGCTACGCAAAGCAAATTTACCATAGGTTCGGGCGCAGTTTTGAACCTCATTTCCATCCCGAGAAGCTCGACGAACCGATCAAACTAAAAAAAGCCTCGAAGATATTCACCTGCTCGGTTGCGGATTTCTTCGCTAACTGGACAAAAGCAGAATGGATTAGAGCGATTCTTCGAGTCATGGGGCAATGCCCTCAACATATTTTTCAAGTATTAACTCAAGATCCTCAGAATATCGACGGCATCTATGATTTGCCTCTGAACCTTTGGGTAGGAACAACCGTTAGAAACCAAAAAGAAACTTCAAGAATCGATTTTCTTCGAAATTCAAACGCGAAAGTAAAATTCATTTCATTCGAGCCTTTAATGTCTGAGGTCAAGGCCAAATTAAGCGGAATAGATTGGGTGATTATCGGTGCCATGACCGGACCCATGAGGAATAGATATAAGCCGGAGAAGGAATGGGTGGATCAACTTATCACAAATGTAAAAACGAACTCAATCCCGATCTTCCTGAAGGACAATCTCGGTTGGAAGCCGGAACAGAAGGAATTCCCGAGGTAATAGAATGAATAATTCTTTTTGTCTACGGTTGCCCCATAATCCCGAGCTGGAGCAAGTTGTTCTAGGCCTTTTAGTGATCTTTCCTGCATTTATTGCGACAGTATCCGAGACCCTCCAACCTCGAGATTTTTATTCAGAAAAGCATAGGAGGATTTATTCGAAATTGTTGGATATGTTATGGAGAGCAAAGACAATAGACTTGGTTCTTCTCTCTAACGAACTCAATCATGATGACCTAGTTACGCCCGCCTTTCTTGGAAGCTTACTAGATGGGCTGCCTAAGTCTTCCATATCCAACCTTGATGAATATGATCGAGAACTGAAAACACTTAGTCTTGCACGAAACGTGCTCATTTCTTGTCAGAAAGCAATTGACGAACCCTTTAATTACGAAGAATCAATTTTAGCTCTTCAATCTTGTTTAGAAAAATATATTGATTTTAAAAATAAAAAAGCGTCCAGCGAGGGACTAATTGAAAAGGCTGTTGGATGTCAATGAGGCTGCTGAGTATCTCGGGATCTCAGCCAAGACCCTCTACAATTGGGTCTCGCAGCGAAAGGTGCCGTTTTTCAAGGTCGGGAACATGGTTCGTTTTGACCTTCAGGAACTTGACCGGTTTATCAAAGAACGCACCATCCAGCCGAATGACGTCTGGGCCGGAAGGACTTAACAATGCCCCTCGTCAAGCGCCAAAACGTTTATTGGATGGATCTCCAATTATTCGGGAAAAGGTTTAGGGAATCTCTCCATACTTCAAACAAAAAACTCGCTGAAAGGCTTTATTCCCAAAAAAAGAACGAGATTGAAGACGAAATACTCAAAGAGAACAAACCCCTAAGACTTAAGGAATTCTTTGATGAATATTGTTTGTCGAATGAGAACAAAATTTCCTTGGATAGAGAAAAACAAAGAATTAAAATCATCTTGGGTCTATGGGGACAAGACATATTTCTTCATGAGATTTCCGTCGAAAAAATCGAGCAACTTAAGAATTTTCTTCTTAAACAAGACAGGGAGGGCACCACAGTCAACCGATATTATGCTCTCCTGAGGATGCTTATAAATAGGGCTATTAACATGGAAAAACTGGATGGAATAAACCCTTTTAGAAAAATTAAGTTCTTTCGGGAAGGCGTCAGGGAACGAAGAGATTTGACTGATAAAGAAGTAAGACGGTTATTGGACGCGGCATATAAGATTTCAGCGAGAGGCAAGACAATAAATCAGAGACATTTTTATGATGTCATGATGATTGCTGCAAATACGGGAATGCGAATAGGAGAAATTCTGAATCTAAAAAAGAAAAACATTGACTTCGATAGGGGAGTGCTGTTCATCGAAAAAACCAAATCAGGGATCCCTCGGGAAATGCCCATCGCGGATAGCATAAAAAAGATATTGCTGAATAGGATATCGGGGGAAAAGGATAGCTATCTATTTCCGTTGAAAAGAAAGAACAGGTCTGAAGCGTTTAGAGACGAGATTGTAAGGATCCGGCTTGATACCGGCATTGATTATTTTATGGGTTTCCATAATCTAAGGCATACTGTGGCAACGCGGCTTGCCCAGATGCATTTTGAAACTCCGACGGTTGGGAAGCTACTTGGCCATAGATCCATAATTACGACCCTTAAATACACACATACTTCTTTATTGAGGCAAAAAGCGGCAATTGCCGCGTCACAAATCCGTCACACCGCAAGGGATTTAAAAAATAATGATTGATAATAAAAGAGTTACATGGAAAAAATCATGCCAAGGGGGACTTAAAATCCCTCGCCCCGTAAGGGGTGTGCGGGTTCGATTCCCGCCCCCGGCACTCGGTTCCTTTTCCGGTTTGACCCGCCTCCTCATCCTCTGACATAAGATAACTTTCCGGGTCGGGGACGGCCTTCCCCCGCCGAGGAGTCCGACGATAGACCCGCATTTCCGCCGCGACGAGGCCTACGCCCGCGAGCTGGATTCCCGCGATCCCCTCGCTTCCTTTCGCTCCCGCTTCGCGTTGCCCGAGGATTCGATCTATCTCCTCGGCAATTCCCTCGGCCCGCCTCCGCGCGAGGCCGCGGTCTCCGTCGGGCGCGTCATGGAAGAATGGCGCGGCCAAGCCATCGACGGCCGGCTCCACGCCGACCCGCCCTGGTTCCATCTCGCCGAACGGCTGGGCGCCGCCGCCGCTAACCGAAGCCAATTCCGTCCCCTTTTTATTCGGTTCTCAGGGCGGTGATCGGATCGAGACGTGAGGCTTTGCGGGCCGGATAAACTCCGAAGAATAGCCCGACGGCAATCGAGAAGGTAAATGAAATGACGATGGACGTAGGGGAAACGCTCGTCTCCAACGGAGTCGCCGCACCGGTCACGAGAGAACCTGCCAGACCCGTGCCGATGCCGACGATACCACCGCCGACGCTCAGAACTGAGGCTTCGAGCAGGAACTGAACCAGGATGTCTTTCCGGCTTGCCCCCACGGCCCTGCGCAGCCCGATCTCCTTCGTACGTTCCTTGATGGCCATGAGCATGATGGCCAGGATACCGATTCCGCCGACAAGCAGAGATATTCCCGCTATGCTGGCGATGAGCAGGGTGAAAGCTTCGGTCGTTTCGCGCTGGGCCTCGATGAGCTCCGTCTGGTTCTGTATGGTGAAATCGTCGGCCTTGTCTTGTTTGTTCAGGCGATGTCGCTCTCTCAGAATATCGCGGACCTGCTGCTGGGCGAGGGTCATTTTGTCCTTGCTCGCGGCTTCGATATAGATCATGTTGATGTAAGCGATGTTGAAAAGCCGCCTCAAGGCTGTGCTGATGGGGATAAAGATCTGGTCGTCCTGATCTGCCCCGTTGAGGTCCGAGCCCTTGGGCGCCAGGACGCCGATGACTTCGAACTGGACCTTCCCGATGCGGATGATCTCTCCGACCGGCTCGGACTTCTCGAAAAGATTCTTGACCACGGTCCGGCCGAGCACGGCCACGCGGCGGGAACCGATCATATCTTCTTCGCCGAAAAACGAGCCCCGTTCGACCTCGAGTTTCCTGATCGACAGAATATCCGCGGTCGTTCCCGTTGTGGTCGTATTCGTGGCGAAATTCTCGTATTTGACCTGGAGTTTTCCGCTTTGAACGGGGGTCGCGGCTCGAACCGCAGGGCATTCCTCGACCAACGCCTCGGCATCTTCGAGTGTCAGGGTCGTCACGATCCCCCGCACTTGTTGTCTCCCGGCCGTGCGTTGGGCCTGTCCGGCGTTGACGATGATGAGGTTCGTGCCCATAGCCTCGATCCTTCTCAAGACCTGGTTCTCCGCGCCTTTGCCGATGGAGACCATGATAATGACCGACGAAACGCCGATGACGATGCCGAGCAGCGCTAAAGCCGTCCTCATCTTATGGGCCGCGAGCTGTTTGCGGGAGATCTTGAGACTACGAGCGATTTTCATCTTCGGCCCATCGATCCGGCCAAGAGGCGATTGGCCGCCGTCATTTTCTTCCCGGCTTTCGCCTTAAGATCTCAAAGCCTCGATAGGCTGGTAGGAAGCCGCCCGTCTGGCGGGCTGTATGCCGGCGATCAGCCCGACCAGGCTGGAAAAAATCGCCCCGAGGACCACGATCTCCCAGGACACGGCCATCGGCGTCTTTGTTAGGGCTTCCAGAATCTTCGAACCCGCTACCCCGAGCACAATGCCGATGATTCCTCCCGTGAGTGTAACGGCCGTGGCTTCGATAAGAAATTGGAACGTAATGTTTTTCTTTCGTGCGCCGACGGCCTTCCGGAGTCCGATCTCCTTGCGGCGCTCGCCGACCGAGATCAGCATGAGGTTCGAGACGATAACACCGCCCGCGATCAGCGATATGCCCGCGACAAGAATGAGAAATAGATTGAACGTCCCAGCCACCTTCTCGGCCGTCTCGGTGACCTCCGTCGGTGTGGAAATGGTGAAATCGTCGGGGACCCCGGGGGAGATCTGGTGACGTTCGCGGAGCAGGTCTCGGATACTCCCCGCCGCTTTGTCCATATCCTTGGCCGTTTTGAGGCGAATCTTGATATTCGTGATGTAATCGATATTAGCGACCCGCCGCATCATCGTCGTTATGGGGATCATGACCCGGTTATCCATGTCGCCTCCGCTGACGGACGTGCCTTTGGCTATAAGGATCCCTTTGATCTCGAACTGGATGTTTCCGACGCGGATCATTTCCCCGATGGGATTCGCTCCGCCGAACAGATCCTTTTGGACTGTTGGACCGATCACGCAGACCCGGGCGACATTAGCGATATCCTCGTCGCTGATAAAGTCCCCTTTGGCCGCACCCCAGTCCCAAACCGTAGCGAATGACGGCATGGCGCCGAGGACCATGGTGGTCGTCGACTTGTCGGAGTGTTTCACTTCCATCTGAGGCCGATGGACCTGGGGGGAGATATCGGCGACCTGCCTTATCTCGCGTTTGATCGCCGCGGCATCCTCGAGCTTTAGGCTGATCGTCGGTTGGCCGGTGTTCTGGACTCCCATAGTCTGGCCGCCACCGGCCCTGACCATCAAGCTGTCCAGCCCGAATTTCTTCACCCGTTCCATGACCTTCTGTCTGGCTCCCATGCCCGCCGAGACAACCATCGTCAGGGCGATGATGCCGATGACGACGCCGATCATCATCAGAAACGTGCGGAGCATGTTTCTTCCAAGGCTCTTGAAAGCGGATTTGACGATGCGGAGCGTTCTCATTCTTTGACCTCCTTACCGGGGAGCTTCCGCAATTCGTCCTCGGCGCTTTTCGGCCTTTCGTTGACACGATCCTCGACGATCCGTCCATCAGAGATCCGTATGATGCGCCTGGCGTGTTCGGCGATGTCCGGCTCATGGGTGACGAGGACGATGGTTTTTCCCAGCCCATTGAGCTTCTGGAACAGGGAGATGACTTCGTAGCTTGAACGGCTGTCCAGGTTCCCCGTCGGCTCGTCGGCGAAGATGATCTCGGGCTCGTTGACCAGGGCCCTGGCGATCGCTACCCGCTGCTGTTCACCCCCCGAAAGCTCGCCGGGATAATGATGGCCCCTCCGGTTGAGCCCCACGGCCTCGAGAGCCGCGCGGGCCATTCGGCCAATATTAGCCCGCTCGGAGTAGACCAGTGGAAGCTCGACGTTCTCCAAGGCCGTGGTCCTCGGAAGAAGGTTGAACGACTGGAAGACGAACCCGATCAGTTTGTTGCGGACATTGGCCAGCTCATCGTCGGGCAGGCCGCTCACTTCCATCCCGGCCAGCTGCACGGCCCCGCTCGAAGGCCTGTCGAGACACCCGAGGATGTTCATGACAGTGGATTTCCCCGAGCCGGACGCCCCCATGATGGCGACGAATTCGCCCTTCCGTATGTCCAAGGAGACGTCCCGGACCGCGACAACTTGGGAGCTTTTTCCCGGGTTGTAGACCTTTTGGATGTTTCGGGCTTGGACGATGAGATCGTTCATGGCCTCCTCCTTGTTACTCATAGATGACGACCTTTTCACCTTCGCCGACCCCGCTGATGACCTCGGTGAAGCCGTTGTCTTTCCAGCCGACTTTGATCAGGCGTCGTTCCGTCCGGTCGCCGTCAAGGACCGTGACGTATCTCTCCCCCTGGTCCCGGACGATGGCCGCCGTGGGCACCGCCAGGGCGTTCTTCCTCGCGGCGAGGAAGATCTTGACGTTGGCGGTCATTTCGGGCCTCAGGATCTTCCCCTGGAAGTCCGTGATCACGAAGGTGACGATATAGTTGACGACGTTGTCCTGGATCACGGCCTTGGGGTATATGGCCGTGACCTTTCCCCTGAATTCCGTATCGGCGTAAGTATCGACGGTGAAGCCCGCCTCGAGCCCTTCATGGACCTTGCCGATATCCGTCTCGTCAACGTAGGTCTGGACTTCGAGCCGATTCAGATCGATGATGTTGACAAACGTCGGCGCAGAGAAGCTCGCCGCGACCGTTTCGCCTTCCTGTGTCGAGATGGAGGCAATGACCCCTGAAATGGGGGCGAATATTTTTGTGTAGCCGAGCTGGACCCGAGCGGATTCCAGGTTGGCTTCCGCCTGCTCGAGCTGGGCTTGGGCGACCTTGTGGGCATTCTCGGCCAGATCAACCTGCTGCTTGGAGGCGAAATTCTTCTTCAGGAGAGAACGTTGTCGCTCCAGATTCAAATTCGCATACTCAAGATCGGCCTTCGCCTTTTCGAGGGCGGCGATGTTCTGGTTGAGCTTCGCCTGCAGCTCGGCATCGTCCAGTTCGGCGATGACCTGACCCTCCTTCACGAGGTCGCCGATATGGGATCGCAGCCGTTTGACTACGCCCGAAACACGGGATCCGACTCTGACCTCGGCCCCGACCATGGGCTTGATGATCCCGGTGGCTCGGACGGTGGAGCCGATATCGCGACGGGTTACCACGGCCGTCGTATATGCGGGGCCTTGCCGTTCCTTTCCGCCGAAATACCGGCTTGCCGCAAGCGCGCCCAGAACGGCGAGAACCGCGACAATAACTATGAAAAGATATTTCTTTCTCATCTCACCTCTCCCACGCCCTGCGACCAGACGTCGATGCCCAGAGCCCTATCCAAGGCCGCAAGGGAAATCTTGAAATCGGCAAGAGCCTCAATGAAACTCACTTCGGCCGCCACCACGCTGGTCTGGGCGTCGATCACTTCGATCATGGAACCCGCCCCCTCCCGGTATTCTTCCTCTGCGAGGCCGAGGTTTTCGCGGGCATTCTCCAGAAATATTCGTGTATTTTCGATCCGTTCTTTAGCCTCGTTCAACGCCAAGAAGGCGTTCCAGACATCGAGACTTATCCTTTGCTCAAGGGAGGATTTCCGCTTATCCATCGCTTGGAAGGCGATTTTTTCCTGGGCCATACGGGAAGCGAGAGAAAAGCCGGAAAAAACGGGATAGCTCAAGCTCAAACCGAACGACCAGCCCTTGTTCAACGAAGAAAGCGCGGCACCGCTGAAGCTGTAATTCGCATCGGCGGAAATCCAGGGGAGAAGGTTGCCCTGGGCCGATCGTATGTTCGATCTCTGGGCCTGGAGCTGGGAATTCATTCCCAACAGTTCCGGCCGGTGCTTATTGGCCAGCGCTAACAGGGAACGAAAGTCGGTCGGCTCTTTTTGCCTAAGGTCTTGAAGATCATCGACAACGTCCAGAGGCGCATCGACGGACTGGCCCAGGAGGATGTTGAGCGATCCCTGAGATGATAGCAGATTGTTCCGGGAACGAATCAGGGTCAGGTTGGAATTAGAAACCTCCACCTCGGCTTTCAGGATATCGGAACGCGTGGCCAATCCGGCCTCGAAACGGGCTTTGGCGAACTCCAGATGGTACCGGGCGCTCTCCAACGATTTTTCGGCGACTTTGACCGTATGGCCGGCCTGGAGCAGGCGATAATAGCCTTGGTTCACCTGGAGGATCAAATCTTGGATGTTGCCTTCGTGCTGATGAGATGACGCTTCAAGGCTGGACTGGGCGGCCGAGATCGCGGAAACCGTCCGAAAACCCTTGAACAGGTAATATTGGGCCGAAAGGCCGATACTGAAGCTGGAATAGGGATCGGGGGAGGCTCCCGACTGTCCACTCTGGCGAAGAAGCCGATCCGCGCCCGCCGAAAGATTTATCGTCGGGAAGGCCGCTGCTCGGACTTCGGTGATTCGTTCCAGGCTCTCCATGACATCATAGCGAGAGGAGAGGATCTGAGGGTTATTCCGGATAGCGAGCGATAGACACTGGTCAAGGGTAAGATGAACGGGGGCCTGGGATTGCATTCCGAAGGAGAACATGGCCAGAAAGAATATCGGAATGAACTTGGTTCTGTCTGGAAAGCACATCTCGCGATTGGCTCCTTTTCGATGAAATAACGGCATGAGTCGGAAGAATGTGGTTCAGCTTCCCCTCAGATACTTTCCTGGCCCGGTGGGGGAAGTAAGCCTTTGGAGGATGATGGAGAGGAACTTCTCCTGCTGATCGGGACCGAGGATGGCCTTGATGTCCAGAATATGGTTGACGACCCTTTCCTGCGCTTCGAATTGCAGCCGATTGATACGCTCATTGATCTCCGACAGCCGCTTTCGGTCGGGTGTCGGAGGGGCAAACGCCTCGATTAGCTGCCGTCGTAACTCGTTCTGCCGGGCGGAGAGAGAATCAAGCTCCGTGTGGAACGTTTTTCGATATTCCTGAAACTTCGCAATTTGCGCCGCGGAGAGGGAAAGTTCCTTTATTACTTGCTCGAAGCCTTCGGCTTGGCGGAGCTCCGCTCCGGACCGGGAGGAGCCTCTGAATCGATGGAAAAGAAAGGCTCCCAGGGCCGCCAGATTGATGACCGTCAGGATGAGCAAGGCGAAGATGAGGAACTTTTTCTTCATGTCAGTCACGATGACTCTCAAGGCTCATTCGAGATTCGCCAGGGATTCCACCAGCGAGTCCGGCGGCATAACACTGAAGAGTTCAAGCCCAAACGCCCCGGTCTTTCCTCCCGAAAAAGCCCGCAAGGTTGCAGCGGTCGAAGTCGTTCCGGTTGTCGTGGGAGTGCCTATATAGATTCCAAGCGCGATGGCCAGGGAAAGCGCGAGTGGGAGAGCGATCAAGCGTCGGGCCGGGAACGGGAGGAAGCGAAACTCACGGGCAGGCTCTCTCCGACTCTTCCTTCCCTGCTCTTGGATCCGCTGAATGAGGCTTTCCCACGATAATGAAAGGGGAACGAGCGGCCGTTCGGCGGATCCAGCGTTCCAGGCCTCGGCGAGTTTTTTCATGTAGCAGCTGCATTCCGGGCATTGACTTAGGTGAAGACGAACCATCTCGCGTCGTTCTTCCGGGAGTTCGCCGGCCAGGAAACTCAAAAGGTCCTGCCGGATTTCCGCATGAGCGTCTTTTTTCATTTTCACTCCATTAGAGGCGGATTAAAACAATAACTTGCGGTTCATTTCAAGTATCCATCAGGTAGGGAGCCAAACGCTTCTCCAGGTTCCGTTTGGCCCGGAAAAGCAGGGATTCGACCGAGGAAAGAGAAATCTCCATGGTTGAAGCGATCTCTTCATAGCCGAGGCCTTCATAATATTGTAGAGTGATCGCGGTCCTTTGCCTTTCGGGCAGGGCTCTTATCAAGCGCTGGACGACGCGCTCCATTTCGGTACTTTCGAGCTCCGCGGAAGGGTCATGACCGGGATGGACGGGTTCGATCGTCGGCGTTCCGCCCGATTCATCGGACAGGAAAGCCAGGGATAGCAGCTTTTTGAGTTTCTTTTTATTCAATTCCTTATTGACCAGGTTGACCGCGATGCGGTAAAGCCATGTTGAAACCTTCGATTCCCCTCTGAAGCTCGGATACGCTTTGAAGGCGCTTAAAAAGACATCCTGAGTCAGGTTTTCCGCCTCCTGACGGTTGCCGAGCAGCCGGAAACACAAGGAGTAGATCAGAGTTTTATTCTCTTCGAAGATAATCCGAAAGGCCTCCAAATAGGCGACGGAATCTGGGGGGGCATCTTGAGCTTTTTCGCCGACCCTCATTTGTTCAGAACCTCTTCCGGGCATCATGGTGACTGCTGGTTATTCTACAAGGGCTTGACCGAAACGGCCACACCCTGAGACAGCAAAGCCCCGGCCCAGGAGAAAGCTCGAGTCACGGCCAAGACTCCCGCCCATCAAGCCGGGCGGCCGATCCGCGCGTTCGGAACTCTTTTCCCGCGCTTTCCCCGGAAAAGGGGAGGGACCTCGGAATCAGACGATCCACTTCCTGCGGATGTTGCGGAGGCTGACGAAGAAGAGCACGGCGCAGAAGGCCGCCAGGAGCCCGAAATCGAGCGCCGGCGGCATTTGCCCCGCCCCCTCGACGGCCGCGCGGAGCAGGTCGGCTCCGTAGGTCAGGGGCAGAACATGAGACAGAGGCCGGAGCCAGGCGGGCAGGCGATCGAGGGGGAAGAACAATCCGCACAGGAAGACCATCGGGAAGCGGATGAAATTGGAGAACGTCTGGGCCTCGAAGACCTCGCTGACCGAGACGGCGATGAAGAGCCCGAGGAACGTCGAGCTGACGGCGATGAGGACGACGGCCGGGACGATCGTCCCCCAGGCGATTCCGCCGAGGTCGGCGGCGAAGGCCGCGATTGCCACGGGCACGAAGGCGTTGATCACGCCGAAGAGGATGGCCCCGGTCGTCTTGGCCAGCATCAGCAGCTCCAGGGAGATCGGGGCGAGGAGGAGCCGCTCGAAGGACCGCCCCTTCTTCTCGAAGGTCACGGTCACGGCGAGCAGGCTCGTCGTCCCGAAGAGGACCGACAGAGCCATCACCCCCGGAAGGAGCGACCGGACGCCCTCGACGCCCGACCCGGACCGGATGAAAAACATCCCCGTCCAAGCCAGCGGGAAGATGAGGCCCCAGCTGATGTTGGGCGGCTTCAAGTAGTACGTCCGCATGTCCTTGCGGAGGATGTTCCAGAAGGCGATCCAGCGCTTCACGGAGCGCCTCCGCCCTTGTCCTTTTCCTTCTCCTTCCGCATGGCCCCCGCTTCGATGCCCGTGATCCGGACGAACACATCTTCAAGGGAGGGCATCAGACGCCGGGCTTCGAGGACTTCGAGTCCCCCTTCCTCCAGGAACCTCACCAGGGGGCCGACGACCACGGGCGCGCCGGACTCGACCCGGATCGAGTCCGGGGCCGGCTGCAGGCACGCGAGCGCGGGGAAGGCCGCGGCGAGCTTTGGGGCGAGCTCCTGCGTCGGACCCGACAAGGCGATCTCGACGGCGTACCGCTCCTGCGCCGGCCTGAGGAGGTTCTGGACCGTGTCGATACGGACGATCCCGCCGGCGACGATGAAGGCGATCCGGTCGCAGAGCCGCTCGGCCTCCTCGATGTAGTGCGTCGTCAGCAGAATGGTCGTGCCGCCGCGATGGAGGCCGGCGATGAGCTGCCGGACGTGCCGGGCGCTGGCCACGTCGATGCCGGTCGTGGGCTCGTCCAGGAAGAGGATCGGAGGCCGGTGCATGATCCCCGCGGCGATGGTCAGCTTCCGCTTCATCCCCTTGGAATAGCCGCCGAATTTCCGTCCGGCGGCCTCCGTCAGCCCGAACTCCTCCAGGAGCTCCGCGGCCCGCGCCTCCCTCGGCCTCTTCCTCATCCCGTGAAGGGCGGCGCAAAAGCAGAGGTTGTCGAATCCCGTCAGCTCGGGGTAGAGGTTGCTCTCGTCGGGCACCACTCCGACGAGATGCTGGGCGGCGCGGGGGTCGCGCGAGCAATCGATGCCCGAGATGCTGACGCGGCCGGCGTCGAGGCGGGCCAAGCCGGTCAGCATGTTGATCGTCGTCGTCTTGCCGGCTCCATTGGGGCCGAGAAGGCCGAAGAACTCGCCCGGGGCCACGGCGAAACTCACCGAGGCGACGGCCGTCACGTCGCCGAACCGCTTGGCCAGGCCTTCGACCGCGACGGCCGCCTCGGTTCCCTGCCCAGGTTCTGGAATAATCATTGTCTCAGTGTTGTCCGCAGAGCACGGTCCGCTTCCTGCGCCGGCTCCGATCCCGCGCACTGATGATAAATGGCCCATCGAGCCGCGTCAAGGCCCCGAGGGCTCCGAGCGACGGCAGAGCACGGCCAGGACGAGCGACGGCTCGTCGGCTTCCATGCTGCGCGTCGTTGAGCCGCCCGTAATGAAGACCGCATTGGGAGGGACGACGACGGCTTTCTCGTTCTCCGCCAGGAACGTCACCCGCCCCTCGACGACGACGAACACGACGTCCTCCGTCATCCGGCAGGGCGGGATGCGGGCGCCCGCCGCAAGCTCGATCCGACGGGCCTTGACCGCGCCATGTTCGAATAGAATCGAAGCCTCATAGCGGCCGCTTTCGCAAGTGAACTCTTTCGGGAAATCGATGATTTTCATCTCGGATTTTCCTTTCCGGGATCTTCCGGGGCTCCACGCATTGCCTTCAGCAAATAGGACTCCACGGTCTCCCGGATCCGGTCCCGGACCCGGCGGAAGACGTTCAAGACGTCTCTCCCAGGTCGTGATTGACCAGCGCCTCGGCCATCTGGGACCGGGCGCTGTTGGCCGTGCAGACGAACAGGACCTGTTTCTTGCTCATGGCTTGACAACCTCTCCGCGATACATGATAATATGATCATATATTACTGGAACGAGATGAAGAAAGTCAACCGCATTTTCAAGGCGCTCTCCGACCCGACGCGGCTGCGGATCGTCTTCCTCCTGCTCGATCGTGAGCTCTGCGTCTGCGAGCTGATGGCCATCCTCGGCCTGGAACAGTCGCGGATCTCGCACCAGCTCCGGATCCTCCGCGACGGCGGCCTCCTCCGTGACGACCGGGAAGGCCGGTGGATCATCTATCGTATGCCGGAAGCGGTCAAAGAGCGGCTCCGTCCTCTCCTCGAGATGTCGCTCCGGGAGGACCCGGCCGCGGCGAAGATCATCCGCTCGGACCGCGCCTCCATGCAGACGTGCATCCGAAACGAAATCAGGATAAAACGCTGCGGGGCGTGAGCGGGAAGAGCGGGAAGCAAAGGGAGACTCGATGTCCAAAGAGATCAAGGTGCTTCTCATTCTTGTCGCCGTTTTCCTGGCCGCTTATCTCATCCCGTTCGGCCGGCCGAACGTCCAGAACGCACTCCTCGAAGCCTTCGCCCTCCTCCAGGAATACGCCCGCCAGCACGTTCTCCTGTGTCTCATCCCGGCCTTCTTCATCGCCGGGGCCATCACCGTCTTCATCCGCCAGGAGGCCGTGGTCAAATTCATCGGCCCAAAATCCAATAAGCCTCTCGCCTACGGCATCGCCTCGGTCTCCGGGACGATTTTGGCCGTCTGTTCGTGCACGGTTCTCCCGCTTTTCGGCGGCATCTACACGCGGGGAGCGGGCATCGGCCCGGCCTCGGCCTTCCTGTATTCCGGACCGGCCATCAATATCCTGGCGATCACCCTCACGGCCAAGGTCCTGGGGCTGAAGCTGGGATTGGCCCGGGCCGTCGGCGCGGTCGTCTTTTCGATCGCGATCGGGCTCCTTATGGAGTTCTTCTTCAGACGAAAGCACACCGGGGAAAGTGAGGCCGGGGATTTCGCCGGAGCGGATTCCGCTCCCCTGAACCGGCCCCTCTGGAAGACTGGGCTGTATTTCGCGGTCATGATCGGCATCCTCGTCTTCATGAACTGGGGAAAATCCGACCCGTCCCTCGGCCTGTGGTACGCAGTTTACCGGGCCAAGTGGTACTTGAGCGCCGCGCTCTGGGCGGTCCTCGCTTGGATGCTCCTCCGCTGGTTCCGCCGAGACGAGCTCAAGGAGTGGGTTTTCTCGACTTGGGTCTTCGCCAAGCAGATCGTCCCGCTCCTGTTCGCCGGCGTCTTCGTCGCCGGATTCCTTCTCGGGCGTCCCGGCCACGAAGCGCTCATTCCCGGCTCCTGGATCGCGTCTCTCGTCGGCGGGAATTCGATCTTTTCGAACCTGTTCGCTTCCATCTCGGGTGCCCTGATGTACTTCGCCACGCTGACCGAAGTTCCCATTCTTCAGGGGCTTCTCGGCTCGGGCATGGGCCAGGGACCGGCCCTGGCCCTGCTGCTCGCGGGCCCGGCGCTGTCGCTTCCCAGCATGATCGTCATCCGGAGGATGATGGGAACAAAGAAGGCCCTTACTTATGTCGCCCTGGTCGTCGTCATGGCGACGGTCACGGGCATCCTGTTCGGCTGGCTGTTCGGATAACGACGTATTCTCCATTAAAAGGAGGCCGGATCGATGGAAATCAAAATTCTGGGGCCGGGCTGCCCCCGCTGTCACGAAGTGGAAAAACGGACGATGAACGCTCTGGCCGAGCTGGACATCGCGGCCGATGTCGAGAAGATCTCCGACATCAAGAAGATCATGGAGTACAAGATTATGGGTACGCCGGGGCTGGTGATCGATGGAAAGGTCAAATGTTCCGGCCGTATTCCGCGTCCCGACGAAATCATGGCCTGGATCCGAGAAGCCTGCGGCGGCGCCTAAGACCAAGACAATATTCGTACCATGAAAATCCGCGATCTTTCAAGCAAAGCCGCCATGGTTCTCCTGGCTTCAGTCTTGTTATTGAATGTTTTTTGCGGGCCGGGGGCCGAGCCGCAAGCCTCCGCCGTACAGGGGACGGCGGCCAAGGGAGCGGTCCTCGTCACGAACGAGATCAAGCTCGACTTCTCCAAGCACAAGATCACGTTCATAGAGCTCGGCTCCGTCAACTGCATCCCCTGCCGGGAGATGCAGCCGATCATGAAGGACATTGCCGAGCGGTTTCCCGATCAGGTCCTCGTCGTCTTCTACGACGTCTGGAAGAACCCCGCCCCGGCCCAGCACTACCGGATCCAGCTCATCCCGACCCAGGTCTTCCTCGATGAGCGGGGCAACGAGTTGTTCCGGCACGTCGGCGTGTTCGCCAAAGAAGACATTCTAAATTTTCTGAAGGGCCACGGAGTCAGGTAAGGCGGACGGCGCATGGAGAGCCTGTTCGGGGACATCCAGCAGATCCTCCAACACAGCCGCTGGCTGGCCGTCGCAGCCGTCTTCGCGGGAGGGATCACCACCGCCCTCAACCCCTGCGTTCTGGCTATGATTCCGCTCCTCATGGGCGTCGTCGCCGGGAACCGGGAAACGACGACGGTCAGACGATCGCTCTTTTTTTCCATGTTTTTCGTTCTCGGCCTGGCTGTCACCTTCACGATCCTCGGGCTCATCTCCGCCCTTATGGGGCGGCTGTTCGGAAACGTCGGTCCATTCTGGAAATACATCGTGGCGGGAGTCTGCCTGCTCATGGGGATCCATCTGCTGGGATTCGTCCATTGGAACCTCCCCATGCCGGCCGGAATCCGGATCAAACCGCGGGGACATCTCGGAGCTTTTCTGCTGGGGCTTCTCTTCGGCGTCGTCTCGACGCCGTGCGCCGTCCCCATCCTGGCCGTGCTCCTGGCGTTCGTTGCCGAAAAGAGGGACGTCCTCTACGGCGGCTTCCTCCTGTTGATCTACGCTCTGGGACATTCGGCCCTGGTCCTCCTCGCCGGAACATCGGTCGGAGTGGCCAGATCGCTCCTTGAGTCCAGGGGATTGCGCAAAGCCCACGATGCGCTTCAAAAGGCCGCCGGCGTCTTGATCATCGCCATCGGCGTCTATTTTGCGTTCGGGAGGTGAGGACGATGAAAAATCCCGTGAGCGTCGGGTTCATCGGAGGCGGCCGTATGTTCAGGATAAGACTCATACCCCTCTACGAGAAAATCAAACCCTGATGGACTGTCCGGGAAGGAGAAGAGAATGACCCCAAGCAAAGCGCGCCTCAAGTTCCTCGATCGATACCTCACGCTCTGGATCTTCCTAGCCATGGCCATCGGCGTCGGCCTGGGCTATCTCGTCCCGGCCGTGGTCGGGTTCATCAACAAGTTCCAATCGGGGACGACCAACATCCCGATCGCGATCGGTCTCATCCTGATGATGTACCCGCCGCTGGCCAAGGTGAAGTACGAGGAGCTCGGAGACGTCTTCAGGAACGTCAAGGTCCTCGCGCTGTCCCTCGTCCAGAATTGGATCATCGGCCCGCTCCTGATGTTCGCCTTGGCGGTCGTCTTCCTCCGCGACAAGCCCGAGTACATGTACGGATTGATCATGATCGGCCTGGCCCGCTGCATCGCCATGGTCATCGTCTGGAACGACCTGGCGGGCGGGGACCGGGAATACGCCGCCGGGCTCGTCGCCTTCAACTCGATCTTCCAAGTCTTGTTCTTCTCGGGCTACGCCTACGTCTTCATCACCGTCTTTCCGACCTGGCTCGGGTTGAAGGGGACGGCCGTGGTCGTGACCATGGGCCAGATCGCCGAGAGCGTCTTCATCTACCTCGGCATCCCCTTCCTGGCAGGAGTCGTCACACGTTTCACGATGCTCAAGCTCAAGGGGCGGACCTGGTATGAGACGAAATTCATCCCCCGCATCAGCCCCATCACCCTCGTCGCCCTGCTCTTCACGATCGTCGTCATGTTCTCCCTCAAGGGCGAATTCATCGTCAAGATCCCGCTCGACGTCCTCCGCATCGCCGTTCCGCTTCTCATCTACTTCGTCGTCATGTTCCTCGTCTCGTTCTTCCTCAGCCGCAAGGCGGGCGCGGATTATCCCAAAGCGACAACGCTGTCCTTCACCGCGGCGAGCAACAACTTCGAGCTGGCCATCGCCGTGGCCGTGGCCGTCTTCGGCATCAACTCCGGCGAGGCCTTCGCCGCGGTCATCGGACCGCTCGTCGAGGTCCCGGTCATGATCGGCCTGGTCAACGTCGCCCTCTATTTCAAGCGGCGGTATTTTCAAGTCAAAGCGAACTCTTAGCGCCGCCCCGGCATGAAAGACGGATGAGATGATCCCGTGGGCGAAGGGGGGCAAGTGAGAGAGCACGAAGAGATCCGGCTCCGCCAGCTCCGGGGTTTCCGGCACCTCGAATCGGTCATGTTCGGTGGATTCGGGGAGCCGACGGCCCACCCGCGTATCCTGGACATGATCGGGAAGGTCAAGGCGCTCGGCGTCCGAGTCGAGATGACGACCAACGGCACGCTCCTCGACGACACGATGCTAGCCGGCCTGATTCGGAATCGCCTGGACCGGCTCTGGATCTCATTCGACGCAGCGGAGGAAGCCCGCTTCGAGACGATCCGCAAAGGCGCCCGATTCTGTTGCGGCGGCTGCACGCTGGTCGACGAAAACAAGGAAGATTGCTTTGGAAATACTTTTCCGGTTTGCGGCGCCTGCCTCTGGGCGCAGGGCGTGATTCAATGTCCCTGAAGAAAGCAATGGTCAGGGTCACAAATTTGCCTCACGGCCATGAGTAAGCCTTCAAATATCCCGGGCTTCAGCCCGGGGATGGTTTTTTTCCCGGGCTTGCAGGAGAAGCTCTCGAATAGCTCCAGGTGGTCGACAAACCGGAGATGAGGATTCTTGTACGACTTGAGATAGAAGACAAGGCTGCGGTATCGCAAGAGTTTTGTTTCTGTTCCGCCGGCCGGAACGACGGCACGAACGCGCCGGCGATCCGATCAGAATAGCGCCAACGAGAGGCCGGCTGTCACGGTCAGGAAATGGAGCCAGTTCCTCACGTATCCGTCGGTCGAGGGCCATTCCGGCGTCTTGTCCGTCCCGACCGCGCCTCCGCCGAGATAGCGGACGTTGAGGAACGCCTCGGCGCCGCCTTTGAGGAGGACTCCGGCCCGGAGGCTCGCGTCCAGAATGGCGCCGATGACTTCGTTTTCGCTGCCGTTGATGTAGCTGATCGGAGCGTAGAAACCGTCGGCTTCGGCTCCCAACCACCAGCCGGAGGCGTAATCGTGACGCCAGCGGACCTTGAGGATCGGCACGGGCCCGATGTTGCGGTTGGAGCGGAAGAGGCTGCCGTCCAGGGATTCGAATTCGATGGTGGCGTTGCGAATCTGGAGAGAGAAGCCCAGGGCCAGCTCGGTCGAGGGATTCTTCGAAAAGTCATGCAGGTACGAGACGCGGTAGAAGGGGAACTTGTAGACGAACCGCATGGGCGTCCCGGCCGGGAAGTCGAGCCCGTCCACCCGGAGAGGTTCGGCCAGTGGGGCCTTGGTCTCGAGCTCCAGGGGCTGGAAGAGAAAGACGAGCGTGTTTCTTTGGGAGAGCCTCAGATCGAGGCTCATGCGGCTGACGGCGAAGAGGGTGTCCTGGCCGCCCGAACGGACGTAGGAGAAATACGTCCCGTCTTTGCCGAACTGGACCCGGTGGGAGAGAACCCCGAGGTATCCGAGCTCGAGATGGGCCTTGATCAAAGGCCGGCCGGTTTCCTGGCCGGGAAGGGGAGCGGCAAGAAACAGGCAGAAGATCAAAGCGAAAACCGGCAAAGCGAAGCCGACGCGGACGGATTTTCGAGCGGGACGAGATAAGGTCATGTGCGACTCCTCCATCAGGACGGGGACTGTCGAGGGCCGAGGGCCATTATTTGAAAAATTCGATCTTGGAGACGGCGATATCGGCCCGGAACTCTTTTTCCGAGGCGACCACGGCGATCCGGGTCAAGCGGGAAGGATCGAGCTTGGCTTTCATCGCCGCCGGCTCGAACGTGTCGAAGGGAAGTTCGACGGTCGCCCATTTCGATTCGGCCGGAAACGCGGCGTGATAATACTGCCAAGGCAGCGTCGTCGTGGTGGTCCGCAGATGGATATGATAGGTTTCGCCGTTCCCGCGGACGCTCACCCGGATTCCCCGGTAGGCCGAAACGTCCAGGGGGGCGCCGCTTCCGGTGAGCGGGAGAGCCACTTGAACGAATCCGCCGTTGTTTTTCAGGGAAACCTCGCCCGTGAGCCGGAGAGCCGGGCGGCCGTCGATCGTCTCGATCTTGGACGAAGCCGTCGAAACGCCGCCCATGACCTGGTCGGTGAATCCCCGCCAGAACGTTCCCAGGGCGGACATCCGCCCTGGATTCGAAAAGTCGTCGATCAGCATCGAGGCCTCCGGGACTTGAGACGGGAGCCGGTCCTCACCGGGGGGCGAGGATGCGGAAAGCCCTATCGATAGGGCCAGGAGCGAAAGCAAGATTATCGAATTCCACACTATTTTCATCCGCCCATTATGCACGATTCGGCTATTTTGGCAAGGCTTGAGTCCTCCCGGCGCGAAAGCGGATGACGGACGGATAATCAAGCCAAGCAGGTCCAATTGTCGCGGCCATCGTCTGTCCCGATCGCGCAAGGCCGATTTCCGGTTTGACCCGCCTCCTCATGCTCTGATATAAAATAACTTTCCGGGCGGGCGGCCTTCCCCCGCCGAGGAGTCCGACGATAGACCCGCATTTCCGCCGCGACGAGGCCTACGCCCGCGAGCTGGATTCCCGCGATCCCCTCGCGTCCTTCCGCTCCTGCTTCGCCCTGCCCGAGGATTCGATCTATCTCCTCGGCAATTCCCTCGGCCCGCCTCCGCGCGAGGCCGGGGTCTCCGTCGGGCGCGTCATGGACGAATGGCGCGGCCAGGCCATCGACGGCTGGCTCTACGCCGACCCGCCCTGGTTCCATCTCGCCGAACGGCTGGGCGCCGCCGCCGCCCCGCTCGTCGGCGCCTCGCTCGCGGAGGTCGTCGCCACGGCGACCACGACCGTCAACATCCACGCCCTCCTCGCCTCGTTCTACGCCCCGCACGGCGGCCGCCGGAAGATCCTGGCCGACGAGCTCGACTTCCCCTCCGACATCTTCGCCCTCCAGGGCCAGATCGCCCTGCGCGGCGGCGATCCGCGCGCCGACCTGGTCCGCGTCCCCAGCCGCGACGGCCGGACCATCGACGAGGCCGACCTCATCGCCCGCATGACCGGCGACGTCGCCCTCGTCTTCCTCCCCTCCGTCCTTTTTCGGAGCGGCCAGCTGCTCGACATGGAACGCCTGACCCGGGCCGCCCACGATCGAGGCCTCCTCATCGGTTTCGATTGCTGCCACTCGGCGGGCGCCGTCCCCCACCGTTTCGACGACTGGAGCGTGGACTTCGCCGTCTGGTGCGGCTACAAGTACCTGAACGCCGGCCCGGGCAGCACGGCTTTTCTCTACGTCAACCGCCGCCACTTCGGCCGCCAGCCCCATCTCGCCGGCTGGTTCGGGAGCGACAAGAACCGCCAGTTCGACATGAGCCACGACTTCGTCCCGGCCGCCGAGGCCGGGCGCTGGCAGATCTCGTCGCCGAGCATCCTCTCGGCCGTCCCGCTCGAGGCGTCCCTGCGCCTGTTCCAGGAGGCCGGCCTCGGCCGCCTGCGGGCCAAGTCGCTGGCCCTCACCTCCTACCTCATCGACCTCGTCGACGCCGAGCTGGCCGCGCCGCCCTATGCGTTCCGCGTCGGCACGCCGCGCGACCCGGCCCGCCGCGGCGGGCACGTCGCCCTCGAGCGCGAGGAGAGGGCGCGGGAGGTCTGCGGGGCGCTCAAGGCGCGCGGGATCGTGGGCGACTTCAGGCCGCCGAACGTCATCCGCCTCGCCCCAGCGGCCTTCTTCAACACGTTCCACGAGGTCTGGCGCACGGCCGCCGCCCTCAAGGAGATCATAGACCGGGGCGAGCACCTGGCCGCGGCATTAAATCAAAAAGCAAACCTCTAAATTGGTTTCTTCCGGAAGAGATTGAAAATCAGGCCTTATTGCGGGCGTAAGCCTATTTGGCTCCCGTTTCGATTTTTTTCAGGCTGCGGCAACAGCACGTCTGGTAAAAAAGGCTCATAACAGCCAGAATCGCGGCCGCGATAATAATTACCCATTTCGCCCACGTCGCCGGCCACCAGAATATGGCCAATACGACGACCGCTGCAGCCAATAAGAACCGGCAGAAACAAAGCCTCATGATTTCTCTCCTCTCCTTGTTGAATTGCCTTCTTTTTATAACAAAACACGACTCTTTGACAAGGCCCGGACAATCATATATGAGCTTCAAAAATATCTTTAAAGGCGATGCCTACTGCCACGAACGATTCGAGCTCGGATAGGGCATTCTTCGGCGCCGGAACAGCCGTTTCTTTTCGTGGTGTGCGGGATCGATTCCCGCCCCCGGCACTCGGTTCCCCCGGTTCTCCCCTGATCTCGAGATGTTCTCCCAATTTTGTAGCTTGAGCACAATAGGGCGAGCGGAGCACATCTTTACTGAATACTATGTGGCTTTCGCCGGGGATAAAGGATCAAGAAAGCCACGGTAAAAATGGCATCCATGATAATACCCGGACCAGCCTGCTTAAATGTTACGTACCCTCGCAGGATCGAGTATCCGTTGCCGGCCACCATGAGAATGGCCAACGCTATGGCATACTGGACCCAGAGGATGTTCCGAATTGGGTCTTTGGCCGCGATAATGAGAAAGAACCCGCCGACAATCATCTGGAGGCCGAGCAAAGCCAAAAAGTTGTAGACGAATGCGGGGCCTTTGGCGAAACCCAGCCATGCACCTCCCTGATCGGGAATAGCGATTAAGATTAAACCCTGCAGAATCGCCAGCGCTGCGAAAATGATCAAGGCGGCCTTGAGACTCTTTATCATGGCTTTTCTCCTCCAGGACGATGGCTTTACAAAATATTCCTAGCGCATCTCTTTTACTATACACCTTTTCTGGACTCTCGCTGCCCGGGTATAATATCCTCTTCTTTCCGCGAGGCGGCACGGATATGATCCGGGAGGAAAGATGAGATTCTCAAAATTCGTGCCCCTTCTCGCTGTCCTGGCGGTTTCGGCCCCCCCGGCCGCGCTTCGGCCTCAAGATCGGCCGGCTCCCCTCGTCCCCAAGTTCGTCAAGGGGGATGCCTCAGACATCATCCGCGCCGATTTCTTCGATGCGATCATCTACCTGCCGGTTGAGATCGACGGAAAAGGCCCCTTTTCTTTTATCCTCGACACCGGCAACGACGGCGCCCCCATCCTCGACGAAAAGTTGGCCCGAACCCTGCGTCTCCCCCTCGGGAGTCGGGTCTCGATTACGGGAGGCGCCGGGTCGACCCCGGTCGACCTGTTCCGGATCGACAAGCTCGACCTCGGCCTCCCCGGCCTGAGCTTCGGAGCGGTTCCGGCCGCCACACTGCCGCTCGAGCTCATGGACCCGCACTGGGGAAAGCACAAGGACGGCCTCATCGGCGGGACGGTTTTTTCCGCGGTGATCACCGACATCGATTATGCCCGAAAAACGGTCCGGTTCCACGACCCCGCGTCGTTCGCCCTGCCCGCCGGGGATATCATTCGCATCGAGGTCTTCGGCCAGCCGTTCGTCCGGGCCAAGGTCTTTTTATACGGCGTTCCCCAGCCCGTCGAGGCTTTCATGCTCGTCGACACCGGCGTTCGGGTTTCGACCTTCAATACGCCGTTCTCGAAGAAGAACCGCCTCGTCGAGCAGAGCCCGAAAACCCTGGCCGCCATGACCGGGTTCGGCGTCAACGGCGCGAGCTGGGGCGTGATCGGGCGGGTCGAGGCGATCGAGATCGGGCCGATCCGGATCGAGAATCCGGTCGTCGATTTCTCGACCGACCAGGCCGGCGCGCAGTCGAGCGATCGATTCGACGGAATCATCGGGGCCGACATACTCCACCGGTTCCATGTCGTATTCGATTATCCCGGGCGCCGCATGATCCTCCAAAAGAACGCCGACTTCGGTTCGCCCTTCGAGTTCGATATGAGCGGGTTGCGCCTGGCCGCCGAGGGCAAGGATCTAAGGACGTTCAAGATCTTCCACGTGGCCGAAAAGAGTCCCGCCCAGGCCGCCGGCCTTCTCGCCGGCGATGAGATCCGGACGATCGACGGCCGGAAAGCCTCGGCCTTCGACTGGGAGTCGTTGCGGGCTTATTTCCGCCGTCCCGGATGGACGGTCCGGCTGGAGGTCGTGCGCGGCGGCCGGACGATCCCGGTCGCGTTGGCCTTGCAACGGCTGGTTTAGACGATACCCCTGCGTTTGTAATAAAAGGAGACGCAATACCTGATTCCCAATTTCCGCCCGGCCCGGGCTGAATAATTGCGAAATAGGTATTGTGTCTCGGACCTTCGGATCTTCTCGGGAATGCAATTTTAACGGAGGGGGGATATAATCGCTCCTCTGATGAACACAAAGACGGCCCTTACGGAGGACCTTGAATCCCTGCCCTTCGAACGAATGACGGTCGAAGAAACCGCCGCTGTCTTGGCCGCGAATCCCGAGACCGGCCTGAATAAGGCGGACGTCCAGGATCGCCTGCGGCGATTCGGGCCGAACGAAGTCCCCGAAGAAAAAGCCCATCCCCTGCGGATTTTCCTTAAAAAATTCTGGGGGCTGACCGCCTGGATGCTCGAGTTCATCATCGTCCTCTCCTGGATTCTCCATAGATACGCGGATATCTATATCGTCGGCGGCCTGCTGGTCGTGAACGCGATCATCGGCTTCCTGGAGGAGCGAAAAGCCTCCCGGGCGGTCGACGAGCTGAAAACGAAGCTCCAGGTCCAGGCCCGGACGCTCAGGGACGGGAACTGGACCCTCGTTCCGGCCCGGGAATTGGCGCCCGGGGATATCCTCAGGATTCGATCCGGCGACGTCATCCCCGCCGACCTCAAGATCGTGGACGGTTCCGCGGCCGTGGACCAGTCCGCGTTGACGGGGGAGTCTCTAGCCTTGGAAAAATCGGCGGGCGACTTCCTCTATGCAGGCTCAGTGCTCCAGCGGGGCGAGGCGACGGGCATCGTCCTTCTCACCGGGGCTTCGACCAAATTCGGCAAGACGACCCAGCTCGTCCGGATCGCCCGGCCCAAGCTCCACATGGAAGAGGTGGTCGCCAAGCTCGTCCGCTGGCTGCTCATCGTCATCGGCGGCCTCCTTCTCGTAACCTTGGGACTTTCGATCCTACGCGGGCATCCGCTGCTCGAGATCCTTCCTCTGATGCTCGTCCTTCTCCTTTCGGCGATCCCCGTCGCGCTTCCGGTGATGTTCACCGTCAGCATGGCCGTCGGCGCCCGGGAATTGGCCGCGAAAAACGTGCTCATCACCCGTTTGAGCGCGACCGAAGATGCCGCGACCATGGACGTCCTGTGCGTGGACAAGACCGGGACTTTGACGCTGAACGAATTGGCGATCTCCCAGATCGCGGCCGCCGAGCCGTTCACCGACGAAGACGTCATTCGCTACGGCGCTTTGGCCTCTCAAGAAGCCAACCATGATCCCCTGGACCTGGCCTTCCTCAAGTTGGCGAAAGACCGCGGCCTTCTCGACCCCTCCTACATCCAAACGGATTTCACCCCCTTCGATCCCGCGACTCGCCGGACGGAAGCCCGAATCCGGCATGAGGGGAAGACTTTTCGCGTCATAAAGGGAGCGGTGTCGGTCATCGCTCAAGCCTGCGGCCTCGGGACTCAGGAGCTTCGGGCGCTCGAAACCCGCATCGAGGAGGCGGCCGGCAAAGGCTATAAGACTCTGGCCGTCGCCGCGGATGAAGGATCAAGGCCCATCCTCGTCGGCTGGACCGCCCTCAGCGATCCTCCCCGGCCCGATTCGAAACCCCTGATCGGGGAGCTGAAGAACTTGGGGATCTCGATCAAAATGCTGACCGGAGACGCCCTGCCGGTCGCCCGTGAGATCGCCGGCTCCATCGGCCTCGGGGACGACATCTCCCGTCTTTCGGACCTGAAGGCCCTACTGACATCGGATCGGGAAGCGGCCTTAACGCAGATGGAAGAGAGCGCCGGATTCGCCGAGGTCTATCCCGAGGACAAGTTCCTCATCGTCCAAAGCCTGCAGGCCGCCGGCCATGTGGTCGGGATGACAGGCGACGGTGTGAACGACGCGCCCGCTCTCAAGCAGGCCGAAGTCGGCATCGCCGTGAGCAGCGCGACCGACATCGCCAAGGCCTCGGCCAGCGTCGTCCTGACCGGCGCCGGCCTGTCGGGCATCGTCGACCTCATCAAGAACGGCCGGAAGGTCTATCAGCGGATCAACACCTGGGTCCTCAACAAGATCATGCGGACGATCCTGAAATCCGCTTTCGTCGTCGGCGTCTTTCTCGTCACCGGCGATTTCGTGATCTCCGCCTTCGCCATGGTCCTCATGCTCCTGATGACGGATTTCGTAAAGATCTCCCTTTCGACGGACCGCGTCCGCTGGTCGAGGTCGCCGGACACGTGGAAGATCGCTCGTTATGTCAAGGTCTCGGCTTTCTTAGGGGCCCTTTCCGTCCTGGAATCCCCGGTTCTCTTCTGGATCGGATTAAGGGTATGGAATTGGAGGCCGTCTGATCCGGCGGTTCAGACGTTCAGCTACGAGATCCTTCTCTTCGCGGCTCTGATGTCGATCTTCGTCATCCGGGAGCGGCGCCGCTTCTGGAGCTCGGCGCCTAGCCCGTGGCTGCTGATCATTATTCTGGCCGACATGTTGATCGGGGCCGGCATCGGCCTCCTTGGGATCCCGGGAGCCCTTCCGCCTCTCCCGCCGGGAGCAATCGCGCTCGTGATCGGTTATTCCCTCGTCTTTTCGCTGTTCGTCAACGATTCAGCGAAGGTCTGGATGATGAAGACGATGGGCTTGAAAAACTAAGATCTCGAACTTATATTAAAGAAAAGAGATTACGAAAAAGGGGGGATAAAATGGATTTGTTTCACCTTCTACACGACATCTTCAAAATGATCAGGCGCAGGGAAAAGTACGACGAGTACGTCGATAGCCACGGAGGCGAGAGGAAAGAAGGAATTGGAGAATCCTACTTCGACCTCAGCACTCCGTCGGCCGGCGAAAAAGAGGCGAAAAAGCCCTCGGACGATGAAGAAAAGAAAAAGGAGTAGGCCGCCGTAGCCCCGAATGCGGAAAGCCCCATGACCGGCCAGGAAACGGCCCGCCTCATTTTGCGCCACGCGCTCGACTACGTCCTCCCCGAAAGCGCCATGCGGCGCCACGTTCATTTGGACGAGCGCACCGACACTTTTATCGTCGACGGCCGCCTTTACCCTTTGGGCGAGTATAAAAAAATATTCGTCGTTGGCGGAGGCAAAGCCGCCTGGAGCATGGGGCACGAGCTGGCGAAGACGCTGGGCGGCCGGATCACGGCCGGCGTCCTGAACGTCTATCGGGACCAAGCGCGCGAGCCGATAACGGAAAAAATCGAACTTTTCGGTGCGGATCATCCGGTTCCCAACGAGGCGGGCGCCGCCGGAGCCCGGCGGATGGCCGATCTTCTGCAGCGCGCGGATCAAGAGACTTTGGTGATCGCCCTGATCTCCGGCGGCGGGTCTTCGATGATGGCCCTGCCCAACGAGGGAATCACCTTGGAGGACTATCGGTCCATTATTCAGCTGATGCTGACGGTCCCGGCCTCCATCGACGAAATGAACGCCGTGCGCAAACGCATCGACCCCCTGAAGGGCGGCGGCATGCGCCGTTGCGCGAAAGACGCCGGCGCGTTCATCACCCTGGCCGTATCCGACGTGCCGGTCACGAAAGCCGGCCTGGCGGACGACCCCTCGGTCATCGCCTCGGGCCCTACGGTCGGAGACGATTCGACCTTCGAAACGGCCGTCCGCGTCCTGAAAAAGCACGGCATTTGGGGCCGAGCCCCGGCCGCCGTAACGAAACACCTCCAAGGTCAACTGGACCAAAACGCCCGAGCGACACTTCCCAAGGATTCGCCGCTTTTGGAAGGGGGAAAAAGCCGATATGTGATGGTCGCCAACAATGACGAAGCCGTGAAAGCCGCGGCGGACAAGGCTGTCGGGCTCGGCTATGACGTCCGCCTGATGGATAAAAAGATTCAAGCCGAGGTCGGCGAAGAAATCGACAACATCTGGAACGCCGTCGCGCCTTCTCTTGCGCCTCGCGACCGAGTGACATTCGCGAGCTTCTCGACGGACGGCGCCGACGGGAATTCCGGCCTCGCGGGGGCGATCGCCGACAACGAAACTCTGAGGGCGGCCGCGCGGATTGGCCTGAATTACGAGGAACACAAGGCGAATTACGATTCGGCGACTTTCTTTAAGCGGCTGGGTCTCGGGATCGAAACGGGGCCCACGGGCACGAATGTCGCCGATATTGTTCTGGCCCTAACGGAAGGAGAACGACGCAGGCTCGCCTTTATCTTCGGTGGAGAGGCGACGGTTCGGATGGTTTTGCCCGAAGGCCGAAAACCGGGTCTCGGCGGCCGCAATACGCACCTGGTCCTCCTGGCCGCCGAGAAGCTTCAGTCTTTATAAAAAGGAGCGGCGGATTCGATTGCCGCCGCCGGCATTCTCTTTACGCGGATTTTCCTTGGATTTCGGCTTGAGGTAGAGGTCGAACATATTTTTCATCCATTCGAGGATGTCTCCGTTGAGTCCGCTGCGGATTCCCGCGTAGAGGTCCGACCCGCACTCCCGGCAGACGGCCTTGTCTCCCAGTGCGCACCGCTTTTTCCGGCCCGCGCTGTCGAGAGAGAGAAGAAACCAGGTCGGGCATTCTCTTGACCATCTCTCCGTCTTCATCGATCGCAGCTGGCCTTCGGTATTGAAGAGGAAATCCGGATGCTCTTTCTTGAGCCGCAGAAGGCCGTCGACGACCCCATCCCGTTCCGGCCCGAAAGGGATCCAGAGCGGGTCCTCGGGCGCGAGGGGCGTATGGAAGCCGAATGAGATCTTCCGGACTTTGCCTTTCCATTCCTCGACGAGCTCCGCGGGATCGTTCCGGTTCAGGGAATTGATCGTCATGTTCAGGAATACCCCGTCATGGGGGGCCGAGAGAATATTTTTTCGCGTTTTCCCGTAGTTGCCCCGGCCCCGGATCTTGTCGTGGTTCGCTTCGATTCCGTCGATCGAGACGCAATAGGTGAGAGGCAGGTCGGGGAGGGGCAGGATCCCGTTCGTGAACACCCAGAGATGGTAGCCTTCGTCGAGGATCATCCGGATGACGTCCTGACGGAGAAGGGGCTCCCCGCCGCAGACGCTGATCCCCTGGATCCCGCGGCTTTGGAATTCCCGGCGGAGGACGGCCCGCCACTCCTCGACCCGCAGTTCGGGTTCGGGCGACCGGTCCGCCCACCAGTAACAGTGCCGGCAGCGGAGGTTGCATTCGTTGGTGATTTCAAGGGCGCCGATGAGCGGCTCGCGGGATCCCGTCATGAGGGCCATCCATGAACGAGCGAGGTTCGCCATGGTCCGGGATTTCAGCAATCCCGCGTATTCGGGCGGGAGAAAAGACGACAGGCCTTCTTCGAGCGGATTGACCGGAGGGATTTTAGGGGGCTCGGATGTCATGAGCGTATCGATGCTACCCGCCCGCCGGAGGATTGTCAAGAAGATGCGGACGGAGCTCCGAAGATCTCGTGCTCGAGGTCCAAGCCCGTCGCATGGGCTTTCAAGATCTCCTGGGTGACATATCTTATGAGCGAGAGGATGCGGTCCGGCGCCGGAGCTTCCTCCCGGACCAAGGCTTCGCAGGCGGCGACGACTCTTTTCATCTCGGCGACCGGGTCGGTGAGAGTCGAAAAATAGGTCGGCTTGCGGGCCGCCTTGTCGCGGCGGTAGTCGGACAGCTCATCGAGGCTGTAGAACCACTGGGCGAACAACGGGATCACCCGGCCGAGGCGTTCGGGAATCCTGGGGAACATGGTCGCGTAGCCGGTCTTCAAAGAGAAAGCGGCGATGCGCGCGAAGAGCGGTTCGGACGTATCCTTGGGGTCGATTTGGGGAAGGCGCTGCTTGAGGAACGCGTAGAGGTCGATAAAGTCAGGGTGTCCCTCGATGGGCGCGAGCTTCTGCCCGTGCTGGCTGATATGCCAGAGGAGGAAGAACGCCGGTTCCGGTTCCTTCTCCGAATCGGCCGCGTTTAAAGCGGCGATTCGGTCGTGCGTGTCCCCGACGTCGTTCCACTCCCGCTGGAAGAGCATGAGCATCGCCAGACGGAGCTCCGCCGTACGGTCATAGGAAATGCCGTAGGCGTCGAGCAGGCGGCATCGAATCAGGAGATTGACCATGGCGAACGGCACCATCCGGGCGTACAGATCGTCGCGGGAGCGCGCGAAGCCGGGGGGGAGAACGGCGGGGATGCAGACCTCGAAAGCCTGATCGCAGATGATGAGCTTCCGCAGCAATTCCCGGCGGTCGTCCGCGTTTTCGAGAAGGGCGATGTGCAAGCGATGGGGATTATGGGCGTCCGATTTGCGGCGGGCGCGCGCCCAGCGGCGGCCGTCGGGGCCAAGCTCGAAATAGGTTTTGACGAAATCGAGGGTTGCGGCGAGATCCACGAAGAGAAATTATACCGGCCGCAGGCCCAAGTCAAGGAGAGGATGTCAGTCAGAGTTCAATCAAAAACATTCCAACTTGAAATCGCGCCTAAAAGTCGGTTGACTTGATTTTCCGGCCGATTGCGTGTAGTTTTGAGCCGTTATGGGCCCCGCGGCGCCGCGCCTGGCCGCGCCGACCCGAATCGATACCTAGAAAGGACCAACCCATGGACATCGCCGAAAATCCCCGCAAGCAGGGCCTCTTTATCGCCATCGACGCCAATATCGGGGCGGGCAAGACCAACGCTTGCCATGCCATCGGCTCGGCCGCAACGGCCAACGGCTGGCCGACCCGGGTGCTGGAGGAACCGACCCACAGCCCCAAGTTCACCCATTTCCTGGAGCACTACTACGACGACCTGCGCACCGGCAAGAACACCGGCGGCGGCTTCTCGATGCAGATGTTCATGCTCTGCCAGCGCTACCAGCAGCACCGGCTGGCCGTGGAAATGGCCTGGGGCCCGCAGGGCCAGGTGGTCATCCAGGACCGGCCGATCTACGGCGACACCGTGTTCGCCACGACGGCCATGGAGCGCGGATTCATGACCAAAGAGGAGTTCGAGCTCTACGTCGACGTGTTCCGGAACATGAGCCGCGACGTGATGCCCCCCGACGTCTTCGTCTATCTCGACGTCTCGCCCGAGGAGTGTTTTCGCCGGATGGCGAGCCGGGCCCGCACCCAGGAAGAGGGCGTGCCGCTCGACTACCTCCAGCACCTCGACAAGAACTACAAGTTACTCCTTGCTGAGATGCGGAGGCGCGGCGTGCGGGTGATGATCATCGACTGGAAGGAGTTCGGCCCGCCAGTCGACGTCTGGAAGCAGATCCTGCGGATGGCGATGTCGTCCGACTCATGGTACGAGCAGCTGGCCTTCTCGTACGGGAAGCACCCCCGGATCCCGGTGATGCCGGGGGACAGCGAGGCCAAATAGCGGCCTGCTTCCGCGCGGGGTCTTATCGGTTCAATAACAGGAGAGTTCGCTCCGCCGTCATCGGGGCCCGAAAAACCGGCGTAAGGTCGGGCCGTAAAAACCGCAGCGCGTCGAGGATCGCGAAGTACGCGCCAATCCCGTACATCAGCGGCGGCTCACCTACGGTCTTAGCCCCCAGGATCCCTACGGGCTGCGGCGCGTCCTCGAGAAAGTCGACGCTTACCTCGGGCGTATCGTTGATATCAGGGACCTTGTACGTAGCCATGCTGTCGGTCAGGATTTTCCCCTCCGTCGAGTAGACCAATTCTTCGCACGTCATCCAGCCGACGCCCTGCACGACCGCACCTTCGATCTGGCCGCGGTCGACCTCCGGGTCGAGGCTCAGGCCGACGTCGTGCACGATCTTGACCGAATCGACGCGGGGGACGCCGCGCAGTCCGTCGACGGTCGCCTCGACGACGGCGGCGCCCACGGCGTGATAAGCGAAGGGCCGGCCCTTCTCCTTCGACTTGTCGAAGTGGATGCCCGGCGTGGCATAGCCCGCGTACGCCGACAAGGGAATGCGCCTGGCATAGGCCCAAGCGACGAGCTGCTCCCAGGAAAGAACGAGGCGCTGATGCGCTTGAAGGACGTATTCGTTGTCGATGTTGATCTCGCCGGCCGAACAGCCGCGCTCCGCCGCGAGGGCCTGCCTTAAGCGCTCCAGGATCTGGAGGCAGGCCAATCGCGTCGCATGGCCGTTGAGGTCGGCGGAGCTCGACGCCGCGGTGGGCGACGTGTTCGCGACGCGGCCGGTGTTCGTGCTCTCCATCCGGACCCGGTCCAGCGAGATGCCAAGCGTGCAGGCCGCGACGCGGCGGATCTTGCGGTTCACGCCCTGGCCCATCTCCACCGCCGCCGTCGAGACGCCGACGCTGCCGTCCGTGTAAACGTGCACAAGGCTCGCCGCCTGGTTGAGAAAAGTGGTGGTGAACGAGATCCCGAAACAGACGGGCATCACGGCCAGGCCTTTCTTGGTCAGGGAGTGTCCGCGGTTGAACGCTTCGACGCGGGCGCGGCAGGCGGCGAGGTCATGGCGCTTGTCGAGCGCGGCCCAGCAGCGGACCGGGCTGTCCGACTCGAACTTCATGCCGTACGGCAGGTCGTCGCCTTGGCGGAGAAGGTTGCGGCGCTGGACTTCGGAGGCGGGAAGACGCATCGTCGAGGCCGCGTGGGCTATGGCCGCCTCCATGACGAACATCGCCTGGGGCGCGCCGAAGCCGCGGAACGCGGTGAACGGCGGGAGATGGGTCCGGCAGCTCGCCGCCGTGGCCCGCACGTTCGGAACGAAATAGCTGTTGGTCGCGTGGAAGAGCGTTCGCTCCAGGATGGCGGGCGAAAGGTCGGCGGTCGCGCCCGCGTTCTGGTAGAAGGTCACCTCATAGGCCAGGATCATGCCGTCCTTGTCCAATCCGATCTTGTAATCCGACGAGTACGGATGGCGCTTGCCCGTCCAGCGCACGTCCTCGTGCCGGCTTAAGACCAGCTTGACCGGCCGCTTCAGCCGGAAGGCGGCGAGGGAGGCCAGCGCGGCCCAGGCGGTGGCCTGGTCTTCCTTGCCGCCGAACGCGCCGCCGAGGCGGGGCACGTCGACCTCCACCTGGTGCATGGCCAGCCCTAAGACGCGGGCGATGATGCGCTGGACGAGCGTCGGGGACTGCGTCGCCGAATAGACTTTCATCCCGCCGTCGTCGCGGGGGATGGCGAGCGCCGACTGCGTCTCGAGATAGATGTGCTCCTGGCCGCCGGAATCGGCCCGGCCGCCGGCCACGACACGGCAGCGGGGCCAGGCCTGGTCCACGTCGCCCAGGGCGAACGTGCGGGGAATGCCGATGAGCGAGCCTTGGGCGTAAGCTTCCCGCGGGTCGAAGACGGCCGGGAGAGGCTCGACCTCGAGCTTGATCGACGCGCGCGCCTCGCGGGCGGCAGCCATGCTTTCCGCGATAACCAGGGCCACGGGCTGTCCGACGTAGTCTACCTCGGCGGCGGCCAAAAGAGGCTCGTCCAGGACCATGTTGCCGATCTGGTTCTGGCCCGGAATGTCGCGGGCCGTGAACACGGCCGCGATGCCGCCGCGCGCCGCGGCGGCCGCTGTCTCCAGCCGTGAGATTCTTCCGTGCGCGATGGGTGAGGGGACGGGGGCGGCATACAGCGTTCCCTGGGGAACGGGGATGTCGCGGACGTATTGGGACGCGCCGCGGGCGTGGAGGAGGCCATCGTCGTGTTTCATGCGAGGTCCTCCTCGCGGATCTGCGCGGGAAAGAGTGTTAGAAAGTGGGCTAAGATGAGGCGCGGCAGAAGGCGCCGCCTGTATTCCGCCGAGCCGCGGACGTCGTCGATCGGCGAGATTTCACCGGCGGCGATGGCCGCCGCTTCGCGGGCGGTTGATGCGGAAATCGGCTTGCCCGTAAGGAAAGCTGAGGTCTGTTTTAGATAGAGAGGGATGGGCGCGACACTGCCGGCGGACACGTGCGCGCCGGCAATGCGGCCGTCCTGGACGAGGACCTGGATCGCGGAGCTCGCGGCGGCGATGTCCAGATAGTCCCGGCGGCCGACCTTCTCGAAATGGAACAGGGTGGAAGGGCCGGGGACGGGGAAGCGAATTTCCGTGATCATTTCATCCGGGGCAAGATCCAGGACCTTATAGCCCTTGAAGAAGAACCGCAGAGAAACCTCCCTTTTCTGTTTCCCTTTGGCGATGATGGAGGTCGCATCCAGGGCCAGCAGGATCACGGACAGGTCGCCCGCCGGCGAGGCGTTGACGATGTTGCCCGCGACCGTCGCCCTGTTCCGGATGAGCACCGAGGCGATCCTGGCGAAATGGCGCCCGATGTCGGGAATGAGGCGATTGAGGACCGGCGACGCTTCTATATCCGAGAGCGGAGTCGCGGCCCCGATCGCGCAGTATCCGTTCTCGACGCGGATGCCCTGGAGGTCCTCGCGCCGCGAGAGGAAGGTCAATTCCGCGTCGCGGAGCTCGTCGGCCCGGCCGACGAAAAGGTCCGTGCCGCCGGCGACGAGGACCGGAGCCCGGGACTCGTGCTTTTTGCCCTTGGTTCGCGGCCCGGCGGTCCCAGCTTGACCTCGGAGCCGGGCTGGAACATCGAGGAAATAGGGGGGCAGGACTCCGCGCGCAACAAGCGCGGCAATCCGCGCCGTTGTGGATGGCCCGCCGGACGGATTGAGATCTTGGAACTGCCTGCAGAGCCGGGCGACCGCCCGCCGGATGGAAACGTATCCCGTACAGCGGCAGATGTTGCCGCCGAGCGCGGCTATGCCGTCGGCTTCGGATATGGGCGCGCCGCCGAGGAGGAAGGCGGTAAGAGCGACGACGAGCCCGGGCGTGCAGAATCCGCACTGGATCGCGCCTTCATCGACCAGGGCCTGTTGGACCGGGTTTAATTCCGGGAGGTTGAGGCCTTCGATGGTTACTACATGTCGGCCCTCTACGTCGCCCATGGGAAGCAGGCAGGAGTTGACCGCCTTGTAGATGATGCCTCCGGGCCCCGGGGCTCCGACGAGGACCAGGCACGCGCCGCAGTCGCCTTCGCGGCAGCCCTCCTTGGTCCCGTTGAGCCTAAGGTCGTCGCGCAGGACGTCCAGGAGCACGGTCCCGCCGCTCCGAGAAACGGTCCGCTCCCGGTCATTGAGTAAAAAGGATATTGGCACCGCAGACAAGCATAAATTCCGGCCCGGCTGATGTCAAATCTTTCCGGCGCGAGCCTGGCAGACACTTACTCCCGCGGCAAGTGTCAGCTGTGATTATTTTTTATTCGCGGCGAGCTTTCGTTCCAGGCGCGAGATCCGGCTGATCAAGAGGTCCGGCAGCTCCTTGATTTCTCCGGGCTTTCCGGCTCTTGCTTTGACCGCATCGACGGCTTTCTGAAGATCCTCCAGCGCTTCGGCGAGGCGGTTCTGGGACTCGAGGATCTCCGCGTTCAGGATCCTCATCCCTATGGAACCGGGATGTTGCGCCAGCCGCGCGGCGATCGCCTCACGCGCTTTGCTCTCGTTTCCCTCCAGCCGGGCGGCCTCGGCTTCGACATACGCCCGGAGGTCGAGCTCGTCCTCCGAGGGCTTATCCGATGCCGCGGCGATTTTGATCGCGACGGGATTGGACCGCACCCGCCCGGCGAACGTCCCCGTCGCGGCCGGGCCGCCTTCGTCCGCGCGGAGCTCCGCGAAGATAGCCTGCTCTCCTGACGTGAAGCGGCCGATTTCCGCGGCCTCCAGGATTCCCGCTGCCGTTCCTTCCTGCTCGGCGTCGAGCTCGAGCCGGGCCGTCGGAGCCTCTTTGGGCGCTGTCCAGCGGACCTTGACCTCGACCGGCTCGGATTCTTTCGCCTCGCCGACCGGGGCGCCGAAGACTTTCACCATGTCGAGCCAAGGCCGGGATTCCGTTCCGACGACGATCGGCGCGGCTGCCGGGGCCGCCTGACCTGACCCGGGCGCTGCGTCTTTCTCCGTTCGGCCGGATTGAGCGCGGGGGTTGCGCAGGCGGACCTCGACGAGGGCGCGGGTCCCGGGGTATAGGACTGCCCCTTCCTGCAGCCCGTTGACGGCGATCTGGAGCTCGGGCTTGGCCGCTCTTCGCGCGCCGGAGGCCGAAGGCGGCGCGGACGGTAGCCCCGGACGGGATGGGGCGGCTGTAGTATCGCCTTTTGCCGCCTCGACGGCAGTCGCCGCGCCGCCCGAAGTCGCGCCTTTATCCTCCTTGGCCCGGCGGCAGAACGAACAAAGGAAGACCGCGCCGATAAACAGGGCCGCCAAGGCCCTCGCTGCGTTTTGTTTGCGGTTTGCGTATTCCATCGGGGAGCTCCTTTTAGGGCCGTTCCTATCGGCTCGGCGGGCTCTTGACCGAGAATTGCTGGCGGCAGGGCTTTGCGACGCTGGGAGGGCCGGTGATCGGGTCCGCGACGAGCGATGTGCAGAAGTCGTCGCCGCGCGGCGGCGGGTCATAGTCGACGACGACCTTATTGGCCGGGTCCTTGAGATAGCCGACCGCCGCGTCGTAACGCATCGCGCAGCCTTCCCAGCCGCTGTGCTGGCCTCTCCGCAAGGCGACATAGGACCATCTTCGGCCCGCCGCGTCCTTGTAGTTCAATTCATCGAGCTCGCCGTGGTGGGCGATGCCTATGCGGTGCCCCAGCTCATGGTCGAGAAGGCGCTGGAGAAAGACGTCGAAGCTGATCCCCAAGTCGGCGCCGGCGAAATCCCGGCGGACCATGAACAGCGGATTGACCTTGACGTCGTTGCTTTCCGCGGAGGGAGGCGCGACCTCGTCCGAATAGGCGGTCAAGCCGTAGAAGCTCGGGCTGATCGAGGTATGGATCAGGACGGAGTATTGGTCCTGGGCGTGGAGCCGGTAGCTCTGGAAATCGCCGTGGTAATAATTAATCAGCCCGTGCTTGATCAGGCCTCCGGCGGGCGGATATTCGTCCTCCTCGATGTCGTAGGCTTCGAGCCCGAGCGTCGTATAGGCCCGCCAATAATGCCCGTAGCGGTTGCGGACGAAGATGGTCTTTCGCTCGAAGTCCGTCCGGACGTGGGCGCCCTGGACCATGAATCCCCGGTACTCCTCGTAGGCCGTCAGGCCGTCGCCCTTGGCCCCGTTTCCCTTCGGCGAATTTTCTTCGTCGAGGTCGGGCGACCAGGCCGCGTTCTGAGGGGCGGCGTCGGCAATGAGGTTGACGGGATTTTCGTCCTTGGGGAGGATGGCGTAGGGCTGGCCCGTCCCTTTGAACGTTGCCTGATAAGGAACCCCATCGATGATCATGTAAGCCTGAAGGCGCCCGATGGCCCCCGCGTCGAGGGCCATGACCGACATGACGTCCTCCCTGACGGCTTCCTTGCTTTTGGCGCCCTTCTGCAAGCCCTCGATATAATATCGCGATTCGGAGGCGTCGAGAATCCAGTCCGGGCCGTTTTGATCGTAGCCGCTCAACCCCGGCCTGGAGCGGATCCAGTCCAGGTCCTCGTCGCCGATCTCAGCGTTCAGGCAGTAGCCTGGCATGGCCGAGGCATCGGCGAGGAGAAAATAAGGATAGCCGATCATCCCCGCCGGCTCGACAAGCCGAATCCGGAAGGCAAGGCTTTGTCCCATGGACGGGATGAAGTCGGCATAAGCGCTTTCGTCGACGGGCTCGAGCACGACTTCGACGCCCGAGCCCGCCTTCGAGATGTTCCATTCCGTTCCATCCTTGGCACCGGTCATCAGGGTGAGGCCGTTCTCGAGCGTTCCGTAGAGGCTCACGCCCGCGCTGAGCATGACCTCTTCGTCGATATTGTTGCGCGTCGGGATCAGGGCGTGGCTCATCGGGCCGGTCGCAACATGCTTGGCGCTGGTTTCGAAACCCGTCTTCCGGCCCGGCGCTTTAGCCTGGATATTCAGGCTGTACGTGCCGACGATGCCCATGGCCGTCGCCTCGTCCTCGCCGTAACCGATCTGGCCCGAGCCCCGGCAATCGCCCCGGCCGAGGGATCCGGAAGCGTATTCGCGGGTTTGGAAGGTGATATAACCATGCTCCCAGGCGTTGGCCCAATAGCGCTCCGTCCGCCAGCTCAAGGATTCAAGCGCGAGGGAGACGCTTCCCCCGGCCGAAACCTTCTCGACCAGCGTAAGATCGTAGGTCGTCAGGCTGCTCGTGATCAGGCCGAGTACCCTGTGTTCGGGCTCGGTCTGGGTGATGGTTCCCGTCCAGCGGGCGCCCGTCGTCGTTCCGGACTGGGCGGCGCCGGCCGCGTTCGGACCGGAAAGGGGAGAGGGACCGGCGGAAACTATCCACGCGAGCGCCACGCCCCAGAGCATCGAGCGTTGCCATCGTCGAATCATGATCATTCTCCTCGAAACGGTAGGAGGAAAAGGTCCCGGTCCCCGGCACGGTCGGAGACGAAGACGATCGTCCGGCCGTCGGGAGAGCAGGACGGCGCAAAATCCCGCCACTCTCCGCCGGTCAGCTTCGCCGTTTTTTTTGACTCGGTGTCCGCCACGAACAGCTCCCAGCGCGCGCCGAGGCCGGCCGCATACACGATATGCTTCCCGTCGGGGTGCCAGACGGGAGTATCGGCCGAACGATCATTCCCGGAAAGGAGCTCGGGTCGGCCCTTCCCATCGGCCGAGATCACGGCCAGGCCGTAGGCTTTAACGCGCCTCATCTGTCTGTTCCCCGGTTTGCCGTCTTGAGCGGCCGTTTGCTGCTTCACGAGGAAGAGGAGGCGCCGTCCGCGGGGAGACCAGAGCAGGGATTTTTTCTCCTGGCCGTCGTCGGTCAGCCGGAGGACCTTCTCCTCCGGCCCGGCCAGCGAAACGACGAAGACGTCGCGGGCCCGGTCCCGAGTTTCGGCCAGGATGGCGCATTCCGTTCCGTCGAGCGAAAGAGCGAGTTCCTGGACGTACATCATCCCCGTCGGAAAGAACAGGGAGACTTCCGTGAATGCGCCGGTCCGGGCGTCGAACTTCCGCAGAAAGAAGTGTCTGTCGGGCTTCGTCCTGGAGCCGGCGGCGATGACCGCCCGGCCGTCTCCGGAAACAGACCAGGCCAGCCAGGCCGAGTCTTCCTTCGCGAACGCCGTCGTTTGGCCGCTTTTAGGGTCGAAACGGAAGATGCCGTCGATCGATACCGAACTTCCCCGGCCGGACGATGTCTGGGCATAGACCAGCGCTTCGCTCGTATCCAGCCAGCGGGCGTCGACCTCCTTCGGCAAGGACATGAGGAGGGGGTTTTTCCGCTTCCCCTCCGGGTCGACGGCGAAGATGTCGGCCCGGCCGTATTGGAACGTCCGATAGGCGATAAGCCGGCCGTCGGGCGACCATCGCGGGTCCTCGTCCGCCCATCCCTGAGGGGTTAGCTCTTGCGCCTTGTCCGGCCAGGGCCCTTTCTTTTTTTCGGGTCCGGCCGCGGCGGCCGCCGACCATGTGGCAAAGACGATGGCTGCGAATACACAACCCGCCATAAGGAACCCGGAACTCCGGAGAGCGCGCATGGGCATGAACCTTTCCCTCCCGTCGTCGCGGACAAGCATAAAATCCGGACCTGAGAATGTCAACTCCGGTCGTCGGCGGACTGTTCGATCTATTCTTCCGGATACGGGGAGCATTAGATTAGGTACACCCACGGTGGGTGTACCTAATCTAGGGAAACGGTCTGCTCGCGGTCGTTAATAATAAATGTTATAGCCACCTCACCTAAGCTTAAATTCCGGCCCGGATGATGTCAAAATAAAGGGGGACGACGCATCCTGTCCCGGATTAAATTCGATGTCGAGGTTCTCACCCCCGCCACAAATCCCCTCTTCGGCAGGACAGGATGCGTCGTCCCCCTTTAAACACGATTCTTGATTTCGGCTCCCCGCCGGGAGTATCTTTGAGCCGTTCGGGTGGCGATTTGCGGTTTCGTGCCTATGGAGAGATCATGAGAAAAACGTTGGGATGTCTGGGGGCGGCGCTGTTCCTGACGGCCTCCGCCGCGGCGCAGCCTGCGGCTCCGCTCCTTTTCGACAAGGCGGAATACGCCGCCCGCCGCAACAGGCTCATGGACAAGATACCCGACGGCGTCGCGGTCTTCCTGGGGGCCGTGACCCCCGCCGGCGACCGGGAGTTCCGCCAAGGCCATGACTTCGCCTATCTGACGGGAGTCGAAGTCCCCGACGCCTATCTCATCGTCGACGGCCTCCGTCGGGAAAGCCTCCTTTTCTTCACCATCGGCGAAAAAGAGGCCGACGGCGAGGGCATCCCTCTCGCCCTGGTCAAGAATCCGAGGGAGGCGACGGGGATCGAGAGGGTCCTTCCGGCCGAGCGGTTCGGGACGACGCTCGCCGGGCTGAGCCAGAGGACCCGGATCTTCTACACAATGTTCAAGCCCGAGGAGCTCGGCGCTGAGAACTCGAACGAGAAGTACAACGCCCTCCAGAGGACGATGACCTTCAATCTGTGGGACGGCCGCCCGACGCGCGAGCTCCAGTTCGTCAAGAACCTGCGCGACAAGTTTCCCCAGGTCGAAGTCCGGGACTGTTCGGCCTTGGTCTGGGATTTGCGCAAGGTCAAATCCCCGGCGGAGCTCGACGTCTTGCGGGCCGCCGGCCGGACCGGCGTTCCGGCCCACCGGGCCCTGATCCAGTCGGCCCGGCCCGGCGTCACGGAAAAGGCCCTCGAGGCCGTTTTCGAGTTCGTCTGCCGCCGGGAGGGCGCCGCCGACATGGCCTATGCCCCCATCCTGATGTCCGGGAAAAACCACGCCTACGGCCACTATCACAAATACGACCGGACGCTGAAGGACGGGGATTTCGTCATCCTGGACGCGGGGCCGGACTTCGCCGGCTACCACGTCGACATTTCGACGTCCTTCCCCGCCGCGGGCGTGTTCACGGCGCGCCAGAAAGAGCTGTATGAGGCGGCCTTGGCCGTCCACGGCGTCTGCCTGGCGAACTACCGGCCCGGAATCACGTTCAAGCAGGTGGGCGCCGCGGTCGAGGCCATGATCAAAGCCAAGGGGCTGGACCGGTTCGCCGCGGATTTCCGCGGGATCGTCCGCTACGGCGGCTACAACCACATGATCGGCCTGGCCACGCACGACGTCACAGGGACGTTCGCCGGACCGGACGAAGTCCTCGTTCCGGGTTTCGTCTTCGCCTGCGACATCCAGCTCTTCCGGCTGGACGAAGAGATCGGGATCCGGATCGAGGATACGGTCGCCATCACGGAGACGGGCTGCGAGAACCTCTCGCCGGGCCTCCCGCGGACGGTCGCGGAGATCGAGGCCCTGAAAAAGAGCCCGGGCCTCCTCCAGATCTACGACGAGACGGGCTCGAAAACGAAAAAGAGGTAAGGCCATGAGAAAGGCATCGCTGGGCTTCATCCTGGCCGCCGCCCTGTCGCTGGCGGCGTTCGGCCAGGGCGTCGACTGGTCGAAGAAAGCGCTCCAGTCCGAGCGCAGCCGGTCCTATGACGCGCTCCATTACCTGATCCACATAAAGCTCGACCTCGATCAGAAGTCCTTCGAGGGCGCCGCGACCGTCACCTTGTCCTCCTTCCGGGAAGGCCTCGAGACGTGCGTCCTCGACGCGGAGGAGTTCACGGTCACCTCGGTTCTCGGAGACGACGGTCAAGCGCTCGCCTTCGGCCAGTCGGCCAAGGAGCTCTCCGTCCGCCTGCCGCGCCCCCTGAAGTTCGGCGAGGAAACGTCGTTCACCTGTTTCTACCGCGGCCGGAATCCGAAGGTCGGGCTGCGCTTCGTGGACGAGAGCGCGGACAATCCGAAGCTCGTCTTCTCGGATTCCTGGCCGGACAAAGTCCACCACTGGTTCCCCTGTTACGATTACCCGAACGACAAGGTCACCAACGAAATCGTGGCCACGGTCAAGCGCGGCCTGAAGGTGGCCGCGAACGGCCGCCTCCTCAGCGTCGTCGAAGACCCGGCCGCCGGCACGGTGACCTACCACTGGTCCCAGGACCAGCCGCACTCGACCTATCTCATCTTCCTGGCGGCAGCGCCCTACGTCGTCGTCCGGGATTCCTACAAGACGCTGCCGGTGAGCTACTGGGTCTATCCGAACGACGCGGCCAAGGTCCGGCCGACGTACGGCCAGACGCCGAAGATGATCGAGTTCTTCAACAAAATCTTCGACTACGAGTATCCCTGGCGGAAATACGACCAGGTCTCTGTCCCCTCGGGGGGCGGCGCCGAGAGCACCTCGGCCACGGCCATGACCCACCGGATCATGGTCGAGGAGAAGGATGAAGCGGATTTCCCGGCCATCGGCATCGTCTCCCACGAGCTGGCCCACCAGTGGTGGGGCGACCTCATCACCCTCCGGAGCTGGGCCCACGCCTGGCTCAACGAGAGCTTCGGGACCTATGCGGACTACCTGTACCACCGCTACGCGATGGGCGAGGACGAGGGCTCGGTCAACCTTCTCGGCAAGCTGAACGCCTACCTGCGGGAGGCCAAGACGCGCTACATCCGGCCGATCGTCACGGACCGCTACGACGCGCCCGGCGACATGTTCGACTCCCACTCCTATCCCAAGGGCGCGCGCGTCCTGCACATGCTCCGCTCGCTCCTCGGCGACGAGGCGTTCTTTGCGACGCTCAGCCACTTCCTCCACCGCTACGCCTTCGACGCGGTCGACACCGCCGACTTCATCCGCTCGGTCAAGACCGTCACCGGCCGCAACCTCGACTGGTTCTTCGACCAGTGGCTGTTCAAGCCCGGGCATCCCGTCTTTGACGTCAAGAGCGCCTGGGACCCGGCTGCCAAGGTCATTCGTCTCAGCGTTGCCCAAGTCCAGGAGTTCTCGAGGGGCGTGCCCGTCTTCCGGGTCCCCGTGGCCGTCAAAGTCGTGACGCCGAAGAAGACGGATCTGCGGACGATCTGGATCGAGAAGCGGGAGGAGACGTTCGATCTGCCCTCCGAGGAGAAGCCCCTCCTCGTCCGTTTCGACGCCGACGACGTCCTCATCAAGGAGATGACATTCCCGAAAGAACGCGACGAGCTTTTCTATCAGCTCCGGCACGACGACGTCATCGGGCGGATGGAAGCGGCGGCCGCGCTCCTCGCCTTCAAGGACGACCCCCGAACGCCGGAGGCGCTGGCCGCCAGCCTCCAGTCCGATCCGTTCTGGGCGGTTCGCAAGAGCGCGATCGAGGCCCTGGCCCAATTCGGGGCGAAAAGCGAGGTCGCCGTCTTGAAAAAGGCCTGCCGGGATCCGCATTCCCAGGTCCGGGCCGCGGCGCTCACTGCCTTGGGGAATCTCAAGGACCGCGCCCTCGTCGAGCTCTATAAGGACCTGTTCCGGAAGGAGGCGAGCGCGCGGGTCAAGGCCGAGGCGCTTGCGGCGATCGGCAAAACGGGCGATCCGTCGGCCGCGCCGTTCCTCAAGCAGGCCGCCGCCGTCCCATCCTACCGGGACATGGTTCGGCGCGCCGCCGAATCGGCCCTCAAGCTCGTCGAGAAAAAATAACCGATCCGCCTTGATTTTACTTCAGGGGCGGGCGTATCTTTGAGCCGTCAAGGAGGGAACGAATGAAATCCGCGGCGTCCGCTCCCCGGGCCTCGGCTTTTCTCTATAGTGTCGCGATCGCCGGGGCGATCCTGGCAAGTTCCTCCTGCCGGACGGAGAAAACCTACGCGGTCGACGTTAGAAACGGCACCCGGTACGTCCATAACCTCGAGCCGGCGTCCAAGACGCCGGTCGCGGAGCTGCGCTTCGTCCGCAAGATCGGAGAGCTCGAAGGGAAGGACCCGAATTATCAGTTTGCCCGCCCTATGAGCGCGGCCGAGGACGGGAAGGGAAACTTGTTCGTCCTCGACGACAAGGACGGGACTATTAAAAAGTTCGATGCCGACCGGAAATTCCTCCTCCAATTCGGGAGGAAAGGGCAGGGGCCCGGCGAGCTGGTCTTGTCGATCGACCGGACGCTGCCCTTCAAGGTCTCTCATCTCTACGGAAAGTCGCAGATGGACGTCGGCGGCAAGGTCGTGTTTGTCGACGAGCCGGACTTCACGCCCGTCAATCGGGGGATAGGAATCGACAGCCGAGGCCGCATCTGGGTGTTGAGCGTCCGGAAAGCGCTGAGCCGCTCGCAAACGCCCAGGGAATACGATTTCCGAGCGGACCTAGCCTTCGAGATCTACAGCCCCGAGGGCGTGCTGTTATCCCGGATTCCGTTCCCCCGCGAAGTCGGCCGATTCGACAATATGACCATGCGCGGCGACCACGTCTTTTTCGTCGACCCCTTCGACCAGGCCTGCGTCTATGAATACGCCGTGGCCGACCTAGCGTCCGGCCCGGGCCGCTAAAAGTGCCCTTCGGGCGCAACCCGGACGATAGCTTTGAGGAAGTCTATCAATATTTCTTAATCCAGGCGGCGATGTCCGTGATGACCTCTTCGAGGACGCTGCCGTGCTTCCGCGAGTATTCGAGCGGCGTCAGGACGCCTTCGCCCGCGTAGAAAAAATGATTGAGCTTGAGATAGAGGTGGAACTCGACGTCCTTCCTACCTCCCAAAGCGGCCTTCCAATTTTCTAGGTCGGCCGTCTGCACCTGGTAATCGCGGCCTCCCTGAAGGAATAGCATCGGCTTTTTAACCGACTTGGCCAGCTCGGGCGGATTGTAGCCGCGGAGGTCGAGCCAGTAAGCGGGCATGGCGCCCATCAACTTCGTAGTCGATCCCTTGTCCGCATCGGTGAGGGCTTTGATCTTGGCCACGGCGGCCTTGATGTCTTCCAGCCTCTTCTTATCCTCGTCCGATAGTTGCGTTCCGGCCAGTCCGTAGAGATATTCCATCTGGCGGAGGATCGTATCGTCGAGCGGCCGGGTCAGCCCGGCCATGCCGATGAAACCGGCGATTCCCAGCGGCTCGGCCGCGAGGGCGATTCGCGGCAGGAGGAATCCGCCCAGGCTGTGGCCGAGGATGAAGACCCGCTTGGCATCGACCTTGTGTGTCTTTTGGAGCAGAGTCGCGGCGGCCAGGGCGTCGTCGATCGTCTCGTCCTTGACCGTCAAAGAGGCTTCGAGCTTGGGATTAGCCACGATCTTGGCCCCATAGACCTTGCTCCGCTTGTCGTAGCGGAGGACGGCGATGCCGCGCGAAGCCAATCCCCAGGCCAGGTCCTTGAACGGCTTGTTGGGGCCGAGCTCTTCATCTCTGTTGTTGGGGCCAGAGCCGTGGACAAGGATCAACCCAGGGAATGGCCCCTCGCCGTTGGGGATCGTCAACGTCCCCGGAAGCATCCATTCGCCCGAGCCCACAGTGACCTCGGTCTCTTCGAATTTGGCCGGGTCGGCGTATGAGGGCGGCTCGTATTTCACAGGCGGCGTCGTCGGCACGAAGCCGAGCCCGGCGATTCTGCCGGTTTTATCGAAGGCGACGCGGGCGTCGAGCGAAATCTTCTCGAACTCGCAAGTGATAAGAACGATCTCGTAGCCCTGGAGCTGGTCGCGTCGGGACGCTCCCTGCTTCTTGAACTTGCCCACTTGGGCCGGTAGCTGGGTCTTCCACATCAGCTCGATTTTCTCGGGGCCGAGGACTTTGAGCATAGTCTCGTCGAAATCGCTCGCGGCCAGCTTGAAATCGCCTTTTTCCATAGCCGTCAACAGTGCCCGGGCCTTAGCCGTCAGGCCGTCCTCGGAAGGGGCGAGGTCCTGCGCGGGGAGGAGGATCGATCCGGCGAGGAGGATGCCCGCGCTGAGTAAGAACAACAACGTTTTCTTCATGCGTACGATTCTCCTTGTCAAAGAGGTTGAAGCGGATTGCGAACCCGAAGCTCGGGGAAGCGGCTGAAATCATCGTCAGCTATATTATATCTCCAAAATGCTGTCAATGAGCGCGCCTGCTATCAAATAGACGGCATCCGTAGAGGCGGATTCTCATCGCCTCTGACTGACATCAAAATGACCCGTCGTCGGCCGTCTTCCGGCCACGCACCCGCCTGGGCCGCGATCAACTCCTGATCGACGATCATGGCTTTCTTTGTCTCTCTCTTGATTGATTTCTCTATGGGCCCGGCGTAGTATGAGTTCTATGATGCTACGGGGAAGGGGATATTTGCGATCCTGCGTGACAGGAGTTTTGGCGGTCGGGGCGTTCGCCCTTGCCGGTCTCCCCCTCGGAGCCGCGCGGATGGCCGGCCAGGCCGCGCCCGCCCCCGAGATCGTGAAGAACGGGAAGCGGCCCGTTCCTCCCGCGGGATCCGCGTTCCGCTTCTCTCTCGAGCCGCTCTGGACGATCGGCGGCGAAAGCTCCGTAGAGGCGGATTTCTCCGACATCACCTCGGTCGCCGTCATGCCGTCCGGCAACGTCCTCGTCCTGGACGGCAAGGAATGCCGAGTTTTCGTCTTCGACGCCGCCGGAAAATTCGTCCGCTCCTTCGGCCGCAAAGGACAGGGACCGGGCGAATTGAACGGACCCATCGGGATTGCGATGACGCCCGGGAACGAGATCATGATCGAAGACTCGATGAACCGGCGACTGTCGTACTTCGCCCGGGACGGGACGTTCCTCCGGCAGCGGTCGACCGCCCAGGGCATGGGGATGGGGCTGGCCGGGCTCGTCATGGACGGGCGGGGGAGGATGGCCGGCCGGTCCCTGTTCTTCGAGGGAGGCAAGGTCGGATTCGAGATCAAGACCTACGGCCCGGACCTGAAGCCCGGAGCGACCCTGGTCAAGATCGAAATGGGCGGCCTCGGAAAATTGAAGATCGACCCCCTGACGAGCGCGCCGGGATTGGTGCTCTCGCCCGACGAGCAAGGCCGGCTCTTCCTCGGCAGCTCCGAAGGCTACCGGATCCGCGTCTTCGACTTCGAGGGACGGCTGCTGCGGATCGTGGAGAGGGAGTACGATCCGGTCCCCGTCAAGAAGGAGGATCACGACCGGATCTTCAAGATCCTCGGGAACATTCCATCGACGGGCGGCTTGAACATCAAGGAGATGATCGCGATCCCCGAGGTCTATCCGCCCTATTTGATGCTCATCGTCGATCCCGACGGCCGGATGCTCGTTCGGACGTTTGACAAGGGCAAAACCGACAAAGAATATTTTTTCGACCTCTTCGACTCCCGCGGGCGGTATGTTTACCGCTTCGCGGCCCGGACGGAATTCGTGCTCTGGCGGAACGGCCGGCTTTTCGGCACGGAGGAAGACGCCGACGGATTCAAAGTCCTGAAGTGTTACCGGGTTATCGGCTAGGAGAAAGCAGCCGGATCCGGCGACTACCTCAATACCTCCCGTTATTGCCGTGCAGGCGCAATGAGAGACATTCGATTTAAAGCCGTTCATCGCGGAGGGAAGCTCGACCTACGGAGGCACCTCCTCCTGGCGGCTTGGGCCGCGGACTGCGCGGAGCACGTTTTACCGCTCTTCTCCAAGAAACTGCCGAGGGACGCGCGGCCGCGCAGGGCCATCGAGGCCGCTCGGGCATGGTCCCGCGGCGAGATCACGGCCGGCGCGGCGCGGACGGCGGCCATCCAGGCGCACGCAGCCGCGCGGAGCGCGGTCGACGGGGCGGCAAGAGCCGCCGCGCGGTCCGCCGGCCACGCGGCCGCCGTCGCCCACATGGGCGACCACGCGCTCGGCGCGGCATTATATGCCGTCAAGGCCATTCGAGAAACCGGCTGTCACGAGAATTCTTCGGGTGCCGACCGCGAAATCGCCCGGCAGCGGACATGTCTTCCGAGAGGAATTCGCGCCCTCGTTCTTTCGCGCCTCGAAACGTTTTCCGTCATGAAGGGCAGGCGTCCGCGTCGATAGGCCGCCTTGGATCGGTCTCGACGGCAACCTTTTCAGGAAAGACGGGGTCTTTTTTTTGAAGCCGGAACGGATCTTTATGTTCCGGCAAGGAGTCAACGATGAAAATATCAGCGATTGTGCTTGCGGCGTTCGCGGCGGCGGTTCCGGCTCATGTCCAGGCGCCGGATGCCGCCCAGGATATGATCCGCCGGATCGAATCCGAGATCATCCAGAGCGCGCCGGGCGGCGCGGCGGCCTCCGTCAGCCTGGTCGAGAAGCTCAAAGCCCTCAAGATCCCGGGCCTGAGCGTCGCGGTGGTCAAGGATTTCGCCATCCACTGGGCGAAGGGATACGGAGTGCGGGATTCCCGCAGCGGGGAGCCGGTGACCGAGGATACGCTCTTTCAGGTCGCATCCATCACCAAAAGCATCAGCGCGACCGTCACGCTCCGGCTCGTCCAGAGCGGCCTTCTGGACCTGGACAGGAACGTCAACGACTATCTGAAGCGCTGGAAAGTGCCGGACAACGAATTCACCAAGGTCGAGAAGGTGACGCTCCGGCACATCCTTTCGCATACGGCCGGGCTGACGGTGTCCGGATTCCGGGGCTATGCCGAGGGTGAGCCCGTCCCGACCATCCTGCAGGTTCTAGACGGCGTCCCGCCAGCAAACAGCGGACCCGTCCGGGTCGAGCGCGTGCCGGGGAGCGGATACAAATATTCGGGGGGAGGCTACACGATTCTCCAGGTCCTCCTCGAGGACGTCACCGGGCGTCCGTTGCCGGAACTGGCCGCCGAGCACGTCTTCAAGCCGGCCGGAATGACCCGCAGCGCCATCTGCCTCTGCAACGCGCCCGCCTTGGAAGGCCAGGCGGCGCTCGGTCACAGCAAGGACGGATCGCCTTTCAAGGGATATACGTTCCTCCAGGGAGGATCGGGCTGCTGCGAGCTTTGGACGACTCCCTCCGACCTGGCTCGCTTTGTCATCGCCCTCCAAAAATCTCTGCGGGGAGACGCTGGGACGCTCTTGTCGCAGTCGACGGTCCGGATGATGATGGACGCCGATACGAAAAGCGGCTCGGCACTGGGGATGTTCATCCAGCGTTTCGGGGATGCAGCTTACTTCAACCACGACGGAGGGAATGTCGGATTCGTCAGCCGTTTTCTCGGGCATCCCGACAAGGGGTATGGATTGGCGATCGTGATCAACACCGATTCTCCGGGGAGGATGATCAGAGAGTTGACCGCAACGATCGGCGCGGCCTACGGCTGGGAAGGTTTCCCGAAATAATAATCGGAATCATCCAACCTCGCGGTTGAATTCGGCGATCAGCCGCTCGAACTCAACGGTCTAGCCGGCGAACATTGGCGTCGGATTGAAGATCTGGGATTGGCCTGATCCGCTCGAGGACGAGAAGCCGAGCCGGCGGTGCCGTTACCCCTATTCTCCGATCTCGTATTTGGCCACGGAATAATTCCAACTCGCGTCGTGCTCCACGACGAAGAGATTCTTTCCACGGATGCACATCGGCATGTAGCGGCGCGAGAAGCTGTCGCCCGTCCGGGCGTCGGAGAGCGGGAGGTAGAAGCTGTCCAGGAAGCGGCCTTCGAAGTCGAACACGTCGGTCAAGATCCCTTTCTTCACGTCGAAGGTCGAGGTCAAGACCCAGAGCGCATCTCCCCGGATGAGGAGACGGTGGATATCGTTTTCCAGGGCCGGAAAACGGTCCCGGTAGGCCTTTTCGTCCTTCATGAAATTCTTCACGCGCGGGTAGTCCCGCCGGAAGGTCCGGTCGATCGCTCCCGTCGCCGCGTCGATCCGTTTGACGAGATACTCCTCGGCGTCGGCCATGAAAAACCAGGAGCCGGCGATGGGGCTTCTTCTCATCCAGGTCACGCTCGAGCTGCTGATCGCTCCCGGCCGGCCGTCGCGCCCGGGATGGATGGTGACGGTGTCCTCCGAAGCGAACACCGTGGACGTTTCGAACGCCGTCCCGTCGCGGTCAACCAGGAATAGATAATTGTTGCGATTTCGCCGGCCTTCCTTCCGGGCGAATTCGGCGACCCTGAGGTTGGTCATGAGGAACTTCCGTCCGTCGTAGGCGACCATGTTGAAGAATGTCCGCTGGCTGAACTTGATCTCCTTGATCAGTGTGCCGGCCAAGTCGAGGATCAACAGTTTGCTCGAGGGAGCGCTGAAGAGGACCGCTTCGTTCCCCCGGATGATGAACTCCGTAAGCTCGGTCGTGCTCTCTCCCGGCCCTTGGCCGACCTTGACGAGATTGCCTCGATAGCGGCCGTCCGGCCCGAATTTGTAAAGCTTCAAACCGTCCTGGACGAAGACCGAACCGTCGTCCGCAGCGTCGATGTTCAAATACGGCTCTTTGAAGAAAAAGGAAGCGCCGTCGTCCTTGATCCGGAGGACCTCCTTGATCGTGAGCACCCTCCCGGCGTTCTTGGCGGGTGGCTGGCCGGGATTAGCGATGACAGGCGGCGCTGCCTGAGCGGCCCAAATGGCGGCGCTCCCGGAAAGTGATAAGGCTGCCCACACGGCCAGCGACAGCATTCTCAGGATCGACGATCCGTGTCCAATCATCGTGCCTCCTGGGGAAAGGGCGATTCGTTCCGGGCCGGGCTTTCCCTCCACGATTTCAGAATTCGTCCTATTTGTCCCGGAAAGCAAGAGTCGCGCCATTCTTTCCACTGGAGGAACGCTGATTCCGGGCCGGATGTGCGATTCGATGGTAAAGTATTTTTACACGAAATTTCTTTGCAGGTTGCCCCGCGGCTTGCCGCGGGGAGGAATGCATGCCGCTCCGAGGGGGTTATAAGGGGGACCGGAAAGTCCCCCTTATCCAGCTAGGCCCGTGCGTGGTGCT